>Ga0182015_10002007_pt1 | contig 25561 bp, 26 predicted proteins | sample 712P3MmetaG_FD_120478 | JGI IMG/M metagenome (GOLD analysis project Ga0182015, IMG submission 120478) | Permafrost microbial communities from Stordalen Mire, Sweden - 712P3M metaG | ecosystem: Environmental > Terrestrial > Soil > Wetlands > Permafrost | place: Sweden: Stordalen | collected...
CGTTTGGGTCGACCTCGACCTGTCCACGGACGAGCTCGGATTGCGGCTCGTGGCCGATTGCCACAAACGCGCCCGTGGCGATGATTTCCCGCTCGGCGCCGGACTCGACGTGGCGCACGCGGACCCGCTCGAGCGCCCCGGACGCGCCGGGAATCAGCTCCTCGACGACGTAGGGCGTGAGCGTCTCGACGTTGCTCGTCGAGAGCGCGCGGTCGAGCATGATGCGCGAGGCGCGGAACTCGTTGCGACGGTTGACGATCGTCACCTTCGCAGCGAACTTGGCGAGGAAGATCGCCTCCTCCATCGCCGAGTCGCCGCCGCCGACGATGATCGACTGGTGCTCCTTGAAGAACGCCGCGTCGCAGGTCGCGCAATAGCTGACGCCGCGGCCCGCCAGCGCCTCCTCGCCCGGAACCCCGAGCTTCTTGTGCTGGGCGCCCATCGCAAGGATCACCGCGCGCGCCGAATACTCGTCCTCGTCGACCCAAACACGGTGGAGCGCTCCCGGCTCGCTGGCGAGCTCGACCCTCGTGACCTGGTCGGTGATGAAGCGGCTACCGAAGCGCTCCGCCTGCTCGCGCATCCAGACCATCAGCTCGGGGCCCATAACGCCCTGCGGGAAGCCGGGATAGTTCTCGACGTCGGTCGTCTGCTGAAGCAGTCCACCCCAGGCAAAGCCCTCGATCGCCAGCGGCGCTAGCTCGGCGCGTGCCGTATAGAGCGCGGCCGTGTAGCCGGCGGGGCCGCTACCGACGATGATTACGTTCTCTGTGGGGGCTGCCATGGTCTCGCTCCTAGGCTCGTATCCGCCAATACTTCACTTTGTATAGTACACCTTCTTGACGTCAGGCGGGGGCCGCTTCCGAGCTTTCCAGGTCGGGATATTGACCAACACCCTCGGTCCAGGACGCGACCCGCCGACGCAGCTGGAAGTAGGCGATCGCGCCGGGAATCGTCGGCAGCCAGAAGGCGAAGCCGCGGTAGACGAGCACCGCGACGACAGCCAGCGGACCGGCGACGCCAAAGGCGATGAACGCGCCGATCATGCCGCCGTCGACACCGCCGATCCCGCCCGGCAGCGGCAGCAGGTTGCCGAACATGCCAACGAAGTAGGCCATCACGATGACGGCAAACGGCGGCGCTGAGCCAAAAGCGTGAAACGACGCCCACAGCGTCGCGATGTCAAACCCCCACCAGGCGACCGCGCCGAGCGCCAGCGGGTCGCGCGAGCGGACGATCTCGAGCGCGCCGCGCACGCCGCTGCCGACGAGCCCGGGGACCGTCAATGCCCAGGCGCGCACCTTCGCGCCACGACTCGTTCGCCGCGACACGGCGTGGATGCGCCGCTCGACATAGTTCGGCAAGCGCGTCAGCAAGAGCGCCGCAATGATCACGACGCCGCCGAAGATCGCGGGCACCATGGTGATCGCAAAGCTGCCGCCGCCCGGCAACACGCCCGTGCGCAAGCCGACGCCGAAGAGCACCAGAGCACCCATGTAAACCGCGTAGAGCAGCGTCATGAAGGCCACCATCTGCGCCGCGACCATGCGCCTGGCCATCCCCGAGCGGCGCAGCGCCCAGACCGTCAGCGCCACGCCACCGGCGCCGGCGCTGGCAAAGAGCCGCGTCGCGGCGAGGCCCGCCATCGTGATCTCATAGCTCGAAGGCCAGTCGATCCGCGAGCGACCACCGCGGACGAAGACTGTCCGAAACAACGCGACGTAACCACCAAAGGAGAGCGCCTCGAACGCCGCGGCCACCACCAACCATCCGGGTGCGCCGTGGCCAATTCGATCCCACGTCTGGCGCAGGCCGGCAAGCTTCGGCAGGACAAAGTAGAGGAAGGCGATCGCCGACAGGACGAAGATCGCCAGGGCCACGGCGCGGTGGCGCGTCAGGTGGACGCGCGGCATCTCCTCCTGGGTGCCGCCGCCAAGGCTGGCGAGCTGGGCCTGATCGACGTTCGTCCAGCGGCGGCGCCGTTTGGTGCTCTCGGCCATCAGCGCGAGCCCGGCTCCAGCGCGAGCTTCCGGGCGCCACTGATCAACTGGCCCGCCGCGCGCAGCGGTCGGCGCACCAGCGGCTCGGCTCGGCGGACCGCCAGGCACAGCGCGAGTCCTCCGAGCAGGTCGACGACGTAGTGCTCGCCGGTGTAGACCAGCGCGACACCAAGGAGGACCGCGTAGTTCACGCCGACGGCGCCGGCGATTGGTCCGATCTCGCTGAGCAGCAGCGCGGCCATCGCAGAGGTGGCAAAGTGCAATGAGGGCATAGCGGCGAGTGGATTCCCCCCGAGCACACTGTAAAGCGGGGCCCAACCGTCCTGCCAGAAGCTTTCTCCGTACTCGACCATCAGGCGTCGCACGGGCGCCTGCTCACCTTCGCCCGGCTCACCGAGGTGACCGTGGGCCGCCGCATACCACGGGGGCGCCGTCGGCGCCAACCAGTAGGCGATAACTCCGAGGTCGAACACGGCGTAGGTCATTACCGCGGCCCGCACCAGGCGCCTGCGGTCGCGCCAGCCAACATAGGTGAGGGCGGCGTGGGGAGTCGCAAACCACAGCCAGTGCGTCCAGACAAGGATCTTCTCGAAGCGAGCGAAGTGGCCGTCCTTATGCAGCCCGCGCTGCAGCCGCGTGGTTGGCAGCTCGCCCAGCCCCAATACACGGTCAAGCGCGATCGGGTAGTCGAACTTGACCCGTGCCGCGTGCACGGCAGCGTCGTCGTTGGGCATCTTGTAGGCCGCCAGGTAGACATACATCTGCAACGCGCAGACGGCGACATCGCGTGTGCGCGAGCGTGGCCAGATCACCGCCGCGCCGAGCGGCGCGAGCGCGCCGCCGGCGAGCACCGTCGCTGGGGCTAGGTCAAGGCGACGTCGTAGCAGCGGCAGCGCGACGCCACCAAGCACCACGACGGCGCCCAGTACCTGCACTGCACCCCGCGCCCCACGGGCGGTGCGCCGAGATCGTACGCGTGACCGGCTCAGGCTGCCCGCGCGAGCGCGTACTCCCGCGCCTCCTCGACAAGCGTCGCGATGATCTGACTCGCCATGTCGGCTTCCGGGTGCCACTGCACGCCGAGCGCAAAGCGCTTATCGGGAGCCTCGATCGCCTCGGGCAGCTCGTCGACGTCGGCCCAGCCGCTGATTACGAGGTCCTCGCCCAGACGATCGACACCCTGGTGGTGATGGGACAGCGTCGCGTGACGCTCCTCGCCGGCGGCTTGAGCGGCGAGTGAGTTCGGGGCGAGATGGACCGGGTGCTCGGCGCTGTCGAAGCTGCCGGGAACCCGGCAGTGCTCGTCATGGCCGAGCTGACTCGGGAGATCCTGGATCAGCGTGCCGCCCTGCGCGACGTTGAGGACCTGCATGCCGCGACAGATGCCAAGCAGAGGTATGTCGCGCTCGAGCGCGCGCTTGGCCAGGGCGATCTCGAACTCGTCGCGCTCGCGAACGCTGTGCTGGGTCTCCGGCGCGCGCGCCGCTCCGTAGAGCTCAGGGTCGACATCGACCCCGCCGGCAAGCAGGAGGCCGTCGAGAAGGTCGAGCATGGCGTCCGGATCAGCGGTCACCGCGGGGTCTGGTGGCAGCATCAGCGCGACGCCTCCAGCAGACTGCACGGCCCTGATGTAGCTGCGTGGTAGCAGCACCGCGGACTGATCCCAAACGCCCCAGCGGGCCCGCTCGACAGCGGCACAGATTCCAATCACCGGAGTGCCCATACATGAACGGTATCGCCCGCGGCACCGCTACCTCGCAATGAGCGCTGGCCATGCCCAACAATTGGCCATTCCGCCGCCGCGAAGGCGACCGGCGCATCGCGCCGTCGCGTGACTAGAATCCCGCAGCGTTGCGTCGCTCGCCCGCCCCCACGCATCCAAGCCGCGGCCCAGATCGCTGCCGCCGGGCTCGTTTGCGAGCGCTCGCAGGCATCGCGAGCGCGACACTGCCCAGAGCTCACGGTGCGCGTCGAGGGCACGGTGTGCGCCGGCAAGTCCTGCTCTGCGGCGGGCTCGTGCTCGTGGTTGCGCTGGCGCTCGCGCCGAGCGCCTTCGCCGGGACCTTTACGCCAGAGAGCGGCGGCTCGCCCAACGCCAACCACATCGCCGGTCTCTACGACCTGACGCTATACGTCGCGCTCGTGATCTTCGTTGGCGTCGAGGGCGCCCTGGCGTACGCACTGATCCGCTTCCGTGCCCGCAAGGGACGTGTCGCCAAACAGATGCACGGCAATACGCGCCTGGAGATCGGCTGGACGATCGGCGCCGCGCTAGTCGTCACCGTGCTCGCTGCGGCAGTCTTTATCGACCTCCACTCGATCCGCGATCCGGTCAACTCGGGCCCGGGCGGGCTCGACATCAGCGACGGCGTGCAATACGAGACGACAGGCGCGATCAAGCCTCCCAACGGCCGCGCGCTGACGATCCAGGTCAACGGCATCCAGTACATCTGGCGCTACACCTACCTCGGCAACACCCCGAACGCCGATGGGCTCGGCGACCCCTACTCCTACTACCAGATGGTGGTGCCGACGAACACGACCGTCATCTTGAAGGTCGTCTCCCAGGACGTCGTGCACTCGTGGTGGATTCCGCAACTCGGCGGCAAGGTCCAGGCGGTCCCGGGCTACACCAACTACACCTGGTTCAAGATCGCCAAGCCCGGCAACTACAAGGGCCAGTGCTCGTTCCTCTGCGGCCGTGGCCATGCGCGCATGATCGCCGAGGTCACAGCGGTATCGCCGGCGCGATACGTGCAATGGATCAAGCAGCAGAAGGCCTATCTCGCGGCGGCCGACGCACAGGCCACGAATTTCCGTGCGCAGCTAAGCGGCAAGCAGGGGGCAGCAGCCGTGGAGCTAACGAGCAAATGACGAGTTGAGAGGACAGCAATGGCCACCGCCGCCCTGAACCCGGTCCCCCAAGTCGTCGCCCACCGCGTCGAGCGAGCGCCGAACGGCGTGGTCGGCTGGATCACGACGACCGACCACAAGCGGATCGGCATCCTCTACCTCGTCACGTCGTTCGTGTTCTTCCTGCTGGGTGGCGTCGAGGCGCTGCTGATGCGCCTCCAGCTCGGCGAGGCGAACAACACGCTGATCACGCCGGAGGTCTACAACCAGCTGTTCACCATGCACGGGACGACGATGATCTTCCTCTTCGTCGTGCCGATGATGGCCGGGTTCGGGAACTACTTCGTGCCGTTGATGATCGGCGCTCGCGACATGGCGTTCCCGCGGCTCAACGCGCTCTCCTACTGGCTGTTTGTCGCCGGCGGCATCGTGCTCTACGCGTCGATCTTCTGGAGCCCACCCGAAGCCGGCTGGATCTCGACGGTGCCCCTGGCCACCTCGACCTACCTGCCATCGGGTGGCGAGGACGCCTGGATCTACATGATCCACTTCACCAGCATCGCCTCGTTTCTCGGCGGTATCAACTTCCTCGTGACGATCAAGAACATGCGCGCGCCGGGGATGACCTGGTCGCGGATACCGCTGTTCATCTGGTCGATCATCGCCTACTCGCTGCTGCTCGTCGCCGCGCTGCCGATCCTCGAGGCCGCGGTGACGATGCTGTTCACCGACCGGAACTTCGGCACCCACTTCTTCAACCCGGCCGAAGGCGGGTCCGTGCTGATGTGGCAGGATCTCTTCTGGTTCTTCGGCCACCCCGAGGTCTACGTCCTGATCTTGCCGGCCTTCGGGATCATCTCCGAGACCTTGCCAGTCTTCTCGCGCAAGCCAATCTTCGGTTACAAGGCGATCGCCGCCTCGACGATGATGATCGCCTTCCTCGGCTTCCTCGTGTGGGTGCACCACATGTTCACCACGCCAACACCGCTCGTGGTCCTGATCTTCGCGATGATCAGCTCGTTCTTGATCGCCGTGCCCACGGGCATCAAGATCTTCAACTGGATCGGCACGTTGTGGCAGGGCTCGATCGAGTTTCGGACACCGCTGCTCTTCTCCGTCGGCCTGGTCGCGTTGTTCATCATCGGCGGCATCTCCGGCGTGATGCTCGCGATGTTCCCGGTCGACTGGCAGCTCAACGACACCTACTTCGTCGTCGCGCACCTGCATTACGTGTTTGTGGGCGGCTCGGTGTTCGGGATCTTCGCCGGCATCTACTACTGGTTCCCCAAGATCACCGGGCGGATGCTGAGCGAGGCACTCGGAAAGTGGTCGTTCTGGCTGATGTTTATCGGCACGAACGTCACCTTCCTGATCCAGCACTCGCTCGGGCTGGACGGCATGCCGCGGCGCGTATACGAGTACGCGAACGTCGGCCACCTCCAGCTCTACAACCAGATCTCGACAGTCGGATCGTGGATTCTTGCTACCGGCGTGCTCTTCACCGTGTACAACATCGTGCGCTCGCTGAAGCACGGCGTTGTTGCCGGGTCAGATCCCTGGAAGGCCAACACGCTGGAGTGGTTTACGACCTCGCCGCCGCCCGTCAACAACTTCGACGAGATCCCGCGCGTGCGCTCGGTCGAGCCGATGAAGGACATCCGCCAGGAGATCGAACGGCGTTCCCGGGACGCCGCGGCGGCGGGCGCCACGGCACCGGCCAAAGTGCCGGCATAGGCTCACGTCGTGGAAGCCTCTCGCGCCAGCGCAGCATCACTCCGGGCGAGCAGGCTCAGCCCGCTCGGGGCGCTCGTCAGCGACTACGTCTCGCTGACCAAGCCAAAGGTCCAGTCACTGCTGCTGCTGACGACCGTCACCACGATGTACGTCGCGGCGACGCCGTCCCCTCTGCGCGTCGCACTCACCTGCCTGGGTGGTTACCTCTCGGCTGGCGGCGCCGGGGCGATCAACCACTACTGGGATCGCGACATCGACGCCCGCATGACGCGCACGCAGGATCGACCGATCCCGAGCGGCCGTGTGTCGCCGGCCGCGGCGCTGCGCTACGGCATAGCACTGGCGATGGCCTCCGTGCTGCTGCTGGGGACGACGGTCAACTGGCTGGCCGCCGGCCTATCCTTCGCCGGCTTCGTCGGCTACGTCGGCGTTTACACGATCTGGCTCAAGCGGCGCACACCGCAGAACATCGTCATCGGTGGCGCCGCAGGCGCGGTGCCACCGCTCGTCGGCTGGGCGGCCGCGACCGGACATCTCAGCTGGACAGCCGTATTCCTCTTCGCGATCGTCTTCTACTGGACGCCGGCGCATTTCTGGGCGCTCAGCCTGTTGATGAAGGACGAGTACGCTGCCGCCGGCGTGCCCATGATGCCTGTGGTCCGCGGCGAGCGCGAAACGCGCCGCCAGATCGTTATCTACGCGCTCCTGCTTTACGCGGTAAGCCAGTTGCCGTTCTGTGCCGGCGAGCTGGGCGGCGTCTACCTGGCCGCATCGATGGTGCTCGGGGTCGGCTTCATATACGCCGCGCTTCGCCTATATCGAGCGGCCACGCGGCGCGCGGCGCTCCAGCTCTACCTCTTCTCTCTGGCCTATCTGGCGCTGCTGTTCGCCTCGATGGTCGTTGATGTGCGCGTGTAGGATTGCCCTCGTGAACCGCAAACTCGCTCGCAAGAACCTCCGCACCGCCATCTGGATGGGGACGTTCGGCATGTTCCTCTTCGGGCTGACGTTCATCGTTGCGGCGATCTACCTCTCCGGATGAGCACGCCCGAGCAGGAGTCGGCGCTGTCCGGGGAGTCGGCGCTGCCCGAGGACTCGACAACTTCCGAGGAGTCGGCGCTGTCCGGTGAGCAGGTGCCGGCGATCGGTGAGGAGATTCATCTCCCCGGCTCGTCGATCTTGCCGTTGCTGCTCGCGGTAGGCATCACTTTGACACTCGTCGGTATCACGCTCGGTATCGCGCTCACGGTGATCGGTCTCGCGCTCACGATCCCTGTCCTCGTGGTGTGGATTCGCTCAACGCGCGAGGACATCGAAGAGCTTCCACCCGGACACTAGGCGTCCCGCGGCCTGCAACGCGCGCGGGCGCAGGCGCAGGACGCCTACCGTCATCGCTGACGGCTCGGTACCATCTGCGCATGAGTGCTGGCCAGCGCTACAGGTTGCGTGCCCCTTCAACTGGGCGCGAACTGATCATCCAGGCGGACCCGGATCGCGAGTACGTCGACCGCGAGACCGGCGAGCCGCTCGAGGTCGTCGGCAAGGTGCTTCCGCTCGCGCCCTCGACCTCGAAGCTGCCGTGGGCGGTTGAGAATCTGCGCTTCTGTCCGTGGTGCGACCAGCTCGCCCAGAAAGACCTCAACGACTGCCCGTCGTGCGGGCGCCGGATGGGGCCGATCGGAGCATGAAGATGCTTGCGCGCCGCAGGCGCCCGTCGCGGCGCGCCGTCGCGCTCACAATTTCCGCGTTTGCGGCAGTTGGACTCGCGGGTTGTGGCAGCGAACAGGTCTCCGATCCTGTGCCTACCAGCATCCCGAACATCGCCGCGGCGCCGAAGGTCGAAACGACGGTTGCGCCGGCGCCGAGCAGCCAAGCGACCGGGGCGAGCACCAGCAGCGGAACGTCGCCGAGCTCGGACACCGCAACAACCGACACAACCACCACCCCGAGCACCGATACGACGCCGAGCACCGACGCGACGACCGGGGGGACAACCACTACCGGAGCGACGACCGGCGGAGCGACGACCGGCGCCACAACGACGACGACGACAACCGGCAGCGGCAGCGGCGGCTCGGCCCTCGGTGGTGCCGCAGCGCCGTCGACAGGGACGAGTTAGTCACAGCCACGAGCGGCCGGCCGCGATGGCGCGCCGCGTCGGGCGATGGCGCGCGCCGCGTCAGGGCGTCGTGATCAGCGTCGCCGAGTAGGTCAGGCGCGCTGTTTGGTAGAGGCAGTAGTACTCCACGCTCGTGTCGAGCGTCTGCTGTGCCGTCTGTGTTGAGGTTGTCGTGCAGCCCTTCTTCGCGCGACTGGCGCGCCAAGACGTGGTGTTGGGGTAGCCGAGCGCCAGCGTCGGCGCCCAAGTCGGAACGCTCAGCGCGACGATCCAGCCCTTCTTCACAGAAAGTGCCGTCGGCAGCGGGAACTGTGCCGTCTCGCCGAAGTACTTTGCCAGCGGCACGATCGGACCCTGGGCCTCGAGTGTGAAGTGGAGCGACTTGCCCGCTTTGAGAATGGCGATCCCCGCTGAGGCCGGGCCCCCCTCGTTGGTGTCGAAGTAGCTCGTCTGCGCCGCCGTGGGGTCACCGAGCGTGACCGTCCAGGCCACGATCGAACCGGCGTGCGGAATCGTCATCAGCTTGCGGTCGCTCCCAAGCTTGACCTGGTAGCCCGTCGTCTCGCTGACCGCGAGGCACGGCGAGCCGGGACAGCTGGGCGATCCGGTCGTGCCGGTCCCTCCGGTCGCGCCACCGGTGCCGCTTATACCAGTCACTGAGCTCGTGCCGGTCGCACTGCTCGCGCCAACCTGCGCGACGACTCCGATCTCGGTGATCGTGCCGAGCGCTATCCCGGGCGCCACGAGCACGAGCACACCCGCGCCGAGCAGGAACCCGGAGATCGTGATCATTGCTACAAGCCTTCGTGTCATATGCACCTAAGACTCTAGTGGCGGAGAAATGTCGCGGCTACACCCGCAACATCTGCTGCGCTGCGGGCTTGGCCTCAACCGCGTAGCCCAGCCGCTGCCCTTGAGATCTCGCTCTGCTCGCCGGGAGTCGATACCCAGGGCAGTCGTAGCGGATCACCGACGTAGCGCGGGATGACGTGGATGTGGAAGTGAAAGACGACCTGCCAGGCAGCTCGACCAGCCGAGTGGAGCAAGTTGACGCCGTCAGCCCCGAGCCGCTCGCGCGCGCGACCGGCTACTTCCTTGGCCAGCAGCGTGCACGCGACGAGGTCTGGCTCGGAGATTTCGTGAACGTCAGCGACGTGCGTGCGCGGAATAACGAGCGTATGCCCGCGCGTCGCCGGATTGATGTCCGCGAAGGCAAGCGCACGCTCGGACTGGGCCACGACGTCGGCGGGAAGCTCGCCGGCGACGATCTTGCAGAACACACAATCGTCTGCTGACACCGGCGCAGCCTACGCAATCTTCGCGCGGGCGTATGCGATCGCGTCCTCACGCGTCCGCACCTCGCCGGTGAAGCGAGCCTTCGTGATCGCCGCCAACAGCTCGCCGACACGGGGTCCGGGAGCCAATCCGAGCGCGTCGGCAAGCTCGTCACCACGCAATTGGGCGTGCGGGTGGCCGTCACGGTGCCAGCGCAGCGCCTCGTCGATTACCTCGCGTGCGAGCGCGAGGTGCTCCTCGATCGACGGCGTCGCGCGGGCGCCACGGGTCGCAAGCCGATCAGCAACCGACAACAGCGTGACGTCCGCGCCGACTGGACCGCAGGCATCGAGATAGGCGTAAAGATCGGTCCGCGAAAGCGGACGGCTCCGAACGAGAAAGCCGAGGCGCAGATGGTGCAGCGTGAGCGCCGCCACATATGACTGGACGCGCTCAGCGGCCCGCAACCGGCGCAGGATTACGCGCGAGAGTCGAGCGCCCTCCTCGTCGTGGTGGGGAAAGCCAACCCGACCGTCAGCCGCCACGGTCCGCGTGACCGGCTTGGCGATGTCATGGAGCAGCGCGCCGAAGCGCATTGCACTTCCACGGTCGAGATCATCGGCGAGCGGTTCCCGCAGCAGGGCGTCGATCTGCGCGGCCGTCGGCGCATCGAAGACGCCCGCCGGGTCACGCTCGAGCTCGATCAGCTCGCTGAGCACCTCGAGCGTGTGCTCGCCGACATCGAGATGGTGGAAATGGCTCTGGCCGATGCCGCCGAGCGCAGCGAGCTCCGGCAGCACAACCGCGGTAAGTCCCAGCTCGATCAGCATCCGCACGCCAGCTGGCGCGCGCTCACTCGCAACGATCCGCCGCAACTCCCCGTAGACGCGCTCCGCCGCGATCTCGCCGAGGCGTGGGGCGACCGCGCGCGCCGCCTGCCGCGCTTCGCTGTCAGGCTCGAGCACAAGCTCGCACGTCATTCGTACGAGCCGTAGCGCGCGCAGCGGGTCGGCACCCAGCGCGTCCGGCGCGGCAAGCCGCAGACGACCGAGCTCGAGATCGCGCACCCCCCCGAGCGGATCGACAAGTTCCCCGCCGGCAAGCGGCTCGGCGATCGCGTTGACGGTAAAGTCGCGCAGCGCAAGGTCCGCTTCGATTCGATCGCCACGAAGCGGGTTCAGATCGGCCTGCCAGCTGCCCGAGCGGGCGACAACGCGCCAGGCGCCGAACTCTTCGGAGAGCGAAAACGCGTACGCGTCGCCGGCCTTGGCGAGCCTCCGCGCCGCGTCACGCACGTCGCCAGCCAGCACGAGGTCGAGATCCTCCGCCTGCTCGATGCCGCGCAGCCTGTCGCGGATCGCGCCGCCAACCACCCAGCAGGCCTGCTCACCCAGCGCCGCTCGGAGCAACGCCAGCGCTTCGCCGCGCTCGGTCAACGCCGGCCCGCGTCGCTCACGCCGCGAGCACCAGCCCATCGCGGTGATACTCGCGGGGCACGCGGCGAGTGAGCCCACAGGTGATCTCGTAGTTGATCGTGTCGATTCGGCGCGCGATCTCCTCCGCGCTGACGCGCTCGCTCCCGTCGGTGCCTATCAAGACCGCCCCGCGACCGACCCTGACCCCGCTGTCCTGGCCAAGATCGACCGTCAGGCTGTCCATGCTGATCGTGCCGACGAGCGGCCGTCGCGCTCCGTCGATCAGCACATCGGCGTTACCCGCGAGCGCGCGTCGCACACCGTCGCCGTAGCCGATCGGCAGCACCGCGAGCTCGGTCGGCTCGCTGGCTATGAAACGCCGTCCGTAACCGGCGCTCTCACCAACCGCGCACGGCTTGAGCGTCGCGACCCATGAGCGCAGCTCGAGCGCCGGCTCGAGTCCTCGCGCCGAGGCGTCCTGCCCAAACGGATCGAGCCCGTATAGCGCGACGCCGCAGCGCGCCATGTCAAAACGCGCGCGCTCTGCTCCGAGCAGCGCGGCACTGTTCTCGGCGTGGACCAGCAGCCCTGGGTAGCGCTCGCGCAGCGGCATCACCCATGCCGAAAAGCGCTCGAGCTGCTGATCGAAGAAGCCGTCGCCGGGGTCATCAGCGGTCGCGAAATGCGTCATCACGCCTGCCAACTCGAGCCCCGGGCTGTTCGCGACGCGCGCCACCAAGCGATCGGCAAGCGCACCGTCACGGGTGCCGAGCCTTCCCATGCCGCTGTCGAGCTTGACGTGAACGCGACCTCCACCGCAGGCCAGTACCCAGTCCAGGAAGGGCTCACTCCAGGCGATTACCTCGGCCTCGGCGGCCAACACTCGCTCGAGCTCGGCCCGGGTGACGGGGCCCATCATGATGATTGAGGCAGCGATCCCAGCCGCGCGCAGCTCCTCCACCTCATCGGTCGCCGCTACCGCCAGCGATGAAGCGCCGCCGGCAAGCACCGCACGCGCACAGGGCACCGCACCGTGGCCGTAGCCGTCGGCCTTGACAACGGCGCACAGGCGCGGGCTGGCGCGCATCAGCCTCGCGCAGTTGCGCTCGACCGCCGCGAGGTTGACGCGCGCGAGCGCACGCACGTTCACTGCGATCTCACCGTCGAGAGCTGCTCGATGACATCAGAGGCGATCATGCCGTCGCGTCCGCGTGCCTCGGCGGCACGCTGTGCTGCCAAAGCATGCAGCCGCACGGCGGCACAGGCGGCGGCAAAGGGGTCGAGCCCGCTCGCCAGCAGCGCACCGACGACCCCGGCGAGCACGTCGCCCGTTCCTGCCGTGGCCAGCGCCGGAGTTGCCCCGGGGCTCACAGCGACCGCCCCACCGGGCTCGGCAATGAGCGTGTCGTCGCCCTTGAGCACGACGATCGCAGCCGACTGCTCAGCCGCGTCGCGGACCGCCCGCAGCCGTTCGGCGGCCACCTCGGAGCTACTCACCCCGAGCAGGCGCCCAAGCTCGCCCTCGTGGGGCGTGAGTACGAGCGGCGCCGAGCGCTCGCGCAGAAGCCCCAGCTCACCGCTGTAGGCGCTCAGTCCGTCCGCGTCGAGCACGGTCGGGATCGGAGCCTGAACGATCGCTTCGCGCACGAAGTCGAGCGCTCCGGGCGTGCGTCCGAGGCCCGGGCCAATAACGAGACCCCCGCCCCTGGCCGTCGCCTTTACGAGCGCCTCCACGCCCGCCGCCGTGTGCGCCCCATGCTCGTCAGGCAGCGCAAGCGTCATCGCCTCCAGCAGGCGCGTTTCGAAGACCAGAGAGAGCGATGCCGGCACGCACGTCGTCACGTAGCCGGCACCCGCGCGCTGCGCCGCGAGCGCGGACAGGCAGGGCGCACCCGTCAGTCCCGGTGAGCCGCCGGCGACGAGCACCGGCCCGCTCGTGAACTTCGTCGAGTGCACGCCACGTCGCGGCAGCAGGTCGAGCAGCTCGTCGCGTATCAGACCAACGTCAGGCTCGACCGGAGCGCCGTGTGGTGTACCGATGTCGATCACGCACACGACGCCGGCGTGGCTTCGACCCGGCTCAATCCATAGGCCCGGCTTGCCCGCGTGAAATGTCGCGGTCGCCTGCGCCGACACGGAAGGTCCGGCAACGACCCCGGTCGAGGCGTCGACGCCACTTGGCACGTCCGCTGCCAGCACCGCCACTCCGCTCGCGCCAATCGTCGTGATCGCCGCTGCGATCGCCCCTCGGGGCGCGCCGCTTGACCCGGTGCCGAGCAGCGCGTCGATGATCAGCGCCGCATCGCCCGCAATCGGACCAGCGAACGCGCGCGGCGGCGCGCCCGGCAGGCGCTCGAGGTTCGCCCGCGCGTCGCCGGTTAGCTCGTCCGGTTCGAAAGTCAGCAGCACCTCGACCTCGCGGCCGGCGTCGCGCAGGAAGCGCGCTGCGACGAGACCGTCGCCGGCGTTGTTGCCTTTGCCGGCAGCGACGACGATCAGGCCTTCGGGAGCCAGCTCGCGCGCAAGCGCGGCCAGTCCGTTACCGGCCCGTTCCATCAACTCAAGCGAGGGAATACCGCGGTCGTTGATCGCCCACGCATCGGTGGCGCGCATGCGCTCGGCGTCGAGCAGCGGCTCGAGCCATCCGGGCAGGCCTGCCTGCCTTTCGCCAGCAGCTGTCATCTGAGCACCGCCACGGCTCCAGCAAGTCCTTGCGAGTGCGTCAGCGAGATTGCGACCTCAACCCCCAAGAGCTCGGCGCGAGCGCGGGCGGCGCCGTGGAGGCGCAGCTCAACGCCACCGCCCCCGCTGAGAACCTCCACCTCCCGGGGTCTCATCACGGCGAGCCCGAGCGCCTTGGTCACGGCCTCCTTGGCACAGAACCGAGCTGCCAGGTGCTGCCCTGGGCGCGCGCGCGAGCGCGCGTAGGCCAGCTCGCCATCGGTGAACAGGCGCCGTGCGAGCCCAGGTCGCCGCTCGAGCGCGCGCTCGAGCCGCTCGATCTCGAGCAGGTCGAGCCCAACGCCGCGGCCGGCCTCCGGGCTCGCGCCACTCACCGCTGAATCAGGCCTCGGGAGCTCCGCACCGATACGAGGCTACCCGACGCGTCAGCGCACCGGCCACCCCTGTCAGCGGGGCGGGTCGCGCCGAGGGGCGATCACTCCACCGTGACGGTCTTCGCGAGGTTGCGGGGCTGGTCTGCGTTCAGGCCGCGGCGACGAGCGATGTCGTAGGCCAGGAGCTGCAGCGGAATCACCGAGACGATCGGCGCCAGCATCGCGTCCGTTGCCGGCACCTCGATCGTCGCGTCTACGTGCGGTGTGACAATCGTGTCGCCGGCGGTGGTGACCGCGATCACCTTTGCTCCGCGGGCGCGAACCTCCTGGATGTTGGAGACCAGCTTGGGAAGCAGCGGCGAGGCGGTTGCCACGACGATCACCGGTGTGCGCTCGTCGAGCAGCGCGATCGGTCCATGCTTCATTTCGCCGGCTGCGTAGGCGTCGGTCGAGATGTAGGAGATCTCCTTGAGCTTGAGCGCTCCCTCGAGCGCGATCGGGACGCCGACTCCTCGGCCCATATAGAGGAAGAACTCGGCCTGCCAGCAGCGCTCGGCTACCTCAGCGACGCTCGGCCCGACACTTCCGAGGAGCTCGTCGACGAGCAGCGGCGAACGCCTCAAGGCGGCGATGAGCTCGGCGATCCGCGCTTTGGACAGCGTGCCGCGCAGCTCGGCGAGGCGCAGCGCCAGCAGATACATGGCCGCGAGCTGGCAGGTGAACGTCTTCGTCGCGGCGACTCCGATCTCGAGCCCGGCGCGGGTGTAGAGCGCGCTGTCCGACTCGCGCGTCGCCTGTGAGCCCATCGAGTTGGTCAGCGCCACGACACGTGCGCCGCGTTGGCGCGCGAGTCGCATCGCGGCGAGTGTGTCGAAGCTCTCGCCCGATTGCGAGATCCCGATCACCAGATCATTCGGACCAACGAGCGGGTTGCGGTACTGGTACTCCGACGCGACGTCCACGTCGACAGGAAGCCGAGCCCACTCCTCAATCGCGTAGCGGCCGACCAGACCAGCGTGGTAGGCAGTGCCACAGGCGACGATCACGACCCGCTGTACGCCTTCGAGGATCGCTTCGTCAAACGCGCCCGGCTCGTCGAGATCGACGCCGCTGCCGCTGACCGTGCGGTCATTGATCGTCTCGGCGAGCCCGTCGGCCTGCTCGTGGATCTCCTTGAGCATGAAGGTCTCATAGCCACCCTTCTCCGCCGTCTCTTCATCCCAGTCGATCTCGACGACCTCGCGCTCTACGACCGCGCCCGACTGATCTCGAATTTCGACCGAACCGGCGCGCAGCACGACGATCTCGCCGTTCTCGAGGTAGAGAACGCTGCGCGTGTCGCGCAGAAAGGCGGGCACCGCCGAGGCAACGAAGCTCTCATCGACGCCGCAGCCGACGACGAGCGGGGACTCGCGACGCGTCGCGACTAGCAGCTCCGGCTCCTCGGCGCTCAACGCAACGAACGAGAAGGAGCCGTCGAGCTCGGCTACGGCGAGCGTCACCGCGCTCGCAAGATCGCCGTCGTAGTAGCTGGCAACCAGCTGCACGATCACCTCGGCGTCGGTCTGCGAGGTGAAGATCGCGCCTTCCGCACTCAAGCGCTCGCGCAGCGCGACATAGTTCTCGACGATCCCGTTGACGACGACATGCAGGCGGTTCGCCGTGTCAAAGTGGGGGTGGGCGTTGTCTTCGCTGACGGCGCCATGAGTCGCCCAGCGCGTGTGACCGATGCCGGTTGTTGCTGGCGGCACGAGCGTCGCCGCCTGCGCGCCGCGGCGCGCGCCCACCCGCCCGCCGTCAGCGGCTCCCGCAAGTGCAGCCTCAAGCCGATCGAGGTTCCCCACCGCCCGCACGGAGCGGATCTCGTCGCCTTCGATCAGCGAGATACCCGCGCTGTCATAGCCGCGATACTCGAGCTTGCGCAATCCGGCAAGCAGAATCTCCTCTGCCGGCCGGGCGCCGACGTAGCCAACGATGCCGCACATCTACTTCGAGAGTACCCGAGTGCCTGCGCCGCCGGGGTAATCGCAGCCCATCGGGCGGGTTGAATCTTGCACCCTCTTGAGCGCCGAGGCGTGTCTCCGCGAGCAGTCTCGAACGGGTTAGGTGCAGCCCGAGCTACGCGGAAGTGCCGGGTTGGGGGCCGTTGGCGCGCAGTCAAGCGTCGCCGAGGCGCGCGATCAATCGCCCTTGACGAGCGCTGCCTTGACTGCCGCCACGAGGCGTCCGCACACCGCGTCGACCTCCTCGTCACTCGGGGCCTCGACCATCACACGAATCAGCGGCTCGGTGCCGCTGGCTCGCACCAGCACGCGACCTCTTCCCTCGAGGCCCTGCGACTCTCGGGCCACCGCATCCTCGACGGCACCGCTGTCCTCCAGGCCTCCGCGATTGCCGAGCGGCACGTTTACGAGCCGCTGCGGGAGCCTCTCGACACGCTTGCGCCCGCGCAGGTCACTGCCGCCGAGCGCTTCCAGGACAAGCAGCGCCGCGGCGATGCCATCACCCGAGGGAGCAAAGCCGAGCTCGATGATGTGGCCAGATTGCTCGCCGCCGAGTGCCCAGCCGCGCTCACGCAGCGCCTCGAGCACGTAGCGGTCGCCGACCGCCGTGCTGGCGATCTCGAGTCCGGCCTCCTGCAACGCCGCAACGAAGGCGAAGTTGGTCATGACTGTGAGCGCCACACCACGACCAGGCAGCCGGTCCTCGTCGAGCATATGCAGCGCGATGAGCGCGAGCAGCTCATCGCCATCGACGAACGCGCCGTCACCGTCCACTGCCAGCACGCGGTCGCCGTCACCGTCGAACGCGAAGCCGATGTCGTGACCGCCGGCAATGACCTGGGCGGCGAGCGCCTCGATGTGCGTGGAGCCGCAGCCAGCATTGATGTTGCGTCCGTCAGGCTCGACGGCCATCGTCGACACGACCGCTCCGAGCCTCTCAAAGATCGTCGGAGCGACCCGGTAGGTCGCACCGTTGGCGCAGTCGAGCAGCACGTCGACCCCCGCTAGCGACAGCGTTTCAAACCGTGTCTGCAGCTCTCGTACGTAATCCTCGGTCGCGCCGTGCATCTGGCGGATCCGCCCGATCCGTACCTCCTCCTCCGAGCCGGGGTCGGGCTCGTCGAGATGGCTTTCGATCTGGTGCTCTTCCGCGTCGGAGAGCTTGAAACCGTCGGCACCGAAGAATTTGATGCCGTTGTCGGCGTAAACGTTGTGCGAGGCCGAGAGCACGACGCCGAGATCGAAGCCATAGCGGCGAATCAGAAGCGAAGCCGCTGGCGTCGGCAGGACACCGCCAAGCAGCACCTCGGCGCCAGCGGAGGCGAGCCCCGCGGCGATTGCCGCTTCGAGCATCTCACCGCTCTCGCGCGTGTCGCGAACGACGAGCACGCGCGGCGCCGAGCGCCCACTCTGTCGCACGGCCGCCCGCCCCAATGCAAGCGCGAGCTGCGCTGTTATCTCGATCCCGGCTACGCCGCGGATGCCGTCCGTCCCAAACAGCTTGCGTTCGCTCACTCCCGCCACGTGGCGACCGAGTTAGCGCTTCGAGAACTGCGGCCGCTTGCGCGCCTTCTTCAGCCCGGCCTTCTTGCGTTCCTTGGCCCGTGCGTCGCGGGTCAGGAAGCCGCGACGTTTCAGCTCACCGCGCAGGTTCGGGTCGGCCTCGAGCAGCGCGCGCGAGATGCCGTGGCGAAGCGCTCCCGCCTGCGACGAGACGCCGCCGCCCTGCATCCTCGCGACGACATCCATGCGCTGTTCATAACCGACCGTCTCGAGTGGCTGGCGAATGTTGCGCTGCAGCGTGTCGCGCGGAAAGTACGCCTCGAGGCTGCGCCCGTTGATCGTGTACGTGCCGCTGCCCGGGCGCAGCGTCACCCGCGCGATCGCGGTCTTGCGCTTGCCGGTCGCGCGATACCGTGCGCCGGCACCGAGATCGATCGCAACCGCTTCGATCGGCTCGACGACGACGAGCGCGTCCAGTTGGTCGAGCTCCGGAGCTTCCTCTGCCTCGTCCTCCGCGTAGCCGTATGACTGCTCGGCACTGGCGAGTGGATCAACGCCTTCGGGGACGATGTCGACCTCGAGGTCGGCGCCGGGCACCGCCGGCCGCTCACGCGCTGCCGGCGTAGCTGCTTCCGCGACCGCAGGCTTCTCGTCTGCCACAGTCGCGGGCTCGACTACAGGTTCAGACTCGGCGGGCGGCTCAGGCTCCGCGACCGCCTCGGGCTCGGGCTCGGGCTCGGGCTCGGTCGCCGCCTCGTCCGTCGCTTCGGCTGCGGGCTCTGCTTCGGCCGCCGGCTCGCTAGGCGATTCCGCCGCCGCCACAGCGGGCTCGAGCTCCTCTACCGGCTTGTCGTCTTCGTCTGCCATCAGCTCCGCAGCTCCAGCTCGCTCGGCTTCTGGGCGATGTGCGGATGCTCGGGACCCGCGTACACCTTGAGTTTGGTGAGCTGCTTCCGCGCCAGCCGGTTGCGCGGCATCATCCCTTTGACCGCGAGCCGCAGGACCTCCTCGGGCCGCCGCTGGATCATCTGCTCGAAGGTCCGCGTGCGCAGCCCGCCGGGATAGCCCGAGTGGCGGTGGTAGAGCTTTGCGGCGCGCTTGTTGCCGGTCACAGCGATCTTCTCCGCGTTGACGACAACGACGAAATCGCCGGTATCGATGTGCGGTGTGTAGGCCGCCTTGCGCTTGCCGCGCAGGGTGTCAGCGATCTGCGTCGCGAGACGACCGAGTGTCTTCCCGGTTGCATCGACGACGTACCAGTCGCGCTGGCGGTCGGTCGGCCTTGCCACATAGGTCTTCATCACGCAAAAATCGCCACGCGGAGGCGCGCGGCGCGGCGACCGATGATAGTCGAACTCGTCCGCCGGGTGCAGACCTGGCCTTCCTGCAATGATGCCGCGGCGATGAGTGACGAGGATTGGCGGGTCGAGTTCGAGCTGGCGGACGAAGTCCTCGCGCAGGGGCTGTACACCGCCGGAGGCGAGCGCGAACTGGCGGCGCACGCGCGCAAGACGCATACTGAGCGGGCCGCGCTGAGCCTCGACGGGCCAGTAATTTTTGCCTACGCAAAGACGCGCGAGGACGCCGAGGCGGCTCGGCAGGCACTCACCGACCTGGCCCACCAAGAAGGGCTCGAGGCAAAGTCGGTAAGCCTGAGCCGCTGGCACGATGTGGCTGAGCGATGGGAAGACGTAGACACCCCGCTGCCCGTCGACGCGCAGGCGGTCGCGGAGGAACGCGAGGAGTTCGAGGAGTCCGAGCGCGCCGAAGCGAGCGCCGACGGACTGCCGGACTGGGAGGTCAGGGTTTCCCTGCCGACCCACCGCGACGCGCTCGAGTTCGCCGAGCGCCTGCAGGCCGAGGGACTCCCCAGCCAGCGCCATTGGCGGTATCTGCTGCTGGGCTCGGCGACGGAGCTCGACGCGCAGGCCCTGGCCAACCGGATCCGCGAAGAAGCCCCAGCCGGCTCCGAGGTGCTCGCCGAAGGAGCGCGCTACCTCGCCTTCCGTTACTCGCCCTTCATGCTCTTCTGAATTGACCGGCCGCGATGGCGGCGATCGGTTACTCCCACTCGATCGTGCCCGGCGGCTTGCTCGTGATGTCGAGCACCACGCGATTGACGGCGCTGAGCTCACCCATCATCCGTGAGGCGATCTGCTCCAGCAGGTCGTAGGGCAGGCGCGCCCAGTCCGCCGTCATCGCGTCATCAGATGTCACCGCTCGGATCACGATGACGTGCCCGTAGGTCCGCTGGTCGCCTTGCACACCGACGGTCCGGACATCGGGCAGGACGCAGAACGACTGCCACAGCTCGTGGTAGAGGCCGGCTTTGCGGATCTCGTCCTGGAGGATGTGGTCGGCATCGCGGAGCAGGTCTAGACGCTCCTTGGTCGCCTCGCCGCCGACGATCCGGATCGCCAGGCCAGGGCCAGGGAATGGCTGGCGCCAAACCAGTCGCTCGGGCAGGCCGAGCTCGGCTCCCACGGCGCGCACCTCGTCCTTGAACAGCATCCGCAGCGGCTCGACCAGCTCGAAAGCAAGGTCATCGGGAAGCCCGCCAACGTTGTGATGGGACTTGATCGTCGCCGAGCCGCTCCGTCCACCCGACTCGATCACATCTGAGTAGAGCGTGCCCTGGACGAGGAACCGGGCACCAGAGAGCTTTGCGGCCTCCTCCTCGAAGACGCGGATGAACTCGGTCCCGATCAGCTTGCGTTTGGTCTCTGGGTCACCCACGCCGCGCAGCCGCGCGAGGAACCGCGCCTCGGCATCGACGGCCACCAGTGGCACTTTGAAGCTGTCACGAAACGTCGCGATCACCTGCTCGCCCTCGTCCTTGCGCATCAAGCCGTGATCGACGAAAACACAGGTGAGCTGGTCGCCGACGGCTCGGTGCACGAGCAACGCTGCCACGGAGGAATCGACGCCGCCGGAGAGACCGCAGATGACGCTGCCATCGCCGACCTGGGCACGGATCCGCGCGATCTGCTCCTCGACGATCGAGGCCGCGCTCCAGCCGCCCTCACAACCACAGACATCGACGAGAAAGCGCGTCAGGATCTGCTGGCCGTAAGGGGTGTGCACGACCTCGGGGTGGAATTGGATCCCGTAGATACCCCGCGCCTCATCCTCGAAGGCGGCAACCGGCGAGACCCCCGAGGAGGCAAGCTCGCGAAAGCCGGCCGGCGCCCGCTTGACGGTGTCGCGGTGAGACATCCAGCATGTCTGATCGCGCGGCAGCCCGGCCAGCAGGCGGCCGGGCTCGTGCACGACGAGATCGGCGCGGCCGAACTCGCCAACTTCGGCGCGTTCGACGAGCCCGCCGAGCGAGTGTGCCAGTAGCTGCATCCCGTAACAGATGCCGAGAACCGGGATTCCCAGATCGAGCAACGCGCGGTCGAGCTCCGGCGCCCCCGGTGCGTACACCGAGGCCGGTCCGCCGGAGAGGATGAGGCCGGCTGGCGCGCGCTGCGCGATCTCTTCCGGGCTCACGTCGGCCGTCAACAGCTCGGAGAAGACGCCGCACTCGCGAACACGCCGAGCGATCAGCTGCGAGTACTGACCGCCGAAGTCGACGACCAGCACCTCATTGTTCCTCGCCGCGGGCGCGGACGCATTCGCCGGCGATCGCGTCGCGGCGAGCGTGTCGCTCACCGGCGGGGTCGATCAGTCATTGACGAGGGCTGCTGCCCTGCCGTTGGAGCCCATGCCGACGCCCTGGTTGTGCTGGAGCTGCTTGCCTTCGGTCTGCAACGACGGCGCGACCATCAGCTCAGCGCGGTTGAACTCGGCGATGTCCTCATAGCCGCAGGTCGCCATCGATGTGCGCAGTCCGCCGAAGAGGTTGAGCGTGCCGTCATTCTCGTTCGCGGGGCCGATGAGAATTTCCTCGAGCGTCGCGTTCTGGCGCGTCGCGACGCGCGCGCCGCGCGGCAGCGTTGGGTGGAAGGTCGCCATCCCCCAGTGGTAGCCGCGCCCCGGTGCCTCGTAGGCGCGGGCGAGCGGGCTCCCGATCATCACCGCGTCGGCACCGCAAGCAATCGCCTTTGCGACGTCGCCGCCATTGCGCATTCCTCCGTCGGCGATCACTTTCACGAGCTCGCCGGTCTCAAGCATGTGTGTAGAGCGGGCATCGGCGACATCAGCGATCGCCGTCGCCTGCGGCACACCGATGCCGAGCACCCCACGCGTCGTGCAGGCGGCGCCGGGACCGACGCCAACGAGTACGGCTGCGGCGCCCGTTCGCATCAGGTGCAGGCCCGTGTGGTAGGAGGCACAGCCACCGACAACTACGGGAATATCGAGCTGGGGAATGAACTCTTTGAGGTTGAGCGGCTCACTCGTACTCGAGACATGCTCGCCCGAGACGACGGTTCCTTGAATAACGAGAATGTCGAGGCCGGCATCGAGCGCAAGCTCGTAATAACGCAGGACGCGCTGCGGCGTTAGCGACGCGGCACAGACGACGCCCTCGGCCTTGATCTCCTTGATCCGCTGAGCGATCAGCTCTTCCTTGACCGGCTCCTGATAGATCACCTGCATCTCTCGCGTCGCGATATCGCTCGGCAGGGAGGCGATCCGATCGAGCTGCTCCTCGGCATCTTCATAGCGCGTGAAGATTCCCTCGAGGTTGAGTACGGCAAGGCCGCCGAGTCGGCCGACGACGCCGGCGGTGCTTGGCGAGGTAACTCCGTCCATTGCGCTCGCAAGCAGCGGGAGCTCGAAGCGATAGTCACCAAGCTTCCAGGTGATGTCGATGTCGTCGGGGTCGCGGGTCCGCCGCGAGGGGACGATTGCGATGTCGTCGAACCCGTAAGCGCGCCGCGCCTTCTTGCCACGGCCGATCTCTACTTCCATTTGAAGATCCTAGGTCTCGGGGCGGATGGAGGGTGGCAGCTGGTACGCGCTCTGACGCGGCCTGCAGCCACGTCCTCCGAGCATACCAACGGTCCGCTCCGGCGAGGGCGACAGCACGCGCTCAGCGGAAATTGCCCTAGCCCGGCGGCTCAGCCGACCTTGGCCGGCAGCGCGACCGCGCTTACCTGCACTTCAGCGAGCAGGCGATCGACCGCGCGTGCGTCGATCAGGCCGGCACCGAGCCGACCCGTGGACTCGGCGCCGCAGGCAACGCCAAAGCGCAGACACTCCGGCGCAGTGCTGCCGCAGTAGCGAGCGGCGACATAGCCCGCGAGGAAGGCGTCGCCAGAGCCGACGGCCGCAACTGGTTCGCGCGGTGCGATCGTCGCGCGATACAGCGCCGGCGCGCCATCGACGAGGATTCGCCCCCAGCAGCCGTCCGGCGTCGTCATCACCGCTTCGCGTGGACCGAGAGCAGCGATCTCACGCACCGCGCTGGCGCGGTCGTCGTCATCGTTGAACTCGTGCCCGACCAACTCTTCGGCCTCGAGCGCGTTTGGCGAAACGACATGGGGCTCGGCGCGGACCGCGAGGCGAAGCGCCTCGCCGTCGGTATCGACTACCGTCGTCACGCCGAGCTTGTTCAGCTCGCGCACCAGCGTCGCGTAATAGTCGGCTTGGACGTTCGCGGGCAGCGAGCCGGCGAAGACGACGATCGCCGCACCGCGGGCGAGATAGAACAGCTTCTCGCGAAACAACTCGAGCTCGGCAGGATCGACCGACGGGCCCTGCTCGTTGATCTCCGTCTCCTCGCCGGTCGTCGGATCGAGCAGCGCCGTGTTCGTTCGCGACTCCTCGCGAATGCGCACGAAGTCGTTGAGGATCGACGCCTCCGTGAGCTGCTCGACGATCTGCATTCCGGTCTGACCGCCAGCCAGCCCGGTCGCGATCACCGGCTGACCGAGCGTCTTGAGCATGCGCGCGATGTTCACGCCCTTGCCGCCCGCGAGCGTGCGGCGCTCGACCGTGCGGTGCCGACGCCCGAGTCGCAGGCTTGGAACCGAAAGCGACTTGTCCATCGCCGCATTGAGCGTCACCGTGATGATCATCCGGCTACGCTCCTCCTTCCTGTCTGCCGGGCGCGTCGCTTGGCACGCGTGCGCATCAAGCGCAGGCTACACCCCCCGAGGATGATCAACCCGAGTATCACCGCGCCGTAGGCATAGAGCCCGGTGCCTGATGTCGCCGGGGCCGCGACCGCGAGCGCGGTGACGAGCGGCACCGACACCGCCGGCTTGCCGTTTTCGGTCACATCGATGACCCCAACCTCGCCGCCGGCGGCGATTGGCCCGTGAAGCTGAGTCGGGACCCCGTCCACGCTTACGCGGAGCGCCACCGCACGGCTCACGATCAGATTTTCGCTGCGCGAAGCAATGATCGCCATCCGCTCGCTCGAGCCCCTGACGCCGACGGTCAAGTAGGTGCGTCCAGCTACGGCGATCGGCACGTCGTGATAGAGGCGCAGGCCGTAGCGCAGCAACGTCAGCGTGTCGGCATCGCGGGCAGCGATGCTCGGGTCCCCCAGCACCACGCTCACCAGGTGGACTCCATGCGAGCTCGCCGCGCCAACGAGACAGTAGCCGGCGTCTTGCGTGTGGCCCGTCTTGACGCCCACGACAAAGGGGTACGCGCCGACGAGATCGTCGCTGTTCTTCAGCACGAGCCCATCGCTCAACACCCAGCTCGACTCGTCGACGACTTTGGCAAAGAACGCGTTGCGCAGCAGGTATTGGGCGAGCGTCGCAAGGTTGGCGGCGGTCGAGTAGTTCCCCGGCGTGTCCAGTCCGACCGCCGTCGTGTAGTGCGTGTCGGTCAAACCCAGCTGCTTGGCCGTGGTGTTCATCAGCGCGATGAAATGGCTCATCGACCCGCCGCCGACCCCGAGCGCGAGCGTGTTCGCGGCATCGCCGCCGCTGGGGATCAGCATCGCGCGCAGCAACTCGGCCACCGTGTAGCGAGCTCCGGGGGTCAGGCCGGCGAGCGATTCATCGGGCGTCGGCGTGTAAGGCTGGTCGACGAAGACGTGCTTGAGGCTCTCGTATTCGAGCGTCACATAGGCGGTCATCAGCTTGGTCGTGCTGGCGATCGGTACGCGAGCGTTAGCGCGCAGGGAGAAGAGCGTCGTGCCGGTGTCGGTATCAATCAGCAGCGCCTCGCGTGCCGACAGCCCCGAGGGCGGCGCGACCGCCGCGCTCGCCTGCGCCGAAGCGCTAGCGAACGTGCCGAGGCCGAGCAGACACAGACAGAGAGCTCTTCCCACACGCGAGACCACGCGGCGAGCCAGGTGCATCCGCGCGAGGCTAACGGACGCCGCCACGTTCAGTCGCGGCAGCGCCCGGCCCAGCGCCACTCAGCTCAGCGACCACGCGAGCTCGCGTAGACGCTCGGCTTCGGCACGCGCCGCTGCCTCCGCCCCCCCCGCGTCGCGCTTCTCCCCCGCTTCGACGATGCTGCGCGAGGCGCTCACCAGGCCACTCGCCCGTCCCGCGGCGAATGCCGGCGCGAGCTCCTCGACCCGCCCTCCCTGAGCCCCGACGCCCGGGAGGAGAAAGATCGCGTGCGGCATCAGCTCGCGGGCCCGCTCCAGGTGCGCCGGCACCGTCGCGCCGAACACGGCGCCGACGTCGGCGAGGCCGCACACACCCGGCGTACCTAGCTCCACGACGATTCGAGCGATCTGCTCCCA
>Ga0182015_10002008_pt1 | contig 25554 bp, 22 predicted proteins | sample 712P3MmetaG_FD_120478 | JGI IMG/M metagenome (GOLD analysis project Ga0182015, IMG submission 120478) | Permafrost microbial communities from Stordalen Mire, Sweden - 712P3M metaG | ecosystem: Environmental > Terrestrial > Soil > Wetlands > Permafrost | place: Sweden: Stordalen | collected...
GTCTACATTCTGACGGGCAGCGGAGAGTATGGCTACCTCGCGCTGGCGGGAGTTTATTTTGCGAGCGCGCTTCCCTTCTTTCTCTCGGGCGCGGTGGTTTCCATCGCCGTGGGCGAAGCCATCCGGCGCGTGGACCGCGTGTATTTCTTCGATCTGCTGGGCGCGGCGGGCGGCTGCCTGGTGCTGGTTCCGTTCTTGAATTACTTTGGCGGGCCGAACACGGTGATTGCGGTTTCGGTTCTGTTCGCCGTGTCGGCGGCGATTTGGTACAACCTGGCGGGCTCGCTGCGTGGGCGCGCGGCTGCGGTTATGCTGGCGCTGGTGTTCGTGGCGCTGATGGCCTTCAACGGCAAGAGCCACTTGATCGATGTCCGATACGCCAAAGTTCATCGCATTGGACAGGAAGCGTTCGTGCGCTGGAACCCGATCTCCCGCGTCGCGCTGCTGAATCCGAAGGGCACGCATGATCCGGAAATCGTGATTGACGCTGATGCCTCCACTGGAATTCCCAGATTCGATCTGGACCATTTGACCGCCACCGAGCGCGCCAACCTGCTGCATGAAGGCCCGGGATTTCCCTACATGCTGCGGCCAGGCGCGAAGACCCTGGTGATTGGTCCAGGCGGAGGTTGGGACGTGGCGCGAGCGATCACCGGCGGAAGCAAGGACGTCACCGCGGTTGAGATCAACCCCATCATCGCGCGCACCATCATGCAGCAGCGCTTTCCGGAGTTGAGCAGAGGCCTCTATTTTCGGCCCGAAGTGCACCTGTTCGTCGAAGATGGCCGCAGCTTTGTCCGGCGCAGTCCCCAGAAGTATCAAGTGCTGCAGGCGACGTTGGTGGACACGTGGGCCTCGACGGCCGCCGGCGCGTTCGCGCTTTCAGAGAACAATCTCTACACGACGGACGCCTTCCGCGACTATCTGAATCATCTGACCGATGACGGACTGATGGTCTTCACGCGCTGGGGTTTCGAGCCGCCGCGGGAGTCTTTGCGGTTGCTTTCGCTGGCTATCGCGGCACTTGGAGAACTTGGCGATCACGAAGCCTGGAAGCACGTGGTGGTGCTGCGCGATCGCGCGCGGGATGTCGGTGCTTTCGGAGCGCTGGACACCGTGCTCATCTTCCGCAAGCCGCTCACGGATGCGGAGGTCGCCCGCGTGAAAACGGCGTTCAGCCAGACTAAACTGCAATTGCTCTATTTGCCGAACGACGTAGCATCGAAAGAACACCCGCCAAACCAGTTCGGCGAACTCCTGAAGAGCCCGGACCCAGCCGTATTTTGGCGGAGCTATCGCTACAACGTCGCGCCCGTGGATGATGACCGGCCGTTTTTCTTTTACACCGTTCAGCCCCGCGATATATTGCAATTCTTGAAGCAGGGTGGACAATCGGCCGACTACAAAATCAATCGCGCCGTGCCGTTATTGTTTGAGGTGCTCGGAATCAGCGTGCTGGCAATTGCGGTGGTGCTTGCGTTCCCACCTTTGTTGCTGGGCGCCCGGCTTCCGGTGGAGCCAGGCGTACGAGTATTTCTCCTGTACTTCGTCTGCATCGGTGCGGGCTACATTTTGATCCAAGTGGCGCTGATCCAAAAATTCATTCTATTTCTGGGCCACCCCACGTATGCGCTCACGGTGATTATTTTCTCGATGCTGATTTCGAGCGGCCTGGGCAGTTATTATAGCCGCCGGCTCATGGGCGAGTCGGACACCACTAAACGGCTCGGCGCGGTACTGATCGGAGTGGCCGCGGCTGTATCGGCGCTGGCATTTGTTGCGGCTCCAGTGAGCGAATTTGGCGCTGGATGGCCGCTTCCCTGGAAAGCCGCGGTAACGGTTGGCCTGATTGCGCCGGCCGGTTTTCTGATGGGCATTCCATTCCCCACGGGTCTCACGCGCCTGGAGCGGCGGTTCCCGCAGGCGGTTCGATGGGCTTGGGCCTTGAATGCGGCGGCGAGCGTCTTAGGCTCGGTCTCCGCCGTCTGTCTCGCGATCTACATCGGTCTGCGAGCGACGGTGCTGATGGGCGCGCTGCTGTACGTGGCCGCGCTGGCAGTCGTCTCACTGCGAGACAGAGCGGTTCCCGTCATCGCGGAGGTTGCAGCTGAAGTTCGTTCGTGAGCTCAGTCAGAAAACGTTGTCATGAAAATTCCGGTGTTACCCGCAATTCTGTTTCTCAGTTGGCCGGTTCTGGCGGCTCCCTCCCTGGAACCGCCTAAGCTGCGTCTCGACGGCTCGGTTCAGCCCCTGCGCTACGCGGTTGATTTGACCATCGTTCCGGACCACGACACCTTCCATGGCAGCGTCGAGATTGACGTGGATGTTCGGACGCCTTCAAACATCATCTGGTTGAATGCAATTGGTCTCGCGATTGAAGAAGCAAGCTTCCGTCCCGAAGCGGGCCCGGCATTATCCGCGAAATCCGTACCCGGCGGCGATCAGTTCATAGGCTTCTCTTTCGATCGCGAGATTTCAGGCCTTGGCAGGCTTCGTATCGTGTACCAGGGAAAAATCAGCCGCAGCAGCAGCGCTGGAATTTTTCAGTTGAAGGAAGACCGCGACTGGTACGTCTACAGCCAGTTCGAGCCGACCGACGCGCGCCGCGCCTTTCCCTGTTTCGATGAGCCTGGTTTCAAGGTGCCCTGGCAAATGACTCTGCACGTGCCGAAGGACGACATGGCGCTGTCGAATACGCCGGTGCAATCGGAATCGAGCGAGCCAAATGGAATGAAGGTGGTGCGATTCAAAGCCTCGCCTCCACTGCCGAGCTATCTGGTTGCACTGGCGGTCGGACGCTTCGATGCCGTGGATGCGGGACACGCCGGCGCGACGCCCGTGCGGGTGATCGTTCCCCGCGGCAAGAGCGCGGAAGCTGCCTACGCCGTCACTGCGATTCCTCAATTGCTGAAATTGCTGGAGGACTACTTCGGCATTCCGTTTCCATACGAGAAGCTGGATTCGGTGGTCATGCCCATTAGCGATTTCGCCATGGAGAACGCGGGAATGATCACCTACGCGGAAAGCTCGCTGCTTGCGGACCCAGCCAGTGAAACGATCAATCATAAGCGCGAATTGGCCGGTATTTGCGCACACGAGATGGCGCACCAATGGTTTGGCGATCTGGTCACCACGGCGTGGTGGAACGACACGTGGTTGAACGAAGCCTTCGCCACTTGGATGGAACGCAAGATACCCGGCGAGTGGCGGCCGGATTGGCATTTGGATGTGGGGGCGGTGAATGCACGTGTCGGTGCGATGCGCCAGGACGAACTGGCTTCGGCGCGCGCAATCCGGCAACCGATCGAGAGCAACGATGACATCGCGAACGCGTTCGACGATATCACCTATGAAAAGGGCGCCGCGGTGATCGAGATGTTCGAGCGCTGGATCGGTCCCCAGAAATTTCGTTCCGGAGTCCAGCTCTATCTCAAGCAGCATGCCTGGGGGAATGCGACGGCTGGCGATTTCGAAGCGGCCATCAGCAGCGTGGCCGGCAAAGACGTTGCTCCGGTGTTCAGCAGCTTCCTGGATCAACCAGGCGTGCCGGAACTTTCGGTTGCGCTGAAATGTGGGGCGAAGCCGGCCTTGGAGCTGACGCAAAAACGTTCGCTACCTATCGGGTCGCAGGCCAAACCACAGACCTGGGAGATTCCGGTATGCGTGGCGTATGAAGCGGGCGGCGCGGTGCATCATCAGTGCTCGGTCTTGGCGGACGCAATGGGCAACATGGAGCTGGCTGACGCGCAAACCTGTCCGGCGTGGCTTCTGCCTAACGACGGGGAAGCGGGCTACTATCAGGTCGAATATCAGGGCGATCTACTCAAGCAAGCGCTGGCTGACGGCGCCACCCACTTGAGCGCGGCCGAACGTGTTGGCGTGCTGGGTGACGTGGATTTGCTGGTAGGCGCCGGCGAAACCCCGGCGGGAGACGCGCTGGCGCTGGTGCCGGAGTTCAGCAAAGATCCCGCGCCACAAGTGGTGCAAGCCGCGGCAAATATCGCCAGCCTGCTGAAGACTGAAAGCGTGCCCGGCGATCTGCGTGACAAGGGAACGCGTTTCATTCGCCAGCAGTTTGGCGAGCGGGCCATGGCGCTCGGCTGGCTGGCAAAGCCCGGCGATAGCGACGACACGCGCCTACTTCGCCAGAAGCTGGTCCCGTTCGTGGCGAGCGTCGGAGAGCAGAAGGATCTGATCCAGGAAGCCGAAAAGCTGGCGCATGCCTGGCTGAACAAACGGCAAACCATCAGTCCTGAAATGCTGGGACCGTTGCTGGAAGTCGCTGCTCAATTCGGCGGCCGCGACCTGTTCAATTTGCTTCGAACGGCGGCCGTTCAGGAGCGCAATCATACTCTGCGCGAGCTTTTGCTGGCTGCGCTGGGCTCATTCCGGGACCCCCAGCTCGCGGCTGCGTCGCTGGATCTGCTGCTGTCCAAGGATTTCGATCTGCGCGAATCGTTCTACCCGCTGCTGTTCGGTCCGTTGGCCTATGCGGAGACTCGCGACGTTCCCTTCACTTTCGTAAAGCAGCATTTGGCCTCGCTGTTGAAGCGCCTCCCGCGCGAAGTGGGCGAGGACTATGCGGCCACGCTACCGGCCGTGGGGGCGAGCTTTTGCGATGCGAAGCGCCGCGACGAACTGGACTCTTTCTTTCGCGATCGTGTGAAGGACTACACCGGCGGCCCACGCTCCCTGGCGCAGACGCTCGAAGGAATCGATCTGTGCATCTCCGCACGCCAGGCGCTGGCGCCCGAGTTGACGGCCTTTCTCAATAAGTACTGAGCCGCGACCGCAGGGAACGGTCCCTCACGCCAGCGCGATCGGACGAATCGGCGATCCGGTGCCGCCTCGAATCTTGAGCGGCGCGGCCACGAACACGAATTCGAAGATCCGGTTGCGCGACAAATCCTCCAGATTCAGGGCCTCGATAATGTAGATGCCGCTTTCCACCAGCAGATGCACGTGCACAGGCATGCGCGCGGTTGGCACTTTCTCGAACGCAATGGTATCGGAGCCCGCCGCGAAGACTCCGCGCTCGCTCAACCAGCGTGCGGCGTCCAGTTCGGGCCCCGGGCCGGTCACCGCGTGTCCGCCTCGGCTGCCGGTAACATAGCGAGAGGCGTCGGGGAAAAAGCGCGCCCAGCCGGTGCGCAACAGAACGACATCGCCCGGTTCGATGGCGGTTTTCGCGGTCTTGAGAGCCCTCTCGAGATGATCCGGCGTAATTGCAAAATCAGCCGGCAGCGTGTCACTGTTCGTCTCGGGCTTCATTTCGGCGGCGATGTCCAGTAGCACGCCGCGCCGAAGGATGGGGGCGACGGTGTCGATACTGAGCTCGCTGATTCCGCCGTAGTCGCTTTGCACGGCCGCGGCTTGAATTCCGCCGTGTAGTTTACCGTCACAGGAGAAGTGGCAGAGCGCATCGATGTGCGTGCCCACATGTCCGCCCAAAGCGATGGCATCCGCAGAGGAACTGACGTTGCCTTCGAGCAGCATGTCGCCATGTTTGCGCGTAAGGCCGAACAGAAAAGGCGGATGCGTCGGGAAATGCGGCATGCCAACGAAGTAGGGCTGCGCCAAATCGTAAACCGTGTGCCGCCGGATTAAATCGAGCAGTTCGCTCACCGGCGGCGGCCCTCGGCGTGTTTCCTGGTCGCGTGGCGCATGCGTGCTTTGGCCGGGGTTACTAAGGCATCCTTCGCGGCCCAACGGCCTAAACTATAGATCCGCTGATAACCTGCCGAAAGGTTTGTGATCGTAGTTGTTACGGTGCCGCTTGCGTCGATGGAATAGGTCTCTTCGATCTCCTGCGATTGCGCGGCTGCGGAGTACTCCACGGGCGCGCTGTCGGCATCCTGCAAAGCCGGATCGAAGGGAAATTGAATCTCATCCCACACGGTCACGTCGCCGCGCGGCTGGCACTCGTCATCCAAATGGCTGCATTCCAGATAGCGGAAGTGGCCGAGGTTGTGGACCGGTCTGTAACACCGCCGGATTTCGAGCGGCCGTTCGCCGGGGCCCGGCAGAGCGGCGCCCTTTTGGAACAGCGAATCAAAAAGAATGCGTTGCCCCGCATCGCCTTCGCGCCACACGCCGAAATAGCGCGTGAATTTCTCCCGCAAAACGTACCCGGCTTGCGCATCGGCTTGAATGGCAAGCCCGAGCGCCGTGGCCGAACGCGCGTGCACCGACCGCTGAACGCGTTTGCCGAATTGCTCGCGTAAAACGCGGCTGACGATCGGCAGTTCGCTGCCTCCGCCGGTGACGTACAGCGCGCTAATCCCAGCGCCGGCCTCCGCGCCGCCGTGCGCGTCCAGCAGGTCCTCCACCACATGCAAGGTCTCGTCCACCAGCGGCCGGCAACGTTCGTAATAGTCGGCGGCAGGAACTGTCACCGTGCTCCAGCCCTCGCGCACGTTGCCCAGATCGATCACGATGCGCCGCGTGTTTGGGCTAAGCGCTTCCTTGCGAAGACGGCACTCTTCGAGCAGACGAAAATGCTCGCTCTGCGAGAGGGAATGGCGGTCGTCGCTGGTGGTTGCCATCTCGGCCAGGACTTCATCGAAATCGTCGCCACCCAAAGTCGCGATGCTTTCGGTCGCGATCGGACGGTGCGTTTTTTCGCCGACCTCGACCAGCGATGCGTCGAAGGTTCCCCCGCCCAGGTCGTACACCAGGATCACGCCGTTGATTCTGTTCTTGTGGCCGAATTCGATGCTCGCGGCGGAGGGCTCGTTTAACAGGCCAATTACGTCGCATCCGGCGGATCGAAAGGCCTCGACGGTGAGAAAGCGCTGGTTGCTGTTGGCATTCGCGGGCACGCCCAGCATGACCTCGAGTTTCTCTTGCGGCAGCAACGCTCGCAGCGCAGCCGCCATTTCCCGCAGCACTTGAATCAGAGGCACGTGCTGATCGGCTAACTGCAGGATTGTGTTGGGACCGGCATCCTGCAGGACACGTTTGAGCGACCGGATGATGGTCCAATCGGGATCCTGCTGGCGCGCCCAGGCCTGCCATCCGTACAGCCGCTCGCCGCCGCGCACTGCGACCAGCGATGGAAACCAGTCGGCGTGCGCGCCATCCGGGGTTTCAAACGAAAGCAGCGGATAATTTCCCCGATCCACCGCCGCCACAATGGTGCGTGTGGTGCCGAAATCGATTCCCAGTCTTACGGGCTGCCCAGATTTCAATGCCGTGGTGCTTGTTCCTTCAACCGCGATTGTAACTCACCTGGAGATGAACGCCCTGTGGCACACTGAAGGATTGCCATTCGAAAACTTCCACGGGAACGCGAAGATCGCCGAGACTCTGTTCGCAATGACGCGGCAAGAGCGAATCCCGCAGACCATTCTGCTGGATGGTCCGGAGGGCGTGGGCAAGGCCACGCTTGCGCGGCGCTTCGCGGCGGCGCTGATTGGCGGCGCGGAGAAGATCGAACAGGATGACCTCAGTTTGGAGGCCAACGCGGAAGTGATCGCGGAGCGTGAAAAATGGCCTGCCGACAAGCGCAACGAAGATCCGCTGCTATTCGCGACTCATCCGGATGTCTTGACGTTTCCACCCGACGGGCCGCTGCGCCAAATCACCATCGAGCAAATGCGCCTGCTCAAGCAACGCGCGCAATTTAAGCCGTTGCATGGATCGCGCCGCGTTTTTCTGATCGACCACATCGATCGCGCCAACGAGCAGGCGGCCAATTCGCTACTCAAGATTCTGGAAGAGCCGCCTGAGCATCTGGTACTGCTGCTCGGAGCCGAGAACCCCTACGACCTGCTCGCGACCATTCGCTCGCGAGTTGTTTCGTTCCATCTGGCGCCGTTGTCGAACGCGGAGATGAAGACGTTCGCCGCCTCGCGTGGTCTTGCGGATGTGGAGCGAAGGATCGCGCTTGCCGCCGGCAGCCCGGGACTGGCGGTTTCGATGGACCTCGAGGTGTACGACGAGCGCCGGACGGCCATGCTGAAGCTGCTCGAAGTAGCCGCCGGCAGTGCACCGTTCGCCGATTGGGCGCAGTATGCCGAAGCCATGGCGCCACGCAAGCTGGAGAAATTGGATGCGCTCCTGAAGATTCTTTACGTTCTGCTGGAAGATGTGCTGCTGCTGGCCGAGGTCCGCAATGCCGAGATCCGCAATGCCGATATCCGCCGCGATTTGGAGGCGCTCGCGGGCCGCGTTTCGTTTCGTTGGATCCGGACAGCAGTGGAGCGAGCCGATGAGTTATCGGCCCTGGTGCGGCGCAACATTCAGAAGAGCATCGCACTCGACGCCCTGGTGGTGGAACTACGCGGTCTGGCGGTGTAATCCGCCTCTTATTGCAGAGCCCCGGTCAGTATGGTTCAATGTTCTTAGCTGAGCTTCTAATCCTCCGAATGGCCCCGGCCGGATCTCTATGCGTTCGGGCCTGACTGGATCATCTCGAACTATGGAGCGTGCCGTGGAGTCCGGGAACCGTAAGTTAATCCGTCCGTCTTTGAACGAAGTGAAAGACCAAATGAATCGCCGTAACAATAGTCACCAGAAGAAAGTTGCTCCTCCGGACCAAACTAACGCCGAAAATTTTTACTACATGAAGCAGATGCAGGCCAAGACGCCGATGGTATTTGTCATGAAGGACGGGGAGACGCTCGAGGGCGTGATCGAGTGGTACGACAAGACCTGCCTGAAGGTGAACCGCGACGGCCATCCCAACCTGCTGATCTTCAAACCCAACATCAAGTACATGTACAAAGCTGAATCGAGCGACTGACGCCCGAGTCAGTCGATTTTTTGCAGAGCCTTTTCTCGCATCGCCAGACGATACGCCCGGCGCTGCTCGGCTTCCAAAAACCGGCGCTTCTCGTCCTCGGTTTCGGGGATCACCGGCGGAATTGGGATGCGCTTTCCACTCTTGTCAATCGCGACGAACGTCAAATAGGCGGACGAGGCGTGTTGGATGTGTCCAGTGAACAAGTTTTCCACCTCCACGCGCACGCCGATTTCCATGGAGGTTCGGAACACGCGATTGACGCTGGATCGCAGAACGATAAGTTGTCCGATGTGCACGGGATGCAGGAAACTCATTTGGTCGACCGAGGCGGTGACCACGGAGCAACGGGCGTGCCGCACCGCGGCCAGTGCGGCGGCGAGATCCACCAGGTGCATCACCTTTCCACCCAGCACGTTGCCGAGCATGTTGGCGTCGGTAGGCAGCGCGAACTCGGAATACTCGGAGATGGATTCACGCACGAAACGTCCGGCTGATTCTGAATTAGAGTGCCCCGAACTCACGCTTCGTTCCGCCTTCTCAAATAGCTTTCCAGGTATGCATCGGCTTGGCGTTGCAGGGTGGCGCACGCACTCATGTGAACGGTTCCGTGCTCGCCCGGCCAGCAGTCCTTTTCGAAAACGTATTGGATCTCGATCAACTCGCCGGCGTCTTTGGCCACATGGAAGCGAATAGCGTCGGCAGTGGACTCGGCGGGGAATTGTTCGCAACGGTCGCGCCCATAGCCGAAATTGCAAATCTCACGGACACGCGTTTCGTCCGGCTGCGCGGAATTTCCAGGCGCGCGGCACTCGCCGGAAAAAGCATTACCAAGCGGCAAGCGCGGCGGCACGCTCCAGGGACTGGTTTCGAATCGCGCCACGGGGTAAAAATACGGGCACGCCATTGCCCGGTATAGTAGCACGTAGGGACCCAGTGACAAATCGAATAGATACGCTCAAAGCGATGGTCGCGCAGAATCCGGCAGACGCCTTCGCGCGCTACGGCCTGGCGATGGAATTTATCAAAGGTGGTGAGCTGGGAAACGCGGCAGCCGAATTTCGCGCGTTGCTGGAACACAACCCCAATTACGCCGCCGCGTACTTTCATGGCGGCCAGGTGCTGGAGAAATTGGGCGACCTGGAACAGGCGCGTGAGCTGTATGCGAAAGGCATTGAAGTGACTGCGCGCACCGGCGATCAGCACGCCAGAAGCGAGCTACAGGCCGCGCTCGACATGCTGCCTATTTAACCCGTGCTAGGATGCGAACAGTGAAGAGACTACTACTCCTCATTCCTATGCTTTCCGCCATCGCCGCCATACCGGATCTCGTACAATTGCAAAAGATGATCGCGCGCTTCAAGCCGACCGAGCTGCGCGTGGACGTATCCAAACTTTCGCCGGGTGACCGTCAGGCGCTGCCCAAGCTGATTGAAGCCGCGCGGGTGTTGAACGACATTTTCCTCACGCAAATGTGGAGCGGCAACCAAGCGCTCTATGCCAAGCTGCGCGGCGACGCCACTGCCCTCGGAAAAGCCCGGCTCGATTACTTCTGGCTGAACAAGTCACCCTGGTCCGACATTGACGGACATGAGGCATTCCTTCCCGATGTGCCGCCGAAGAAGCTGCCGGGCGCGAATTTCTACCCCGAGGATATGACTCGCGAAGAGTTCGAAGCCTGGGTAAAGACCCTTTCGGCGCACGAGCGTGAACAGGCGGAAGGTTTCTTCACCGTGCTTCATCGCGATGCAAACCGCAAGCTGCACGCGGTTCCCTACAACCAGGAGTATCGCGCGGATCTCGAGAAATCGGCGAAGTTGCTGGAGCAGGCCGCCTGGCTCACGGACAATGCGACGCTGAAGAAGTTCTTGACCACGCGCGCGGCCGCCTTCCGCTCCAACGACTATTACGAGAGCGACATCGCATGGATGGATCTGGATGCCCCGATCGACATCACGATCGGCCCCTACGAAACCTACAACGACGACATCTTCGGCTACAAAGCCGCGTTCGAAGTCTACGTCAATCTTCGCGACGACGCCGAGACAGCCAAGCTGACGTTCTTCGCCAATCATCTGCAGGAAGTGGAAAACAACCTGCCGATCGATCCGCGGTACCGCAATCCGAAACTTGGAAGCCAGGCGCCCATTCGTGTGGTCAACGAGATTTTCGACGCGGGGGACGGAGCGCATGGAGTCCAGACCGCGGCTTACAATCTGCCGAACGATGAGCGCGTGGTGACGCTCAAGGGCAGCAAGCGTGTGATGCTGAAAAATGTCCAGGAGGCCAAGTTTCATTCGACCTTGGAACCGATCGCCAAACGTGTGCTTGCGCCGGCGAGCCAGCAGGATCTGAGCTTTGATTCATTCTTCACGCATATTCTGGCGCACGAGCTGAGCCACGGAATCGGGCCGCATCAGATCACCGTGGCCGGCCGCGCCACCACGCCCCGCCAGGAACTCAAGGAGCTTTACAGCGCGATCGAAGAGGCCAAGGCGGACGTTACCGGCCTCTTCATGCTGCAGCATCTTTACGACCGGAAGCTGATCGAGGGCGGCCCCGGCAAAGAGCGCCAGTTGTACACGACGTATCTTGCGTCCACCTTCCGAACCTTGCGCTTTGGCTTGAATGACGCGCACGGCAAGGGGATGGCGATGCAGGTGAACTATCTCACCGACAAAGGCGGATTCGTCGCGCGTCCGGATGGCACATTCGAAGTGAACTTCGATAAGATCCGCGGGGCCGTTCGGGATCTGGATCACGAACTGCTGACCGTGGAAGCCACGGGCGACTATGCGGGCGCGAAGCGAATGCTGGATTTGGGCGTGATTCGCCCGAATATGCAGAAGGCGCTCAGCGGCCTGGAAAGTATCCCGGTGGATATCCAGCCGGTGTTCGTAACGGCGAACGAAGTTGCGCCAGGGCGTTAGCCCGCAAGTTTCGAGATGTCGTTGTAGAGCACGAACGCCACTACCGCCATCAAGAAAACGAACCCTAGTCGAAAAGCCGCTTCCTTCACGCGCAGGCTTAGATCGCGCCGCATGAACATCTCCACGATCAGCATGAAAATCGTGGCGCCATCCAGGATCGGGATGGGAAGCAGATTGACCACCGCGAGATTCAAGCTAAGGCTGGCCATGAGCAAGAAGTAAGCCATGGGTCCTTCGCGAGCTTCCTCACCGGACATCTGCACGATTTTTATGGGGCCTGACAAGGACTTCGGCGACATGCGCCGTTCGGCGATGCCGCGCAAGAGCTGATAAATGAACGTCGCGCTCTTGACGTTCTGGCGGACGGATTCGGACAGCGCCTCAGGGAACGGCAAGCTCACCAAGACAAATTTCGGCTGAAGACTCACGCCGATCATCCACTCCTTGGTGCCGTTGTTTTCCGACATCGTGGGCGCAACGTGCGCGGTTGCGAGCGTTCCATTCCGTGAGTAAACGATATCCACCGGCCTGCCAGCGTTTTTGTTGATGATGTCGTGGACCTTGTTGGAATGGATGGCCTGGCCTTCCACGCTGACGATGATGTCGCCCGGCTGTAAACCGGCCTTGACGGCAGGCGAGTTGGCGAGCGCGCTTCCAATCTCGATGTCGGTCTGCTCACCCCAGCCCGCGAAGCCCGCGCCAGTTTTTGGATCGAGCACCGGAGTCACCGGAATCAGCTTGCGTTCGCCGTTCCGCAGAATCCAAACGCTGATCGGGTGTTCGGCGCTGGCGACTTCCTTCATGTTGATGTCTTCCCAAGTCGGGTTGGCGGTGTCGCCGATTTGAACGATGCGGTCGCCTTCCAGCAGTCCGGCCTTAGCGGCAGCGCTATCGGGCACGATGTAGCCGATTTCCGGAGACGGCGACGTGGGGATTTTGGGGAAGCGGACCATGAACAGGCCCGTGAGCACGGCTACCGCGAGCATAATGTTCATGGCGGGCCCGGCAAACACGATGATCAAGCGCTGCCACCGGGGCTTGCCCAAGAAACTGCGGGGATCGCTGGCGTGTTCGTCTCCGGCCTGCTCGCCCACCATCTTCACGTAGCCTCCCAGAAGAATCAGGGAGAAGCGAAAGTCGGTCTCGCCTTTCTTGAAGCCAAACAGGCGGGGACCGAATCCGAAGCTGAAGGTGTCCACCTTGACGTCGAAGAATCGCGCCGCCCAGTAATGACCGAGCTCATGAATCAGGATCATGATGCCGATCATCACCAGCGCGAAAAAAATGTCCTGCAAAATGTTGAAGCTCATAAAAAATAGGCCTCTACCGGCTGCCGCCGTTGCGGAATGTTCCCGGCGCGCTCACGCACAATCTTACGTGCGGTGGAACGCGATTGTTCATCAATGTCCAGTATCTCTTGAACCGACGCGGCTTGGCGGACGGGTACGCGGCCGAGCGTCTCTTCCACCACCTCGGCAATGGAAGGGAAGGAGATCTGCCCCGCGAGAAACGCTTCGACCGCGATTTCGTCGGCGGCGTTCAGTGTGCAAGCAGCCGATCCGCCCGCTCGCAGCGCCTCATAGGCCAGCCGTAGCGCCGGAAACCGCTTCCGATCGGGCGCCGAGAAAGTCCAACTGCGCGCTTCCGTCCAGTCGATACGCGGGACCGGCGCGGGCTCTCTCGCCGGGTAGGTGAGCGCATATTGGATTGGCATGCGCATGTCGGTGGCCGAGATCTGGGCGATCACGCTGCCGTCGGTATACTCGACCATGGCGTGCACCGAAGATTGAGGATGGACCACGACATCCACCTCATCGGCAGAAAGACCGAATAACCAGCAGGCTTCAATCACCTCAAAACCCTTGTTCATCAGCGTGGCCGAATCGATGGTGATGCGGCGGCCCATTTTCCAGGTCGGATGATTCAAGGCATCGGCCGGAGTGACGCTGGCCAATTTGTCGGCCGGGGTCTCGCGAAATGGTCCACCAGAGGCCGTCAGGATCAGCCGCGCTACTTCACTGCGCTTGCCAGCCCGCAGGCACTGGTGCGCGCCATTGTGCTCGCTATCCACCGGGATCAACTCGGTGCCGGACTCTCTTGCGGCTTCGATCACCAACTGGCCGCTCGCCACGAGTACCTCCTTATTAGCCAAACCGATGCGTTTGCCTCGGCGGATCGCCTCATAAGTGGCCTCCAAGCCAGCCACGCCGACGATGGCCGACATCACGAAATCCACCTCGGGATCGATAGCGGCGTCCACCCGCGCTTTCGCGCCCCAACTCAAGTCGGGCCAGATTCCCCGGGATAAGCCGGACTCTCTCAGCCTGTTGATTAGACTCTCGTGGGATTCCTTGGTTGCGGTGACCACGACTTGTGGTCGAAACCTTTGGATTTGCTGGACTAACAGATCCACATTCGATCCTGCGACCAACGCGCGGACGCGATACAGTTCCGGGTGCCGTCCTACCACGTCCAACGTGCTGACACCAATGGACCCAGTGGACCCAAGCAGGGTGAGCGTCTTCAATCGCCCCATTATAACGTCAAACTCTGATTTTGCTTAATCGACCCCAAACCCTTTCGGGCGCCGGAGAGGGTTGCTTCAGGGGTCTTTAATGAGGTTAGTCTCGCTTTGGTGGGAGTTGCCTCCCCGGCTTGCTTCCAATACTAGTATATGATTTTGCGGAACGCAACAGTTTTTTGTATTTTCTACTTTCCCTTCACCTCAATGCCTGCCCAGCGTTCCATCACCCGGATGGTCGCGCACAGATCATCGTCCCCGTAACCCTCTGCAATTGCTGCTTGAAAGACCTGTTCCGTGAGGCTGGTCATAGGCATCGGAAGACCCAATTCCTGGGCCGACCCAAGCGCCAGCCCGATGTCTTTGTGCATCCATTTTGTGGAAAAGTTGGTTGTGAAGTCCCTTCGGAAAACGAAAGGTGCTTTGAAGGAGATGAGTCCCGACTTGGCGGCGCTGTTGTTCAGGATCTCCAACATTAAGTCAGGCGCGATGCCTCCCTTGGTGCTTAGCACCATGCCTTCATTGAATGCTTGCATCAAGTTGGCGAGAATCAAGTTCTGCGTGAGCTTGGCCTGAAGGCCCAAACCCGGCCCGCCGCAGTAGTAGAATTGCTTGCCCATGGCTTCCAAATATGGCTTCGTTTGCTCGAACACGCGCTGATCGCCACCAATCATGAAGGTGAGAGCCGCGTTGATGGCGCCGGGCGTGGAGCCGGTACACGGCGCGTCCAGAAAATGAACCCCTTTGGCGGAGAGCTTCCTGCCAATCTCACGGCTGGCCGTGGGCGAAATGGTGCTGGCATCGGCGACGACAGTTCCAGGCTTGGCGCCTTCGATGACGCCGTTCGCGCCGGTCAGCACCTGCTCCGACATCTCCGTGTTGCCGACGCAGGCGAAAATATAATCGGCCTGCTCGGCCACCTGCTTGGGAGCGCTGCAGGCGACGGCCTTTTCTTCCGAGGCGAGCTGCTTCGCTTTGCTCGCTGTGTTCGACCAAACGGCCAACTGATGTCCGGCTCGCGCCAGATTCCGCGCCATCGGATAGCCCATGAGACCCAGTCCAAGAAATCCAAGCTTTGCCATACCAGGAAATGGTAGCAGTGCGGGGCGATCAGCTGGCAGCCGGTAGCGCGCGCTCCACGGCTCTGGGCTCACCAGCGGATCAGTATAGCGACTGCGCGTTTGTGGGAAGTTACAGAGCCGCGACAGTAAGGGAGCCGGTACCCCGACAGACGTGCATCGTCATTTTATCAAGAGGCTCGGGGTCCTTGGCGGTCTTGAGGAACACGCGAAGAGTCTACTCGGCGGAATCCGCGGGCGCGAAGTGTCCTTTTTGTCCAGCCAGGATCTTGAGGACCAAAAGATCCGAGGGATGAAAACTCGCAACGGCGATATGGTTCAGGTCTTCATCGGTTTGCGCAATATGGCTACGGATCAAAGTGCGCAGTTGGTCGACCGTCACTCCTAACTCCCGAGCTGCTTCCACCTCGGAGTATTGCGTCTGGTTGAATTTGGTGGAGAGCGTGCCTGCGTTCATGATCCTAATGCATTCTAAGGGGCGGGCACACTCAGCCCCAATCGGGTGGACAACCTATCTCTACTCTTAGTATCGCTTATGGACCTTTGAGCTAAGGTGACCAAACCGACGTACTATTTTCCATCCATACTTACCCGATGTCGGGCGTGTTGAGGAGTGCGTCGTTGAAGCGATTGGTGAAGTTCGCGATCGAAATCGCGAGCGTCAACTCGACGATTTGATCTTCGTTGAAATACTGCTTCAGCTCATTCAGCGCGCTGGGACGGATGCCGGAGGCGCCGCGCGTCACGCGCTCTGCATACAGCAGCACGGCCTTTTCCTGGGCGTCGAACGCGGGACTGCGGTGAAAGAAAGCGAGCCCCTGGAGTTGCGCATCGGTGACGCCATTTTTCTTTCCCGACGCCGAGTGCGCGCGGAAGCAGTACTCGCAGCCGTTGATCAGCGACGCCTTCAGATAGGCCAGCTCTTTGTATTTCCGTTCCACGGTTCCATGCTCGATCACAGCGCTGTAGAACGGCATAAAAGCCGCGAAGGCTTCGGGAACTCGCGCCATGGTGCCGAAGAATGCCGGCACCTTGCCGAATCCGTGGGTGAGCTTGTCGAGAATGGGTTGAACTTCGGGCGCCGCGCTTTCCTTCGAAATCGGGCTGATGGCTGTTGCGGTCTCAGTGGCTGTTGGCATGAATATTAGTATCCTCTCTTCGTGGGTGCTCCTGCTAATAGCCGGACCCAGCGCAGTGCTCACTGAACTTAGAACCTGACATCCACCGTAATCGGAAAATGATCCGAGCCATCCACGCCCCGCAGCACGTCTGCGCGATCGCTTTGGATGGGGCCCCGCACGAAAACCCAGTCGAGCGCGCCGATGATCAGATGAGTCCGGATGCGCCGGTCGCCAAATGTGCTGCGATAACCAGCCTCGCGCAGACGCGGCATCAGAGCCGAGTGAGCGGTCTTGGTGTTGAGATCGCCCGCGATGATCACGGAAGTCTCCGGCGGATACTGCTTCGCGTCATCCAAGACTTCTTCGAGCTGCGCCAGTCGCAACTGATCGTTTCCGCGGCTCTCCAGATGGAGGTTGTAGACCACCAGAAGCTTGCCGCCATTGTCGAGTTCCGTGATCAGCGCGACGCGGCCACCCTCCCGCCGTTGCCACAGCGCCATGGATGACTTCAGCATCCTGCGCGGCTTCCAGAAGCCCGACTGATGAACGAACCGGAGCATGCGTGAGGAGCGGATGGGCAGTTTCGTGAGCAACGCCTGGCCGTGATAGGCCGGGCTCTCGGGCGTGCCCTGGCTGAGCTCTTCAAACTCCGGTGCGAACACGTAGTTCATCCGGAACTCTTCGGCCAGTTTCTTGGCGACGTCGATTCCGCCGCTGCGGCGCGCGCCGAGATCCACTTCCTGGAAGATGCACAGATCGGGATTGAGCTGGCGGAACTGGCCTTCAATATCGTCCAGGTGTTTGCCTCGATCGATATTCCAGTCGAGGATGGTGGCGCGGGCGCGGGGACCGGTTTCGCGCGAATAGTTGCCCGAGCGGAGGATCTGCAAGGCGTCCGGCGCGGGCGGGGCGGGAGGCGCCGCGAACACCGTGGAAAGCGCCAGGAACGGAACGCCTTTCCGAAGCGTCGTTCTCAGTCCAGCAAATGCCACTGCCTTTAGTTTATACTTGGAGGCGAAGTCGCGTACGGTTTCCATCCCAACCTTTGGACGATCGAACCGCTTTCAAGGATTCGTATGACTATTATTATCACCATCATCCACGTCATCGTCTGTTTCTTCTTGATTGTGGTGGTGCTGTTGCAGAGCGGAAAGGCCGCAGATCTGGCTGGAGCGTTCGGCGGCATGGGATCGCAGACGGCATTCGGGCCGCGTGGATCCGCGACGTTGCTTTCCAAGGCGACCACGCTCGCGGCGGCGCTGTTCATGGTGACTTCGCTTTCGTTGGCGATCCTGGCAACGCGCGGCGCTGCATCGACGGGCAGCGTGTTGGAGAAAGTAAAAGCCCCGGCGAGCACCACTGCTCCCGCAAAAACTCCCCAGGTGCCGAAGAACAAGGCGCCGGGTTCGCCGCCGGTCCAGCAGCCGCCGGCGCCCGTTAAGAAGTAGCGAGCTTTTTCGAATGCGGTCGTGGCGGAATTGGCAGACGCACTAGCTTGAGGTGCTAGCGGGAGCAATCTCGTGGAGGTTCAAGTCCTCTCGACCGCACCATAGAACATAAAGTAACTGGGGCCGGGCCGTAAATCCGGGCCCTTCGCTTCTCTCCGCCGCTCTCTTGTAACCATCACGTTCCCTGCTTTCAAGCTCCCGTGGCCTCAATTCTGGCCAAGGCGGAGACCCGTATTCTGGAAAGCAAGTACTTCAAATCGAAGCTGTCGGCGCTGCCGATTGCGGTAGGGGGTTATCCGATGAGCGCGTGTATCTTCGCACGCACTTCGGCCAGTTGTTCCGGCGACACGCGGCCCTTCGGTTTGGCATCTCGGCTACGCCAGTCCAGGCTCTTCGCCTGATCCGCCAGAACCGCGTTCGGTGGCGTGCCGCCAATGAAAACCTCAAACGGATAGCTCTTGATCTGCGTCGTCAGCGGACAACAGACCATCAAACTCGTCTTGCCGTTATACGCCGCCGGACTCAGAACGAGCGCCGGCCGGTGCCCTGCCTGTTCATGACCAGCCTGCGGCGTGAGGTTGATCCACACGATCTCGCCGGCGTCAGGCACGTACTGCTTGGCCATCACCAGACCTCTTTACCTTCCCCAGGTCCGAAATCGATTGCCGCATGCCGGTTTTTTGAGGTGATGCCTTTCAGCAGATCGTCCAGGACGTACGTTTTTTGCCGCATTGGTTCGATGACGATCCGGCCTTTCTCTTCGCGCACCTCCACGATCTCGTCCAGATGAAGGTGCATGGCGTCCATCACCGACGCCGGAATTCTCACGGCCGCACTGTTGCCCCACTTCTTTACCGTCGCTTTCACGACCGCCTCCGCTGTATCAACCTTGTATATACATTATGGCATCAGATTACTATGTGTCAACAATGTTGATACATGCGCCGCTTTTGGCATTCGCTGCGTCGTTCCGTTCCTACGGACCTGCGAAGTGGGTAACGGACTGGTGATGGCCCACCGACGAAAGCGAATCACGCTTGAACAAGTGACGGCTCCGGATTTGCAGCGCCGCAACTGGCTATACTAATTCCGAATCGGGCGCTCGCCAGCGCGCCCATCCAACGGAGGCTGGATGAGCACACCAACGGGGAATCGGTTTCGAAACATCGCGTGTTCGGTAATCTTCCTTTTCGGCATTTTGTCTTGGCCGGCCTCGGCGCAATGGTTAGACTATCCGACGCCCGGCATTCCACGAACGCCGGACGGCAAGCCGAACCTTGCGGCGCCCGCGCCGCGCACGGCCGACGGCAAACCCGATCTGTCCGGGTTGTGGCGAGTCCCGGAAGCGACCTCGGGCGAGACGAACAAGGCACTGCAAAGTCTGAAGGCCCAACCCTGGGCTGAAGAACTGTCCAAGAAGCGAAAGGAAGACCTGGGCCGCGAGGACATGAGCGTGCTGTGTCTGCCGTTCGGTCCCAGGGCCGCCATGGACGTGGGCAAGATCATTCAGACCCCCGGGATTCTAATGATGGCTTTTGAGGATCTCACGTACCGGCAGATCTTCTTGGACGGCCGTCCGCTCCCCAAAGATCCCAATCCCACCTGGATGGGCTATTCGGTGGGCCATTGGGATGGAGACACGCTGGTGATCGAGAGCGCGGGCTTCAACGACAAGACTTGGCTGGACGGTGATGGCCATCCTCATACAGAGGCGCTGCGTGTGACCGAGCGCTTGCGGCGGCCCGATTTCGGCCATCTGGAACTCGAAAGGACCCTCGATGATCCAAAAGCCCTGAAGCAGCCGTTGGCCATCCCTATCAAGTTTGAGTTCGATGCCGACACGGAGATGCTCGAATATGTTTGCGCCGAGAATGAGCGCGACCGAAGCCATTTGATCGGCAAGGCGGCAGATGACAAGAAGAACGAGGTCAAGGTCGATCCCAAGATCTTGAAGCAGTATGTGGGGTTCTACGAACTGAGGCTGCCGCCGCACCCCGAGGATCCCGTGCTCTTCGAAATTACCCTGGAGGGCGATAAATTGATGGCGGGGCGGAAAGGAGGAGCGAAAGAAGCGCTCGCGGCCCTTTCCGAAACGAAGTTCTACATTAGAGGCCAGCGCATCGAGTTCGTCAAGGATGAACACGGCGTGGTCACCTCTTTCATCGTGCAGATCGTGGAGGGCGATTTCAAGGCACTGCGCAAGTAACACGGCAGTTTCTTGCTATCCCATTGAAAAATAGAGCTTTATTGAACAGCTCTCACCAAACAGTAGTACTTTCGGTATCCTTCGCCGCGAGACGGTACAGCCACTAGGGCAATTTTCTTCTCCAGGAACTTGTCCTGTTCTTGGTACCAAAACAAGTCCAGTTCTAGTTAAGATCAAATATCTCGTTTGTAATCAATTGTTAACAGAGTGTATTCAGGGATCATATGGCTGTAGTACTACGGTACCTACTCCGTCTTGACGAGCAGCAAACCTTGAGTAATAGTATTACCAGTACCTTGAAGGAGGACTGACTAATGAAGAAAACACTTCTGTTGTTCACATTCGTCTTTGGCATGAGTTACGCGGCATGGGCCGGCGCATGCGCGAGTGGCACTCTGGCCACTTACGATGCCCCTGGTTTTTCCTGCACCATTGACGACATCATATTTAGCGGCTTTGGCTACGTGCCGTCTGGATCCATAATCATCCCAGCTGCGGACGTCGCAGTTACTCCCGAAGTTATCGGAGGGGAGGAAGGATTCCAGTTCAACGCTCCCTGGTTCACGCTTCCCGGCGGGTTCTTAGATTCGTTCATCGACTACACCGCGACTTGCAATGGATGCACCATAGATGACCTGGTATTGTCCATGGCTGGCGCTGGAGCGGATCCAGGTGGCGTTGTCAGAGTAGATGAGACATATGCGAGTACAACGCCGCCCGTCAGCGGCAGTCTGACCGTCGGGGCTCAGGGAAATACTCTCATCCTTTCGAAATCAGCTACGTTCAGTCCGGTCGGTTCGCTTTCCGTGTCCAAGGACATTCTGCTGGGCGGAGGAACCAGCGGACTTGGCTCAGCGGTAAGTTCAGTAACGAACCTGTTTTCCACCACCGGCCAGACGGTGATACCCGAGCCATCCTTGCTGCTCCTCAGCGCGGGACTCTTGGGTTTCCTGCCCTTCGCGCGCCGCAAATTCGTGCGTTGATTCTTCCATTGGCGACTGGGATTGCTGAGGGGCTGACAGCCCCTCAGAGTCCTCGGCAAGAGGACCACGTTTCGTAGCGCCTGTTTTCTAATTATTTCAAGTTTGTAGCTGGACCCTGCGTGTTCGCCACGCTCAGAAGATAAGTTTGTCTCATCCGCATTGGAGGGTTTTTCTTTGGACATCATGATGATCGGATTCTGGAACCGCGCGCGCAGTAGGAGCAGGCTGGAATGGAGTTCGGACCTGATCAGAGCAGCCTGCCTCTGCATTCTGGTCTTCTCGCTCGCGACTTTGTCCGGATGCAGTGCGTCCAAGCAGAGCTATCTCGCGAAGGGAAACAAACTCTTCGCGGCAGGCAAGTATGACGAAGCGGCCCTGAATTACCGCGCTGCGATGCAGAAGGATGCAGGCTTCGGCGAAGCGTATTACCGCCTGGGACTCACCGCGGTCAAACTCGACCAAGCTCGCGACGCCTACAGCGCCTTGTTTCGAGCGGTTCAATTGCTGCCCGGAAACGTCGAAGCCAAGCAGAAGTTCGCGGACGTCTGCCTCAGCCTCTACCTGGCGGACGCCAGCCATCCGCAAATCCTGTACACCCAGATCGGCAAGCTATCCGATGAGCTTCTCGCAAAGAATCACAATTCCTATGAAGGTCTGATGCTGAAGGGCTATCTTGCCTCCACGGACAGAAAACCGAAAGAGGCCATCGAATACTTTCGCAAAGCGCTCGAAGTGGACTCCTCGAACGACGGCGTTGTCACCGAGCTCGCGCACCTGCTGATTCTGGACGGCCAGGTTCAAGAAGGCGAAAAGCTGGCGATGGACCTGATCGCCCACAAGAAGACCTCGTATGGCCCGGCGTACGACCTCATGTACAGCTTCTATCTCAACGCCAACCGGCCTGCGGACGCGGAGGACATCCTAAGAGCGAAAGTGAATCACAACCCGAAGAACGCGGACTACGTCCTGCAATTGGCCCGGCATTATAATCGCGTCCATAACGCTGCGGACATGACTGGCGCTTTACAGCGTCTTCTGAACGATCCCAAAGATTTTCCCGAAGCGCGTCTCTGGGTCGGTGACTTCTACGCTGGACTTCGGGACTACCCGGACGCCGTCGGCTACTACCAACAGGGCGCAGACGCCAGCCGGGAAGCCGAGATTAAGGTCGTTTACCAGATAAGAAATGTTTTCGCTCTGCTGAGCCAGGGGAAAAGGGACGAGGCCGCTCGTTTCGCCGAACAGGTCCAGAAGGAGCATCCGAAGGACAATAGGGCGCTTCGTCTGCATGCCGACATTTTGCTGGATAGCGGCAAGCGGGAGAGTGCGGATGCCGCCGTGCACGAATTCCAGGCGCTATCGAGCCAGAATCCAGGCGATGCTACTTTGCGGCTGCAATTGGGCCGTGCTTACCGGCTGAAAGAAGACTTGGAAAGTGCGCGAACCCAGTATTTGCAAGTTACCCGCCAGCGTGGCGATCTCTTGCCGGCGCACTACGAGCTGGCGGAGATCGGTCTGCTTCAGCATCGGCCCCAAGAAGCGGTTCAGCAGGCCAGCGAGATTCTGAGGACTCAGCCGAACGACCGCCGGGCCCGGCTGCTCTACGCCAGCGGCCTGATTGGAACTGGCGATGGAGATGCAGCGCGTTCCGTATTGACGGGGCTGATCAAGGATTTCCCCCAGGATGCCGAGCCACAGGTGCAATTGGGACTGCTCGCGCTGGCCGAACGGAATTTCCCTCAAGCGATCGATATTCTTAGCAGGCAACGCGCCTCGGGCGATGCCCGACTATTCGCGGCGCTGGCCAACGCTTATATGAACCAGAAGCAGTTCGACCAGACCCGCGCGATTTTGAACGAAGGGCTGGGCAAGTGGCCGGGGTCTTCCGATCTCCTGGAGCAGCTCGCGCGCACCGAAGCTATGGCTGGAAATTACGATCTCGCACTGGCCCAATTCCAGAAGTTGCTCGCCTCCGATCCGAAGTCGATCGTTCTCCGGCGGAACCTGGCCGAAGTGTGCGATCTCCAGGGCGACCATAGCCGCGCGATCGCCTATTATCAACAGGCTCATGACCTGGCCGCCGATGACGTCGCGGTGGCTGTCAGTCTGGCCGATGCCTTGGCGCGGGCCGGCCGGATGGATCAAGCCAGAATAATCTACCAAGGTATTGTGAAGGCCCATCCGGAGAACGCGCCCGCTTTGAACAATGTGGCTTTCTTTCTTGCCGACAACGATGGCGATCTGGACGAAGCGCTTCGGCTGGCGAAGAACGCCCTGGCAAAGATTCCGGGGCAGCCCAGCTTCTCGGACACCATCGGCTTCATCTACCTCAAGAAAGGAATGCTGGATAGCGCGATTCAATCGTTCAGCATTCTCGCGCACAGATATCCCAACTCCGCCAGCTTCCGGTACCACTTAGGACTGGCATTGTTTCAGAAGGGTGAGAAAGCCGTAGCGAGGAAAGAACTGCAGGCCGCGCTGGCCAATCACCCCTCTCCCCAAGAGACGTTGCGAATCCGGGAGCTGCTCAATGAGATCAGCTAGGTTCGCTAGCTTCGTTAGGTTCGCTAGCTTCGCTGGATTTGCAATTACTCGCTGACTGAAAGGACGAACTCATGTATCTCATCATCACACTGGGCTCTATCTCTGTCCTTTTGGCATTGATCCTGACGCCGATCGTCCGGGACCGCATCGGAAAGTTCGGGTTTCTGGATCATCCGGACGGCGTTCGCAAGAAACACGCGACGGCCGTACCACGCGTGGGCGGGATTGCGATCATGCTGGCGTACGTCGGCACATTCGCCATCGCGTTCGCGCTGCCCTTCAGCTACACCTTCCTCCTGCGCCGGGCGCTTCCGAACATCCTGCATCTCGCTCTGGCGGGCTCCGTCATCTTCGTGACCGGTGTATTGGATGACCGGCTGCGCTTGAGCGCTTGGAAGAAGCTGGCCGGAATCACCGCGGCCGCCGTGCTGGCGTATACCGCTGGAATTCGGGTGGACATTCACATTCTCCATAGCCTACCGGCCTGGCCCGGATTAGGGTTTGCGCTGACTGTGATTTGGCTCATCGGCTGCACCAATGCGTTCAATCTCATCGACGGTATGGACGGGCTGGCGGCGGGCGTGGGCCTGGTGGCGGCGGTCACCATGTTGATCGCGGCGCTCACCCAGGGCAATTTGCCGCTGGCGCTCGCGACCATGCCGCTGGCCGGCTGCCTGCTTGGGTTCTTGCGCTATAACTTCAACGGGGCTTCCGTCTTCCTGGGCGACGGCGGCAGCCTCCTGATCGGCTTTTTGCTGGGCTGCTACGGCGCGTTGTGGAGCGAGAAATCGGTCACCTTGGTCGCCCTTACCGTTCCGCTGATGGCGGTGTCGATCCCCCTCTTGGAGGTTGTGCTTTCGATCGTCCGGCGCTATCTGCGGTACCGGCCGATCTTTGAAGCCGACCGCGGACATATTCACCACAAGCTGCTGGAGCGGGGCTTGAGCCCCAAGGGCGTGGTCCTCACCATTTACGCGTTCTGTGGCGTGGTGGCGCTCTTATCGCTGGTCGCGAGTTCCCTTCGCAACCAGTTCAGCGGCCTGATCGTGGTCGTGTTTTGCGCGGCCGCCTGGATGGGCATTCAGCACTTGGGTTATACCGAGTTCGCGATGGCCGGCCGTCTATTCCTGCGGGGAGGGTTCCGGCGCATCATCGATTTTGAGACTCGGCTGGTGGAGTTCGAGAAGACGCTGGCGCGGGCGGCCGGTATTGAGGAGTGCTGGATCCGAATCCGTTCGGGAAGCCGCGAGTTTGGATTCCAGGGGGTTCGGATGAATTTCGAAGGGCTGGTTTTTGAAGACTTCGAGCAGCGCGATTCCAGGCGGCTTTGGGAATTGCGAATCCCGCTCACCGATGCGCAGAACGTCAACTTCTTTCGCGATCTGGAGAACGAAACCAGCCCAATCGTGCTGAGCGCGTTTGCCATTGCGGTGGAGCACGGGATGAAGACTTGCATCGAGCGCCGCCTCCAGGAAGCGGTCACCGGGCGCAAGGCGGAAGTCGTGCGGATGCCGGCCATCGTGAAACGTTACTACGCCGCCAGCGCGGCGGCAGTGGGCGTTGGGAACGGCAGCGGGACTTGATTCGTGTTCTACGGCGCGAAATAACCATCGATATCGATGATGACATCCGTGGTGTTGGAGACGTAGATACTGATGGCCCCGTTGGCCCCGGCCGGAACAATCGCCGCATCCGATACGACTCCCGCTTGGGGAGAGCTCAGCGTCCCCACCAGCGGCTGGGGCTGTCCGGCCGGCCAGGTTTCCAAAACGGCCAATGGCCCAGGCGTCACTACGCCGATGTTCAGCGAGAAGGCTTGCGCCGAGGCCGGAACACCGCAGGAACTCATGGGTATCGGAAAGTCGCGCGTGGAGCCCGCGCTCATCGTGGGTGGCCCGAAAGCGCCCGTCAGGCCGCTCCCTCCCACCGAACGCGTGTCCGCGATGCGGCACGGCGTCAAGGGATAAAAGTACAGCGCA
>Ga0182015_10002009_pt1 | contig 25547 bp, 23 predicted proteins | sample 712P3MmetaG_FD_120478 | JGI IMG/M metagenome (GOLD analysis project Ga0182015, IMG submission 120478) | Permafrost microbial communities from Stordalen Mire, Sweden - 712P3M metaG | ecosystem: Environmental > Terrestrial > Soil > Wetlands > Permafrost | place: Sweden: Stordalen | collected...
CGTACCGATGCGCAGGCCAGGGGCGGACTGCTCCGGAGTAGTGGTGAAGCGGGGGAATGCCCGTGGAGCGAAGGGAGCAGGTCATCTGCGTCGGGGTCGTAAGGGTCAACGGGCAACCGGAGGAACTCGATGGTTCTGATGGAAGGGCAGCCTTTAATAGGTGGCACGAGCCGGATGAATCGAGAGATTCATGTCCGGATCTGTAAGCGCCTCGGGGTGCAATTCCCCCGGGCGACTCGGCCAGGCGATCTAATCTCCACCGTCAGGGGTCCGCGACGCGCCCTGCGGGGTAGCTATCGCGCGAGACTTGATCTCGGATTCCCCGCCGCAGCAAGCGATATACTGAAGCTAAGTGGACTCATCTCGGCGGTTCGTTCACCTTCGCGCCATATTCGAGCACCATCCGGATCATCGCGGGCTGGCTTTCCGCCGCAGCCCGTGGAAGCGCTCAAGATCCTGCTCAAAGCCGGTGCGGATATCAATCGCCGCGCGGCCAATGGACAGACCGCCATGCATGGCGCGGCCCTGAAGGGATGGAACGCGACTATTCGCTTCCTGGCCGAGAACGGCGCCGAGCTCGAACCCAAGGATCGCGATGGCAAGACGCCACTGGATTTCGCGAGCGGCAACTACAAGCCCGCGTTCGGGGGTGGTGTCAATGCGCCGCCGACCTCGTTTCCGGAAACGGCGAAACTGCTGAAGGATCTAGTCGCGAAAGCGGCTGTCTCACGACCCTGATCTTGCCCAATTGCCGTCGCGATTTCTTTCGCAAGTGTGACGGATTGGCGCGAAATAGGGAGGGTTGCCGGATAGGACGCGACGAGGTTGGATGCGTGTACGCAAGTGTGTCGCGGGGTATTGCTCCCGCTTATGTCCCAAGTTTCTTCGGAATGTGTTTTGCAAGAAACTCTTTGATTTCCCGATGGCGGGGCACGGGCTGCGAAATGCCCGTCTTCGGATTCCGATACCAGTCATGTTTCCCGCCGTGCCGAATGAAGACGCATCCGGATTCCTACAGCGTGCGGATCAAGTCGATCCGCTTCATCCGATGGACAGCTCGGTGATTCTGCGGATGCCGGGAATTTCACCGCTCGTCAGGTCCCGGTAGAGATCCCGAAGGTTCTCCTCGAGTTCTCCCAGCGACTCGCCCTGAGTCACATAGTCCGGGAACTCCTCGAAGTAGCCGAGCCACATCTCGCCGTCTTGCCAGTGGACGTATCGAGCCTTGCTCATGACACCATTTTACAGCTCAACGCGATGCCGGAGGGTTAGCTGCTAGAGGAATTCTGCTCCTAGCCATAACGCCTGCTGCCAAGCGCAGCGCGGCGGTCGTATATGAGCCGGTCTCAAGTGATTAGAATGAGTGAAGGGCTTAGGGAGGTCCAACAAGCGTATGTATCGGACGTTGAGCCTGTGCTCGCTTCCTCTCGTCACGGTTCTGCTGATAGCCACCGATTCCCCTTGGGCTGCCGGGGATCAAGCGTGGAAAGACAAGCCCATTCCGCAGTGGAGCGAGGAAGACGCGAAACAGGTGCTGGCCGATTCGCCATGGGTGAAAATCGTCACCCCGCAGAATGTCCGCGATCTGAGCCCTGACGAACGGCGAAGTGGCGGCGACATGGAGGCCGGTATCGGACATGGCGTCGGCTTGGCCGGGCTCGGCGTGCTTGGCCCGAGCAGACAGGCCGAAGCCTTAGCGCGCGCTCACTATAAACCCACGCCCAATGCGGTAGTGGTTCGGTGGGAGAGCGCCCTCCCTGTCCGTGCCGCGGAGCAAAAGGTAAGCGAGACCGGTGTTCCCATGGTGGACAGCGACCATTACGCCATCGTAGTCTACGACATTCTTACTCCCAAACGATATAATTTGCCTCGCGAGCTGAGAGGTGTCGCATATCTGAAGCGCGACAATAAAAAGGATCTGAAGCCCTCGCGTGTCGAAATCCTGCGCCAGAATGACGGAACGGCAACCATTGTTTACCTGTTTCCGCGTAAGGTGGAGATCACCAAGAAGGACGTAAGGCTCCTATTCGTGGCGCAGATCGGACGGCTCTTTGTGTCCCAGTTTTTCTACACCGACCAGATGCAGCTCCAGGGCCAGCTGGAACTTTAGGCCATCCAGCGGGCATTAGCAGCAGCGCGCTCCAAGTGTTCCATATTGAACATGACGAGCACCGCACATGGGGTACAATTGCCCATGATCCGCGAGCGGCGCCCGCAAGAGGACCTCCTGGCATAATGGCCGCAGTCCTGAGTGTGCTATTAGCGATTGCCGCACTGTCGATCCGCCCTTTGCCGGAGGGCACGCCACTTCATATCCGGTTAACGACCACGGTAGGTTCCTATGCGAGCACGCCGGGGTCACTCGTCAGCGCAGTTCTGATCGCGCCAGTAACGATGGACGGCGAAACGGTATTGGAAGCAGGCAGCACGTTGTCGGGGCGAGTGAAGGCGGTTACCCGGGTGGGCTTCGGAGTGCGCCACGAAACAGCCGGACTCGATTTGGAATTCAACCAACTCACTCCGCTGGACGGAAACGCCAGGCTCATTTCCGCGCAAGTAACGGAGGTGGACAACAGCCGCGAACGCGTGACTCGGGATGGCCACATTCAGGGAGTACGCTCGACGAGCAGCCTATGTTACAGAGTGAGCGGCTACATAAGGACGGCACTGCAGTGGGAAGTGCACGCGGAACTCGCTGATTGGGTAATCAGATCCTTCATCATGGAACTTCCAGAGCCGGAGATTTATTATCCTGCCGGCGTTGAACTAACACTGACCTTAACCCAGCCCCTCAGTCTGGATGTGGCCCTGGATGCGCCACTCAGCCCTGGGGAGCAGGTTGCCCGCCAGCTCACCGGCGACCAGCGCGAGGAGTTGGCGCGCGACGTTGCAGCCATGCCGTATCGGACTCAAGCTCCTAGCTCCGGCCGATCATCGGATCTGACGAATGTGTTGTTTGTTGGCTCTCACGACCAAATAGCGGCTGCGTTTTCCGCCGCAGGATGGACGCAAGCGAATCCGGCGTCCCTTCGCCGCCGCATAAACTGGATCCGGGCGGCTGGCGAACTCCGGGGTGATGTCGCCGCGCCGATGTCCGTGTTGTTGTTGAATGGAGCCGAGCCGGATATGTCTTGGGAAAAAGGCCTGAATGATGTTTCCAAGCGGCACCATATACGGATGTGGAGAGAAGACACTACCTGGCGCGGCCAGGAGATGTGGGTTGGAGCCGCTACTCGCGATATCCACTTCGCGTACTTGCGGAAAGGTGGAAGGCTCTCGCATAAAATCGAGGAGGACGTTGACCAGGAGCGCGACAAAGTCGCTTATGATTTGGCATTCACGTCCTGCGGGAACCTCCTGGAGTGGACGGATCGGGCAGACTTTCCGCGATCCGCGCGCAATGCCACGGGCGATCCCATAATTTCAGATGGACGCATGGTGGTGGTCGAGCTGAATGACTGTGATGCGCCACGGCTCTCTACCGAGACCGTGGACGCCACGCCGCTTCCCGAACACGGCGACGGACTGCAGCGCTTTGCGCGCCGCCAAGTCCTGAGCGCGCGAAACGGATTGCTCCGCACCAACCCGTATTGGCGCGCTTATGAGGGAACCCGCTGGATGGTTGAGTGGATTCGGCGGCGTAGGCAAGCGGCTCTTGGCCCGGAGTTATCGAGCAACTCGCACGCCTCCTCGGGTTTCTTCCAATCTGTGCGCCTGGCTGCGGCGCGCATGCAGTAACAGCCGCGATTAGGCCACACGCCACGCGGCCAGAGTCGCCAGCGCGTCATTGTGCGTCAGGTCCGGCCTGATCACTAATTCCAGCACACACACGCCATCCAAATTAACTTCATAGTCTTCGAGCTCGCTAGTCGAGCCCGCGGGACTGAAATTCCATTGCTGCCGCACGATCTCTTTGGGCTGCCCGCCGTCCGCCGGCGACCAACGAACGGTGAATTCTTGCAGGCGGTCGCGCGTGGGCTCCAGAAAATGAAGTTGTATTCGATGCACTGCCAGAGCTTCATCGAAGATGAGGCGGATTTGCTGCTCGCCCTTTTGGGAAGCCCGCCAGCCGGAACCTGCATTGGCCCTAAAGACGGATTCGATGGGAAACTCGGGATCCTCGGACGTGACTTCAACGGTCGCGATCTCACCGAGATCCATCCAGCGCGAGGCAGGTGCGGGCCTGGCAACCGACCCTTCCGAACCGGCAATTCTCTTTCGCATGTTTCTATTCTCTCCCAACCCGCACTCCACTACACTTGACGCATGCTCCTGTGCCCCGTCCGCGGCTGCCACATGGCCCTGGCGCGCCAGGTTGGGAGCGATGCCGCGCGGCGGCTGCTGTGTCCACGCGGGCATTCGTTCGACGTGGCGCGGAGCGGTTACATCAACCTGCTCCAGCCGCAGGAGCGCCGATCCAAGACGCCCGGCGACACCAGGGCTGCCACGGCGGCCCGGCGGCGATTGCATGATCGCGGCGTAACCGAACCGCTGCTCCACGCGATCGCGGAGATGATGGCCGCATCGCCCGCTGACATCGTTCTGGATGCCGGCTGTGGTGACGGATTCTACCTCGGCAGTCTCGCGCGGCTGACCGGCTTCGATGCGCATGGCGTCGACATCTCGACTCCTGCTGTGGATGCCGCCGCGCGGCGCTATCCCGGATGCGAATGGATCGTAGCTAATGCCGATCGCTTCGTGCCGTACTCCGACAGCTCGTTCTCGGTCGTCTTGTCCATTACGGCGCGGATGAATTCGGGCGAATTCCGGCGTGTTCTGCGGGCCGGCGGACGCCTCATCGTCGCTCTTCCAGCGCCTGACGATCTGGGGGAGCTGCGCGGCGCGGGCCGCGATCGGGTGGCTCGCACCGTCCAGACATTCGCGCACGGCTTCACGCTCGCCGATCAGCGCCGCGTCACCACCGCTGCGGACCTCGACGCCGCAGCCGTTGGCGACGTACTGCTTTCCATTTATAGGCCGATGCGAACGCAGCCGCCCGAAGCTATGCGAGTGACGTTCAGTCTGGATCTGCTGCTGTTTCGAACCGTGTAACCCCTTTTCGGAGTCACTTACTATCTGGTATCGTATCTCAAGGAAAGTGAGAACAGAATGAAAATACTTGCGCTCCTGGTTTTGATGGCGCTGACATCCTGGCTAGCTTCGGCGGCCGACATTGATGGCAAGTGGACGGCCGAGACACAGACCGTCAAAGGTGGTGAGCTGACGGAAGTCCTCATGCTTAAATCGGCCGGCAACAAGCTGACTGGTTCAGTGCAACGCCGCGGCGGCCCGTTGGAGATTTCGGACGGAGTGATCAAGGGCAATGAAGTATCGTTCACGGTCGTCCGTGCCGGCGGCGTCACGCAGAAGTATAAGGGCTCGCTTTCGGGCGGCGCGCTGAAGCTGACCATGGACGGCAGTCGCGGCGGCCACAGGGAAATGGTCTTCAAGAAAGCCGGTTCGTAGGCGTCATTGCCAACTACGCGTGCCAGGGATTCACGAGCTGAACTTGTGCATTCGCAAAGCCGCTGGTGTTGCGCGAGACGACAGTTAGATTGAGGTGGAGCGCGGTCGCAGCAAGTAAGCCGTCAATCACTGGGAAAGCCTTTCCTCTACGCCTAGTTCCACCTCCAGCCACGTTTCCAAACGGGTTCTGCGCTTGCCCTGAGGGAGCCCTGCCAGTGGTTTGCGACAACCCGCGGCTCAGGCTTCGGGCCAGATAGGCTCGGAAATGCAGGTGGTGTCGAGCAGAAACCCGCTCATAGCTCAATATCGCGTCGCGTATCCTTGTCCCGCTCCAAATGGAGCTGGACGCCGACCAGCGGCGACTCCCGAAAGAACTGGACAATGCTTTTCGGTTGGCGCGATTGGACCATAAGGCGGTCGCATTGCTCGTCCGAAATCATGACGACACCCTCTTTGCCCTGGCGAGTTATCAGTTGCGGCCCCTCAGTTCGTGCCAGCCGGAATACCTCGCTGAAGCGCGCCTTGGCTGTTTGGATTTGCCAGGCGTGCCCGCCCATCCCCGGGGTACTGGCGAGCTTAATTGCACGCTTAGATGTCTTCAAGGTCTCAACTCCATTGTCAAATATCTCACGCGCTCTCGGCTCAGAATAATCTTGCAGTATCATGGGGCGTCTGCCATGGCGGTATTTCAACGCAAGGACGTGCCGCTCTATCTCGCCGGTGCTGCCGCGGTCACAACCGTGGTCTCCATCCGCGCCTTCGAAATCCTCATGGCCGCGGCGCTGCTCGCGCTGATCGTCACGCGCCGCCGATGGCGTCTTCCGCCGGTCTGGCTTCCCTTAGCGCTGTTCCTGCTGGGCACGCTGGTGTCGCTGGCCGCGTCCGGCCACGTTCGCGAGGGGCTGCCGCAGGTCAGAAAATTCTATGTGTATCTGATGTTGTTTCTGGTAACCAGCGCGTTCGAAACAGTACGGCAAGTCCGCTGGGTCGCGCTGGGCTGGGCGTTGGCCGCGGCTCTTTCCTCGCTGTGGGCGCTGCAGCAGTTCTTGCAAAAATATCGCGCTGCCGAGCAGGCGCATCAAGACTTCTACACCTTCTACGTGGACGCGCGGATCACCGGCTTCATGGGCCATTGGATGACGCTAGGCGGCGAACTGATGATCGCGCTCCTGTTGATTGGAGCTCTGATTTTCTTCGCGACGGATCGTACCTGGATCGGATGGCTGATCGCAGCCGCGCTCCCCGTGGCCGCCGCTCTCGCCGCCACTTGGACTCGCAGCATGTGGCTGGGCGCGTTCTGCGGCGGCGTGTATTTGATCTGGTATTGGAAACCGTGGACGCTGCTGATCCTGCCCGTGCTCATCGCGTTCGTCCTGCTGGTGAATCCCTTCAGTCTTCGCGAGCGCGCCTTCTCGGCCGTTTCTCCCCACGCAGGCCAGACCGATTCGAACGCGCATCGCGCCGAGTTGCGCCGCATCGGCTGGGAGATGATCAAGGCGCACCCCTGGCTGGGTGTCGGACCCGAACAGGTCTCGCGTCAGTATCAGAATTACATTCGCCCGGACATGCCCAGCCCGCGCGCCACCGAATACTACGGCCACTTGGAAAACGACTATCTGCAGTATGCGGCCGAACGCGGCGTGCCCACCGCCCTGGCATTGCTATGGATGATCGGCTGGGCCTTGTTCGATTTTCTGCGGGCTCTGCGGCGCTTGCCGCCGAATGCGGCGGAGCGTTGGATCTTGTACGCGGCGGTGGCCGTGACGATTGCCGTGTTGGTGAGCGGGTTCTACTCGTGGAACCTGAACAACAGCGAAGTGCTCGGGATGTTTCTCGCGGTGATGGGCTGCGGCTACGTGGCGGTTTGGCAAGCTGCGAGTAATCGCGTGTAAAATTGCTCGGTCAGCTCCACGGTGCGCTCGATGGAAAATTGCGCCGCACGTTCGCGCGCGATTCGGCCGTATTCGCACAGACGCGCGGGGTCCGACGCCGCGGCTTCAACCGCGTCCGCCAGCGCCGGCGGCGAATCGGGTGGCACCAGCCAGCCAGTTTTACCCTGCTCTACTAGCTCTCGAAGCCCGCCCACATCGGTTGCGATCACCGCGAGCCCGTTGGCCATCGCCCGAAGCGCCGTGAGCCCCCAACCTTCGGATCGCGAGGGCATGATGAAGAGATCCAGAGCGGCGTAAAATTCGTTCAAGTCATCCAGAAATCCCGGCAGGATCGCAATTCCCTCGGTCGGATTGCGCCGTTCGGGTCCGTCACCCACCAGAAGCATTCGGGCGTGTGGAAGTCTTGGCGCAAAGAGGCGAGCCGCTTCCAGCGCGACGTCTTGCCCCTTCTCCCGCGTAAACGCGCCCGCGTGGCCGATCACAAAATCCTCGCTCGAAAAACCCCATCGCGCCCGCGCTTCAGCACGCAAGCCAGCGTTAGGAAGCTCGGCGGGCAATTCGATTCCAGGCGGAATCACTTCGATGTTCGCGGCGGGAATTCCAGCGGCGATCAACACTCCCCGCACCGCTTCCGAATTCGCGATGATGCCATGGCATGTCTTGGCATATTTCCAGCGATGAATCAGCGGACGCCGTGGTGGAAATGCCACCTGACGGCTGGCCACGCGCCGCAGCGGCAGTCCGGCTGAGGCCAGGGCAGAAATGTTCTGGGCCCTTCCATCATGCGCGTGCACGATGTCGAAATGCTCGGAAGACAAGCGCCGGCGTAGTGCGGTGATCGCACCCGCACCAATTGGCGCCAGTTCGAAATGTTCCGCTGCGGCGCGTTTGGCGAGCGGACTGCCAACCGGGCAAACAATCAGTTGATGATGTCCCCGCCGTCGAAGGCCTCGGGCCAGCGACAACAGTAGCTCTTGCCCGCCGCGGAAATCTTTCCCGGTGTCGATATGCGCGATCTTGGAAATGGAGGAAGCCTCTGGCTCTGTTAGAATTCGATTGCCGTGGGACGCTTTGATTCTACCGCTCCCTTCTACGCGCGATATCGCGAGCCCTACCCAGCCAGCTTCTTTCAAGAAGTCGCGCGCCGTGAGGGACTCGAAGGCAACCAACGTCTGATCGACATCGGATGTGGGCCGGGCTCGCTGGCAGTTGGCTTTGCGCCTTTTGTGCGATCCTCGGTGGGCGTGGACGTGGAAACCGAAATGCTCGAGGCGGCGCGCGTGGAAGCGGCTCGGGCTGGTGTGCACGTCGATTGGATTCAGGCGCGTATCGAGGAATTGCCCTCCGACATCGGCGTCTTTCAAGCGGTCACGATTGGCCGTGCGCTGCATTGGTTCGATCGGGACGAAGCCATCGCTGTGCTGGAGCGAATCGTCGATGCGAATGGCTGGATCGCAATTTGCGGCGCCAAGGCCTTCGGCGCGGCCATCCACGGCTTCAACGGCAAATTCCACGAGATCCGCCGCGCTTGGTCCTCCAACCCGGACGAGACTTGCTACCACATCAATTACGAGGAGTGGTTCCGCGGTTCACGATTCCGCAAAGTAGCAGATATCGAAGTGAGGGAGAGTCATCAAGTGACCATCCCCGATTTGATCGGCCGCGCGCTCTCCATGTCGACAACCTCGCCCGAGGTTCTGGGGGACCGGCGTCCAGCTTTTGAAGAAGCCATGCGCGAGGCATTGGAGCCGCTCTCGACCGGCGGCATCTTCGACGAGCAAATCACCGCCGTCGCGATGATTCTGCGCTAGACGTCGTCCGTTAGACATTCAGGATTCACATCGCGTTCATCAAGAATTGTTTTGCATAACGCAGACTAGGCCTCTGAGCCTGATTGCGCAGTGAAGAAGCTCGTTTTAATCGCGCTTGCGATTTTCCGCTCCGCGGCCCTGCACGCCAAAGAACCGCCCAACAACATCTGCCCGCGCCCCTCACCAGGGAGCGCCATCACAGAACCGGAAGATCTGCGCAGCCGGAACGGGGTGCTGAAAGTCGATCTGACGATTCACAATGCCGAGGCGGACGGGTCAACTCGCTACTGTTACATTGGCGGAAACGGCAACCAATCGCCCAATTTAAGACTGAAGCCGGGCGACCTTCTCATCCTGCATTTAAAGAACGATTTGCGGGTCTCTGATCCCGCGGCCGCCGCGGCAGACCGTCTTCATGCTCACATGCATGCCGAAAAGAACACGGGTCCGTGCATGAGTGGTGCCATGACATCCAAATCCACCAACCTTCATTTCCATGGCTTGACCATTCCGCCGGTTTGCCACCAAGACGATGTTCTGAAGACCTCCATCAGTTCCAGCGATCCGCCGTTCGAGTATCGGTTTCGCATTCCCGCAAACGAGCCGCCTGGATTGTATTGGTACCATCCCCACATCCATGGATTCAGTAAAGCGCAAGTTCTGGGTGGCGCATCGGGCGCGCTCATCATTGAGGGAATCGAGCGTGCCAATAAGGAAGCGGCGGGATTGCCGGAGCGAGTGCTGATTATTCGCGATCAAGACTTGCTGAACCCGAATGCGCCGCCCTCGAAATCGGAGCCCGTTGTGCCCAAGCTGCTGCTCGATCGTGATGGAGACGCAGCCAACAACGGTACGGGCTTCGGCAAGCCGGCCAAGGATCTCTCCATCAATTTTGTGCCTGTCCCGTATCCCGACTATCCGCCTGCCGTTATCGAGATGAAACCGGAGGAACGGCAACTGTGGCGCGTGTTGAATGCCTCGGCCATTACGTATCTCAATCTGGAGGTTCTGTTCAATCGTAAGCCGCAACCACTTGGCCTGGTCGCTCTGGATGGCGTGCCACTGAACGAAAACGGAACTTCAGGAGATTTTGTCAGCTGGCAAACCCATCTCGGAGTGCCGCCCGGGGCGCGTATGGAGTTCATCGTCAAGGGACCTCCTTCCGGCAAGAGCGGACTCTTTGTAACGCGAACCGTGGATACGGGACCGGGCGGCGAAAACGATCCCAACCGCGCGCTCGCAATAATTAAAGCTTCCGAAGACGCGCCCGAGCCGCGCTCGAAGCTGGGCGCCGCGCCCGAGCCGCTTCCTCCATCGCCCGTGACATGGCTCGGAAACGTGGCTCCTGTACGTACCCGGAAGATGTACTTCTCCGAAAAGCTGACCGATCCGAACAACCCCAACAGCGCAACTGAGTTCTACATCACTTTAGACGGGCAAACGCCCACGCTGTTCAATCCACAATCGGGCATGCCGGACATCATTGTGAAGCAGGGAACGGTGGAAGATTGGATCGTCGAGAACCGCTCGAATGAACTGCACGCATTCCACATTCATCAACTGCACTTTTTGTTGCTTGATTATATGGGGAAGCCCGCGAATGAACCGTTTCTCCGCGATACCGTCAACGTCCCCTATTACAAGGACAACATGCTGGTGTATCCGAGCGTCAGATTACGAATGGACTTTCGCGATCCGAACGCCGTTGGCACATTCGTGTACCATTGCCATCTCCTGGAACACGAGGATGGCGGAATGATGGGTCTCATCCGCGTGGAGCCAGCCGAGAGTTCGCAGTCATTCTAAATTCACGGAACTTACATTTGATTTGAAAATCCCGCGGCTATTATGGGCTGCGTTTGTTTATCAGAACGACACACAACAAGGAGAATGAATGTCAGTTAAACAAGTTGCATCCAGTGCCGGGCCGCGCCTACGCATGGGGATGGCATCCCTTGCGCTTTTGCAGCTCATAGCCGCCATGTCTTTGAACGCTCAGCAAACCGGGGACGGCGACACCACCACACCCATCAAGCATGTCATCGTGATCATCGGTGAAAACCGCAGCTTCGATCACGTCTTTGCCACGTACGTGCCCCAGCCAGGGCAAGCAGTCTGGAACCTGCTTTCCGAAGGGATCGTAAACGCCGATGGCACCCCCGGCCCCAATTTCCGCTATGCGGAGCAGCACGCCGCCAAAGATGTGGCGCCCGAACCATTCCTGTTGAGCCCGCCCACGTCCCCGTTCCCGAACAATGTTCTGCCGGCGCCCCTGGTGGGAGGTCCTAAAGATTCCTACGTTAAAGGCGACGACCTGACTCTTGCTGAGCAATCTGAAAACGGGCTACCGTCCAATTACTATCGATATTTGATTACCGGAGGCAGCGGATTAACGTCCCATACTCCGGACACTCGGATTACGAACGTCAATGCATTACCGCCGGGTCCCTTTCAATTGACGAACGGGTCGACTTTTACTTACAACTCCTACGCCGCAAGCCCGGTTCATCGCTTCTACCAGATGCGGCAACAGTTGGAATGCAGCGCTGCCAACTCCACCTATGAGAATCCTTCCGGTTGCTATGCCGGCTTGTTCCCCTGGGTAGAAGTTACCGTGGGCGCCGGCACGAATGGCGAGGCACAGCCGTCCAACTTCAGTACCGAATATTCGGCCACCGCGAAGACAACCGGTGAAGGCTCGACATCCATGGGCTTCTACAACGTCCAAAACGGCGATGTGCCCTACTTCAAGAGCCTCGCCGATAATTACGCGATGAGCGATAATTTCCATCAGTCCGTCCTGGGCGGCACTGGCGCGAATCACATCATGCTGGGCCATGGCGATGCGATCTGGTTCAGCGACGGCAATGGTAACGCCGCCACTCCACCTCACAACGTTGAGGTCTACACGGGAACGCCTGACGCTGGCACAGTAGATGAAATCGAAAACCCGAATCCGGCTGCCGGCACCAACAACTGGTACGCCGAAGACGGGTACGGCAATAGCAACAACGCCGGCTATCCTCCGCCCTATACGGCCGCAGCGGTTTCCGGCGGAGGATCCTACACCAACTGCGCCGACAGAGCCCAGCCTGGAGTCGGTCAGATTCTGGACTACCTCAGCTCTCTGCCCACTCCGATCAATCCCAACTGCGAACCAGGCCACTACTACCTGCTGAACAATTACAATCCAGGCTATTTCGGAAACGGCAACAACGCGTACACGGACAACAACCCGGCCAATACCCCATTCACGATTCCACCATCGTCGGTGCCGAGCATTGGCGACTCGCTCATCGCCGCCAACATTTCGTGGAAGTATTACGGCGATCAGTGGAATAACTATGTGCCAGACCCCTATCAGCTCAACTATGCGGCAATGGGCGCGAACAGCGACGAGTACTGCAACATTTGCAACCCATTCCAGTACGACACTTCCATCATGGCCAACCCCGCGGTCCTCGCGGCCCACATTCAGGACACGGCCAATCTGTACTCCGATATCCAGTTCGGAACGGTGCCGGCGGTTTCCTTCGTCAAGCCCAGCGGGCTCGTGGACGGCCATCCATCGTCCTCGAAACTGGACCTCTTTGAAGGCTTCACGAAGAAGATTGTGGACGCGGTTCAGGCCAACCCGTCGCTTTGGTACGAGACGGCCATCGTGATCACTTTCGACGAAGGCGGCGGTTATTACGACTCGGGTTATGTTCAGCCGCTCGACTACTTCGGCGACGGTACGCGCATTCCGTTAATCGTCGTATCCCCCTATACAACACCCGGAACGATCACGCACGACTATTCGGATCACGTTTCGATCCTCAAGTTCATCGAGAGGAACTGGAATGTGGGTCCCGTGACCAGCCGCAGCCGGGACAATTTCCCCAACCCGACCGTGAGCCCGGCCAATCCGTATGTGCCGGACAATACTCCGGCGATCAGCGACTTGTTCGAGCTGTTCAACTTCGCGCCATTCGAGTTTCTTACCGAAGGGCGGGAAGGCTTTGTTCGGAGATAGCTGTATTCGGAGATAGCTGTTATATGGATGAGCGGGCGCCGAGGCAGGATAAACTTGGGCTTCGGCGCCTGGTTCGTCGTGTGGCGCCAGCGGCAGTGTCATGATTCTGTTCTTGAGAGTGCGGTTCCCGCAAGCCATGCCAACACCCGCGTGATAGCATGTGAACCAACGCGAGGTGTGTGCGATGCGAAATGCCAAGCTGCTTTTGCTGACGGCGATTCTGGCCAGTGTTCCTGGCTTCGCCCAGATGGATCCGTCCGGCGAGTGGGCGCCCCAGTTCCAAGAGGATTTTCTGGAGCGTATTCCCGGGCCGGATATCGGCGACTATCTGGGATTGCCGATCAACAACGCGGCGCGCCTCCGCGGAGATAGCTGGGACGCGTCTCTGCTCACGCTGCCAGAGAATCAATGCCGGCCGCACCCGTCCGATTACGCCTGGCGCGGACCCGCGAACCTGCGCATCTCGAAGGAAGTGGACCGGGACACGCAGAAGCTGATCGCTTATCACACCCACATCTCCTGGCAAGCCCCCGAGCGGACCATTTGGATGGATGGCCGTCCGCATCCGCCGGCGGACGCCGCGCATACCTGGCAAGGATTTTCCACGGGAAAATGGGACGGCGACGTTTTGACCATCACCACCACGCATCTCAAGGAGGGCTGGATCCGCCGCAATGGAATCCCGCGCAGTGAGAACGCTACCGTGACCGAGCACTTGTTCCGGCATGGCGACCGTTTGACGGTGATGGTGATCATCAACGATCCGGACTATCTTACGGAGGCGTTCGTCCGTACCACTGATTTCCTCTACGACGCGCACCAGGAGATCGCTCCGTACCCCTGCGAGTCGGTCATTGAAGTGCCGCGTCCTCGCGGAACCGTGCCGAACCACCTGCCGGGCGACAACACATTTCTCACCGAGTTCGCGAATCGCGAGAAACTGCCGTTCCCGGCGACCCGCGGCGGCGCTGCAACCATGTATCCCGAATACAGGCTGACATTGAAAGCGGCCCCCGGCAACATCGACGCGGCCGCATTGATCGCAAAAACCGACGCGCCGCCTCCTAGTGAAGAGAATGCTCCGCAGAACACCATTGTCAATGACGGCGAAATCCACACTCAGCACGTGCAGGGCAACGTCTACATGTTGAGCGGAGCCGGCGGCAACATCACGTTGCAAGTGGGCCCGGAGGGCGTGCTGGTGGTGGATACGGGCCTGCCCAACATGACCGACAAAGTGGTGGCCGCTATACGGAAGATCTCCGATGGCCCCATCCGCTACGTCGTCAACACCCACGTGCATCCCGATCACATCGGCGGCAATGAGAAAATCGCGAGCCTGGGAAGCACCATCGTGGGCGGCAACGTGACCGGTGACATCGCCGATGCGGGCAAAGGCGCGGCTGTGATCGCGCACCAGACTCTCCTCGATCGGATGAGCGCGAAGGACGGCAATCAAGCCGCGTATCCCTCGGCCGCCTGGCCGACCGACACGTTCACCGACGAAAAGGATCTGTTCTTTAACGGCGAGGGCATTCAGGTGATTCATGAACCGGCGGCGCACACCGATGGCGATAGCTTCGTCTTCTTCCGCCGGTCGGATGTGGTCAGCACCGGCGACATCTTCGTCACCACCGGCTATCCGATCATCGATCTCTCAAGAGGCGGCAGCCTGCAAGGGATCATCGATGCACTGAACCGTTTGATCGCTCTCACCATTCCGGCCGGCAAGCAGGAAGGCGGCACCATGGTGATTCCAGGCCACGGCCGTCTTTGCGATCAGGCCGACGTGGTGTTCTATCAGGAGATGGTCACCATTCTTCGCGACCGCATCCGCGACATGATCAAGAAGGGCATGACGCTGGAACAGGTCAAGGCCGCACGTCCCACGCGCGATTACGATCCGGTGTATGGCTCGACCAAAGGCTTCTGGACCACCGACATGTTCGTGGAAGCGGCTTACAAGAGCCTGAGCGCGAAGTAGCTAACGTCACCTCCGCGTAACGGTTTCCTTGTTCGTTACCTGAACAGATTCGCGATTTGGCTGCGTCCCACTAGCGAAGGAGGTACGCAATGTCTGCTACCAAAACCGAACAGGATCAACAGAACAAACAGCAGGATGCCCAAAAGCGGCAGGAGGGTCAGGATCAGCGGAAACACGAACAGGGTTCGCAGAATCCCGGCCAGAATCCGAATAGCCCGCAGCGGGGTCAGAATAGGGATGAAGAACAGCGCGGCCAAGGCCAGAACCAGCGGCCGGATCAGAAGCCACACAAACCCTAAAATCTGCTTTGTTAATCTCCCCTCCCTTTCGTTATAAGGGAGGGGGCTCTCAGAACGAGTTTGGACGTTACTTTGCTTCGCACGCCGACGGGCTCCACTTCGCCCCGTCCTTCTCCATCTTGAAATGCGTGCTGGTGACGAAGTCCTGGTTGAGATTCGCCGGATCGTGCACGATGGTGGTTACGATCAGCCACGAATCGCCGTTGGGCTCATTGGTGCGGTCGTAATATTCAGTCAGTTCCGCGTTGCCGCTATAGGGCACGCCGTTCTTGCGCAGGTAACCGGGTTTCATGTCGGTGGTGATAACCTTCAGCGAGCCGCCTGGAGGAGGCGCGCCGCCGCCCCGAGGAGCAGGCCTCAGGCCATCCCAACTCGCGACCGAATATCCCTGCCAGCTCGGCGCTTCATTCGCCGGAAGCTTGCCTCCGAAGTGCAACGTGCGTGTCTGTGTGCCGGCGTCGGTCTCCACCTTCAGCGTATTGTCATCCGTCCACGTGATGTGAACGCGCCCAGGCACGCGCATGACAGCGGCGGCGCCGTAGGCTTTGCACTGGTTGCCATCGGCGATGTCCTTGTCCGGATCCCAGCCGTCCGCAGCTTTGCGCCCAGCCTGACTGAGCGGCACACTCGCGTAGTCGCCTTTGGCGGGAGTCACCATGCGCCAGCGCCAGTCCTCGGTCACGATCGAAACCCAGTAGCCGGTCAAATCCTCGGGCGCGATCGTCTTAGCCGGGCGCGGCGGCCCGGGCGGGGGACCACCGAACTGCGCGTGCATGGTCGCGGGTGCGATCACGAGCAGCGCGGCTGTGACGCTTTGAGTCAGAAATCTGCGAATCATTGGCGTATCTCCAGTTTCATTTTGCCACGCAAGCTGAGGGACTCCATCCGGCCCCTTCGGGAATCTTTTTGAAATCGGTGCTGGTGACGAAAGGCTCGGTCAGATACTTGGGATCGTCCACCACCGTGGTTACCGTGAACCAGGTGTCGCCGTTGCGCTCTTTGTGGAGGTCGTAATATTCCTTGAGCACCGTGTTCTCACTATATGGCGGGCCATTCTTGCGTAGATAACCCGCGCGCAATTGCCTGGTTACCACTTCCAGCGACTTTCCATGGGCGCCTTCCCGGGTCGCGCCCAGTCCGAAGCCAGGAAATCCCGAGCCGCGCACCGGCCGTTCCCAATTAGCGAAGGAAAGTCCTTGCCAGGTTCGCTCCGTGCTATACGGCGCGGGGCCGACCCCGAGGATAGTAGCCGGCAGGAAATGAAACAGCCGGGTCTGCGTTCCGGCGTCCGTCTCGATCTTCAGCGTGTTCTCGTCGGCCCAACTAATGTGCAAACGTCCCGGCACGCGCATGATCGCGGCCGCGCCATACGACTTGCATTGTTCGCCGGCCGCCGTATCCTTCGCCGGGTCCCAGGCATTGCCGATCTGCCGCGCTTCCGCGTTCAACGGAATGCTGGCGAAGTCGCCCCGGATGGGCGTCACCATGCGCCAGCGCCAGTCTTCCGAGACCACCGATACCCAGTAGCCGGTGAAGTCCACCGGCGCGGCCGCTTGTCCGGATTTCGGAGCCTGCGGCCCAGGGGGCGCGCCGATACCAGATGGCGGTGGCACGCCTTGTGCGAACAGGCTCTGATCGAGAAGTGCTGCAGAGCCGATGGCGAGAAGAGCCAGCAATCGAGTGCGCATTTACTTTTTCCCGCTGAGGCTTTTGTACACAGCCTCGATGAACATGTCGGTGGTCCAGAATCCGGTAGTGGAGCCATACTGCGCATCGTAGTCGAGCGTAGGCTTGGCGGCTTTCACTTGCTCCAGCGTCATGTCTTTCTTGATCATGTCCCGAAAGCGATCGCGAATGATGGTCAGCATGTTGCGATACTCCACTACGTCGGCTTCATCGCACAGCCGCCCGTGGCCCGGAATCACCATCGTGCCGCCTTCCTGATACTTGGCGGGAACCGTGATATCGATAATCTTATTCAGCGCATTGATCTCGCCTTCCACGCTGCCGCCGCGCGCCAGGTCGATGATCGGGTAGCTACCTGGCGTAAAGACATCGCCGGTGCTGAGCACGTCGGATCGCCGGAAAAACACGATGCTATCGCCGTCCGTATGCGCGTCCGGCACGTGATAAACCACTACCGCTTCGCCGTTGAAGAAGAAATCCTTGGTCGGGAGGAAGTACTCGTCATTCGGCCAGGCCTCTTCCGGAATTTTAGGCTGATTGCCGGGCTGTGGACCGGTCATCCGGTTCAGAACGTTGGACTGCGCGACGATTCGCGGAGGACCCACCGATTCGCCGGTCATGCCGAGCTTCGCCATCGCCGCAATGCCGCCGGTGTGATCGGTGTGGACGTGTGTAATGACGATCCAGCGAATCGGGCCGCTCGATAGTTTACGGATCTCGGCCATGGCCTTCGGCGCCAGCGGCGCGAATCCGGTGTCCACCAACGCCACTCCGTCCTTGCCGATCTGCACGGTGATGTTGCCGCCATCGCCCATCAGCACATAGACGGAACCCTGCACCGGCGCCATGGTGAGCTGGACGCTGTCGGGATTTATCTGCGGCGGCTGTGCGAAAGAGAGGGCGGTGGCTAACAAAAGCGTCCCCAGGAGTGGGGACGCGGCACGCAGGAGGTGCGCCACGGCGAAACGACCATTCATGGTCATTTTGAGGTCACGTTGCAATCGAACAGGTTGGTGCACTTGCAGTAGCGCGAGCACTTTTCCGGCGGATGATATTCGTTGGCGATCTTCTGCTTGTACTCGGGATACATAGTCTCGGCGCCGCCGCGCGTGGCTTCAAACGGCAGGCCATACCAATCCGCGAACTCACGCAGGTACGGATTCTGTCCCGGCAAGTGGCTGGGAACCGTGCCTTCGGGCCGCGGCACTTCAGGCGCATACTCGCATCCGAAAACTCCGATGTTCTGGCCCGGATCCAGATACCAGTTGTCGCTGCGAACCAGCGGCTCGGTCAGATACACGGGATCTTCAATCACGGTGACCACGGTCAAGTAGTCGCCATGACGGGTCCAGTGTTCAGTCAAGATCGCTTTGTCGCTGCGCGGAACGCCGTTGCGCCGCATGTAATTGGTCTTGAAATGCGTCGTCGTGATGGTCAGCATGTTGCCTTCCCAGACGCCGGTGGAAAAACCCTGCCAGGTGTGGGGCGCGTAGTCGGGCGGATGCGGGCGGCCGTCCATCCAGATGGTCCGCTCGCTATCCCAGGCCAGCAGATGAGTGTGGAACGCGACCAGTTTTTCGGAGGCCTGATCGATCTCGCGCCAAACCCGCAGGTTGCCAAGACCGCGCATGGAATAGTCGCCGCCGTGCGGACGGCACTGATACTCCGGCACCACCGAAATGCGGTCGGCATCGTACGTGTCGGCCGCCATGCGCGCCGCCGCGTTGATCGGCAATTCCGTGTAATCGCCTAGCTCTGGACCCGGCAGCCGCTCCGGCCCGTCCTCGTGATAAAGAGGAGCCCACTCGCCGCTGAAGTCTAACTGCGCGAACGCCGGCAGAGCTACCAGCGCGGTGAGCACGAGCCCGAAGCCCGCGGCCCTACATCGAGGTAGGTGATGCATGATGCCTCTTGAGAAAGGACCGCTCCCTCTGGTCGCGGCTCGGTTAGGAGCCGTCGGCAAGCGGTCGTTTTGCCCTACTGAACCACGCCCTTCCAGCTAAATTCGGCAGCGGTGTCAGTAGCCGGCCGTTTAATGCTTTGCATGCGGACGCGGTGATCATCCGGGTTGCGGCCCGGGTTGCCTTTGACGATCACGTGATCGCCGGGCTTCAGCGATTCACGGGTGACGCCATCGCGGCTCAACTGGCCGCCCGCGCCCCATTCCACCGCCCAAGTCTGCGTCTCGCCTTTGTCATCCGGAGCTTCCACGTGGACGAATGAATGGGGGTTCCGGTACAAGAACTGCACCAGTTTCCCTTCGATCGTGACCGTTTTGTCCTCGAAGTAGGTGGCCGCAAATGAGTGGTGGGCATACACCTTTACTTGAGTGCTCAACACGGATGCCGCGGCAACAACCAAGAACAACAGTGTTCGTTTCATTATGTTTCCTTCCCGACTGAAATGTTTCCTTACCGGCTGAACTTCATAATATAACGTCCCGCACGATTCTGCATACAGCTCTACTTCTTGCTTAGGCTCTTGTATACAGCCTCGACAAACCCATCGGTTGTGCCGAAGCCCTTGTCGGCGCCGTAGCGGGCATCATAATCCATGGTGGGCCTGGAAGCTTTTACTTGGTCAACCGTCATGCCCTTCTTGATCATGGCCTGAATGCGATCGCGAATGATAGTTACCATATCACGATACTCGATCAGTTCCCAGCGGTCGCACAACCGGCCGTGACCCGGGATAATGTAGGTGCCGCCCTCTTCGTCGTGCTTCGAGATAGCCAGATCCAGCAGATTGTTCAAAGCATCTAGTTCGCCTTGAATGCTGCCACCCCGCGCCAGATCGATGAAGGGGTAACCGGTGGTCACAAAGATGTCGCCCGTGGCGATTACGTCCGAGTGACGGAAGAAGACAATGCTGTCGCCTTCGGTATGAGCGGCCTTCTCGTGCATGATATCCACCGGCTCATCGTTGAACCACAGCGTCTTGCGATCGCCCAGGAACGTATCGGTTGGCCATGCGTCTACTGGCGCGGCCGGTTGGTTTCCGTCCGGCGCGCTCATACGATCCTGCACGGCTTGCTGCGCGATAATCGCGGCTCCCTTCGAGGCATCCGCGATATCTCCAGTCACGTTTGCGCCGGTGATCGTCACGCCCGCGGCCCTCAGCTTCATGTTCCCGCCCGTGTGGTCCGGATGCACGTGCGTGTTGATTATGTACTGCAGCGGTTTCTCCGGTGACAACTTGCGGATGGCCGCGATCACCTTATCCGCAGTCGCCGCCAGGCCGGTATCCACGATCAACACTCCCATGTCGCCTACTTGAACCGTGATGTTGCCGCCCGCGCCCACTAGCATGTAGATGTTGCCTTGCACCGGAAGAATGTGAACTTCTCCGTCCGTGGGATTGGGGTTCTGCGCCATGTTTTTTTGAGGCATGGGCGTCACTTCGTCGAGCGCCAATGGATCTGTCGGCGGCGGCGGCGGGTTCTTGATGACCTTCTCGAACTCCGGATACATTGTCTCCGGTCCGCCCAGCGCCGCGATCAGCGGCAGGTGGTACTTGTTCGCGTACTCCGTGATGAACGGATTTTGTCCGGGCAGATAGTTCGGCACCGCGCCTCTCGGCCGGCCTTCCACTTCTTCCACTTCCTCGCAGGGATACAGCCAGTTTCCGGCGGCATTCGCGTTATACGCGAAGTCCTCGGACTTCACCAGCGGCTCGGTGAGATACACCGCGTCGGTCACGATGCTGACGTGCGTGAGGCGATCGCCATGCCGCATGAAGTGCTCCACCAGCGTTGCCTGATCGCTCTCCGGCAGTCCATCCCGCCGCACCCAACCTTGCTTGATATGGGTGGTGTAGACAGTGAGGATGTTACCTTCCCACTTGCCCGTGGAGAACCCCATCCAGGTGTGGGCCGCCCAGGCCGGCGGATGCGGACGGTTGTCCATCCAAATGGTTCGGTTCTGCTCGTAGGTGCTGATGTAGTTCCTGATTGCGATGATCTTCTGTGATTGCGGGTTTCTTTCGGTCCAGAACCGCATCTGCAGCGGCCCGCGATAGATGTAAGGCGACACATGCACCTGGCATTGATGCTCCGGCATCGTTAGACGCGAAGCGTTCCAGCTTTCGCCCCAAAGCCTGGAGCCTTCGGTAATCGGAAGACCAGAATAGTTAACCAGCTCGGGACCAGGAATGCGTTCTAGAAAGTCCTCATGGAGCACAGGGTTCCAGGTCCCCGACAAATCGAGTCCGACATCCGGAATGAACTCGCCCACCACGCCCTGCCCGAACACCGGGGCGCTCATCAGGAATGCGACGCTCATCAGGGCCGCAACGAGCAGCAGCGAACTAGTCTTGGTTCGTCGGCGAAGATCGCCCATTTCACTCTCCTAAAGACAGAAGCCAGTTTGAATTGGTGTATGTAACAGAAGTGGCGTTTCTGGTGACCTTCAAGTTACTTGATAGATACCATCCATTCTAATGCAAACGGTCCTGCGGCTTGATATGCTACCTGCCTGGAGGTTGTCATGCGAGTAGTGGTTTCCATCCTGATGTTGACGAGCTTTGCGGCGGTTCTAGGCGCGCAGACTCCGGTGTTGCCTAAGGACATTGATCCTGAATCCTTCTCTCGTCTTCCGTTGCTCAAACGGGCCGACATGGACCCGGACGGTCAGCGCATTTACGACATGCTGGCCGGCGGTCCAGGTAAGACAGTGGGCGCGACCGGCCCAGTGGCCATCTCGCTCTACAGTCCCAAGGTCGCCGAAGCCATCCAGATGCTGAACCAGTATCTGCGCTTCCACGGAGTGCTGAAGGCGCGAGATTTTGAGGTTGCTATTTTGGTGGTGGCCCGCGAATTCGACCAGCAGTATGAGTGGAGCGGGCACGAAATGGGCGCCCGCTCAGCCAAAGTGCCCCAGGCCGTGATTGATGCCATTAAGTTCAACAAGGACGCCACCGGCTTTTCGGACCAGGACACCTTGCTCATTACATTCACCCGTCAACTGCTGCACCAGCACAAGCTCGATTCCGATTTATACGCGAAGTCTGTCGCGGTCTTCGGTAAACAGGGAACGCTGGAACTGGCCACCATCATCGGGGACTACGCGATGGCGGCGATGATGTTGAACGCGACCGACCAGCATCTGCCACCAGGCCGGGAGCAATTGCTGCCGCCGAAATAGTTTTCGTGGCGCACGCACTCTTCTCTTGTGTGCCGAGCCCGCGGTCGTGGGCTTGGGGACCCAAGCGCTTAGGAATCCAGATACAATGGGCTAGCGCCGACCGTGCTCCGATTTGAGGGGCTGCGAGTTGCGATCCATCCGAATGACCATCGACCTGTCCATGTTCATGTGATTGGACGCGGTTGTGAGGCAACGCGGTAAGGATCTGAAACCGCGCATTACGACAGAAGGACAAAGCGAATCGTGATTGAGCTCAGCTCCAAGCTGATCGTGTGTTTTTCGCCAAGCGATGTCGAAGGAATCGAAAACGCCACTCCTTCGCAGCTCAGTGATATCGATATCAGTCCGTCCGGCTGCGGCATCCACTTTCCGGCCCTGGACGCGGATCTTCATGTGCCAGCTCTTTTGGACGGCTTTCTAGGTTCTAAGACTTGGATGGCTTCCAGGTTGGGTCATATTGGCGGCCAATCGAGGAGTAAGGCTAAGCAGACCGCTTCCAGAACGAACGGAAAGCTTGGGGGCAGAGCCCAAAAAGCCGCTGAACGGTAGCCACCAATCCGCATTAGTCGGTGCGATCCGGCTTCGCATCATGAAACTAGCGCCTATAATCCAAATACAGATATCAATATGAACACCATCCTCCCGCTGGCCATGTTGCTGGCCACCACCATCCGACCTATCTGGGCGCAGGACCAATTCTCCGGCGAGTGGAGCCCGCTGCATCACGAGGATTATAACGAGCGCATTCCCGGTCCCGATCTCGGCGACTTCGCGGGTCTTCCGATCAACGATTCCGCGCGCCTGTTCGCCGAGAGTTGGAACGCGTCGCGCCTCACGCTGCAAGAACACCAATGCCGGGTGCACGTTTCGCCCTACATTTATCATGGCCCGCTGCACCTGAGGATCTGGGAAGAGAAGGATCCGTATACCCAGGAACTGATCGCGATTAAGAATTACATCAGCACCTACGAACAGACGCGCACCATTTGGATGGACGGCCGCCCGCATCCGCCCGATTACGCCGCCCACACGTTCATGGGATTTTCGACAGGCAAGTGGGAGGGCAATATTCTGACCGTCGACACCACGCACATCAAGCAAGGCTGGGCTCGGCGCAACGGGCTTCCCGAGAGCGACCAGGCAACCATGACCGAGCATTTTCTGCGGCACGGAAATATCATGACGCACGTCACCATCCTCAGCGATCCGGTCTATCTGACGCAGCCCCTAATTCGGACCGATGATTTTCTTCTCGATGAAAAGGAACTCGGCGGGTGGTTGTGGCCTTGCGAATATGTTGAAGAGATCTTGAATCGGCCTAGGGGCGATGTGCCCAACTACCTTCCGGGCCAGAATCCATTCCTCTACGAATACGCGGACAATCACCACCTGCCGCACGCTGCGGTCATGGGCGGGGCGTCCACCATGTATCCCGAGTACAGAAATGTGCTCGGCACGGCCAAGATTGAGTCCGCGCCGGCATTGGAAGCGGTGCGCGCAAGCTCTGCTGAAAACTCCGAACTGCATATTATGCCGGTGCAGGGCAACGTCTACATGCTGGTGGGCGCCGGCGGGAACATCACGGTGCAAGTGGGCAGCATGGGCGTGCTCCTGGTGGACAGCGGCTTCGCGCAGCTGTCCGGCAAGGTGATCGCCGCCATCCGCACGTTGTCCGACAAGCCCATCCACTACATCATCAACACACACGTGCATCCGGATCACGTTGGCGGAAACGAGAACTTAGTGAAAACCAGCGGCGGCTCGGCCCGCGAAGTCGAGCTGGTTAACACGCCCGGCGAAACCGCCGCCCACAGCGTCCAAATCATCGCGCACCAAAATGTTTTTGACAGAATGAGCGTGCCGCCCGCCGGCCAGAAGGCGTATCCCGAGAGCGCCTGGCCCACCGACACCTACTTGGGCGTGGAAAAGGAAGTTTACTTCAACGGCGAGGCGATCCAGATGTTTCACCCGCCCGCAGCGCACACCGACGGCGATACCATCGCGTTCTTTCGCCGCTCCGACGTGATCAGCGCCGGCGACATCTTCGTCACTGACGGCTATCCGATCATCGATCTGAAAAATGGCGGCAGCCTGCAAGGCGAGATCAACGGGCTGAACCAAATCCTCGACCTCGCGATTCCCGCGCATCATGAGGAAGGCGGCACCTACATCATCCCCGGCCACGGCCGGCTGTGCGACGAGTTCGATGTGCTGGAGTACCGCGACATGGTCACTATCGTGCGCGACCGCATTCAAGCCATGATCAAGCGGGGCTTAACGCTCGACCAGATTAAGGCCGCGCGGCCGACGCTCGATTACGATCCGCGCTATGACAAGCCCGGCGGTTTCTGGACGGCCAGCATGTTCGTCGAAGCCGCGTACAAAAGCCTAACGCAGACCAAGTAAATCAGATCACCTTCGTCGCTCCGCCATCCATATCGATCAGCGCGCCCTGCAGGAAACGTCCTTCGTGGCTCACCACAAACGCGACCAGCGCGGCGATATCCTCTGGCTCTCCGATACGCGTGGTCCGCGCGCTTTCGATCAATTTGCGCTCGGCTGTTTCTACATCGATGCCTTGCTGCGCGGCGGCCGTCTCCATCATGTGCCGGAAGCGATCGGTGCGAATGCTGCCCGGGTTGATCGCGTTCACCTGCACGCCGTCGCGAATTCCGATGTCCGCCATCGCTTTGGTGAACGAGAGCAGCGCCGCATTCACCGAGCCGCCGATGGCAAACTGCGGTCCCGGCATCCTTCCGCCCACACCCGATATGTTCAGCACCGAGCCCGCGTGTTTCTGCAAATGCGGCCAGGCCTCACGCGTCAGCCGCATGGCGCCAAAAAACTTCAGCGCGAAGCCGTCGGCCCAATCTTCGTCGCTGAGCTGCAAAAACTCTCCGCGCTTGGTCGCGCCCGCGTTATTCACGATGATGTCGATGCGTCCGTAGGTACTGATCGCAAAGTCCACCACTCGCTTGGCCGCGTCCATCTCGCGCAGATCCACCGCCAACGACGACGCACTCGCGCCATCGCGCTCAATCGCCTTCACCGCCTGTTCCAGCAGATTCGCGTCGCGCGCGCACAGCACCACTTGCGCTCCCTCGGCTGCCAAACGAAATGCAATCGCCCTTCCAATGCCGCGGCTCGCGCCAGTCACAATCGCGGTCTTGTGCTTCAGTCGTTTTTCCATCGTCGTTTTCCTATGCCGCTTCCATTATGCTTAGTCCAGAGAGCAGCGTGCTAGCTCAGTCCA
>Ga0182015_10002010_pt1 | contig 25545 bp, 22 predicted proteins | sample 712P3MmetaG_FD_120478 | JGI IMG/M metagenome (GOLD analysis project Ga0182015, IMG submission 120478) | Permafrost microbial communities from Stordalen Mire, Sweden - 712P3M metaG | ecosystem: Environmental > Terrestrial > Soil > Wetlands > Permafrost | place: Sweden: Stordalen | collected...
CACAGCAAACGCACCCGACGCCCCAAGCCGGTAATGGTGCGGCACCACCAACACAAACAACAACACAAACCCCACCACATGCAGACCAACCACAACCACCGACATCAACCCAACCGTCCGCCACTCGGCGGTGCTGAGGCCGTGGCGTAGCCCCCTCCAGCGCGGTGTGCGGCTGATCGGTGCTGGGTATCCCACGGCGCTCTCCTCCTCCTGAAGCGGACGCTTCGCTGACTGATGACTCGGTCAAGGCCCCGCCAACTGCAAGCGACTCGCACTTGTGTTTGGCGGTGCTGTCGGTTGTTACGGTCGAAACCCGCAAACGGATGTGGACAGGAGTTGAAAATGTCGAGCACCAAACGACGCTCGTTGCCCAAGGCCCCACTCGCCACGCGCAACCGGCTGGCCACCGCTTCCGGCCCTTCCGCCGACGCACCTACCTCGGCGCAGAGCCGGCGCACGTTCCTGCAGGCCACGGCCGGTGCAGCCGCCGGCGTGGCGGTCGTCGCCGGCGGGCCGAAGCTCGCCGCGGCCGCTCTGCATGGTGGGAGCAACACCTCGCCGCTGGGCGAGATCGTCAAGCCGTCCGGCCCGCCGCCGGCGGAGACCGTGATGGCCTACGTCCGTGACGGCGCCCTGGGCGATGTCACGGTGCTCTCCGGCACGCGCGAGACCACCTACCGCGACCCGCTGCTCGCGCAGCGCCTGATCGACGCGGGTCGCTGAGGCGACCGGCCCAAACCACAAGGAGAACAAAATGTCGTCGCATCGCGAAGCCCCCGAGATCAGCAAGGACCCGGTCGCAGACAACGCCGACACCTATGCGTTCGTCAGCCCCGACAAGCCGAGCACGGTCACGATCATCACGAACTACGTGCCGTTGCAGGCGCCTCCCGGCGGCCCCAACTTCTTCGAGTTCGGCGACGACGTGCTGTACTCGATCCACATCGACAACGACGGCGACGCGCTGCCGGAGATCACCTACGAGTTCCGCTTCGAGACGATCCTGCGCGACCCGGACACCTTCCTCTACAACACGGGCCCGATCTCCTCGCTGCACGATCCGAACTGGAACAAGCGCCAGTTCTATTCGGTCACGCGCGTCGAGGGCAAGAAGACGACGGTGCTGGGGGCGGGGCTGGCCTGCCCGCCGTGCAACATCGGGCCTCGCTCGACGCCGAACTACGCCGCCCTCGGCGCGGAGGCGGTGCACACGCTGGGCGGCGGCCGAGTGGTCTTCGCCGGGCAGCGCAACGACCCGTTCTTCGTCGACCTCGGCTCGATCTTCGATCTCGGCGACCTGCGGCCGTTCCAGAACCTCCACCTGATCCCGACCGCAGCCGCGCCGGGCGTCGACGCGACCAAGGCGCTGAACATCCACACGATCGCGATCCAGGTACCGATCGGCGATCTGACGGCCAAGGGCTCGGTGCCGACCGACGTGATGAGCGCCTCCTCGGTGATCGGGATCTGGGGCGCCGCGAGCCGGCGCAAGATGCGCGTCGTGGACGCCGCCAACGACGAGAAGGCGGAGTCCGGTCCCTGGGTCCAGGTTTCACGGCTGGGCAACCCGCTGTTCAACGAGGTCCTCGTGCCGCTCGGCAGGAAGGACCGCTGGAACGCCAGCCAGCCCGTCAACGACAAGGACTACGCCGGCGGCGTCACGAGCCCGGAGCTCGGGAAGCTGCTCCCCGTGCTCTACCCGAAGGTGTTCCCGAACCTCGCGGCGCTCAAGGCTCCGCGCGCGGACCTGGAGGCGATCCTGCTGACCGGTCTGCCGGCCGGAATCGTCTCGGGATTCCAGAACAACACCGGCAAGGTGCTCGCCGACATGCTGCGCCTGAACGTGGCGGTGCCGCCGAGCTCCGACCCCAACCCGCTCGGCCTGATCGGCGGCGACGCCGCCGGCTTCCCCAACGGCCGGCGTCTCGCCGACGACGTCGTGACGATCGAGCTGCGCGCGATCGCGGGCGTCACCTATCCGCTCGTGGACAAGAGCTACAAGCCCGATGCGGCGGCCTCGCTGATAACGCAGGGGATCACGCCCTCGGCAAGCCGCTACCAGTCGAGCTTCCCCTACGTCGGGGATCCCTACGACGGCTACGACACGCCCTCGAGCTAGGACCGATCGCCATGCACGAGAACTACTCCGACCGGCCCCACCCCGAATACGTCGTGCTCGACATCGGCGAGCACTACGGTGCGCTGATCGTCTACACCGACCCCGACCGCCACGGCACCGAGGTCGAGATCAGCCCGCAGGGCGAGGACGACAACCGCAGCCACAAGGACGTGCTGGAGCGCGGTGAGGGTGGACGCGTCGCCTTCACCGCCGTGTTCGACCGCCTGCCCGAGGGCACCTACACGCTGTGGACCGACGGCGTCGCGAGGGCGCGTGGCGTTGCGATAGCCGGCGGCGCCGTGGCGGAGCTGGACTGGACCGGGAGCGTGCCGGTCGCCGCGTAGAGCGTGGCGGCTACCGCGCGGCGCCTGCGAGCGCTGCGCGGCGGCCAGCCCGCCGGACCCTCCCCGACGCGCGCGCCGCTCGAGCAGACCCCGCCGGCTCCCCCCGGGCGCGGGGCGTTGCTCGAGCGGCTCCGCCGGCGTCGCGACGCTCCCCACCGCCGCGCGCCGGGCGCCTAGTCCTCGACGCCCTCCGCCGCTTCGGAGGCGGCGAACGCCGCCTCATCCTTCTTGGCCTCGATTCGTGCCCGGCGGTACTCCTCGACGACGATCTCGGTCAGTTCCTCGACCGAGGTCTCGGAGGTCGGCTTGTCGAGTGTGATCACGCCGTCGACGATCATGTTGACGCGGTCGCAGCTCTCGAGCACGTGGACGTAGTTGTGCAGGATCATGATCATCGAGAGGTTCCCCTCCGCCTTGAGGCGGGCGATCAGCTCGAGGATCATCGCCCCCTCCTTCGCTCCCATCGCGGCGAGTGGCTCATCGAGCAGGAGGATGTCGGCCTGCGAGTAGACGCCGCGGGCTACGGCGATCGACTGTCGCTGTCCGCCCGAGAGCCGCGCGACGGGAACGTCGAGACGTGGCAGGTTGATGCCGATGTCGTTCAGCGACTTGCGCGTCTCACGCTTCATCTTGCGCGAGTTGAGGAAGGGAAACGGCGAGAGGCGCTCCTCGCGGCAGAGGAACATGTTCTGGTAGACGCTCAGCTCGTCGATCAGCGCGAGGTCCTGGTAGACGACGTCGACGCCCAGCGCGCGGGCGTGATCGACGCTCTTGGGTTCATATGGCTCGCCCTTCAGCCACATCGAGCCGGAGTCCTGCTGCTGAAAGCCGCAGATCGTCTTGATCAGCGTCGACTTGCCGGCGCCGTTGTCGCCGAGCAGGCCGAGAACCTCTCCCTTCTTCAGGTGCAGGCTGACGTCGCGCAGCGCCGTGACAGGTCCGAAGCTCTTTGCGATGTGCTCGACACGCAGCACGTCCTCGGTGTCGGTGACCGGCGCGACGATGACCTCGCCGTCGTGAGCCTCAGCCATGTCCGGACATCCTTCGCACGCGACCCAGATAGACATTGACGAGCATCGCGAACAGGATCGCCAATCCCAGGTAGAAGTTGAGGTAGTCGGCGTTGACGCCCTTGATCGCGAGGCCGTCCTGGAGGATGCCGAGGAAGAGCGCACCGATCAGCGCGCCGATGACCGTCCCAGTCCCGCCGGCGAGGAGCGTGCCGCCGATCACGGCTGAGGCGATCGCGAGAAGCAGGACGCTGTTGGCCGAACTCGGGTCCGGGGAGATCGAGCTCGTGCGAACCGATTCGAGGATGCCGACGAGTCCGGCGCAGGTGGAGCAGACCACGAAGTTGCGGATCAGGTTCAGGCGGACGTTCACTCCCGCCTCCGCGGCGGCATTTCTGTTCGAGCCGACGGCGATCGTATGCAGACCCCAGCGCGTGCGGGCCAGCGCCACCGCCAGGATGACGACGACCGCAAGCGCCCAGATCAGCTCCGAGTAGGTGCCGGCGCCGAACACCTGAGCGAAGGCGCTGACGTGGATCACTCCCGTCACCACCGAACCGGGCATCTCGAGCTCCTGCCCCTGGGAGATGATCAGCGTCAGGCCCTGGAGCGTGAACAGAACACCCAGCGTGGCGACGAACGAGTTGACCTTCAGGATCGCAGTCAGGATCCCGTTGATCAGGCCGATCGCGGCGCAGACCAGCAGCGACAGGGCCACGGCCGGCACCAGCGGCACCCCGCCGCCGACGATCTCGTAGTACATCAGCGGGGCGAACAGGTAGACGCCGCCGATCGAGAGATCGATCTCGCCGTTGATCAGCAGAAAGACCAGACCGGCGGCGAGGATCGCGTACGGCGCGAAGTACGGGAGCAGGTTCTCGAAGTTCGAGTAGGTGAGGAAGTTCGCGGTGGCCGGCAGGGACACCGCGAAGTACACCCACAACGCGATCGTGACGATGATGATGCTGCCCTCACGCATGGTGAGGAAACGCCTGGCGTAGCTCCTGGCGCTCGTCACGAAGCGGGGGGCTTCGCGCCTGTGCGCTGGGCCCCCCGCTGGTGCGACTGAAGGGTCGCTGCTGGTCGTGCTGGACATCGGTCCGCTACGAACCCTGTTGCGTTCCCTTTACTGCTCTACGCCTTCGTGACGCCCGCTTTTGAGCTGGTGCCCTCGTAACGGCTCTTGGTGTTGTTGTACGGCGCGACCGTCGTCTTGTTCAGGAACTTCAGTCCCGTGTCGACGTCGGCAATGCCGCTCAGCCCGTCCGAAGCGTGATAGAGGAAGAACTCCAGCACGGGGATGAAGCCCTGAAGGTAGGGCTGCTGATCGATCGTGAACTCGAGGTTGCCTGACGCCAGCTCGGTCTGCGAGATCGGCGTGAGGTCGAACCCGCCGGACTTGACGCCCTTGGCAGCGAGGCCGTACTTCTGAACCGTCTGGCCGACGCTCTGGGTGTCGCCGCCGTCCACCGCGAACAGGCCCTTGTAGCTCGTGTGCGAGGTCCAGAAGGACTGGATCACGGTGAGACCCGCGGCCGTCACGGCGCCGGCGTCAACGGACTTGACCTTGATGTTCGTGCCCGCCAGCTCCTGCTGCGCGCCGGTGAGGCGCGGCTGGACGTTCGCGGCACCCGGCTGCGAGATGAAGATCGCGATATCTCCACCGCTAGGCATGAGCGACTTGATCTTCAGGCCCATCTGCTGGCCCGAGACGAGCAGATCCTGGCCGATGTAGGCAAGGCGCGTGTTCGGCTCGTCCGCGTTGTAGGAGAGGACCGGAATGCCCTTCGCGAGGGCGTTGGCCGTCGGCGCGTTGAACGCGGTCGGGTCGATGAACGGGCAGGCGATGCCGTCGGCGCCGGCTGTGATCGCCGTGTTGAATGCGGTGACCATCTGCGCGACGACGCCCGTCTGCGAGCCCGTCCACTGGTACGTGCAGCCCAGCAGCGAGCACGCGTCAGCGATGCCGTACTGCGTGGGGGTGAAGAACGGGTTCGTCGTCACGTGGTTGACGAACACGAAGTGGTAGGCCTTCTGCGAGCCGAAGATCGAGCTGACCGAAGCATCGTGGCCGGAAGCAAACGCCTGCGCGTTCGATCCGAGCATGAAAGCTCCGAGCGCTCCGCCGCTCGCGGCGAGGGCGGTCCGCCGTGTTACCGCGCGCGCCTTGCTCTGCGGCGTCGCGTCCTGCTTGGAATCGCTGTACTCGAGACGCTCGAGTACGTCGTTTGCAAGGTCCTCATGCTTAGACATTCCTCCTCCTCCTCAACGCCTGAAAGCGTCGCTAACCGGGACTCCCCGGGTGGTTATGACGGCTGCGAGCTCTGGCCCTCCTCCTCTGACTCCATGCGGGCCGGACATGGTCTGGTGCTGCGCTAGTGATTCTATGCACTTGTCGGCGAGCCGTGCGCCGAACCTTTCGGCACCGTCAACGCGGTCGATGAGCCCACGCGCGCACAATCGCACAAAACGCACGCAATCGCCTCCGTGAGCATCGCCGCAATTGACCGGCCCTCCCTCTATTCGGGGGATGGGCGGAGCATCGTCGGGGCCGCGCTCGGCTGCATCCGTGCAAATGCGCAGTCGCGGTGCCTGTGCCCCGAACGGGGTGCCTGTGCCCCGAACCGGGTACGGCTCCGCTGCACCGCTGCGACAGGCACGAGGCGCCGGCTGGGGATGCGAGCGCGAGCACCCGGACGACCCGCTTGGCGGCCGCCGCAGGCGGCCAATAGAGTTCGGCCGTGATGAGGGTCGTCGTCACGGGCGGGAGCGGCAAGGTGGGGCGGGCGGTCGTGCGCGAGCTGCTCGAACACGATCACGAGGTTCTGAACGTCGATCGGACACCGCCCGACCCCTCCAGCGTGGCCGCGCAGGCGCCCTTCCTGCCGGCCGACCTGACCGACTTCGGCCAGACGATCGAGGCGCTGAGCGGAGCCGAGCTGATGTCGGGCACCGACGCCGTCGTGCACCTCGCGGCGATCCCCTCGCCGACGCACGCGACGCCGGACGTCGTCTTCTCGACCAACATCCGCAGCACGCACACCGTGTTCTCGGCGGCCGTCCGCCTGGGCCTGCGGCGCGTCGTCTGGGCTTCGAGTGAGACGACGCTCGGGACGCCGTTTCCCAGCCCGCCCGAATACACCCCGATCGACGAGCGCCATCCGCTGCGACCGGAGTCCTCCTACGCGCTCTCCAAGGTGCTCGGGGAGGAGATGGCGCGCCAGTTCTCGCGCTGGAGCGGGACGCCGTTCGTGGGCCTGCGCTTCTCGAACGTGATGGAGCGCGCCGACTACCAGCAGTTCCCGTCCTGGTGGGACGACCCCAACATCCGCAAGTGGAACCTGTGGAGCTACGTCGATGAGAGCCATGCCGCCCAGAGTGTGCTCGGCGCGCTGACGGCCGAGCTCCAGGGTGCGCAGGCGTTCATCATCGCCGCCGCCGACACCGTGATGCGCCGGCCAAGCCGCGAGCTGATGGCGGAGTGCTACCCCGGCGTGCCGGTCGCCGATCGTCTCGCCGAGCACGGAACGCTGCTCGACATCGAGGCGGCCCGTCACGCGCTCGGCTACGCGCCGGCGTTCAGCTGGCGCGAGCTGTTCTGAGGCGCGCGCTCCTACAGCCCGCCGGCGAGGCGGTGGTAGGCCTGGTTCCAGCGCACCTCGTTGGCGAAGTCGCGCATCCGCGTGTGCTCGTCGATCAGCAGCAGCTCGAGGCCGGCGATCTGGGCGAAGTCGGCGAGCGTCTCACTGTCGAGCGCCGCGCTGTAGACCGTGTGGTGGGGGCCGCCGGCGAGCAGCCACGCCTCGGCCGCCGTGTGGAAGTCGGGCTTCGGCTTCCAGACCGCTCGCGCGACCGGCAGCTTCGGCAGCTCGTGCGGTGGTGAGATGACCTCGACCTCGTTGGCGAGCAGGCGGAAGCGGTCGCCCATGTCGAGCATCGCAAAGAGCACCGCGGGACCCGGCGCGGCGTTGAAGACGAGCCGCACGGGGTCCTCGCGCGCGCCGATCGACAGCGGGTGGATCTCGCAGCTCGGGCGACCGTCGGCGATCGAGGGGCAGATCTCGAGCATGTGGGAGCCGAGCACGAGCGGCTCCTTGCCCGAGAGGTCGTAGGTGTAGTCCTCCATGAACGAGGTCCCGCCGGGCAGGCCGGTGGCCATCCGCTTGAGGATCGCCACGAGCGCCGCGATCTTCCAGTCGCCCTCGCCGCCGAACCCGTAGCCGTCGGCCATCAGCCGCTGCACGGCGATGCCGGGCAGTTGCGCGAGGCCGTGGAGGTCCTCGAAGGTGTCCGTGAACGCGCCGAAGCCACCGGCGGTCAGGAACTCGCGCAGCCCGGCCTCGATCCGCGCGGCGACGAGCAGCGAGTCGCGGCGAGCCCCATCGGCGCGAAGCTCGGGCACGAGGTCGTAGCGCTCCTCGTACTCGTCCACGAGCGCCGCCACCGCGCTCTCGCCCACGGCGTCGATCATCGCCACGAGGTCGCCCACGCCGAAGCCGCTGACCGTGAAGCCCAGGCGCAGCTGGGCCTCGACCTTGTCGCCCTCGGTGACCGCGACCTCGCGCATGTTGTCGCCGAAGCGGGCGACCTTCAGCGCCCCCGCCTCGTGCCAGCCGCAGGCTGCGCGCGACCAGCGGCCGAGGCGCTCCAGCGTGCCGGGGTCCCGCCAGTGCCCGACGACGGTCTTGCGCGCGAGGCGCATGCGGGTCTCGAGGAAGCCGAACTCGCGATCGCCGTGCGCGGACTGGTGCGTGTTCATGTACTGCATGTCGATCTGCGCCCACGGCAGAGCGGCGTGGAATTGGGTGTGCAGGTGCGCGAGCGGCTTGCGCAGGGCGCTGAGCCCGGCGATCCACATCTTTGCCGGGGAGAAGGTGTGCATCCAGACGATCAGCCCGACGCACTCGGGCGCGGCGTTGGCCTCCAGGCACAACCGACGGATTGCCTCCGAGCCGGTCGCCACCTCGCGCAGACGCACCCGCACCGGCAGCTGCGGCGCCTCGTCGAGCGCCGCCGCGATCTCGCGCGCGTCGGCGCCGACCGCGGCGAGCACCTCCGGCCCGTACATCTCCTGGCTGCCGGCGACGAACCACAGCTCGTACTGACCGAGCGCCTTCGCGGCGGCGGCGGTCATCGGCGCGCCTCCTCGCGCAGGGCGCCCGCATCCGCGGGCCGCTGCCCGTAGACGTTCTGGTAGCGGTCATACAGCGCGTCGATGTCGGCCTGGTCCAGGCGCGCAGGCGCTCCGAGGGAGCCGGCGAGCAGCACGGTTCGCGCGACGTCCTCGCACATCACGGCCGCCTTGACGGCGTCGCGGGCGCTCGCGCCGATCGTGAACACGCCGTGGCTTCGCATCAGCACGGCGGGCGAACGGCTGTCCCGCAGCGTCTCGACGATCGCGACGCCGATCTCCTCGCCGCCGATGCGCGCGAAGGGCCCGATCGGGATGTCGCCGCCGAACTCGTCGGCCATCGCGGTCAGCACGCAGGGGATCGCCCGGCCGTTCGCGGCCCACGCCGTGGCGTAGGGGCTGTGGGTGTGCGCCACGCCGCCGACCGCGGGCATCGCCCGGTAGACGTAGGCGTGGGTGGCCGTGTCGCTAGACGGCTGAAGCGACCCCTCGAGCACGTTGCCGTCCAAATCGACGACCACCATCGACTCGGCGCTCAGCTCGTCGTAGGAAACGCCGCTCGGCTTGATCACGAACAGCTCGCTCCCCGCCACGCGGGCGGAGATGTTGCCGCTCGTCCAGGCGACCAGGCCGCCGCGCGTCAGCTCGCCGTGCAGCTCCGCGACGCTGCGGCGCAGATCCGCGAGCGCGCTCACCGCACGGTCGCCCGCGCCGCGGCGCGTTCGCGGATCGCCTGCAGCGTGCGCATCAGCGACCGCTCCTCGCGCCCGAAGTGGTCGTGGAGGTGGCCGTAGATCGCATACAGCTCATCGTAGGCGCTCGCGCGCTCCGCGTCGGGCCGGTAGACGTCGCGGTGGAGCCTGCCCATCGCCTGCGCGCCGGCGTAGACGTCCTCGTGCACGCCGGCGGCGACCGCCGCGTGCAGGGCCGAGCCGAGCGCGGGCCCCTGTTCGGAGGCGATCACGCTGATCGGGCGCCCGATCACGTCGGCGTAGCACTGCATCAGCGGCGCGTTCCGCAGCAGGCCGCCCGCGGCGATGAATTCGCGCACGCCGACGCCCGAGCGCTCGAAGGTGTCGATGATCTTGCGCGTGCCAAACGCGGTCGCCTCGATCAGCGCGCGGTAGATCTCGTGCGGGCGGGTCGAGAGGGTCATGCCGACGAGCAGGCCGCTCAGCTCGTGATCCACCAGCACGGAGCGGTTGCCGCTCCACCAGTCGAGCGCGACCAGGCCGTGCGCCCCCACCGGCGCCGCGGCGCCGAGCGCGCTCAGATGCTCGTGCACGCCGATCCCAAGGGCTCTCGCCTGCTCGTGGTATTCCGGCGGCACCCCCTGTGTAACGAACCAGGCGAAGATGTCCCCGACACCGCTCTGACCGGCCTCGTAGCCCCAGCGGCCGGCGACGATGCCGCCGTCGACGACGCCGCACATCCCCGGCACCTCGGCGAGGTGGTCGCCGACCATCACGTGGCAGGTCGAGGTTCCCATGATCGCGACCATCCGCCCGGGCTCGGTCACGCCGGCGGCCGGCGCGGTGACGTGGGCGTCGACGTTGCCGACCGCCACCGCGATGCCCTCGTTCAGGCCCGTCCACGCCGCCGCCTGCGCGCTCAGCGAGCCCGCCCTCGCGCCCAGCTGCGCGAGCGACGGGCTGAGCTTCTGCGCGGCGAAGCGGGCGAACTGCGGGTTCAGCGCCGCGAGGTAGGCCTCGCTCGGGTAGGCGCCGTCCTGGTAGATCCCCTTGTAGCCGGCGGTGCAGGCGTTTCGCAGCTCGATCCCGCACAGCTGCCAGACGATCCAGTCGGCCGCCTCGACGAAGCGGTCCATCGCGCCGTAGAGCGCCGGATCCTCCTCGAGGATCTGCAGCGCCTTGGCGAACTCCCACTCGGAGGAGATCCGCCCGCCGTAGCGGCGCAGCCACGCCTCGCCGCGTGCCGCGGCGACGTCGGTGACGCGGTCGGCCTGGGGCTGCGCGGCGTGGTGGCGCCAGAGCTTTACCCAGGCGTGTGGGTGCGCTCGCCACTGCGGCACGCGGCAGAGCGGTGTGCCGTCGGCCAGGACCGGCAGCACGGTGCAGGCGGTGAAGTCGGTGGCGATCCCGACGACCGCGGCGGGGTCGATCCCCGCCGCCGCGACGGCAGCCGGTACCGCCTCGCGCAGCACCTCGATGTAGTCGTCGGGATCCTGCAGCGCCCAGTTCGCTGGCAGCGGCGCCCCGGTGGCCGCGAGCTCGTCGCTCATCACGGCGTGGGGGTAGGGGTGCTCGGCGTCGCCGAGCTCCTCGCCGTCCTGGGCGCGCACGACGAGGGCGCGGCCGGACAGTGTTCCGAAGTCGACTCCCACCACGTAGCGCGAGGAATCAGGCATCTCGGCCTGGCAGACTATCGCCCGCGGGAAGCAGACCGCAATCGATTGCCTTGCGCTTCGCGCCCGGACCGCGCCGCCCCCCGCTCGCGTCCCGCACGCCCACCGCCAGCCCCGTCCGCTCGGCCCGCGCTCAGACCCCCATCAGCAGCTCGAGCATCAGCTGGTCCGCGGGCTCGTGGTGGCGGCCCTCTGGGCTCGCTAGGAGCGCCGAGAAGTCCTCCCCGCGGATCGCCTCGAGCACCTCGGGCGAGAAGGCCGGGGTCGGCTGCGCGAGCTGGCCGGCGCCGGCTGCCTCACACGCCGCGAGGAGCCTCGCGTCGGCGTCGAACTCGGCGGCCTTGGCGGCGAGGATCTTGTAGTTGCGGATGCAGCCGCGCGCGAACGCCGCGTAGACGTCGACGTCGTCCTCGCTGCGGTAGGCGCGCGCGTCGAAATGCCGCGGCCCCTCGTAGCCCGCGCGCTCCAGCAGGCGCACGGTGAGGAAGGCCTCCTTGAGGTCCTCGGCGCCGAAGCGGAAGTCCTGGTCGTAGCGCGGCCCATTCTGGGCGTTGAGGTCGACGTGGAACAGCTTGCCGGCCCACAGCGCCTGGCCGACGGCGAAGGAGAACGACAGGCCGGCCATCGCCTCATGCGCCATCTCCGGGTTCACGCCGACCATCGACGGGTGCGCGAGCGTCTCGATGAAGTGCAGCATGTGGCCGGTCGTCGGCAGGTAGATGTGCCCGCGCGGCTCGTTCGGCTTGGCCTCCAGCGCGAAGCGCATGTCGTAGCCCTGGTCGCGAACGTACTGGCAGAGGAAGTCGACACCCTCGCGGTAGCGCTCCAGCGCGACGCGCGGGTCGCGCGCCGCCGCGGACTCGACGCCCTCGCGCCCACCCCACAGCACGAAGATCGGCGCGCCCAGCTCGGCGCCGATATCGATCGCGCCGCAGGTCTTGCGCAGCGCGAAGCGCCGCACCGCCGGGTCGGCGGCGGTCAGCGCGCCGTCGCGGAAGACGGGCTGGGTGAACAGGTTCACGGTCGCCATCGACACGCAAAGGCCGGCGCCGCCGACGGCCTTGGCGAAGCTCGAGACGATCGCGTCGCGCTCGGCTGCCGATGAGCCGAACGGCACGAGGTCGTCGTCGTGGAAGCAGACCCCCCAGGCCCCGACCTCGCCGAGCTTCGCGACGATCTGCTCCGGCGCGATCGGCGGGCGCGTCGGCAGGCCGAACGGGTCGCTGCCGCGGTGGCCGACGGTCCACAGGCCGAAGCTGAAGCGGTCGTCCGGCGTTGCTGCGTAAGGGTCGGCCATCACTGTTCCTTTGATCTGGGGGCGGGCGAGCTTGCGGTCCGGTCGCGCGCGCCGGCGCCCGGGCGGGCGCGGCACGCGAGGAGGTATACCGTTTCAGCGCTCGCCCGGGGGCTCCGCGACGGCCAGCTCCAGCAGCTCGCTCGGCCGCGAGAGCAGCAGGTCGGCGCCGGCGTCGCGGAGCTCCGTGGCGCTGCCGATGCCCCAGGTGACGCCGATCGCGAGCAGGCCGTGTGCGCGGGCCGCCTCGACGTCGAAGCTACGGTCGCCGACCATCGCCGGCCGGGCGCAGCCGAGCGCGGCCAGCGCCTCCAGCGCGCGGGCGACGATCGCGGTCTTGTCGTCGCTCGCGTCATCGGGAGCGGCCGCCGAGACTTTGGCGAAGAACCTCGCGAGGGCGAGCGCGTCAAGCAGCGGCTGGGTGAAGAGGACCGACTTGGAGGTTGCGAGCGCGAGCGGGAAGCGCTCCGAGAGCGTCTCGAGCACCGGCGCGATCCCCTCGATCACGGTCGTCTGCTCGAGATACACCGCTTCGTAGTGGCGACGGTAGGTGGCGACGACTGCGTCGATCTCCGGCGAGCCCTCGGGCGCGCCGGTCAGCTCGCGGAAGGCGACGAAGGTCGGCGGCCCGATGTAGTGGCGCAGCTGCGCGGCCGGGCGGGCGCCGAGGCCGTGCTCGACGAGCGCCGCGTTGATCGAACCGGTGACCGCTGCGTAGGAGTCGACGATCACGCCGTCGAAGTCGAAGATCAACGCGTCGGGCCTGGGCCGGGTCACACCGACATGATCTCGCAGCCCGCGAGCACCCCTACCGCTCGAGCACGCGCGCGCCCGCCCCCGGCGCCACCTCCAGCGCGCCCGCGGGCGCGAGCGCGCCGGGCGGCAGCAATCCGAGCACGCTGCCGCCGAAGCCGCCGCCCATCAGCCGCGCGCCTGCCGCCCCACCGTCGCGCAGCGCCACCACTGCCGCCTCGAGCTCGGGGGTCGAGACCTCGTAGAGGTCGCGCAGGCTTGCGTGCGAGGCGTCCAGCAGCGTCCCGAGCGCCGGCAGGTCGCCGCGCGAGAGCGCGTCCACGGCCGCATCGACGCGCGCGTTCTCCTCCAGCACGTGCCGGGCCCGCGCATCCAGCGGCGCGGGCAGCGCCGAGAGCATCGCCGGCTCGAGGTCGCGCAGGCTCGAGATCCCGAGCGCCTCGCAGGCCTGCGCGCATTCGCGCCGGCGCTCGTTGTAGCCCGACTCCGCGTGGGTGTGGACGACCCCCGAGTCGAGCGTCACCAGGCGCCAGTCGCCGAGCTCCAGCGCCACCGGCTCGATCACGCCGGAGCGAAAGTCGATCCGCATCGCCGCCCGTTCGCGCCCGCACAGCGACGCGAGCTGGTCCAGCAGCCCGGTCTGCGCGCCGACCCACTCGTTCTCGACCCGCGAGCAGATCCGCGCGAGCGGCCATGGCGGCACGACGTCGGCGTCGGCGAGCGCGAGCAGCGCGAGGCAGAGCGCGACCTCGAGCGCCGCGGAGGACGACAGTCCCGCGCCGCGGGCGATCGTGCCCCCGATCTCGAGCGTCGCGCCGCGCAGCGGCAGCCCGGCCGCCGCCAGCTCAGCGCTCGCCCCGCGCACGAAGGCGCGCCAGCCACCGGGCGAGGGTCCCTCGGCCCCGAGCTCGTAGCTGTCGCGCTCGCCAAGGTCCAGCGCGTGCGCGTGGATCGCGCGCCCGGCGGTCGCGCTCGCGTCGACCCGCACCCCGGCCTCGATCGCGAACGGCAGCGCGAGCCCCTCGTTGTAGTCGGTGTGCTCGCCGATCAGGTTGACGCGGCCGGGCGCGAAGGCCGCGACGTGGCTAGGCATGCTCAACGGCGATCGCCTCCGCAAGCGCCGCCGCCGAGTCCTCCGGCAGCACATCCATGATGAAGGTGCCGGCGCCCTGCTCGCAGCCGGCCAGGTACTTGAGCTTGGTCGCGGTGCGCAGCGGCGGGTAGAACTCGACGTGCAGGTGGCCCGAGCCCACGCCGCTGGTCGGCGCCTGGTGCACGACCATCATGTAGGGGAACGGGCGGTGAAAGAGGCGGTCGAAGCCGCGCGTGACGGCCTGCAGCGCGCCCGCCAGCGACGCCAGCTCGCCCGGCGTGCACGCCACGAGGCTCGGGCGGTGCTCGCGCATCACCACATGCGTCTCATATGGCCAGCGCGCGGCGAACGGTACGTAGGCGACGACGTCGTCGCTGGAATGCACGATCCGCGACCCCTCCGCCAGCTCGCGCTCGAGCAGCGCGCAGGGCGCGCACCCGCCCAGCCGCGCGTCGGCGGCCAGTTCGAGCGCGGGGACCGGCGGCAGGAACGGGAAGGCGTAGATCTGCCCGTGCGGATGGTGCAGCGTCGTGCCGACCTCGACGCCGCGATTCTCGAAGATCAGCACGTAGTCCACGTCGGGGCGCGCGCCGAGCTCCTCGTAGCGCTGGCGCCACACCCACATCAGCGCCTCCGCGCGCGCGGGGTCAAGGCCGCCGAAGGAGCCGTGATGGTCGTCGGTGTATACGACGACCTCGGCCGCCCCCATCGGCGCCTCGAAGCTCGGGAAGAGGTTGTCGAAGACGACGATCTCAAAGCTCGGGTACGGGATCTCGGTCGCCGGTCCGCCGGGCCGCGTCGGGTCAAGCGGGCAGTGGTCCTCCGGCGGCAGAAACGTGCGGTCCTGGCGGTGGACGGCATACGCGACCTCCTCGTCGCGCAGCTCGTTGTAGCGCAGCGAGCTCACGCGCGCTCGCGCTCATCCACGCGGTCGAAGCGGATCAGCGATCGGCCGTCCTCCTTGACGATCCGCGTGAGCACGAGCGGGCCGTAATGCTCCTCCTCACCCTCGCGCGCGCCCGCCGCGTCCGCTTGGCTGGGTGGGGGCGCCGGCATGCCCGGAGGTATAACCCATCTTCGGGGACGGCTGGGCGCCTGTGCCCCGAACGGGGTGCATGCACCCAGCCGGGGAATCGCGCATGCGCGATTCCCCGGGGAGGCGCATGCCTGTGCCCCGAACGGGGTGCGCCTCCCCGTACGACATTAGGATGGGCGTCGATGACGCAGCCGCTGCGATGGGGGATCCTCTCGACCGCCGCGATCAACCGCCTCGTGCTCGCCGGCGCGCGCGAGTCCGAGCAGGTCGAGGTGGTCGCCGTCGCGAGCCGGGAGCAGGCGAGCGCCGACGCCTACGCGCGCGAGCACGACATCGCGCGCGCCCACGGCTCCTACGACGCGCTGCTCGCCGACCCGGACGTCGAGGCGATCTACATCTCGCTGCCCAACTCGATGCACATCGAATGGTCGATCCGGGCGCTTGAGGCCGGCAAGCATGTGCTCTGCGAGAAGCCGCTGAGCCCCAGCGCGGCCGAGGTCGCGCGGGCGTTCGACGTCGCGGAGCGCTGCGGGCGGCTGCTGATGGAGGCGTTCATGTGGCGCCACAACCCGCAGACCGGGCGCCTGGCGGAGCTGGTCGGCGAGGGGGCGGTCGGTCGCGTGGCGATGGTGCGCGCGAGCTTCGGCTTTCACCTGGACGACGGCGCCAACGTGCGGATGCGCCCGGAGCTGCAGGGCGGGTCGCTGATGGACGTCGGCTGCTACTGCGTCAGCGCCGTGCGGCTGCTGTGCGGGGAGCCGCTGCGCGTGGCCGGTGAGCAGCTGGCCGCCGGCCCCGGCGTGGACGTCGCCTTTGCCGGTGTGGCCTCGTTTGAGCGCGACGTGATCGCGCACTTCGAAAGCGGTTTCGCCTTCAGCCCGCCCGACGAGCTATCGGTGTTCGGCGATCAGGGCAGCCTGCGCGTTGCCGACCCCTGGCACGTGCGCGTGCCCGGGATCGAGCTGCGCCGCGGCGAGCATGTCGAGACGATCGTCACGCCGCCCGCGAACTCCTACCGGCTCGAGCTGGAGAACCTCTCGGCCGCGATCCGCGGCACAGCGGCGCCCGTGCTTGGGCGCGAGGACGCGATCGGCCAGGCGCGGATGATCGAGGCCCTGTACGCCTCGGCGCGCGAGCACCGCGCGGTCGAGCTTTAGTCGGCCGCTACGCTGACGACGGCTGCGCGCGCAGGCGAGCGGCGGTGGCCGCGCGGGCCTGGGGGAACGTCACGAGCCGGCGGGCGTCCTCGTCCCACAGCTTCAGCTGCGTGGCGCGCAGGCCGTCCCAGATCGACAGCGTCGGCACGCTCTCGAAGACCGGGTTCGAGTCGTGCGCGGCCTGCAGGTTGTAGTTGGGGATGCGCGAGTTCAGATGGTGCACGTGGTGCAGGCCGATGTTGCCGGTGAAGAACTGCAGCACCTTCGGTAGCTTCAGGTAGGAGCTGCCGCGCAGCGCCGCGTCGGCGTAGGTCCAGCCGGTGTTGCGCTCCCAGTAGGTGTCCTCGAACTGGTGCTGGACGTAGAACAGCCAGATCCCGGCGGCCCCCGCCAGCAGCGCGGGCGGCCCCTGGATCAGCAGGTAGTCGCGCCAGCCGATCAGCAGGCAGGCGCCGGCGATCAGCACCGCGAGCGTGAGGTTCGTCAGGTGGACGCTGTGCTTGATCCGCGGGCGCGCGTTGCGCGGCACGATCCGCGGCGCGAGGATCATCGCGCCGAGCGGGCCCAGCCCGAACATCACGACCGGGTTGCGGAACAGGCGGTAGGCGAGCCGCCCGCGCCACTCGCGGGCGTTGTACTCAGCCACCGTGAGCGTCGGCACATCGCCCTGGCCGCGGCGGTCGAGGTCGGCGGCGGTGGCGTGGTGGACCGCGTGGTTGTGGCGCCAGTTGGCGAACGGCGCGAACACCATCACGCCGAGCACGCTGCCGAGCCACTGGTTGCCGCGCTTGGTCGGCAGGTAGGAGCCGTGGGTGCAGTCGTGGAAGACGATGTAGGTGCGCAGCAGGAAGCCCGCGGCGAGCACGCCGATCGCGAGCGTGACGAGGTAGGAGACCGCCAGCGAGTAGTACATCGCGACCAGCAGGCCGAGGTAGGGCACCACGGATGTCAGCAGGCCGCCGACGCTCGCCCTCACGCTCGCCCGCGCGAACGGGGCAAGCTCGGCGGTCCAGTAGGCGCCGCGCTCGCGGGCCTCCTGGGCTGCGTCTCCGGGCTCCCGACCCGCGTGATCGTCGATCCCGTCGAGCGCGGTCGTCTCCAGGACCATCGGCCCCTTTCAAGGGTGCTGGCACAGGCCGGCCAGAACGGCAGCGTCCACTCGGGCGCGCGATAAGCGTACACGCCGCGGTGCCGCGCGTCCATCGCCTCAGCGCCGCCCGGCGTGGAAACCCCGCACTAGACTGGGGGCCATGAGCGGCGCGAGCGACGATGTGCTGAGCGGGGAGGGCGTGGAGTTCCTGCACCTGCTCGCACGCGAGTTCGGCGCGCAGCGTGCGGAGCTTTTGGCGGCGCGCCAGACGCGTGCGCAGGCGCTGCGCGACGGGGAGCTGCCGGGCTTCCTGGACGCGACGGCCTCGGTGCGTGCGGCGAATTGGCGGGTCCCGCCGGCGCCCGCGGACCTGGCCGACCGCCGCGTCGAGATCACCGGCCCGACCGAGCGCAAGATGGTGATCAACGCGCTGAACTCGGGTGCGCGGGTTTTCATGGCCGACTTCGAGGACTCCAACTCGCCGACCTGGGAGAACATGCTCGACGGGCAGCGCAACCTGACCGACGCGATCGCGCGCACGATCGCCCTGCAGACGCCCGAGAAGACCTACGAGCTGAACGATTCGGTCGCGACGCTGCTCGTGCGCCCGCGCGGCTGGCATCTGTCCGAGCGCCACTTCGAGGTCGACGGTGAGCCGATCTCGGCCTCGCTGTTTGACTTCGGCCTCTACCTGCTGCGCAACCACGAGGCCCTGGCGGCGCTGGGGAGCGGCCCGTACTTCTATCTGCCCAAGCTCGAGTCCCATCTGGAGGCGCGGCTGTGGAACGGCGTGTTCGAGCGTGCGCAGGAGCTGCTCGGCATCCCGCGCGGCACGATCCGCGCGACCGTGCTGATCGAGACGATCCTCGCGGCGTTCGAGATGGAGGAGATCCTGTTCGAGCTCGGGCCGCACGCGACGGGCCTGAACGCCGGCCGCTGGGACTACCTCTTCAGCGTGATCAAGAAGCTCGGCCACCGCGACGAGTTCGTGCTGCCCGACCGCGCGTCGGTCGGGATGGGCGTTCCGTTCATGCGCGCCTACGCCGAACTGCTGGTGGCGAGCTGCCACCGCCGCGGCGCCCACGCGATCGGCGGCATGGCGGCCTTCATCCCCTCGCGCCGCGACGCCGAGGTCAACGCCGTCGCCCTGGCGAAGGTGCGCGAGGACAAGGAGCGCGAGGCCTCGCAGGGCTACGACGGCACCTGGGTCGCCCACCCCGACCTCGTGCCCGTGGCGCTCGAGGTCTTCGACCGTGTGCTCGGCGAGAACCCCAACCAGCTCGGGGTGCTGCGCGAGGACGTCGTGCCCGACGCGGCCGCGCTCCTGAACGTCGCCGCGACGCCCGGCGAGGTCACCCTCGAAGGACTTCGCAACAACGTCTCGGTCGGCATCCAATACCTCGCGGCGTGGCTCGCGGGCAACGGCGCGGTCGCGATCTTCAACCTGATGGAGGACGCCGCGACCTCCGAGATCTCGCGCGCCCAGGTCTGGCAGTGGCTGCACCACGGGCGCTTCACGCCCGCGCAGGTCACGGCCGTCACCGACGAGGAGCTCGCAAAGCTCGGCGAGGGCTACGGGCCGGCACGCGAGCTGTTCGACCGCCTCGCCACCGGCGAGGAGTTCGTCGAGTTCCTCACCCTGCCCGCCTACGAGCTGCTGGCCTGAGCGCCCCGGCCGCCCCGCCGCCGCCGCGGCGGTCCACTGCGCCCCCGGGGACAAACGAGCGCCACGCATCTTGGCCACGGTGGCTCGACACGGCCGCCGCCTTCTCGCGGAGAATGTGTAGATGACCTGGGCCGGATCGGCCACGACCTTCGATGAGGTGTTCACCGCCGACGGCGAGCCGCGCCCGCACGCGCAGGCGCTTGTCGCCGAGCTCGAGCGGCTGGGCGCCGACAGTCTCGTCGCGGCCGGCGCGCTGCGCGACGCGATCTTCATGCGCCAGGGGATCACCTTCGATCTGACGGGCGCCGACGGCGCGGTCGCGGACCGGCCCTTCCCGCTGGACCTGATCCCGCGAATCATCCCGGCAGCGGAGTGGCGCACGATCAAGCGCGGGCTCGCGCAGCGGATCCGCGCCCTGAACCAGTTCGTCGATGACGTCTACCACGAGCGCGAGATCGTCAAGGCCGGGATCGTCCCCTGGACGCTGATCGCGAGCCGCTCGCACTTCGCCCGCGCCGCCCACGGCATCCGGCCGCCGCACGGCGTCTACACCCACGTGGCCGGCTGCGACCTGGTGCGCGACGCCAACGGGGCCTGGAAGGTGCTCGAGGACAACGTGCGCACGCCTTCGGGGATCTCCTACATGCTCGAGAACCGCCTGGCGATGACGCGCCTGATCCCGTCGCTGTTCGCGCACCATCGTGTGCGCGCGATCGACCAGTACCCGGCGCTGCTGCACGCCGCGCTGCGCTCCGTCGCGCCGGTCGCCGACGGTGACGCACGGATCGTCGTCTGGACGCCCGGGCCCGCCAACAGCGCCTACTTCGAGCACACCTTCCTCGCCCGCCAGATGGGCGTCGAACTGGTCGAGGCCTCCGACCTCGTCGTCCGCGACGACGTCTGTTACATGCGCACGACCAGCGGCCTCGCGCGCGTGAACGCGATCTACCGCCGCCTCGACGACGCGTTCCTCGACCCGCTCGAGTTCCGCCCCGACTCGCTGCTCGGCGTGCCGGGGCTGGTCCGCGCCTATCGCGCCGGGACGGTCGCGATCGCCAACGCGATCGGCACCGGCGTGGCCGACGACAAGGCCGTCTACTGCTACGTCCCGGCGATGATCCGCTTCTACCTCGGCGAGGAGCCGCTGCTGGACAACGTCACCACCTATCTGCTCGACGACCCCGAGCAGCTCGAGGCGGCGCTGGCGCGGATCGACCAGCTCGTCCTGAAGCCGACCGGCGAGTCCGGCGGCAAGGGCGTCGTGATCGGCCCCTCGGCCAGCGAGCAGCGCCTCGTCGAGCTTGCCGCGACGGTGCGCCGCGACCCCTCGCAGTGGATCGCCCAGGAGGTGGTCCAGCTCTCGACCGTGCCGACCGTCGAGGGCGACGGCACGCTCGCGGCCCGCCACGTCGACCTGCGGCCGTTCGCGATCTTCGGCGACGAGATCCGGATCGTGCCGGGCGGGCTGACGCGCGTCGCGCTCGAGCCCGGGTCGCTGATCGTCAACTCCTCGCGCGGCGGGGGCTCGAAGGACACCTGGGTGCTCCAGGACGAGGAGGAGACGGAGCTCGAGCCGATCGAGGCCGCCGTCTTCGCGCCGCCGGCGCTGCCGCGACTGCGCCTGCGCTCCTGGACCGGGCAGGCGCAACAGCAGCAGCAGCAGCAACGGCTGCGACCGCCGCCCTGATGCTCTCGCGGATCGCCCACGAGCTGTTCTGGCTCGGGCGCAACGTCTCGCGTGCCGAGCTGACCGCGCGGATGATCGACGGCGTTTTCCAGGCCGACCTGCAGGGGCGCCCCGACGACCCCGCCGGCGTGACCCTCTCCTGGGACGCCGTGCTCGCGATCATGGGCTCGACGGCGAGCACCCGCAAGCGGCGCAAGCCGGTCGTGCGCCCCACACGCGCGGAGACGGTCGCCCTGCTCAGCACCGATCTCGCCAACGCCAACTCGGTAGTCGCCAGCCTCGAGCGCGCGCGCGAGGGCGCGCACAGCGTGCGCGACGTGATCAGCGCCGAGATGTGGGAGGCGATCAACGCCGTGCACCTCGGCCTCGCCGACGCCTCGATCGGCGTCAGCGACTACGGCGGCCCCTATTCGTTCGTCAGTTATGTCAAGAGCCGCACGGCGCTGTTCTGGGGCGTCGCCTCGCGCACGATGCTGCGCGACGACGCCTACGCCTTCCTCGACGCGGGCGGGCGCTTCGAGTCCGCCGACATGGTGCTGCGGATGCTGCGGGTCGCGCTGCCGGCGCCGGGCGAGCGGTCCGCCTCGCCACGGGACGGCCAGGCGCTCGCGCTGCTGGGGGCGGTCGGCGGCCTGCAGGCGTTCCGCCGCGCGGGGGCGGCGGCGCCGACCGCCACGGCGGTAGCGAGCTTCCTGCTGTACACGCGCAGCTACCCCGACTCCGTCGCCGCCTCGATCGACGCGGTCCGTGCGGCGCTCGAGCTGGCCGACGCCAACCCCCGCTCCTCCGAGCCGGTGCTCCGTCTCTCGCGCGTCCTGGCGGACCTGGACTTCCGCGGGCGCGTGGGGCGCAACGACGACGGCGACCTGCTGGAGGTGTGCGAGATCGTCGGGCGCGAGCTGACCCTGGCCGACGGCGACATCACGGAGCGCTACTTTGGTGGGGTCATGTCGCCGACCCACGTCAGCTGAAACGATGCTCTTCTCGATCCACTACACCACCTCGTATCACTACAGCGAGCCCGTCACCGACAACCTCAACGCGCTGCGCGTGCGGCCGGCGACGACCGCGTCGCAGCGCTGCGACGAGTTCCATCTGCGCACCGACCCCGAGGCGAGGCTCGGCCGCCACGCCGACTACTTCGGCACCGAGGTGATCGAGTTCGGCATCTCGCGCCCGCACAGCTCGCTGTCGATCGACGTGCGCGCGCGCGCCGTGACCTCCGAGCCGCCCGAGCCCCCGAACGCCGACTGGGAGTCGCTCGACACGCCCGCCTACCGCGAGGCCGCCGGCGAGTACCTGCTCGCGAGCATCGTCGAACCGCCCAACGGAACGCTCGACGAGCTGGTCGCGCTGAGCGATCTGGCGACGCCGCTCGAGTCCGTGGAGGGCCTGTGCGCGCTGATCCCGGACCGCTTCGAATACAACACCGGCATCACCTACGTCGGCTCGACCGTCGCCGATCTGCTGCGGGCCGGCGGCGGCGTCTGCCAGGACTTCGTCCACCTCGCGCTGATTGTGCTGCGCCGGCACGGCATCGCCTCCCGCTACGTCTCTGGCTACCTGTTCGCGGCGCCCGCCGACGGCGGCAGCGACTCGGTCGAGGTCGATACGCACGCCTGGCTCGAGGCGCTGCTGCCCGACGGCGGCGAGCGCGGCGAACCGGTCTGGGTGGGCATGGATCCGACCAACCGCTCGCGCGCCGGCGAGCAGTACGTGAAGATCGGCCACGGCCGCCGCTACGACGACGTGCCGCCGATCAAGGGCGTCTACCGTGGCGGCCCCGCCGAGCTCTCGGCGAACGTCGTGATGACCCGCCTCGACCCGGCGACGAGCGCGCGCGCGTAAGCGCCGCCGGACGGCGGAGCCACTCAGTGCTCCGGTGGGCGCACGCCCGCACGTCGCCGCGGGCGCAGACCGATCAGGGTTCCGGCGCGATCCGGTGCGCCGCCAGCGCACCGAACGCGGCGAGCGCGGCCAGCGCCGAGATGCTGGTCAGCGCTGCCGGCAGCCCGACGCGCTGTGCGAGGAAGCCGATCAGCGGCGGACCGGCGAGAAAGCCGCTGTAGCCGATGACCGATGCCGCCGCCACTCCACCGGGGCCGGCGAGCGCGCCCGCCTCGCCGACCGCTGCGGGGAACAGGTTCGCCAGCCCCAGGCCGACGAGCAGGAAGCCGACGATCGCGAGCACGAGGTCCGGCGCGAGCGCGGCCAGGAGCATGCCCGCGGCGGCGGTGAGCGCGCCGGCGGCCAGCACGAACGTCCGCCCGGCACGGCGCAGCATCGCGCTGCCCGACAGCCGCCCCACCACCATCGCCGCGGAGAACGAGGCGTAGCCGGCTGCGGCGAGGCCGACGCTCGTGTGCAGGTCGGTTCGCAGATGGAGCGCGCCCCAGTCGCCCATCGCGCCCTCGCCGTAGGAGGAGCAGAGCGCGATCAGGCCGAACACGGCGACGACCGCGCGCGGCCGGCTGACCACGCCCGGGCGAGAGTCGGTCGCATCGGGCGCGAGCGGCGCCACCTCCGTGGTGGTGGCAATCTCGCGCTCAAGGCCCAGCAACAGCGGTCCGCCGCATGCGGTCAGGACGAGCCCGAAGGCGCCGACGCCGGTGAGCTGGGTGCTCGCGCCGAGCACGCCGGCGAGCGCCCCGCCGACCACCGCGCCAGAGAGCCCGCCGAGGCTGTAGGCGGCGTGGAAGCTCGGCATGATCGGTCGCCGCAGGCGCGCGGCGATCTGGACCGCGGAGCTGTTCATCGCCACGTTCAGGCCGCCGAAACCCGCGCCGAAGGCGACCAGCACGGCGGCGAGCGCGGCGACGGTCGCGACCCGCGCCGGCGCCATCAGCGCCAGCGACATCAGCGTCGCGGAGCCGACGATGATCGGGGCGTTGCCGAAGCGCGAGCACAGCGCTCCCGCGAACATCATCGTCACCACGGCCCCGGCGGAGATGCCGAGCAGCGCCAGGCCGAGGGTGCCTGCGGACGCCCCGACGTGCGCCTTCACCGCGGGCACCCGCACCACCCAGTTGGCGAAGAGGAAGCCGTCCAGCGCGAAGAAGGCGGTCACGAGCAACCGCGTTCGCCGCAGGGCTGTCATCGGGCGGGAAGCACAGTCGTGCACGAGGGTGGGGCGACGCCGGTGGCGGCGCGACCCCGCCCGGACAGTACAAGGCCTGCCGTTCGCGGCCGGCGCGGACGCGGGCCCGCGTAGCGCTATCGTGGCCCGATCTTCGGCCCGAAGGGAGATCGTCTGAGCGCTGTGATGCGGCGCCGGCTGCGTGCGACTGCGGCCTTCGGCGGCGCCTGCGCGCTGGCAGCGGCGGCGGTCGGCCTGAGCGGGGCGAGCAGCGTGCGCGCTGACGTCGCGAGCGCGCCGGCGTGCATCCCGGCGACACTCGATGGCTCCGACGTGCTGCCCGGCACGCCGCTGCTCGTCACACCGGCCCCGGGCGGGCTGGACGCGATGCCACAGACGCAGATCAGCTTCCTCGGCGCGCCGGCCTCGCAGCTCTCCTCGCTGGTGGTCAGCGGCACGGTGAGCGGCGTTCACGCGGGACGGCTGGAGGCCTATTCGCAGGGCGACGGGGCGAGCTTCCTGCCGGCGGTCCCGTTTGACGTCGGCGAGAGCGTCAGCGTCAGCGGCGTGTGGACGGCGAGGGGGAGCGCGCACCACTTCGCCTACAGCTTCACGATCGGCGACCCGGATCCGATCGCGGAGCTGCCGAAGGTGGCACAGCCGTCCGGCCGGCCCGGGACGATCCTGCACTTTCGCAGCGCTCCCGGAATCACGCCGGCCGCGCTGAGCGTGCTGAAGACCTCTCCCGCGGCTCGCCACGACGGGGACATCTTCCTCGCCACCTACCCCGGTCCCGGCTCGATGGGCCCGACGATCTATGCCCCCAACGGCCAGCTGGTCTGGTTTAAGCCGCTCCATGGCAACACCTCGGCCACCGACGTGCGCGTTCAGCGCTACGAGGGCCGCCCGGTCCTGACCTGGTGGCAGGGCACGATCAGCATCCATGGCTTCGGGCTTGGCGAGGGCGAGATCTACTCGACCTCCTATCAGCCGGTCGCGACCATCCACGCCGGCGACGGCCTCGCCGAGGACCTGCACGAGCTCACGCTCACGCCGAGCGGGGTGGCGCTGATCACCGCCTGGAAGCCGCTGTACTGCGACCTCGCCGGCGAGGGCGGCGCGGCGCTCGACGCGGTGTATGACTCCGTGTTCCAGGAGATCGACATCAGGACCGGCCTCGTGGAATACGAGTGGGACTCGCTCGAACACGTTCCGCTCAGCGATTCCTATATGCCGGTCAGCGGGGCGAACGTCCCATGGCCCTACGACTGGTTCCACCTCAACTCGATCGAGCCGGAGCCGGACGGCAGCCTGCTGATCTCCTCGCGGTCCACCTGGACCGTCTACGACCTCGACGCCGCGACCGGCGAGATCGAGTGGCAGGCCGGCGGTCGCCACCCGAGCTTCACGATGGGGCCGGGCACGATGACGGCCTGGCAGCACGACGCCCAGCCGCTCGGTGACGACCTCTACAGCGTTTTCGACAACGCCGGGCCGCCGACGAGCGCGAGCCATTCCCGCGGCGAGGTGGTGGCGATCGACCCCCAGACCGACACCGCGAGCCTCGTCAAGACCGTCACGATCCCGGGCTGGCGGATCTTCGCGCAGACCCAGGGCGATCTGCAGCTCCTGCCCGACGGCAACTGGTGGATCGGCTGGGGCGCCGTCAACCAGTCCTCGGAGATCAGCGCCTCCGGGAAGCTGCTGCTCGAGGCGGCCACCCC
>Ga0182015_10002011_pt1 | contig 25529 bp, 13 predicted proteins | sample 712P3MmetaG_FD_120478 | JGI IMG/M metagenome (GOLD analysis project Ga0182015, IMG submission 120478) | Permafrost microbial communities from Stordalen Mire, Sweden - 712P3M metaG | ecosystem: Environmental > Terrestrial > Soil > Wetlands > Permafrost | place: Sweden: Stordalen | collected...
AATGTAGCGTGCCCGTACCCGCTGTGTTGTCTGAATTTTGTCATGATCGAGGATTTCCACGTCGTATTCGACATTGTCTATCAACTGAATGGATAAACCTTCCGGGGAGTAATACACGATTTGCAGGTCGTGCGAACGGTCCTGATAACGCGTAGAAAGACCCAGCCTGGCTTGCTCCTGGATCGTGTCTGTCAGTTCGTCCTTGGCAGTGCCCACAAAATCCCGGTCGAGAAGATCAGCACGATTTTGCTCCAGCGCAGCGCTTACACTTTGCCAGGCTTGGAGGTAGTCACGAATCACAGCTGCCTCGGTCTGCTGCGCAAGAGGCCGTGGCCCTTGCACATTCGAGGGCTCCACGCGTACGGCGCTCTGGTCGGCCCGGAGAGGAAATGTTGCAGCGAAAACTGTGCAAATGAGGAGGAGAAACTTTGTCATTATTGTTTCCCCCAATGAATTTCATTCCCCATGACCACTCCGGTCGCGACGGAGATTTTTGCACCGCTGTAGGCGGGCATTTCCGCCCGTGCAACTCCGCGTTTGAGAGGCACATCTACCGTCGTCTGACTGCCGTCATAGAGTTCGGTGAAAGTGACGACCGTTCCGTCCGGTACGGCGTTGCCGTCGCAGTCGCGGACCGGTTCTGTTTCCAGCTCAATCTTCTGGCCTGACGGGCGAGCGCTCATTCTTAGTCCGCACGGATCGCCCGGGACCTGCTGTATCACTCGTGTGCTGGAAATACCGCCGACGCGAGCCACAAATTGAGCAGCGCCCTCTTTGGCCGCGGAATCCATTTCTGTCCATGCACAGCCGTTACGAGTGGCTACTGTCCGCGTCTGTGCAGCGGCCGATACACCCGACAACTCAAAAGACACTGGCGTAGGCGCAGTAATTAGATTCTGATAGGCGTCGAAGACGCACACCGCGCCGCTGATGCCATCATGCAGGCTGACGGAAAGACGAGAAGGTTTGGCAAGAAAACTCAAGTTCGCCGGGTTTTTTGCAGGCACGACATCGAACGCACCGTTCTCGGTTGAAGATCCACCCACCAGAACCACCAGGTAGTGGCCGGCATTGTGTAGATCTCCAGCAGCAAAGAACGTGGTCTCGCCTAGTTGCACATCACGCCTCAGTACCTGCCCAGGGCCTACGATGTACAAAACGGCTTTGCCGCTTCCACTTGCCTGAATCGAGAACGCGTTGCCGGCTTCGACGGTTTTGGGCAGGCTCATGCCGCCGCTTTGTGCGAAAGCTAGAGCTAGATGCATTGTGGCGAAAGCCAAGCCGCCGAGCAGCAATCTAAATCTGCATTTCATTGGAAACCGCCCGAACTGAATGTAGCGCTGACCGCGCGCGCAGTAGTGCTGGCTTGCCTTGCTATGTCCGGGGGAAGGAAAATAGTAAACGAAATCGATGACTCTGACAACAGCGCGCGGTCGATGTACTGATCCGCAGCCCATACAAATCGCACCTCACAGGTTCGCAACATCACGCCTCAGTACACGCCCAAGCACCTGATGTGCTGGACCAACCCTTGCGCCCGCTTTTGCGCGCGATACTATTGGATGCATTGTGGCGAAAATCAGGCCAAATAGCAGCAAATTAAATGTGCATTTCTTCAAAAACCGCCCAAACCGTATGTCGCGCTGACCGCGCGATCACTCTGACGTGCCTTGCAATGTCCGGGAAACGGCTATAGTAAAACCAAATCGGGGTCTGTGGCAACAGTGCAGAACAGCAATCTAAATGTCCAACCCAGTCGAGACCGCCCGAACTGTATGTCGCCTTCACCGCGCGATCACTGCTGACTTGCCTGGCAAGCCCCGGGAGTATGAATATAGTAAACGAGACCGGTGACTGCGGCAACAATTTTGATACGCGGCCCTCACCTGAGGGTGTTACCGGCCTGGACGGCCAGGGGCAGGCACCTGGCGCCCGCTTTCTGAAAGAGCGAAACCTCCTGGGGCGGAAATCAGGCCGCCGAGCCGCAATCGCAATCCGCATTTCATTGGAAACCGCCCGAACTGTATGTCGCGCTGACGGCGCGCGCAGTGCTGACCTGCCTTGCAATGTCCGGAGGGAGCGATATTGTAAACGAAACCGGTATCTGTGGCAAGAGCGCACGGTCGACATACCGATCCGCGACCCAAACAAGTTGGCCGCTCTTGTCATAGAAAGTCCCAAGAACGTGGGCGACATTCACGACCTGGCCGCTTTGATCAACCAATTGCCCCGTAAAGGAGGCCCCTGGCGCCGGATTCAATCGCTGATCCCGGATCTCGATGATGGGATCTGCCGAGGCCGCGACCAGGGATGCTGAAGGATCCATGCGGACGCTGCCGACGTCGGACAAGGCTACGTTGTGAAACGCAATGAGAAACGGCGTGACTTGCTTGGGCAAGAGAAGGTGGGAAATCTTGTCAAAGCTGTCTTCGGTCGCGATCGTCGACCCGCTCTTCGCCAGCAGGGTGGCCTTGACCGACACAAACGCAGGCACCACATCTTCGTTGAGAAGCTCGCCCAGGATGACCACCCCGTCGCCCCGCTCCACAGGGTGCATGTCCACGATGCGCACGTGCGGTGCTTCCACGTCTTGGGCGCCCCAATCATCTTCCGGACCGCGGTAGATCACATCCCAGCGCAGGTAATTGACTGCGAATACCTGCGGCGGCACGCGAGGCTCTTTCACCAGGGGCCACACCGGTTCCCAGCGGCTTCCGTTTCTTATCACGCGCAGGTCCTTTGTGTCCACAAACGGGCCCACTACGGTTGACCAATGCAATTTCAGCTGCATCTGTGCTTCGTCCGCGGAAGCATGGAGCGACCGCACTTCGAAGCTATCCAAAATCGCATGCGCGCGAAGGCTTAGGTAGCTTCCGGTTATGTCGCGCACGAACTCTGCTTGAGTGAATTCGCCCTTGTTGCCAAGATCGGAATAAGCTTTTCCCCAGGCTTGCTGGCCGATTTCACGCGCCAGATTATTAACTGCTGCTTCCGGCGTTGAAGACAGACCCAGCACTGTGGCGCCCCCCCAATCGGCCATCGCAACAGCGGATGGTATGGGCCAGAGAACGCCTGCGACAACCAATGCCACGGTTGCAGCGGCGATAAGGACAGCGAGGATACGTCCGCTATTCATGACACCAGCCTCCCCGGCGCCAGATTCTCAGAGGAGGAGGGTTCGACCGCCCCGTGTCTGTGCCATCGTTCCTCCGGAATCAAAACCACCAGCAAGGCCAGGATGCTGCTGCCGAAAGGGAGAGTACCCCACAAGAGGCCCTGCCAGCGGGGAGGGATTTGTGCCGAGTTCAATGGCACGGCCGGTGGCGCCCCCTCTTTGCTCCACACGGTGATGGTTTTGTCTTCAAGGTCGTCCACACGGCGCCAGCCCGCAAATGACAAGAGCGGGTCATAATATGGGTCCTTCACAAAAACCCATTTCAGTCCGTAATGGTCGGCGTGATACAGCATGGCGCGCAGTGCGTCCAGGCCCGCCTTGCCAAAATATTTCGAATTGGAGAGCGAACCGGCGCCATTCTCAGTCAGTTCCGGCAGCGTGCGGCCGGAATTCCATTCGCCATCGACACTGTCGGCGTCTGTCAGAACTGCCAATCGCGAAATCTTGTTGCCGAATCCCAAGGTGATGTACCGGTACTTGTCGTGCCCGTCGCGATCGAGCCACGCGGCAACCGAGTCCACCTTGAAAGTTGCGGCATCCGCCGGGTGATAGCTAACCCATCCCACTGCCAGTCCGCAGGTAAGCGTTGCCCCAATGGATAAACCGACAATTGCCCGCCATCGAAATCGGTCGACAAGTTCCGCAGCCAAAAGCCCCACAAAGGGTAGCGTCAGCAAAGTTGCCCAATAGGCGAAGCGCTCCATTGTCAGCACTTCATAAGCACGGCCTAAGAGCAGATGGCCTGCGGGAGTCGTCCCTCCGAGCCCTATCAAAAATGCCACCCAGAAGCCCAGGAGCAAGGGACGGAGTCGAACGACGGCGGAACCTCGCAAAACGATGAACGGCAGAACCAGAATCAAGGCTCCCCAGGGAATTACGAAGTAGTTCAGGCCCCACTGCGGGCTCAATATGTAGTTTGCCCGGCTGGGGTGCGGAATAGGAGTCTGCGTGACGGGATTATGAATCAGTGCAATCCAGAACGGAAGCAGTACCACTGCGATTGCGGCGGCTACAACCAGCGAGATAATGACGGTGCGGATGACGAAGGCCGGGGTCGAGGTTCGCTCGCCGCCGTCGTTGCGCTCCAAAAACACCAGCGCCAGGACGGGCACGGCAAAGAACATCGATCCGAAGAGCAGCGTGGCATGGTGGGCAGCGGCAGCAGCCACGAAGAGCGCGCTGCCTTTGACAAAAGATCGCCACTTGCCATGCCGGACCCACTCGTAGAGATAAGGCAGGGCATTCAAATAAAGCGGGGCCGCGGCGGTGGTGGAGAGCTGGCCCGCAGAATAGACCAGGAAGCTTTCTGAGCCGAGAAAGATACTCGCCAGCGCGGCAAGCGAGGCAGCGCGTTCATTCACCCAAAGTTTGGAGAATCGATAGACGCCAACTGCGAGCAGTAATATAGCAGCGAACTGAACCGCCATATATGCCATGTCCAAACCGAGGATCCTAGATAGTAACGCCACCCACTGCTGCGGCAGCGGGGGGTATGTCGTCTGCGAAAAGCCCGCATACCACTTCGCATTCCACGGATCGAACCAATGGTGTACGTAATGCGAGGCGAAGAAAATATGGAAATTTGCGTCGTACGACTGCAGCGGCAACTTCATCAGCAGAAGTGGCAGGTGAACCGCGAAAGCCGCCATTAATATGAGGCTTAAGGGTATGGGCCGCGTGGACGGGGCGACAGATTCAATTCTCTCCAAAGTCCCCTCTCAAACACCTTTGCATAGGAAACTATAATTCAGGCTTGCTCATGAACGCTGCATGCCCTTGGTCTAAACTCCCATGACTTTCGCATAAACTATGGTACAGCCAGCGCCGAGCGCCATACGATATCATAGGCCTTTGAATCCTGAATGACCGCCCGGTGCCCCGTTGATTGTTAGTAGACTTGGTTGCCTGAAGATTGCGTACGTGTCCGTACTCGTCTTGGCGCTTGCCCGCCCTATGCAGGGGCAGACGTACAAGATGGGGCCCGACGCCTCTGCCAAGCCTCAGACTAAAACCAATCAAACACCTCCTCCGGGACAACCGCTGGGATGGGGATCGAATATTCAAGACGCGCGCCTTGCGCGTGCGGCGGAATTGGCCCTGAAGCAGGGCAATCATGCGCTCGCAGTTGACTATGCTCAGCGTGCTGCGCAGGCCGCCCCAAACGATGCGCAGCTATGGTTTCTGCTTGGCTACGCAGCCCGGCTCGACGCGAAGCCTACGCTCTCGGTAGACGCTTACAGCCGCGGTCTGCGCCTCAATCCATCGTCGCTCGACGGGCTCTCCGGTCTGGCACAGAGTTACCGCATGATGGGCCGAACCGATGACGCGGTGGCTCTGCTCAAACGAGTGCTCGCAGCCGACCCGAAACGTATCGACGATGAGCTGTCGCTGGGTGAGCTTTACATAAAATCCGGCGACGACAACGCCGCCATCGCAGCGTTAGGTCGAGCAGAGCAGGTGCAGCCCGGCACGCGGTCAGAGTTGCTGCTGGCCATCGCCTACGAACACATGAAGCAACTCGATCAGGCCAATCGCTATCTTGCGTTGGCCAAGGGCCGCGCCCCGGACAACCCCGAGGTCCAGCGATCCTTGGCCGGCTACTACCTGGAGACGGGAAACTATCCAGAAGCGATTGCCTCACTGCAGTCGATCCGCAACGCGAAGCCGGATGTCAAAGCTGAACTTGCATACACCTACCAGCTTGATGGTAAGCCGGTTGAGGCGGCCGAATTATATACACAGGCCGCCAATGCAGTGCCGAAAGACATGGGTTTGCAGCTTTCTGCGGCGCAGGCCGAAGTGGCCATCGGCTCGATCGACAATGCGAACCCATTTCTCCAGCGGGCCGCAGGCCTTGATCCCGATTTTTATCGGCTGCACGCAATCCGGGGAGAGATCGCACGGCTCCAGGAACGTGACAGTGATGCTGTCCAGGAATACAACACGGTGTTGGCTCACCTGCCCGAGAGCCCGGCCGAGGGACCTCTTTACGGCATTCAAGTGCACATGGATTTGATGCAACTCTATCAAAACCTGAAGCAAGCAAATGCCGCCCAGGAACAGCTCAATATAGCGCAGAAGCAAATCAGCGGACTGGACGAACATGGACCAGGCAGAGCGCAGTTTCTGCGCCTGAGAGCTCTGATCGCCATGCATGTTGGCGACCTTGATGCGGCGGGAAGAGATCTGAAGGAAGCGCTCGCGATCAATGCCAAGGATCCTAACAATCTGCAGCTCGATGGAGATCTGCTGATGAAACTGGGGCGCACCGGCGAAGCCATCGAAGTTTATAAGCAGATCTTAGAGGCGGATGGAGTGAACCGGGTTGCGCTCACTTCCATAGGTTATGCTTCGCGAGCTGCGGGGCGCGATCAAGACGCGGAAAAGTATTTTCGGCGTCTGGCAGAAGCCTATCCTTCGTCGTACGTACCCTATCTCGCACTGGGAGATATGTACGCCTCACGCCGCGACTACGCCAAAGCTGAAGGCGCCTATACCAAGGCGTATGCACTGGCTCCGCATAATCCTCTGATCGTGGCCGGAGGAATGAACGCCGCGATCGAAGCGCACACGCTGGACGTGGCGGGTGTGTGGTCGAGCCGTGTCACCAATGAAATGCAGCAGGAACCTCAAGTGCTCCGGGAGAAGGAGAGGTACCTGAGTTTTAAGGGTGAATATCAGCAATCGGCTGACGTGGGCGAAGAAGCAATCAAGGTGTTGCCGGCCGACAGGGATGTGGTTGTTTATCTTGGCTACGATCTGCTCCATCTCGAGCGCTACGACGACCTCCTGAAGCTGACCTCTCAATACAGCGACAGATTTGCTAAAGAGCCTGACATTCCACTATTGACCGGCTATGTGCACAAGCATGACGGACAGCTTGATCTGGCGCGGCGGGACTTTACTACGGCGCTGGACCGGGATCCGAATATGGTTACGGCGTACGTCAACCGCGGATACGTGCTTCATGACCTGCACCAGCCCCGAGCCGCAGCAGCAGATTTCGAATCAGCCCTCAAGCGGGAACCAAACAACGGCGAAGCACACCTGGGACTCGCCTATGCCAACCTTGACCTGCACAAACCACAGGTAGCCTTGAAGCAGGTGCAACTGGCGCAACAGTATATGGGAGATTCACAACCCATACACCTGATCCGGGCCACAGCTTACGGGCAACGGGGCATGCTGACGAAAGCCGCGGATGAATATCGCGCGGCCTTGAAATTTACTCCCAATGATGGAGCGCTCCACCTCGCGCTGGCGGATAATCTGTATAGCCAGCGGCAGTACCACGAAGCCATCGCCGAACTGGAAGTCGCGCAAAAACTCTCCCCTGACGATGCTTCTATCTCCGCGCTGTTTGCGCGCTCCTACGCGCAGCTGCAGGATCGAGAACAAACGCTGCGGTATGTGCAATTGGCGGAGCAGCAGGTGCAACAAGAGCCGGCTGCGGCCACGGTGCCAAAATCCGGACAAAATCCGGGATCTAAACAAAGTGCGATATTCTTGTCCACCGGGGCGGCTTTGAGCGTGCTCGGAGACCAGGATGCTGCCATGGAGCGCTTTCGGAAAGCACTCACCGCGCCAGAGAGCGATCGCGTGAGCGTACGCCTGGCTATCGCCGAGATCATGGCCCACAAAGATCATGCGGAGGATGCGAAAAGGCAGATTGCATTGGCCCTGATGGAAGCCGGCACAGGAGAGACGGTGCCTCCTACGGGGGAGCAATTGATTGGGGCAGCGGACGTTTTTCGGGAAGTGCATGATTTCCAGCTGTCACAAACGTACGTTCAACGTGCCCAGGCAGCGGGTGCGTCAGAGTCAGCCGTGCGCATTGGTAGGGCAAATAACTACCTCGCGCTGGGAGACACTGCCAGGGCTCAGGCTGAGCTTTCGGCGATCGGCAGTGACGCCGATAGCGAACCTGGTTACCAGTATCTGTTGGCCGAGGCCAACGTATTTCGCCAGGAACATCAAGGTACCCAGGCGCTTACTGCATTTGCGCAGGCTTCCGACGCCGCGGGTGAAGATCAGACGGCCCAACAAAGTTTGCTCCAGGCGGGGGCGGACGAAGGATATCGGGTCAATTCGAAGTTGAGCCTGCTTACCGATTTCTCCGTTCAACCCATCATGGAAGACACGACGGTTTATGTTCTGGACTCTAAACTGGACGGGTTAACTCCGATTCCGCCTTCTGAGCCAGCTCTGCTTCCAACACCCCGGTCCTCCCTCGCGACGCAATGGACCACCGCCTACCATCTTCATCTTAGGTATCTGCCCACCGCCAGCGGAGCCTTCCAGATACGGAATGCCCGCGGTCTGATATCGGTGCCCAGTGAGAATTCGATCGTCGACCGCGATACGACCGATTACACGTTTAACTTCGGGCTGAATCCTACGATTCATCTGGGGACCAACGTGTTGACATTCGACAGTGGCATTCAGGCAACGATTCGCCGTGATTCCAAGTCGCCGGTGGCATTGAACCAAAACCTGTTTCGCGTGTTTACCTACGTTTCCACGAGTTCATTCTTTAATGTGGTTTCGGCGAGCGGGTTTGTTCTTCGCGAGGCCGGCCCTTTTATCGAAAGCAATCTGCACTCGCGGACATTGGCCGGGGGGATTGACTTTCGCGTTGGGGAGCCATGGGGGAAGACTGCTCTGGTGACTGGATGGGGAGCTAGCGATCAGCTCTTCACGCCCGAAAACACCGAAAACTACTACACCTCTTCCTATCTCGGCCTCGAACGCCGGTTTTCCGAGCGGCTGACAGTGAGGGCTGTCGCCGAAGACCTGCGCGCATGGCGTGTCGTGGGAGCAAACTCGGGAATTGCGCAGGCTCTACGCCCGGCCGGAAGCGTTCAGTTCGCTCCGACGCGTAAGTGGCATCTTCAGGCGTCGACCGCTTACTCCAGTACCAGGGGCTTTCACGTATACGACGCGGTCCAAAACGGCTTTTCTGCATCTTATGCTATGCCGTTCCATCGCGGATTCAAGGACGAAAATGGAGAAGTCCCGCTGCAGTATCCGATTCGTTTCGCGGCGGGCATACAACAGGAGAGTTTCTTCAATTTTTCCGGTCAGCATAGTCAACAGTTCAGACCTTATTTCAGCATCAGCTTGTTTTGAAGGTGGGATCCTATGAAAATCTGTTTAGTTGCAAGCTTTCCCCCAAGTGGACGTCAGTTGAACGAGTATGCGTTCCATATCGCGCGGGAACTGCAGCGGAATCCCCACGTCAAGTTGACCATTCTCGCAGATGAACTGACCGACTATGAATTCGCCACCGACGAGAACGGTGAATCGTTAAACGCCGAGCAACAGCCAGAATTGCCTGGCTTCGACGTGATTCGCTGCTGGAAGTTCAGCAGCCTGTCGACGCCGGTGCGTCTCCTGAAGACCATTCGGAGACTGAAACCCGACGTGGTGTGGTTCAATCTCGTATTCTCGAGCTTTGCGACACCAGAGAATCCGATTGCCGCTTTTGCCGGGCTTTCTACGCCTGCTCTTGCGCGAGCATCTGGCTTCTACACGCATATCACATTGCACCAGGTAATCGAACACGTCGATTTTGCCGCCGCTGGAGTGCGACAGGAAAAACTGTTCAGTATTGGTGCTGACGTCATCACCAGGGCTTTATTGAAAGCAAATTCGGTCTCTGTCCTTCTTCCCGGCTACCGGCGCACTCTGGTCACCAAGTATTCCGTTAAGAACGTTCTTTTGGGGAAACACGGGACACTCGCGGGCACACCGACTCCTCCAGACTTTACCAAACGCGGCAATCCGGAACTGCGCATTCTCGCGATTGGACATTGGGGCACCTATAAACGGTTGGAGACGCTGATGGAGGCTTTTCCGGCTGTCCTCAAAAAGGTCCCGAATTGCAAACTGATCGTCGCCGGGGCCAATCATCATACGAAGGCGGGATATTGGGAATCGATACGCGAGGCACAACCCAAAGACTTGCCGATTGAGTTCCGCGGATACGTTGCGGAAGAAGATATTCCTGAGCTTTTTGCGACCACTTCGGTTCTGGCGATGCCGTACGACTCCGCAACCGGATCGAGCGGCCCTGCCCATCAGGCGTGTGAGTACGGAGTTCCGATCGTCTGCGCTGACATCAACGATTTTCGCGACATGGCGGCGGAAGCGGACATGGCTGTCCGCTTCTACAAAATTGGTGATGCGGCCGATCTCGCCGGGCAGCTCATTGCCATTCTGCAGTCCCCCGACTTACAGCGAAGCATGGGAGAGCAAAACTTCAAAGCGGGACTCGAGATGACTATGGCCAGCGTTGTCCGCAACTATCTTCGCTGGTTCGAACTCAATAAACACAAAAGAGCGGTACGCAATGGAGCAGCTTTTCCAGGGCGCCGCTTTACCCGGCTGCGTTCGTTATTTTCACGTCCTAACGGGACGTTACGCCCAGGTTCTTTAGCTAAAGGGGTAGATGGCGTGGATAGCCAAGGCCGCGAACTGGCTGGAAACACTGCCCAAGCAGTCGATTTCGCGGACCCGCGTGCGTGACTCAAGTCACAAGCGCCAGGTAACCGGTCCTGCAGAAAATCAAACGGACGATCCGAATGGCGATTGAGTAGCGTTAAACTACCTGAGAGCGAATGAGTTGTGGCGTGTGAGCCCCCCGCTCCGCCAACTCAGTTTAGCCGGGAGAAGAGCTAACCCGGCGGATGAGACGCTCAATCCGGCAGTAGCCCTGACCGATACGGACTGAACGATCCGACAGAGAGCGGAGCGTCGTGGCGAAATATACCTGCTTTGTATTGTCTCTATTTTAAATCTGACTTTCGAGCCATCGTTGCTCACGTGAACAGAAGAAGGAAAAAAAACACCATGATACAGCTGAGCGTTCGCCGGGTTCTCTCACGAATTCTTTCCCCGATGGCGATATTTTCCACGCTTTCGCTGCCCTTGCTGTTAAGCGGCTGCGGTGGTGTTACCTTCAACAGTAGTCCGGCGCCGACAGTCAGCATCACCGCCAGCCCGGCGTCGATTACCGTAGGAAGTTCATCCACTTTGACGGTTTCTGCGTCCGATGCCACTCAGGTGACGGTGACTGGAACGGATGGCAGCAGCTATACCATGCCGTCGAGTGGCGGAACGCAAGCGGTCAGTCCGAAAGGGACGACTACTTACACTGCAAACGCCGCAAACTCGACCGGAACCGGAGCGAAGGCCTCCACTAGTACGACCGTGACAGTGACATCGTCAGCGGCACCGGCGCCGACAGTCAGCATCACGGCCAACCCCGCTTCGATTACCACAGGGAATTCGTCCACCTTGACCGTGACTGCGACCAATGCCACTCAGGTGACGGTGACGGGATCGGACGGCAGCACCTATACCCTCCAGGCGAGCGGCGGAACGCAAGCGGTCACTCCGTCTGCGGCGACTACTTACACTGCAAACGCGACCGGAAGTGGCGGGAAGGCCTCCGCTACCGCAACCGTAACAGTGACACCTGCAGTGGGAGCGGCGCCGACGATCAGCATCACCGCCAAACCCACTTCGATTATCTCGGGAGGGTCCTCCACTTTAACCGTGACTGTGACCAACGCCACAGCGGTGACGGTGACGGGAACCGATGGCAGCAGGTATACCCTGCCCGCGAATGGCGGAACGCAAGCCGTCAGCCCGGCCGCGACGACTACTTACACGACAACTGCGACGGGAGCGGGCGGGACGACCTCCGCTGCGACGACTGTAACGGTGACACCGCCAGCGGCGCCGACGGTCAGCCTCACCGCCAACCCCACTTCGATTACCGCGGGGAATTCGTCCACTTTGACGGTGACTGCGACCAACGCCGCGCAGGTGACGATAACCGGAACGGACGGCAGCACGTATAAGCTGCAGCCGAATGGCGGAACACAAGCGGTCACCCCGGCGGTGACGACTACTTACACGGCAACCGCGACCGGAGCTGGAGGGAAGGCCTCGGCGGGAGCGACCGTAACGGTGACACCGGCAGCGGCACCGACAGTCAGCATCATCGCCAACCCCACTTCGATTGCCTCGGGGAGTTCGTCGACTTTGACCGTGACTGCGGCCAACGCTACTCAGGTGACAGTAACCGGAACGGATGGCAGCTCGTATACGCTGCAGGCGAATGGCGGAACACAAGCCGTCAGCCCGACCGTGACGACGACTTACACGGCAACCGCGGCCGGAGCTGGAGGCAAGGCCTCCGCAGGCACGACCGTAACGGTGTCACCGGCACCGACGGTCAGCATCACCGCCAAACCCACTTCGATTACGTCGGGGAGTTCGTCGACTTTGACCGTGACTGCGACCAACGCCACTCAGGTGACGATAGCCGGAACGGATGGCAGCACGTATACCCTGCAGCCGAATGGCGGAACGCAGCCTGTCAGCCCGACGGTGACGACGACTTACACGGCAACCGCGACCGGAGCTGGAGGGAAGGCCTCCGCTACTGCGACCGTAACCGTGACAGCGCCACCGCCGGCGACAGTCAACATCACCGCCAACCCCACTTCGATTACGTCGGGGAGTTCGTCGACTTTGACCGTGACTGCCACGAATGCCACTCAGGTGACCGTGACAGGAACGGATGGCAGCACGTACGCCCTGCAGCCGAATGGCGGAACACAGCCTGTCAACCCGGCCACGACGACTACTTATACGGCAACCGCAACTGGAGCTGGAGGGAAGGTCTCCGCGACTGCGACCGTAACCGTGACGGCGGCGGCGGCGACAGTCAGCATCACCGCCAACCCCACTTCGATTTTCTCCGGGAGTTCGTCCACTTTGACCGTGACTGCCACCAATGCCACTCAGGTGACCGTGACCGGAACGGATGGCAGCACGTACACCCTGCAGGCGACTGGTGGAACACAAGCGGTCAGCCCGACCGTGACGACCACCTACACGGCAAACGCGACCGGAGCTGGAGCGAGCGCCTCGGCGACCACGACCGTAACCGTGAACTCGGCAGGCACGGTTCAATCCATTAACCACGTCATCTTCATGCTGCAAGAGAACCATACGTTCGACGATTATTTCGGTATGCTGAATCCTTACCGCCAAGGCAACAACACCAACGGGCAGGCCTGGAACGTCGGCGACGATGGCAATACCTACAACGTGGACGGCATCGACGACAAGCTGAGCACGAGCAACCCGGATGATGCAGGTACAGCGTTCCCGCTCTTCAAGCTCGCCAGCACCTGCATCGACGATGACAGCTCGGATTGGCTGGCAAGCTACGGCGACGTCAATCGTTACGACTTCGCCACCGACCGCCCGATCGATCAGAACGGCTTCGTCCACACGGCGGAAGGTTATGCCACCAGCTGCGCGAATTCCGGCAATTGTTCCGGCAGTTTCACCGATCTGAATGGCCAGCGCGCGATGGGCTATTACGATCAGAAATTTCTCAACTACTACTACTACATGGCCTCTCAGTTCGCGTTGTCCAATCGTTGGTTTTCGCCGATCTCGAGCAAGAGTATTGACAACCGCATCGCGACCTTTACCGGAGGCACAACCCAAGGCCTGGTCCATGATCCGGGCGGTGACGACCACCTTCCCCAGCTCGATATCCCGACCATTTTCCAGAAACTGGACCAGGCAAACGTATCGTGGAAGATTTACTACACCGTTACCGAAGGCTTTTGCCTCAGCGAGGATGAATGCTCCGGCTCGGCGAGCAATTACTATCCCGCTACCGATTTCTCTTCATTAAGTTACTCGTTTCAGTACTTATACGAAAATCCGTCCAAAGCGGCCTGTACCGGTGCCACCCAGGCATCCAGCATTGTGGGCGATTCGTCGAACTCCTTCTGCATCGATACGGCCCACATTGCCCCGCTGTCTCAGTATTACAGCGATCTCAGCAACGGCACGCTTCCCAGTTTTGCCTTCATTGAAGCCGGCTACGCCAACAATGACGAGCATCCTGGATCTGGCCAGTCGGTTTTGGCCGGCCAGCTGGAGATGTCGAAGGTCCTGAATGCTTTCATGACCAGTTCTTCATGGAGTGACTCCGTCTTCTTCTTCGCCTACGACGAGGGGGGCGGACCATACGACCACGTGCCGCCTGTGCCCGGCCACTCCAACGACAACACCGATGCCTCACTGGGAACGATTCCGGATATCTCAACCATCGCCGTCAATCCCGACAGTTACTTCCCGTGCGTACCCGCGGGCGGAACTCCGACCACCCATTGCGACCTGGTTAGCACTGACCCTGGTGCTAATCCAGGAGACGCGGCGGCCGTCCAAGGCTTTGCCGCTCAGTTAGGCTTTCGCCTGCCGAACATCGTCATCTCGCCTTTCACGCGGCGGCATTATGTCTCCAACATTCCCATGGACCACACGGCGGTCATCCGGTTTGTCGAGGATCGGTTTATCGGCGATCACAAGTATCTGACTTCCCGCGATGGCGTGCAGCCGAATCTGCTGGACTTTTTCGATTTCAACAATGTCCCGTGGGCCGAGCCGCCAACTCCGCCTGCTCCGGTTACCTCCACGTCGCTGGGCTACAATCCTTGCACCCCTACGGCCATGGGGCCGTAAGCTTGTGGCCCGAAACCATCTCAGTTAGCATTGAGGACTTTGCGGATTGTGCGTTTGAAATCCCCGGGCTGCGTCAGTGGTAGCGGAAGCGCCACGCAGCTCGGGGATTCTTTCCAAGACATCCCGGCCCATCGCTGGTGGCCCGGCCCGTTGAGAAGGTCGGCATTCGGGCATCCGGGTCGTTCCCAGCGTCAACCATCAGGTTGCATCATTACATGTGCTTATGTCGGAATGGGCAGGCACCCTTACATCAGGCCGTCCGGGCCTTGTTTACCTGGGTCTGGCGTCGCGCCGCCGTGAATTCCGGGACGCCGTTAGGAAAAGCCGACGCATTCCAATCGTGTGCGCTGAACATCGACGATTTCCGCGACACGCCGGACGCAGACATAGCTGCCTGCTTCTACAAAAAGGTAGAGTAATGGATAGTCACGGCCGCGAACCGGCAGGAAATAGTGACCAAACCACCGAGTTCGCGGATCCTCGTGTGTGACTAAAAAACGGAAGCACCGGGAATTGGTACTGTCAAAAACCAACAATTGGTACTGAGAAGAACGAAGATGACGATTGGAGTGGCGATGGAGTAGAGTAAAGTACCTGTGAGCGACTTTTGAGTTCTGGCGCGTGAGCCCCCCTCCGCCGACTCACTCTCGCCGGGAGAAAAAGCTGACCCGGCGCATGAAGGCGCTCAACCCGGCAGTAGCGCTGACCGATCCGACAGAGAGCGGAGCCTTCTGGTGAAATGTACTGCTTGGGATTGTGTCCATTTTTTTCAATCTAACTGTCGGGCCATCGTTGCTCGCGTGAACATAGGAAGGAAAAACACCATGTTACAGGTGCGCGTTTCCCGGTTTCTGTCCCGGATTCTTTCCCCGATGGCGATACTGTCCACGCTTTCGCTGCCCTTGCTGTTAACCGGATGCGGCGGTGCGAGCTTCAACAGCACTCAGACGACGCCGACAGTCAGCATCACCTCCAGCCCCGCTACGATTACCGCGGGGAGTTCGTCCACTTTGACGGTATCCGCGACGAATGCCACCTCCGTGACCGTGACTGGATCGGATGGCAGCTCGTACACCATGCAGTCGACTGGCGGAACGCAAACGGTCAGTCCGAAAGCGACGACTACTTACACGGCAAACGCCACAAACTCGTCTGGAACCGCAGCGACGGTCTCCGCTACCGCGACCGTAACCGTGACGGCGGTGACGCCGCCAGCGGCGCCGACAGTCACCATCACCGCCAGCCCCGCTTCGATTACTGCGGGCGGGTCGTCCACGTTGACCGTGACCGCGACCAACGCCACTGGAGTGACGGTGACCGGAACGGATGGCAGCACGTATACGCTGACGGCGACTGGCGGAACGCAAGCGGTCAGCCCGACCGCGACGACGACTTACACGGCAACCGCGACCGGAGCTGGAGGGAAGGCCTCGGCAGGCGCGACCGTTACAGTGGTCCCGGCAGTGGTAGCGCCGACAGTCAGCATCACCGCCAGCCCCGCTTCGATTTCCTTGGGGAATTCGTCCACGTTGACCGTGATTGCGGCCAACGCCACGGGAGTGACGGTGACCGGAACGGATGGCAGCTCGTATACGCTGAGCGCGACTGGTGGAACGCAGGCGGTCAGCCCGAAAGCGACAACTACCTACACGGCAACCGCGACCGGAGCTGGAGGGAAGGCCTCGGCAGCGACGACCGTAACCGTGACACCGGCGGCTGCTCCGACGGTCAGCATCACCGCCAACCCCACTTCGATTACCGCGGGCGGGTCGTCCACGTTGACCGTGGCTGCGACCAACGCCAGTCAAGTGACGGTGACGGGAACGGATGGCAGCTCGTATACGCTGACGGCGACAGGCGGAACACAAGCAGTCAGCCCGACCGTAACGACAACGTACACGGCAACCGCAACCGGAGCTGGAGGGAAGGCCTCGGCAGGCACGACCGTAACCGTGGTGCCGGCGCCGACAGTCAGCATCACCGCCAAGCCTACTTCGATTGTTACGGGCAGTTCGTCCACCTTAACCGTGATGGCCACCAACGCCACCGGAGTGACGATCGCCGGAACGGATGGCAGCACGTATACGCTGCAGCCGACTGGCGGCACACAAGCGGTCAACCCGACCGTGACCACGACTTACACGGCCACCGCGATCGGAGCAGATGGAGGGAAGGCCTCCGCCACTGCGACCGTAACCGTGACCGCGCCACCGGCGGCGACCGTCAGCATCACCGCTGCTCCCGCTACGATTTTCTCGGGGAGTTCGTCCACTTTGACCGTGGTTGCCACCAATGCCACCGCAGTGACGGTGACTGGAACAGATGGCAGCTCATATCCGCTGGCGGCGACCGGTGGAACACAGGTGGTCAGCCCCACAACAACGACCACCGCCGCAACGATCACCTACACGGCAACCGCAACCGGAGCTGGAGCGAGCGCCACGGCGACCGCGACCGTAACCGTGAACCCGTCCGCCACCGTTCAATCGGTTAACCACGTTATCTTCATGCTGCAAGAGAACCATACGTTCGACGATTATTTCGGCATGCTGAATCCTTACCGCATAGCCAACAGCACCAACGGGCAGCCCTGGAATGTGGGCGACGATGGCAATACCTACACGATAGATGGCATCGACGACAAGCTGAACACGAGCAACCCGGAAGATTCAGGCACAGGCATCAAGCTCTTCAAGTTCACCAGCACCTGCATCGACGATGACAGTTCGGCTTGGCTGTCAAGCTTCGGAGACGTCAATCGCTTTGATTTCGCCACCAATCGTCCCATTCAAGAGAATGGCTTTGTCCACACGGCTGAAGGTTTTGCGACCAGTTGCAACACTCTCGGCGGTTGCTCCGGCAATTTCACCGATGTAGATGGCCAGCGCGCGATGGGGTATTACGATCAGGGATTTCTCAACTACTACTACTACATGGCCTCTCAGTTCGCGGTGTCCAATCGGTGGTTCTCGCCGGTGGCGAGCAAGAGTGTTGACAACCGCATCGCGACCTTTACAGGAGGCACAACCCAAGGCCTGGTCGACGATCCAGGTCTGAACGACCACCTGCCCCAACTCGCTATCCCGACTATTTTCAATAAACTTCAAGCGGCAAACGTGACTTGGAGGATTTACTACACTGTCACCCAGGGCTATTGCCTCGCCGATTCTGACGATTGCGGCACCTCGGCGAACGACAAATACCCGGCAACGGATTTCTCTGATTTAACTTATTCGTACAACTTCTTGTATGAAAATCCAAACCACGCCGCCTGCACCGGGACCACCCAGCCATCCAGCGTGGTCGGGGATGCGTCGAACTCCTTCTGCATCGATCCGAACCACATTGCCCCGATAACTCAGTACTACACCGATCTCACCAACGGCACGCTTCCCAGTTTTGCCTTCATTGAGGCCGGTTACGCCGTCAATGACGAGCATCCTGGATCTGGCCAATCGGTTTTGGCCGGTCAGCAGGAGATGTCATACGTCCTGAATGCTTTCATGAACAGTTCTTCATGGAGCGACTCGGTCTTCTTCTTCAGTTACGACGAGGGTGGGGGACCCTACGACCATGTCCCACCCGTGCCTGGCCACTCCAACGACTTCACCGATTCGTCGCTGGGAACGATCCCGGATATCTCAACCATCGCCGTCAATCCCGATACCTACTTCCCCTGCGTACCACCCGGTGGAGTCGCGACGACCCATTGTGACCTGCAGTCGGATTGGCCTGGAGCCAGTCCAACGGATGCGCCGGCCGTCCAGGGGTTTGCCTCGCAGCTAGGCTTCCGCCTGCCGAACATGGTGATCTCGCCTTTCACGCGGCGGCATTATGTTTCCAACATTCCCATGGACCACACGGCAGTCATCCGGTTTGTCGAGGATCGTTTTATCGGCAACCACCAATACCTGACTGGCCGCGATGCCGTGCAACCAACTCTGCTGGACTTTTTCGATTTCAACAACGTCCCGTGGGCTACGCCGCCGATTCCGCCTGCTCCAGTCACAGCAATCACACTGGGCTACGATCCTTGCACCCCCACGGCGATGGGGCCGTAAGCCAGTGGCCCAGTGAAATTTCAGTTCGCATCGAGGACTTACGATACGGGGCTTTTCATCAAGAAAAGCCCCTCTTCACTGCGGCTGGATCGGGCACAGCAATCGTGGCACCGCTGCAGCTAGTGTCCTGAGTTGTTAATTCGTACACATATTTGTCATCCCGACCGAAGCGAAGTGGAGGGACCTGCGGTTTCAGTCATCCCTCGGGAACGACCTCGAATGGCCGCATCATGTCGTTATCTTCATGTTCCAGCATGTGGCAGTGAAAAATATATCGGCCGGTATAGCCTTCGAATCGAACGATAATGGTGAGCACATCTCTTGGCTTGACTACCGCTGTATCCTTCCATCCGGCCTCGTTTGCCTGGGGCAGGCGCGGCGCCCCCATGAATTGCAGCTTGCCGTTAAGAAAAGCCCCGGCATTGAATCCCTGGCGGTGCAGAATCTGAAATTGCACCAGATGCAAATGCATCGGATGGGCATCCTCGGTTGTATTGATAAATCGCCATTTCTCGATGGATCCCAATTTCACATATTCCGTAACTGGGTCGTCATATCCCTTGTCATTGATTCGCAGTCCCAAGGACCGTCCTTTATCATCCATCAGCTCGGAGAGCACGAAATCCCTGGTGGCGATGGCTTTGCTCTCATCCAGCTTGGCAAAGGGAATCGGAGGTGGCATGCTGAAGGATTTCCCCTTGTTGGAGCGCGGAAGAGTTACCCGAAATTGCATAAACTCATACAACGCCGCATGGTCTCTGCTGGCCATTTCCCATCCCGGAAATGGGGCTGCAGCGTTGTTGGACAAGGTCGCAGTCTTGCCTTCATGTGCGGAAAAATCAATGATCAAGTCGGCGCGTTCAGCCGGGCCCAGCAATACCGTGTTCAGTGCAGCAGGCTTGGGGAGAAAGCCGCCGTCGGTTCCGATTTGCTGAAATGTAATAAGGGAAGGTATATCCGTGGGGCTTTTCGCAAGGTTGAAGGAGATATTGAGAAAGCGCGAGTTCGAGCTGTTTAGTATGCGCAGCCGATAGGGGCGTGGCTCAACGTTTAGATAAGGATAGATCGCGCCATTCACGACCGGAAGGTCGCCGAAGAACTCCGGCCCCCAGACGCCTGGCGGAAGTTTTATACCATCATCGTGCGTCGGAGAATAGACGAGCTGACCCTGGTCGTCCAGCGTGCGATCTTGCAGGAGAAGCGGAATCTCGTAATCGCCTGAAGGCAGGTTCATGCTGCGCTCCTCGTCGTCGCGTAGGAGAAAGAATCCTGACAAGCCTGCATATACATTCAGGCGCGTTATACCGAGCGCATGATCGTGATACCAAAGCGTCGCCGCCGGCTGGCTATTCGGGTAGTCATAACGTGCCGAAGATCCCGGCGCAAACCACTTTTCAGGTAGCCCATCGCTATCCGATCGGCTGCGGGAGCCGTGAAGATGGGGTACGGTCCTGACTGCGGGCGCCGGTGGCATTGCGCCGTGTATGTGGGGATCAATTTCGAAGATATGCCGGGAAGGTAGATGGTTCTCCCACTCAACTACGACTGGCCTGCCTCGCAGCGCCTCGAAGGTTGGACCGGGATACTGCCCGTCATACCCCCATAATCTCGTGGGCGGAAGCTGCGAATGCATCTGTCGTTTGAATTCCAACATGCGAACGCGATATTGATCCTTGTCCTTGCTTGTGCTGTACGGCTTCAATTGCTTCGGAATAGGCAGCGGATCTATATATCGCTCCAGCGAGCCCGGCGTGCGATACGCCGGTTGAGCAACCGCACGGCCCTTTGTTTCGTCAGCGCTGAGGCCATTCGTGAAAACCAAAGCCGGTATAGCTGCAACACATAGTTTGAGAAAATCACGCCTGTGTTTCGAATCCATTTCACCTCAAGCGGGTGCAGAAAGCCTGTTCCTGGTAAATCCCCGCGCAGGTTGTTAAAACGCTACGGGGATAGCGAAGCACATTTACTATTTCAGCACTTGACTCACGATCTGTCTCCTCCCATTGCAAGAGGGAACTCGTCCTGTCAATGGTCTCGGAGGCAGCTGTTCAACAAACGGACAATACTTGCAAGAATTCAGGCCACCACAACCCTCGTCGAGGGGACAAGCGAGAGAGTCCGGGACTGAACCGGGGGAAGGATTGGTTTCTGCGGCTTGGACTTGAAGGCCGTAGCCGAGCCGCGAGGCCTACTTGACCGTAATCTCGTTGGCCACGTAGTTGCCACCACCGTAGGTTGCGGTCACTGTCACATGCGCCCCTTCCTGGAGGTTCCGGCTGATCGGGAATCGGGCGGGATCAAAGACGATCTTATAGCTCTTGTCGTTGGTTGAATCGAGAAGCACAAACAGCTTGGAACCCAGGTTCAGGAAGGTGATATTTCCACTGAACACAAAGGAAGATCCCGGAATGGCCAGGATCGCGATCTGGCTGGCAACGCCCCGGCCCTGGTTATCGGCTGCAAATTTGACTGAAATGAGAGTTCCCTTAACGAGATCCGACGAGCCGAGGCCTGGGGAAGAGGAAGCGGCCTGACCCTGGCGAACGATATCCGTCCCCGCTGGCACGCTGAGTTTGATGGGGTCACGGCCCAGGGTGTCGCTTACCGTCAATTCCCGAGCGCCAGCGTCGTAGTTCAGCACCTCACCCTGGCGCTCACCTTCGGGGGTTTGCGACAGTATATGGACGCTTAGAGCAAAGACGCTTGTTCCGTCCAGCACGGTTTCGACCGAGGCATGATCGTTCGCGCGCAGATCGCGCAAAGGAGTCTTTTTCCCATCACGATAGACTTGGGTGCGCTCGTCAAAGAGAATTTTCATTGACTTCCCACCGAAGACTTTGAGCATAAATTGGTCACGCACGGGGTCTACATCGTGAATCGCGCCCCCGATGACTGTGCTTCTTCCTGGGGGAATGGGCGGTAGGGGAGGCAGGTTACCACTTTCCGGCTCTGGGGCGGACTGCGTCCCGGCATCTTGCTCTGGTTTGGGGCTCGGGGATGACGATTGTGCAACGGTCACGCTCACGCTGGTAAGCAAGACTATTGCAAGAAAATAGCCCATTCTGCACACCCTTGTTGTAAAATAGCGTTCAGGCATATATTTGACGGTGCGAACCGCAACCCCCACGGCCTGAAGTATTTCCGGTAGCAAAAATATGTAGTTCGGCTCTCACGAATTGTACATCAGTATGCATCCCTGAATAACCCGCTGGGCCCCCACAGCCAAGATGAAGGATCACAAATGCTTAGCACACGTTTTAGATTACTACTTGTGGTAACTGTGGTCATCACAGCCTCGGGATTCCAGAAGACTTGGGCTGATGACTTGAGAGTAACGCTTCCCAGGTACAGCCAGGCGACGCCCGTGCAGCGCCTCAATCGCGAAGGCGTGGACGCCATACGCAAGCAACAGTACGAAAAAGCGGAAGCGCTTTTTGACAAAGCATACCTCTACGATCCCGCCGATCCCTTCACCTTGAATAACCTCGGCTACATCTCCGAACTCCAGGGAGAATTGGGGCGGGCGCAAAAGTTCTATGCGCTGGCGTCGGAACAGGGCGGCGATGCATTCGTCGACCGCAGCAACGCCAAGCAGCTGGAAGGCAAGCCGCTGAGCTACGCCTTGAACAGCTTAAAGGATGTGCCCCTGCGGGTGAACCGCATGAATGTCGAGGCCATCGGGCTGCTGTCGGATAACCGCGATTCCGAGGCCGACCTTCTGCTCCAGCAAGCCCTTGCCCTGGATCCGCACAACACCTTCACCTTGAACAATTTGGGCGTTGCCAAGGAAGCCCTGGGAGATTATGACGAAGCATTGAAGTACTACAATGCGGCGGCTGCATCCCACTCCACCGAGCCAATCGTCGTCACGCTGAACCACACCTGGAGAGGAAAACCAGTCAGCAAGATGGCTGCAGAGAGCGCCAAGCAATTGCAGGCGAGGATGCAGAACGTAGACACAGCCGAGGGGCGTGCCGAACTGCTCACGTTGCGTGGTGTGTCGGCGACCAATCGAAACGATTGGAGTGCCGCCAAGCAAGACTTTCTCAAGGCTTACTCACTCGATCCAAACAGCGCGTTTTCGCTCAACAACCTTGGTTATGTCTCGGAGAGGGATGGCGACCTTGAGACCGCGCAGTTCTTCTACGCCAGGGCCGAAAAAGCCGACGATGCAGGGGCTCGCATTGGACTGGCAACGCAGAGTTCGGCCGAAGGGAAGCACCTGGTTGCGGTTGCCACCGATAGCGATCTGAAGGTTGACGACGTGCTTGATCAGAACAGGCAGGCCCGGCGTCAGCAGGCAGCTCCAATTCAACTGAACCGTCGCGTCAACGCTCCGGGAGCGTCAGAAGACCCTTCGCCCTCTGCCCCCTCAACCTCCGTGCCGCAAACTCCCCACTCCAACTAAGGGAATTATCAAGATATGTCCAGGCCATCTACTTCGTTTCCTTCGCAAAAGTCTCTGTCCATCCTTTCTCGCCTGCTGTTTCCGCCGCTTCACGGCGATGCATCGGTGACTGAAGGGCTGAATTCGGAAATTGCAAACATCAGCCGGGATGACTTTGATGATTTGGTGACCTTGGCGAACTTGAACCACGTGGTGATTCGCGGGTTAGAAGTTTTTCTCCAGATCGTGCGCGAAGCTCGCGACGAAATTCGTGCTGAGTGGGCGATAACGGCGCTTGCGGCGGAGCGCGCGCGTATCGACCACGCGGTACCCTTCCTGCATGCGATTTGCGATGCGTTCGGAGAGGAGGGATATGACGTCACGGTGATCAAATCGCTGGATCACTGGCCCGATCTTGGCAGCGACTTGGATCTGTACACCAATGCCAGCTCGGAAGCGGTATCCCAGCTTATGAGTAAGCGCTTCCAGGCGCAGATTGCGGCGCGAAGCTGGGGAGATCGCCTGGCGCGCAAATGGAACTTCGATATACCCGGACTACCCGAGGCGGTTGAGATTCACATGGGCCGCTTGGGCCAGACTGGAGAACAGGTCGCAATCGCCTCCAGCCTTGCTGGACGTGCCCGCTTGGTTCGGGTTGCAGACTATACGTTTCCCGTGCCAGCGGTCTCGGACCGTCTGATGATCTCCACTCTGCAACGAATGTACCGCCATTTCTATTTCCGGTTGTGTGACATTGTCGACTCGGCCGGGCTGGTGGAGTCGGGCGCCATCGATTACGAGGATCTGCGGTCTTCGGCGACCGTTGCCGGCATCTGGGAAGGAGTGGCAACTTATCTGGTGATTGTGTCGGACTACGTGAAACAGTACCGAGGTTCAGGCCTTGATCTCCCGCAATTCGTGACTGCCGCCGCGCGATTTGGTGGTGATGAGGTGTTCTTCCTCCGGAGTTTCCTGAGGGTTCCGATTATGCCGCAATCCGTCAGCCTCTACGGATCGCAACTTACCGGCTTGCTGCGCAAACGGGAATTGCAAAGCAGTGCCCGGCTCAGTCTATTGCCGTGGCTGGCCACAGCGGCTGCGGTTGGGCAGAAGTTCACCGGAAGCGATAAGGGTATTTGGTAGCCATCGATCTAAGGTCGAGCTGGTAAAGGCGAGGGCGGTAACGGTTGCGCCCTCCTCTTTTTGTGCCGGCCGCGCACATAACGTTGCGCCGGCCGCCTTCAGAGTTTTCTCCAGGAGAAATCACCATGAGCGCATTGGTTTATGACATTCCCGTCCGAAAAATCACCGGCGCGGATTCCTCTTTAGCGGAGTTCAAGGGCAAGGTTCTACTGGTCGTCAATGTAGCTTCGAAGTGCGGGCTTACCAAACAGTACGAGGGTTTGGAGAAGCTCTATGAGCAGTATCGGGGCCAGGGACTGGTAGTTGCAGGTTTCCCGGCCAATGACTTTGCCGGGCAGGAGCCGGGTACTAACGAAGAGATTCAGGGGTTTTGCAGGGCGAACTTTGGCGTCGAGTTTCCGCTATTCGACAAAATTACCGTCGTCGGCGCCCGCAAGCATCCGCTTTATGCGGCTTTGATTCAAGCGCAGCCCAAGGCGGTCAGTTTGGCGGAGGTTCCGTTCAGCGAGAAGCTGAAGAACTACGGCATTGCGCCCAATCCGGAGCCCGAAGTGCTGTGGAACTTTGAAAAGTTTCTCGTGAGCCGGACCGGCGAAGTGGTGAACCGGTTTGCGCCGGACACGGTGCCGGATGAGCCTGCATTGGTTGCGGCGATCGAGGCAGAGCTCGCAAAGAGCTAGCGAAGAGACGATCATTCACATGCAAAAGCGCAAATGGAAAAGTAAGGAGTATGAAGCAAGGGTAAGGAAATCTGATCGCGATGGCGAAGACTGCAAAGATCACTAGCAAGGGCCAGATCACCGTGCCGAACGAAGTGCGCCGCGCATTGGGCGTTGGTGCAGGAGATCGGCTGGTGTTCGAGGAACGCGGTGGGGAGATGCGCGTCATGCCGATACGGTCGGAAAGCCCTTTCGCCCGCTACCGCGGCATCGGCAATCCAGAGGTCGGCTCCGGCAAGAAGGCCATTGTGAAATGGCTTCGTGAGCTGCGTGGAGAATGACGACAGCCATCGCTACCGCCTGCTCACGCTTGATCAGCGGCTCTATAAAAGTGCCTTTCCTAAGCTGGAGATTGCGGCGCTCTAGCCGGGATTTCTCACAACGACTCAGAGCAAGTGAGAACAGGATTTCTTGTTTCTCATCGGAAGTGCAACAAATCCCCGGGTGCCCCATCCTTCGCGCTTTTTGCGAAGGGTGGGATATCA
>Ga0182015_10002012_pt1 | contig 25528 bp, 18 predicted proteins | sample 712P3MmetaG_FD_120478 | JGI IMG/M metagenome (GOLD analysis project Ga0182015, IMG submission 120478) | Permafrost microbial communities from Stordalen Mire, Sweden - 712P3M metaG | ecosystem: Environmental > Terrestrial > Soil > Wetlands > Permafrost | place: Sweden: Stordalen | collected...
CCTCTCGCGCACAAAGGCAAAGCTGATGTGTTTTTCGATGAGCCGCAGCAGATGGCCCTCAGGAACCTGATCTTCCAGGCGGAAGTAATAGAACAAAGCTTCAGAGCGGTCGTGTTGCCCCACCATGATCAGAAGTCCTCCGACGATCAGAATCAAACAGAGCATGGGCAGATGCTTTCTTCTAACATGCTTCTGCTGAATCTCATCCTGCTAATCGAAGTGACTTTTTCAACACCCACAGGCGATTACACTCATTGAGAATTGGCCAGCCTTAGCCAGTCCCTTTTCAAGTCGTCGTCGCTAGGAATCGTTCCATCCGCCCGCCATGCCGCAAGGTTGGAGAGGTTCGCCATCAGTGGGGATGTGCCATCGAAAGCTGTAACCGAAATAATGGCCTCGCCCGCGTCCGTAAAAAACACAGTATCAGCGCTGTTTTGCGGCCCATATCCTTGCTGGATCATTGCAAGCACGGCGGTTTCCCCGGCGGTCAGAACTCTTCGCTGCATGCAGGGTATTCTATCGCTGCTGGATAGCTGTTGTAACCAGGCCTGGTTACAACAGTTACGATCAATACGCGTTCGCCTCTTCTCATCATGCGCACGACTCTACCAGGTTGGGGGCAACTCAGTGGATCGGCCTTTGCATCGAGTATGACATAGACTGAATTAGTTGGCCCGCGCGGCAAACAGAGCGTAGTAGGAAAGGTCGCTTATGCACAGGTACATGTTCCTCGCACTGCTCTTAGCTGCACCCGCTTTTGGACAAGATCAAGCGGCAGACCCAAGAACAGCGGCGGGCTGCGGCCCGGCCAAAACCGAATTTGACGTGAAAACCGATAAGAACCAACACTCAGCGACTCAGCCGGAATCGGGCAAGGCGCTGGTGTACGTGATCGAAGATGTGACGAATCCTCATGCCATGACCTTCGGAACCGTGACGACTCGCGTAGGATTGGACGGAAACTGGGTGGGCGCAAACCACGGGCAGTCGTATATATCGTTCGCCGCCGAACCCGGCGAGCACAGGGTATGCGCGGACTGGCAATCGAGTCTGAAGGACCTGCAGAAACTGAGCGGAGCCGCGGACCTGACGGTAGAAGCTGGAAAGACGTATTACTACCGCTCAGAAGTCACGATTCCCTGGACTGGTCATGCGGACGAGCATGGGAATGACCAAGAGGGACAAGTGCGACTGAAGCCGGTGGACGACTCCGAAGGGCTCCTGCTGATCTCGAAGTCAGCGTCAAGCACCTGGACCGCGAAGAAGTGAGCGGGAAGCAGTGTACGAAAACTGACTGTCAATTGGCGATTACACTCCTTGACCCTAAATAGAAGATCGCCTCGAAAGAGGACGTCGGCTAGGCAAAATCCACCAGGCATTTCCCCTCAATATGCCCGCCCCCCGCGCCACCATCGCCCCACAATCTTGCAAGGACGCATCATCTCATTGTCTTCATGTTCAAGCACGTGGCAATGCCAGACGTAGCGGAATTCCTCGCCCGCCTTAAGCGCGGCTCCCGCAGGGTTGAGCAAACAATTCATTAAAAATTGACGAGAATAAGATAAACACTACAGTAGAGTGCGAAGCCCTTTGAAAAATATTACCCTGCTCCTCTTCGCCGGTGCGTGCCTTCAGTCGTATGCAGCGCTGCATGCGCAGAGAACGCCCGACCCTTGCCCGCGCCCCGCAGAGGGCAACGTGATCGTCGAGCCCGAGGATCTGCGCAGTCAAAACGGCGAACTGAAGGTCGACCTGGCCATCGAGAATGCCCGGCAGAGCGACGGGTCGGTTCGTTACTGCTACATCGATCAGAACGGCAAACAGTCACCCAATCTTCGGGTAAATCCCGGAGACCTCGTAATCTTGAAGCTGAAGAACAACCTGAAGGAATTCGACGCGCCCACGACCACGCCCACCCACGCCCACGCATCTCCAGCGAAGAGCGCATCTCCAGGCGCAGATCCGTGCACCCGCGGCCTGATGACGCCGACCTCCACCAATCTCCATTTCCATGGTCTGACCATCCCGCCGGTTTGCCATCAGGATGACGTTCTAAAGACGTCGATCCAGCCCAGCGATCCACCATTCGAGTATCGATTCCGCATTCCGCAAAACGAGCCGCCCGGATTGTATTGGTACCATCCCCACATTCATGGTTTCTCGAAGCTCGAGGTGCTGGGTGGAGCTTCGGGAGCATTGATCGTCGAAGGCATCGAGCGCGCGAACAAAGCGGTAGCCGGATTGCCCGAAAGAGTGATCGTGATCCGCGACCAGGATCTGCTGAACCCGAACGCGCCGCCCTCGAAGTCAGAACCCGTCGTTCCCAGGATGTTGATCGACCGCGATGGAGACGCCGCCAACAACGGAACCGGATTCGGCAAACCCGCAAAGGATCTGTCGATCAATTTTGTCCCCATACCTTATCCCGACTACCCGCCGGCAGTGATCGAGATGCGGCCTGAAGAACAGCAGCTATGGCGTGTCCTCAATGCGTCAGGAATTACCTACCTCAATCTGGAAGTGTTGTTCGGTCACACTCCGCAGAAGCTCGGCATAGTAGCGCTCGACGGCGTCCCGCTAAATCAGAGCGGCCTGGGCGGCCTGAGCGAAACGATCGGAGACTTCGTCGATTTGCAAACGCATCTCGGTGTGCCGCCCGGCGGAAGAGTGGAATTCATCGTCAAAGGGCCGCCTCTCGGAACGCCCGCGCTATTCGTGACCCGAACCGTCGATACGGGAGCAGGCGGCGAGAACGATCCCAACCGCATGATCGCGAAAATCGCAGTTTCGAAAGATGCGCCCGAACCGCAATCAACGCTTGCCGCGTCGCCCAAGCCGCTTCCACCCTCTCCGATGCCGTGGCTGGGAAGCGTGATCCCGGTGCGCACGCGCAAGCTATATTTCTCCGAAAAATTGCTCGACCCGAACAATCCCAACAGCGCCACGGAGTTCTATCTGACCGTTGACGGCCACACGCCCGTAGCCTTCGATCCCAAGTCCGGAGTACCGGACATTGTCGCCAAGCAAGGCACGGTAGAAGATTGGATCATCGAAAACCGTTCAAACGAACTCCACGCCTTTCACATTCATCAACTGCATTTCATGTTGATCGAGTATCAGGGCAAGGTTGTGAACGAGCCATTCCTCCGCGATACCATCAACGTCCCCTATTTCAACGGCCGCGCTCTTGAGTATCCCAGCGTCAGACTAAGGATGGACTTTCGCGACCCAAATACCGTCGGCGACTTCGTCTACCACTGCCATCTCCTGGAGCATGAAGATGGAGGAATGATGGGATTGATAAGAGTAGAACCGTAGCGCAAACAATCTGTCATCCTGACCCTGAGCTCGTCGAAGCGAAGCACCTCACGCTCCCCACTCTGTCATCCTGAGCAGTCGAAGGACCCCTGCCCCCTCACTGGCCCTCCGGCGCCCCCTCCCCAGAGCTTTCCAAGCGAAGCACCTGCCGTTAGCCGCCGCACCCCTGCGCGCCAAAGCAAAAAGCCGAAGCCGGTTTCCACCGGCTTCGGCTGTTTTCGCTCAACTGCACCCGTCAGTGCGTGTGCAACGGTGTCTGTTGAAAGTCGAACAGATCAAACAGGTCGCTGATCGCCGGCCCATTCACCGGAACGTAGGGGTTGAAGAACGTGATCGGGTTGGGGAAATTATCCCGGCTACGACCGCTCACCTTGCCGATTCGCCAATTCCGCTCGATGAACTTAAGAATCGAAACATGATCGGCATATTCGTGCGAGATATACCCCGGGCTGTTGTACGCGGATACGATGATCAGCGGAATACGCGTGCCGTCGCCGAAGAAGTCCAGCTGTTGCACATAGCCGGAATCATAATAGCCGCCGCCTTCGTCTTCGGTGATGAAGATCGCAGTGTTCTGAGCGTAGCCCGAATTCTGGACCTCGCTCACGATCTTCTGCGTGAAGCCCTCAAAGAGATCGAGCTTTGACGACGCCGGATGTCCGTCCACAAGCCCGCTCGGCTTCACAAACGAAACCGCCGGCAGCGTTCCATTGCTGATATCCGAGTACAGCTTCAACGTGTCCTGAATGTGCGCCGTGCGGTAAGACTCGTTGGCCATGGTCGAAGTGTCATACTGGAACGGGTTACAGATGTTGCAGTATTCATCCTCGCTCGGGCCGGTTGTGCCGTAGTTGAGCTGATAGGGATCCCCCACATAGTTGTTCCACTGATCGCCGTAGTACTTCCACGAAATGTTATTAGCGGTCAGGTCGTCGCCAATGCTCGGCGTCGACGACGGCGGGATCGTAAACGGTGTGTTCGCCGGATTCTGATCGATATAGGCGTTCTTGCCGTTACCAAACCACCCCGGGTTGTAGTTGTTCAAAAGGTAGTAGTGGCCCGGTTCGCAGTGTGGATCAATGCCCATGGACCAGAGATAAGTCACGATCGGTTCCACGCCCGGCTGGCCAGGATCCGAGCAGTCGGTGTACGATCCGCCGCCCGAAACCGGTTCGGCCGTATAAGGTGGTGGATAGCCAGCGTTATAACTGTTCCCGTAGCCGTCTTCGACCCACCAGTTGTTGGTGCCGGTTTGCGGATTGGGGTTCTCAATTTCATTGACCACGCCCGCGTCCGGATTCGGATTGCCTTTGTAAGGAGCAGTAAAGACCTCGGTGCCGTTCGGCGGCACTGCCGGATGCCCGTTGCCGTCACTGAACCAGATAGCATCGCCGTGGCCGAGCATGATGTGATTTGCGCCCGTCCCGCCATTGACCGACTGGTGGAAGTTGTCGCTCATCGCGTAGTCGTTCGCCAGGCTCGTGAAATAAGGCACGTCGCCCTTCTGAACGTTGTAAAAGCCCACACTCGTCGAGCCTTCGCCCGTGGTCACCAATCCTGTTCCGGCATTGATGCTGAAGTTGGAGGGTTGTGCCTCGCCGTTCTGGCCGGCTCCTTCCGTGACTTCTACCCACGGGAACAGCAGGGAATCGCAACCGTTGGGATATTGATAGCTGGCGTGTGACAGATCGCAGTCGAGCTGCTGCCACATCTGGTAGAACCGGTGCACCGGACTGGCGGCATAGTCGTCATAGACGAACGTGCTGCCGTTCGTCAGCTGGAACGGTCCTGTGGGCAGCGCCTCCACATTGCTGATGCGCGCGTCGGGTACCTTCGATGCCTGGCCCGTGCCGCCCGTAAGCAGGTACTGGTAATAATCGGTTGGCAGCCCCGATTCCGACGCCATCGCGTTGGCCAGGGTCGCTGGATAAATGTAAGAGGTCTTCGGACCGCCCGTGAGCGGCGCCGGAAGCACATCGTGCGGGAATGCCGTTTTCGGCGGGCTCAGCAGGAATGGATCCGGTGCCCGGTCTACAGCGGCGGACTGTTGATACCGATGGAAATTAGGACCAGGCGTGCCATCGGCATTGACGATCCCCTGCGAAAGCAGGTTCCAGACGTGTTGCCCATTCTTGGGCTGATAGGTGGCAAAGACGTGATCAAAGCTTCGGTTTTCCCCGATAATTACAATCACATGTTGAATCGGTGTGATCGGAGAGTGACTGTGTGTTTGAGCGCTGAGCGGAGCGCTCATGTTGGCCATCAGGCCCACAAAGCTTATCCCCACCGTGGCGTGTCGTCTCACTTCTGTCAAAACCTTCAACAAAGACATACCTTTTCTCCTGGACGTGAAAGTTGCATTGATCTCCGAGCCCCCATGAAAGAAAAGGGCCCCCACTTGAGAACACTTGAAAAAAAAGGATCGAAGCTAATTGAAGGTAATCGATGAGAGGGATCGGCGCATTAATAATAGGTGAAAAAAAAGTGAAAAAAATTATCCACTAGCCTCAGATTGGCCATTTCGCATACAAGAAACCCTGTGGACCCCTGTGAAAAACTTTTGGAAGAGAGAAAATTGAGTCATGCGTGTAGCGCCGGCGTCCCGCTGGCAACAATTCGTCATCCCGAGCAAAGCGAGGGATCTGCATTTGGCCGCAGCGCTTCAACGATAGATCTCGCCGTCGAAAAGACGCGTGCTACTGGCCATTCCCAGCCGCTAGCACCGCCGCCTGGCAAGCGCCCGCGGCGGTCAACACCTTATCAAACGCTGCATCGGTCCGAAGTTTTGCCAGCAGTGGATCGGAAAGCAGATTCTCGTGCGCGCAATAGTTCTGCTCCACCGCGCTCTGCAGAAGATGCAAAGCCGCTTGTTTCTTGCCGCAGAATGCAAAGAGCGCTCCCTGGTAATACCACGTCTCAGCGTCCGGCTCGGTGGGCAGGTTGTTTTCCGCCTCCTGCGCCATCCGGTCCAGATCGGTAGCTGGCCGCAACTGCAGACAAGCTTCCAGCAGATCGCGGTGATAGCGCGGCGCCGTGGGCATGCGCTTTACGGCCTCGCGCGCTTCCGCAATCTTCCCCTCGCGCAGAAGGATGGATGGCAACATATACGCGGCCCACTCCGAACCGGCATCCAGACGGACAAAATCCGCGGCCCGTTCCGTCTTGCCCAACTCCATGAACGCCCAGGCGCAGGAACGAAAAGCATAGTTACCAGGATCGAGCGCCAACGCAGTATTGCATTCATTCGTCGATTGCTGCAGCATCCCGGCATAACGATAGACATAGCCCACTACAAAATGGGCATAGGCACTCTCTGGACGACGCTTGAGCAACGCCTGCGCCGCCAGGTATGCCTTGCCGAGTTCGCCCCGCTCAACGCTATTGTTGATCAGCTGTCCGGCGGCGACGACCCGATTCGGATCGAGCTGTATGGCACGTTCGAGTGCTTGGTTGGAACGTTGGAACATGGGCTCGCCACCATCGGAATAGTCCGCGTCATAGTAGCAACGAAACCCGAGCTGTTCCCATGCCGGAGCGTAGGTTGGGTCCACTTCGACCACATGCTCCAGAACCGCGATGGCATCCTTATTCGGCCCGGCATCGTGAGGCAACGCCAGGCTATGCAGGTAGAGATCGTAGGCTTCCGCATTTTTCGGGCGTGTACCGGTATCCAGAAAACCGCCGGACGCACCGAGCGCCGGCAGCAACTCTTGACGTATCTTGGCACCCATCTGAGCCTGCAGCGCGATCAGGTCCTGAGCCGGCGCCGTCACATTTGCCTGCCACAAAAGCTTGTTGCCCTCCACCTGGATTGCCTCCAGCGTAATCAGAAGGCTGTCGCCCTGCTTCAGGAAGTGTCCGGTAAGGATGTTGGCGACATGCACTTCGCGGCCCGCCTGCTGCGGATCAACATCATTACCCACAAATTTCCGCGTCATCGCCGACGGACGAACATCCAGCGTCCGGGTGTAGGTGAGCGTGTTGGCAATTTCATCGGCCAGTGCGAAGCGAAGAAACTCTACGCTGACGTCGCCATTCATATTCTGCAGCGGAAGCACCGCGATCGTGTTCTTCGGTGCGCCACCGCCCGTGATCTGACGCTGTTTGATCCACCACGCGCCCACCGCGAACAAAACCGTGAGCAGCAGCGCGCTGACCCCAAGCAGAAGATAAGTTGAAAATTTACTGGTGGCCTGAAAAGTACTGGTGGCAATCCGATACGGCAAGGCATGCCGCCGCGCGCTCGTCCTGGTTAACCCGGAGTCCGTTTCCCTTTTCAACGACTGGAGATCGCCCTTCATCGCCAGCGCGTTCGCATAGCGGTGTCCCCGGTCCTTTTCCATCGCCCGGCCAATGATGCCTTCCAGGTCCGAAGGCAGCGCCGGGTTGAGACTCAAAGGAGAGACCGGCTTCTGGTTCAGGACCGCGTCCAGCGTGGTGATCACGTTGCCGGTGGCAAACGGCTTTTTGCCCGTCCCCATTTCGTAAAGCACGACGCCAAGGGAGAACAAATCACTCCGCGCGTCCAGTTCTTCACCTCGCGCCTGCTCCGGCGACATGTAAACCGCGGTTCCCGGAATCACCCCGATCGCAGTCAGCGAGTCTTCCATCGCGGCCTCGCCCGAATTCGGGTCGCGCGCCGACTTGGCCAATCCGAAATCCAGGATTTTTGTCTGCCCCGTCTGCCCCACAAAAATATTGGCCGGCTTGATGTCGCGATGAATGATCCCCTTGGCGTGCGAAGCCGCCAAAGCATCCGCCACCTGGATGCCGATGTCGAGAATCTCATCCAGTTCCATCGCCTTCCCGCGAATCCGCTCTTTCAAACTGATCCCTTCGAGCTTCTCCATGACAATGAAGGGATGTCCGCCGTTGTCGTCGATATCGTGGATCGTGCAGATGCCGGGATGGTTCAACTGCGAAGCGGCGCGGGCCTCCCGCACGAAGCGGTCGAGTGACTTGCGGTCGTGGACCATCTCCGGGGGAATGAACTTGAGGGCGACGTGACGGGACAAGCGCGTGTCTTCGGCCTCATAGACCACGCCCATGCCGCCATCGCCGAGCTTTCCCACAATATGATAGTGGGAAATTGTCTGGCCGATCATTCCTGAGCCCTCAGTGCCGTCGGCGGCTATGTTAGGCCGCTGGGGGAACCCCGGTCAACCCTCTACCAGGAATGTACAGCCGCCGTCTCGGCGGCCGTCCGCCGGGCGTGTGGGGACGAGCGCGGTGGCGCAGCGGTTCACCGCTGCGAGATGTGCAACAAACGAGTGAAGTCCCGGAGGGACGACCGATAATAGCCCGGCGCTTCAGCGCCGGGTCAGGAGCCGCCAAAGAGGATCAGTCCCGGAGGGACGACTGAGTCCTCCTCGGAGCTAGCGCGGTTGGGTTTGATTTTGGGTGGCGCAGCGGTTCACCGCTGCGTTAACTGCACTATTTTGAACAAGGCTTTAGCCGCTGAGGGACGGCGATTTCAAACTGCACCACGACCTGCACGCCCCACCAGCGAAAACCAGCCTCCTAAAGCGTCTGCCTCGGTTTGCCGATCTCTAAATATGTGTCTTTAGACATGCACCTCGTACCGCCGCGGACACGTACCTCTGGTAACACGGGCCAGCCGATTGCCCCTCTCCTCAACCACCCTATTGGCCTTATGATAGATAAGTGAGTTTGATGGGCAGATCGTGCTACGGGGGTATGGATGAGCACCCGTTCGTTGTTTAGCGCGACGGAGGTCGGAGGGTCAAAGCTCATGCAGTCCTTGGTGGTTGACGATTCCGCCGTCTATCGCAAACTGATCGGCGATTGTTTGCGAGGCTGGAATTTTGGCGTCACCCTCGCCGAGAGCGGCGCTGAGGCCTGGGGTATCCTCGAGCAACCCGGCGCTCCCAAGCTTGTCCTACTCGATTGGGTGCTCCCCGATATGGATGGCACCGAACTTTGCCAGCGCATTCGTCTGGCCGGGTCGACCGGTCCCTACGTCTATGTAATCCTCCTGACCAGCAAAGAAGGCCGCCAGAACATGCTGGACGCCATGCAAGCCGGCGCCGACGACTATCTGGTCAAGCCCTTCGACGAGTTGGAATTAAAAGCCCGCCTGCTGGTTGGCAAGCGCATTCTCGACCTGCAGGAGGAACTAGTTTCCGCCCGGGAATCCATGCGCCACGCCGCCACCCACGACAGCCTCACCGGATTGATGAATCGCGGAGAGATTCTCGCCATGCTCCAGCGCGAATTGGAGCGCTCAAAACGCGAGCGCAAACCAGTGGGAGTGATTCTAGGCGACGTCGATCATTTCAAGAACGTGAACGACACACTCGGCCATCTCTTTGGCGATGAGGCGCTCCGCGAAATTGGCCGCAGGCTGCGTGTGCAACTCCGCGTCTACGACGGTGTTGGCCGCTATGGCGGAGAAGAATTTCTTATGGTCCTTCCCAACTGCGATTTGACCGATGCGCTGTTGCGCGCCAATGAACTGCGCGAAGTCGTGGGCAACGCACCCGTGGTGAATGCCGGCGAGGAGAGACTCATCACCATGAGCATGGGAGTCGCCGTCTCTGGCCATGATGGAAAAGATGAACTGGAAGCTTTGTTGAATCAGGCCGATGCCGGCCTGTACGCGGCCAAGGAAAAAGGCCGCAACCGCATCGAGCACTTCACCGCTCCGCCCAGGAAAGCCTCGGCTGCCCGCACCCGCAAAAGCTGACAAAAAGAATCAGTGGTAGCTCAGCAAACAATCAGTGGCAGCTAAGTTAGGTCGTCATCCCGATCCAAATAAAAATTCAAACAAAATTGTCATCAAACAACTTGTCATCCTGAGCGAAGCAAAACGATTCGCGAAGCGAGTCGTTCTGCGCAGTCGAAGGACCCCTGTCCCCCTCACCAAAACAATTTGTCATCCTCGCCCTGAGCTCGTCGAAGGGGAAGGACCCGCTGTTTACCGACCGCAATAAAGTGATAGCCTCATCTCGAGCTCACAGCTTCGGAGCAGCGCACCGTCCCCTTTGCTCGCCGACCTTCCAACTCGCATCAAGCAGTGCGCGCGCGACGCTGGATTCGAGCTCTGCGGCATAGCGCCCGTCCGCGACTTCAAGGAACTCAACGTCTTCCCCGCATGGATCGCCGATGGGAAGCACGGCGAAATGAAATACATGGAAGCGCGAGACGAATCTGGAGAACTCAAGCGCGCATCCCTGAGCCGAGTCGCCCCCTGGGCGCGTAGCGTGATCGTGTGCGCCATCAACTACAACACCGCGCACCCTTACTCGACGCAGCCGCAGGCTCCAGAGGATGCCAGCCGTGGCTGGATTTCGCGCTACGCATGGGCCCGGGAGGATTACCACGACGCTATCCTGCCCCGCCTGCGGCGAATCGAAAATGACCTGCGCGGACTCGTCGCAGGTGGCGACTGGCCGCTTCATTACGGCAACTTGCAGCTTCGCTCCTACGTCGACACCGGCCCGCTAGTCGAGCGCGTCTACGCGAAATATGCCGGCGTTGGATGGATCGGCAAGAATACCTGCATCATCAACCAGAAGCTGGGATCGTGGCTGTTTCTAGGCGTGATCCTAACGTCGCTCGATTTCACGAACAACAATTTCCCAGCCAGTGTGGGAGCCACCACTGTGGCAGCAGCCGACTCGCCCGCTCAGGCCCCAGCCGCTCTCACTGACCTGCCCGCGCCCGACCGTTGCGGAACCTGCACGCGATGCATCGCCGCCTGTCCCACCCAGGCGATTGTTGCGCCCGGCGTGCTGGACGCCCAACTCTGCATCTCCTACCTGACCATCGAAAAGCGCCACGAGATTCCAGACGAATTACGCGCGGGCATCGGACGTCACGTCTTCGGATGCGATATCTGTCAGGACGTTTGCCCCTGGAACCGCAAGGCGCCAGTGACCTCCGCACCAGAATTCGAGGCGCGGGAAGGCCTGGTCAATCCCGCGCTCGCCTGGCTAGCCGAAATGCAGCCGGAAGAGTTCCGCGAAGTGTTTCGCGGATCTCCAATCCGCCGCGCCAAGCTTTCCGGCCTGCGGAGGAACGCAGTCATTGCGATGGGAAACAGCCGCGACAAAAAATTCGTGCCCACGCTAAAAAAACTAAGCGAAGATCCAGACGCAGTAGTTGCAGAACACGCCCGCTGGGCAGTGGCCAGACTGAAAATTGCTTTCCCGTAGAGACGCGGCTAGCCGCGTCTCGCCGCCCGAAGACGACATGGGGAACAAACAAGCGAAGTCCCGGAGGGACGGCCGACAATAGCCCGGCGCTTCAGCGCCGGGTCAGGAGGCGCCAAAGAGGGACAATCCCCGGAGGGACAGCCGAGCCCTCCTTGGAGGTAGCGCGTTTGATTTTGGGTGGCGCAGCGGTTCACCGCTGCGTTAAACTGCCCTATTTTGAACAAGGCTTTAGCCGCTGAGGGCGCGGCTACGGCGCCCCGCCCGGCCGCCAAGACGGCAGTCCGCTCCAAATCTTTCCGGTTACAATCGTCGTTCGATCAGCGGAGGACCAATGTTCGAGAAAGACCTGCTCCAAGGCAAACGCATCCTGATCACCGGCGGCGGCACCGGTCTCGGCAAAGCCACGGCCCAACGCTTCCTGGAACTGGGCGCGGAAGTCTACATCTGCGGACGCCGGCAGGAAATTCTCGCCGCGACCGAGCAGGAATTGCACGAGCGTACAGGCGGCAGAAACGAGAAGAAGATCCACTCCCATGCCTGCGACGTGCGCGACGCAGCAGCCGTTGAAGCGATGATCGCTAGCATCTGGTCCGCAGCGCCGCTCGATGTGCTCATGAACAACGCGGCCGGAAATTTTCTGGCGCGCACCGAAGACCTTTCCCTGGGAGCATTCCAGTCGGTAATCGGCATTGTCCTGATGGGCACGTTGCATACGACGATGGCCTGCGGACGGCGATGGCTGGCCGCCGGCCGCGGAGGCGTGGTCCTGAACATCACCACCACCTACACAACTACGGGCTCGGCATATGTGGTCCCGTCGGCGGTCGCGAAAGCCGGCGTGCAGGCGCTGACCCGAAGCCTGGCCGTCGAGTGGGGCGATCGCGGAATTCGTATGAACGCCATCGCGCCGGGTCCGATTCCGACCGAAGGCGCGTTCTCCCGTCTGCTGCCGCGTCCGGAACTGGAAGTAATCGCAAAGAAGCGAATTCCCCTTGGACGTTTTGGAACCACGGAGGAGTTTGCCAACCTGGCCGCATTCCTGATCAGCGATGGCTCCGGCTATATCAACGGAGAAGTCGTCACCATGGATGGCGGCGAATGGCTGCAAGGAGCCGGCGAATTCACATCCCTGGGCCGTGAGCTGACGGAAGACGAGTGGGCGATGATGAAGCCGAAGAAAATCACGCCGAAGGCGTGAGTCAGGGAATTAAATACGCCGCGCGCCAGCCAGACTGCCTGGAAACCGCGCGGCCAGAAAAACGAAAGCGCCCGAAACTCGTTAGAGTCACTGGGCGCCCGTTTGAACAGCCCTCCCCCGAAGTCTGCTCAAGAACACTCTACGTTTTCATCGCCGCAGGGGGAATGGCACGAACGGGGGACCCGTATAGGACAATCTGGTAGGCCCGGCAGGAATCGAACCTGCAACCCTCGGTTTAGAAAACCGATGCTCTATCCGCTTGAGCTACGGGCCCGTAAAACGGCATTCCGACTATCGATTATAGGGGAAGCGCGCGGAACATGGCGTAGAGACGCGGCTTGCCGCGTCTCTCTTACCGCAGGTCGTAAGATTGATCCAGCAAGGAAGGGATGGAGCCGCGGGCGGCAGTGTGGGGACGGGCGACCTCGCCCGTCCACATCGTCGTCCCGGATCTAGCGACCTACCGACCCTAATCCTTCAGCGGCACGATAGTTTGATCGCCACGGCAAAAAGTTGCAACTTTCACCAGCCCGCCTTGCGCCTGAGGCATGATCATTACCGGTCCGTAGCAATACACCGCGTGCCCGGTGGCGGCGAAGTACCATTGCCCACCCTTTTTCTTTGCCGGCTGCTGGCTGGGGGTGGGAGAGAGCTGAGTTGGTGGCGCCAACTGCGGGACAGGAAGAGACAAGACAAGGGCTAGGGCCAGGGACTTCATGATAGGGTCTCGCTTCCATCGCGAATCCCCCACATGGGACCGCGTTTTCACAGAACCGTTTTCTTCTTAAGAACTTTAAATTCCTGCTAGATCAATCGAGTAATCCGTCGCACATCCTCTAAATCCGCCGCCGGCTTCCCGGGAGCTTCCTTCGTGGCATGAGCCGACTTACCCGGTCGTTTTGTGTCTTTGCCCGAGCCCGATTCCTTTGCCCCGGGGGCGGTATTGCTGGAATCGGCGCCTTTCTGATCCGCTGGGGTTGACGCTTTGTCCTGGTCTCGCTTGTTGTCGTCGCGGGCCAGCTTGCCTTTCAGGGCCGCCAGCTGGGTGCTGTCCTTCAACATTTCGCGGATTAAATTGCGCTGCGATTCAATAGTCTGCCCCTGCTCGAAAACCAGCATGGTCAGAATGCCGTAGGAGACGATAAATAAAATCACCAGCAACGGCAGCATAGGCACCGGCCGTGTCGTCTTTTTAAGAGCTACGCACTCAGCGCTGTACGCTACGGTCAAGGTCTCGCCCCCAGGCTTGCCCGATATATGCCGGGCTTCACGAGGGAGTAGTGCACCCGTGAAACCATATGAAAGGCAGAACGTAAGTGTGAGACGCGAATGGAGTTAGTAAGCAGAACGGAGATCGGCCTGAAGCGCCGGGTGCAAGCATCTGCACTTTATGAGTAACGGGGCCACGTTACTAAGGTAAGTCCACGATGACAGATAAGCGACCAATCGGCCGGAAACCAGCGCCGGGCCCAGGCTCTGGCAGGCTGGGAAAAAACTCGGTGTTGCACTCGATCGTCGGTGTCGCACCTGATTTTGGGTGGCGCAGCGGTTCACCGCCGCGATAACCGCACCATTTTAGATAAGGCTTTAGCCCGCTGAGGGCGCGGCTTTCGCTCAGACACGACTGCTGAAGCCCAACTCATTTCCTACTCTGCAGCAGCCGCCCCCGGCTTCCGCCCATACGCTTTTTCCCACGAAATCACCGGATTCCGCAGCACGCCGATTTTTTCGATCTCGCACTCCATCACATCGCCCGGCTTCAGATACCACGCCTTGGGATCTCCCGAAAACGCGGCCACGCCCGAAACCGTTCCCGTAGAAACCACATCGCCCGCACTGTATCCCATCGGCGAGTAGTGCGAGATAATTTCCGGAAGCTTCACCGACATTTTGCTGGAATGCGAACGCTGTCGCGACTCGCCGTTCACCCGCAGCTCCATCGCCAGGTTATGCGCGTCGGGAATCTCGTCCGCCGTCACGATCCACGGCCCCAGCGGGCAGAAAGTATCGATGCCCTTGCAGAAGCTGAATACGCCCGATTTCATTTCGCGCCGCTGAATGTCGCGCGCCGTAATATCGTTGAAAATTACATAGCCGCCGATGTAGCTCGACGCCTCTTCCCGGCTAAAGTGCTTGCCGGCTTTCTTCAGAACCACCGCCAGCTCCAATTCGTAATCCAGTTCCTCGGTCAGGTGCTCGGGATAAATCACCGGCTCGTCCGGCCCGATAATCGCGTCGGTATTCTGAAAAAACACGATCCACGGCATCACCGGATGCGAAAAACCGGCTTTCGTCGCCTCTTCGTGGTGCTCGCGAAAATTGCCCGCCGTGTGAAAAAACTTCTTCGGAATGATTGGCGCCTTAAGATGAATATCGCTCAACCGATAGATCAGCGCCTCGCCGCCAGGACCACTGAGACCGCTGCCACCAGCGCCACTCTCGCCAAGGCGGCCAACGTAGTCGAGAGACTTGCGCGCAGCCTCCAGGCTCGTGTCTCCGCCGCTGAACAGCGCCCGCATATCTGGCGGGACAAGGGCATCGGCCATGCGGGCGAAATTGGCTTCGCTCTCAACGTCGCGCAGGTACAGCGCGCAAGCCGTATGCAAATCAACAACCTGATGGGCGCCGAACAAAGCGCCAATGCGCGATTGCCCCGCAGCGTTCTCGAAAGTCACAAGTTTCATCGGAGGGGCCTGTCCGTGGCGCCAGTACCCAGCTGCAAGAAATCGTTTGACCGCAACATTCGGATAGTCCGCGCGGCGCGACTGCCCTATGTTACCTGCATGGCCACCAATGCGATACTTGAAGAAAAACAAGAAACCATGAAGCGAACTTCACAAGCAGCCTCGGAAAATATCCAGGAACGCGCACTGGAGCCGATCCAACACCGCCGCTGGCAAGCCCAGCGCCGTTGGAAAGCCGTAGTCAATCGCGAAAGCGCGCTGGACGGCGCGTTCGTCTTCGCCGTGTCCAGCACCGGAGTCTTCTGTCGTCCCTCGTGTCCCGCCAAACGCCCGCACCGCGAGAATGTAAGCTTTTTCGACGACGCGCTTCAGGCCCAACACGCCGGCTATCGCGCCTGCCTGCGCTGCCGTCCGATGGCAGTGGACGGCAACCCGAAATCCGCGCTGGTGCGAGCGATGTGCCGCTACATCGAGCAGCATATCGAAGACCGTCTCACCCTGGGCCTGCTGGCCAAGGAATTTCGCCGCAGTCCATTTCATCTGCAACGCACTTTCAAAGCGGTGCTCGGAGTATCGCCCAAGGCCTACATCGATGCAGTCCGCCTGCGCCAGGTAAAACAAAACCTGCAAGCCGGCCACGACGTGACCACCGCGCTCTATGCCGCCGGATACAGCTCCAGCAGCCGTCTCTACGAGCGCACCGCCACGCAGTTGGGCATGACTCCGGAGAAGTACCGTCGCGGGGCCATGGCCGCCATCGTCCGCTACACTCTTGCCAGTTCGCCTCTCGGACGCATGCTGATCGCCGCCACCGACAAAGGCATTTGCTCCATTCAGTTCGCCGACCACGATGAGCAACTCCAGCAGGGCCTGATGCGCGAATTTCCCTTCGCCACCCGCCGTCGCGATGATGCTGCTATGGCCGAATGGCGAGTGAATCTGACCCGCTTAATGGAGGGACGCAAAACAGATCCCGCTCTTCCTCTCGACATCCGCGCCACCGCCTTTCAGCGGCGAGTCTGGGAAGCTCTGCAGAAAATTCCCCGCGGAGAAACGCGATCCTACAGCGTCATAGCGAAAAAGATTGGCATGCCGAAAGCCGCGCGAGCCGTAGCCCGAGCCTGCGCCGCCAACCCAGTCGCAGTAGCGATTCCCTGCCACCGTGTGGTCCGCGAAGATGGCGACCAGGGCGGTTACCGCTGGGGCATAGAACGCAAGCAGCAGCTACTAGAGTTAGAAAAACAACGGTAGATACGAGCCGGGTGGCCCATTCTAAATTTCGCGTTCTTTGCGAAATTTAGAGTGGGATTCCACAGCCGTCGCCTGCGTGGGCCCTCGTGCGCCCGTGTGGAGAGACGGGCGCCCTCGCCCGTCCACCCTAGACTTAAGCCTGACACGCAGCCCCAAAGAACTCGTTGTAAACTCCGATGTGGTTTCCATAATCGAAATGACAGCGACCCGTCGGCGGCTAGCGTTAGCCTTTCTCCTGGCTACACTGGCGCAATCCCTCCTCAGCCAGCCTTCGCACCAGATTCACTCCAAGCGCCCGCCTGAATATACGTTCAAGATTGTCCGAACATTCCCTCATGACCCCACAGCTTTTACCCAGGGCCTAGCCTACCGCGACGGATTTTTGTACGAAGGCACCGGCCTCAAAGGCCGGTCCTCGCTGCGCAAGGTTCGTCTAGAAACTGGAGAAGTCGTTCAACAAGTGGACTTGGCGCCGGAGTTCTTTGGCGAGGGCATTGCCCTCCTCAAGCACGAAGTCGTAGAGCTCACCTGGCAGTCGCAAACAGGATTCATCTACAACCTGAGCGACTTCCACTTCCTGCGCCGTTTTTCGTATTCAGGAGAAGGATGGGGTCTCACCACGAATGGCAAAGGCAACGAGATATTCATGAGTGACGGGACAGCCGAGATCCGCGTTCTGGATAGCGCCACGCTAGCCGAAAAGCGACGGTTCACAGTCCACGATGGAGACACTCGCATCGATCAGTTGAACGAGCTCGAATTCGTGGATGGAGAGATCTTCGCCAATATCTGGCAGACGGATCGCATCGCCAGGATCTCGCCGCAAACCGGAGAAGTCGTCGGCTGGATCGATCTCACAGGCCTTCTAAGCCCAATCTATCGCCTGGAATCCGGTGCCGTGCTGAACGGAATCGCCTACGATTCAAATCGAAAGCGTCTTTTTGTCACCGGTAAACTATGGCCGAACATCTTCGAAATTCAGCTCGTTCCCAAACCACCTCAGTAAAAAAGCCAGGCGTCGCCACTGCCCGCAGCGCGACATCGCCAGCCAGCCTCCGTGGCTTTGTCCGGTGGTCCCCTGTGGTTCCCGGTTTTTCTGGACGTCGCGCGCGCACCAGGAATTGTCATCACCAACATCTGTTACCGGCGTCACAGAGTTAGGACTTTAAGGCTCTCCGGAATAATCAGTCACCAGAAGTTTCCACTGAATCCCCCCTTGTTCTGGCTTGTGTTGATGATTCTGCAGCGGGAGCGGCTTGTCGTTAACGTGTACCACTTCATGCCCACAGACGACGCAGCGGTATATCCCAGACCACCAGACGCGGTCGCCTGGGTTGAAGAGTTTGTCGAACTGGTCGTCCGTGCTCGGGGAAAAGTTGGTCAAGTCCTTGTATTTGGCCATAGCTCTCGCTTTTCCGGGGAAGGCGAGGATTGTACCACCGCGATCAAGACATAGTTGAGCGAAATGGCAGCCCACGTAGGGGCGGACGCATTCGTCCGCCCATGGCCACAGAGCAAAGTGTCATCCTGAGCGGAGCGGGGACTTCACGAAATGAAGTTCCTGCGGAGTCGAAGGACCCCTGCAATTTCTACAGGTCTGGGACGCGTCAAGGTTCTGCTCGGGTGGCGATTGTGGATCCATCACAACCGTACTGTGATCCCCATAACAGACAAGTCCGCAAAGGCCACCGCTTCAGCCTGAGCCTTACTCCGCCTGCTTCGTGATATTCAGCAGCGCGCCAACGCACATCAATGTCACAAACAGCGACGATCCCCCGTAGGACACAAACGGCAGCGGGATTCCTTTGGTAGGCATCAACCCCAGCACGACGCTGATGTTGATGAAAGCCTGCAGCACGATCATGCTGGTGATTCCAACCGCCAGGAAGCGGCCAAAGTTGTCCTGAGTGCGCAGCGCGGCGCGCGTGCCGCGCCAGAGAAAAATCGCAAAGAGAACGATGACTGCCAGCGCTCCGAACAGTCCCAACTCTTCCGCGGTAACGGCAAAAATAAAATCCGTATGCGGTTCGGGAAGATAAAACAATTTTTGCTTCCCTTCCATCAGTCCAATTCCGGTTACGCCGCCGGTCGAAACCGCAATCAGAGACTGGATGATGTGGAAGCCAAACCCCTTCGGATCGGCGTAAGGATTCCAGAACGCCAGAATGCGATCTTTCCTGTAAGCAACGTGAAAGATCAAAAAATAAAGCGGCAGCAAGGCAGCTGCAAATGCATATCCGAAATAGCGCAGCCGAATACCGGCGACAAACAGGACGCAAGCCGTAATACCGGCGCACACAATGGCGGTGCCGAGGTCGGGCTGAAAAACAATCAGTCCGAGAAAAACCACCGTCGGCGCCACCGCCGGGATCAGCGTGTTGCGCCAGTCATCCATGGCCTTGATCTTGTCTTCGAGGAACCAGGCCAGAAACAGTATCAGCGCGGGCTTGGCCAATTCCGAAGGTTGCAATGAAATCGGACCCACATGAAACCAGCGGTGTGTGCCGTGGGCGCGTTCAAGAAAAAAAACCGAGAGAAGCAGAAGCGTAGTAAATCCCAGCAACAGAAAAACCAGCGCGGGATGACGCAACCGTTTGTAGTCCACCTTCATCGCCACAACCATCGCAGCGAATCCCGCAACCGCCCACACCAACTGCTTCACCAGGAATTCGTAGGCCGAGCCGAACCGTTCCTTGGCCATCACCGCCGAGGCGCTGAAGATCATGACCAGTCCGACAAATACCAGGATCGTGATCACGGTAAACATCCAGCGATCGACATTGACCCGCTTAGCCATAAAGAATCATTTCACCACGGACAAGCGACAACATGGAGGTGTTTCGATAGTGGATTCTAAAAAAGCGATAACTGAGTAGGTTCCAATCCACTGAACTGAAAGCCGAGATTTGGAACCCAAGACCTAAGACCTGAAACCTAAGACCTGATCTCCAGGGAATGCACCGTCTCCTTGAACACTCTGCCGCGATGTTCATAGCTCTGGAACTGATCGAAGCTGGCGCAGGCCGGAGCCAGCAGCACCACATCGCCCGCCGCAGCCGCCGCGCCAGCAAGCCGCACCGCATTCTCCAGAGTCTCCGCACGCAAGACTTCGGCAGCACCCTGAATCTGCGATTCGATCTTCGCGGCAGCGGCTCCAATCGTGTATACGCGCTTCACGCGCTGGCGCAGCAATTCATGAAGCACGGTGTAATCGCTCCCCTTATCTTTTCCACCGAGAATCAGGTGAACATTAGCCGGAAACGATTCCAGCGCCTTGATAGTGGCGTCCACGTTCGTTGCCTTGGAGTCGTTGTAGTAATCCACCTCCGCGACTCGCGCCACAAACTCCAGCCGATGCTCGACCGCTTTAAACATTCGGACAGCATGGCGGATCTGTTCCGGCTTGCAGCCGACCAGCATTCCGATCGACACAGCCGCCAGAACATTTTCCAGATTATGCCCGCCCTTCAGCGGCACTTCGGCAAGTGGGAGGATTTCACGTTCATTATGGCCATTCCGGAAGTAAATACGCTCGCCGCGGACAAATGCTCCTTTTTCGATCTCTTTTTTGCGGCTGAACCAGAACAACTGCGCCCGAGTCCGCTCCGACAATCCAGCCGTGGTCGAATCAGCGGCGTTGAGCACCGTGAAATCATCGGCGCGCTGGTTCTCAAACACGCGCGCCTTGGCGTTAACGTAATTATCAAAAGTCTTGTGGCGATCGAGATGATCGGGCGTGATATTCAGAATCACCGCGATCCGCGGACGAAACTCAACAATCGTTTCCAGTTGAAAGCTCGACACTTCAAGCACCGTCCAGGTCGCAGGCCCTGCCCGATCCACCAGGCTAATGGCTGCAGTGCCAATGTTGCCCCCAACCAGAGTCGCAAATTTTCCCGCGGCAACAATCTCGCCCGCCAGGGAGGTGGTCGTGGTTTTGCCGTTCGCCCCCGTAATAGCGACAATATGACCCGCGAGAAATCGCGCAGCGAGTTCGATCTCGCCGATAATCGCTTCTCCCAGCATTCGAGCCTGCGCCAGTTGCGGCGCGTCCGCCGGGACCCCCGGACTGACCACAATCAAATCCTGCCCGCGAAAAGTTCGCTCCCCATGCCCGCCGGTTTCAACCGTGATCCCATGCTCCAGCAGCAGCAAAATTTCATCGCGCAGCTCAGCTTCCGGCTTAGAGTCCGACACCGTAACGAGGGCGCCGCGCGACTTAAGAAAAAGCGCCGAAGCCACGCCAGACTTACCCAGACCAACAACCAGCACGCGTTTGTCGACGAGATCCAAGAAATTCAATTTGGCAATTGGGAAAATGTTGTAATTTGGTAATCGGGTAATTTTGTAATTTGAAACCGAACCAAATCAAGCTGAAGGTTTTCAAATTACCAAATTCCCCGATTACAAAATTACAAAATCCGTTTACCTAAGTTTCAGCGTAGTCAGCGCAAACAGCGCAAAAACCAGCGAAGCAATCCAAAACCGCACAATCACCTTCGATTCCGACCACCCCAGCAACTCAAAGTGATGGTGAATCGGCGCCATCTTGAAAATGCGCTTCTTGCGCAGCTTGTAAGACCCGACCTGCAGAATCACCGAGAGCGCTTCGATCACGAAAATTCCCCCGATGAATGGCAGCAACAGTTCCTGTTTGATCATGACAGCGACCGTGCCGATTGCGCCGCCCAGCGCCAGCGAGCCAACATCACCCATGAACACTTCCGCCGGATGCGCGTTATACCAGAGAAATCCAATGGAAGAACCGACCATGGCTCCGCAAAAAATCGTGAGTTCGCCGATCTGCGGCATGCGCTGCAGTTCAAGATACGTTGCAAAAGTGGCGTGACCGCTGAGATACGTGAGAACTGCGAGCGCTCCGGCTGCAATCACCGTGCAGCCAATGGCGAGCCCGTCGAGGCCGTCGGTAAGATTCACGGCATTGCTCGATCCGACAATGACAAGCACCACGAAAGCCACGAACGGCAGGAAAGCCAGCGGCCAGATCTGCGGATGAACCAGCCATCTCTGGATGACGAGGTCGGGATGAAACTGCTTCATAAATGGGACCTGCAGCTCGGTGGAGTACTGACCACGGTGCTGCAGCGCGATCAGCGCGATCGCGATCAAAATGCTGGCAGCAATCTGATACCCCAGCTTGGCGCGAGCCGTCAGCCCAAGGTTGCGCCGATGTACAACTTTCAGATAATCGTCGGTAAAACCGATCGCGCCAAAAGCCACCGTGGAGAACACCGCGATCCAGACGAACGGATTACTCAAGTCCGCCCACAGCAAAGTCGGCACCAGAATGGCGATGGCGATCAGCAATCCACCCATCGTCGGCGTGCCCGCCTTTTTCTGGTGAGCCTGCGGACCCTCCTCGCGGATGTACTGCCCGATCTGGAAGTCGCGCAGCCGCCGAATCACAATGGGCCCAACGATCAGCCCGGTAAAAAGCGCCGTGAGGCTGGCGAAGGCTGTACGGAAAGTCAGGTAACGAAAAATGCGAAACGGCGGAAAGTAATGGAAGAGCTTCAGGTAGAGCAGCCAGTAGAGCAATCCGCCTCCGACACCAGCTGTCAGCTCTCAGCTGTCAGCTCTCAGTTATTAGTTCCATGCTCGCCGAATGGTTTGGTTAGGGCACGTCTTCAGCCGTGTCGTTAAGACGCGCCACACAAGCGGTTTTACAGTTTGCTGAAGAACTCGATTTTGGGTGGCGCAGTGCTTCTAGCGCTGCGATAAACCCTCTGTCTTCGACAAGGGCTTTAGCCCTGAGGTCGTCAACGCGAGTTTTTCAGCAAACTGCTGTAGCCGCTGAGGGCTTTTGTCCTCTCCAAGCATCCGATTTTCACGTCAGAAACTTAATCAGCAAGTCCCTGGCGCGAAGATTTATTCGGCACTCGTGCCTTCCACGTCTCCAGCGCTTTCTCCAGCTTCACGCCGCGCGACGCCTTCAGCAGTACGACATCGCCATCGCGAGCCTTGCGCGCCAGCCACTCGCCCGCTTCTTCGGGCGTCGCGACAAATTCCGCCGTCATCCCCGCCTCAGAAGCCGCGTCCACCATCGGCTTCGCCAATCCCCTAACGCCAAGCAGGAAGTCGAGTTTCCGTCCCGCCGCATTTCCTGCCATGTAGCGCCCGCACTCGCGATGAAGTTCCTCGCCAGCTGTGCCCAGTTCCAGCATTTCGCCGGCAACAACAATCCGGCGACGCGCGGGCATCGCAGCCAGGGTATCAACCGCAGCCATCAGCGCCTTCGGACTTGAATTGTAGCAATCGTACAGCACGGTGATGTTACCCAGTTGGACGACCTGCCCGCGCTTGTCCGCGGCCTGGAGAGACGGCAAGGCGGCCGCGATCTCCGACGGCGTGATGCCGTGCTCCAGCGCAATGGCAGCCGCCGCGAGCACGTTGTACACATTGTGCTTGCCGAGCAACGGACTCTGCACAGGTTGGCGCACTTCGCGGCTGACGAGATCGAAGCGAGTGCCTTCGGGTCCCAGAATCTCGATATTCTCGGCGCGCACATCCGCCGGAACATGCCCATTCGGGTTCAAGCCGAACAGGACAACCTTGCCCTTGAAGTCGCGCCCGAACTGGCTCACATATTCATCATCGGCATTCAACACAGCCGTCCCGCCGTGCGGAAGAGCTTCGACCAGTTCATATTTCGCGCGCGCAATCCCGGCGATGGAGTCGAAGCTTTCCAGGTGCACCGGCGCAACGTTGGTTACCACGGCCTCATTGGGCCCGGCGATGCGAGCCAGAGCGGCGATTTCCCCGATGTGGGACATTCCCATTTCAACCACCGCGAGATCGTACTCCGGCTCCAGAGTCAGCAACCCGAGCGGCAGGCCGAAATGATTATTGAAATTCCCTTTGGTGCGATGCACGCGGTATTGAATCGCGAGCAAATGCGCCATCGCTTCTTTGGTGGTGGTCTTGCCCATCGAGCCAGTAATGCCGATGGCCGTCTTGCCCCACATTTTTCTCACTGCCGTTGCCAGCGTCTGCAGCGCAACGAGAGTGTCATCCACCGCAAGCAAGCCAGCCGGGCTGGAATAGCGCGACAACTGATCCTTGCGAACCACGGCGCCAATCGCACCTCGACCGAGCGCCTGCTCGACGAAGTCATGCCCGTCGAGGCGTTCGCCTCGGACCGCAAAGAATAGTTCGCCAGGCTGCACTGTGCGAGAATCGATGGAATATCCCTGCGCCGTAGCATGGCGGTCGTATGCGCCGGTTGTGGCATGCGAAGTTACAGCTTCAGCCGGATGATCACCTAGCGCAATGAATTCGGCGATACGCGAGAGAGGAAGTTTCATACCGTCTGCCCCGCCGTGCCCGCCTTCGCAGCACTCTTGCAGTCATAACCCAACGATTGCAGGCTTTCCCGCGCGACCTCCACATCGTCGAATGGAATCGCTCCCTCTTTCGTGACCTGTACTTTTTCGTGTCCTTTGCCCGCGAGCAGAACGATATCGTTGGCAGCAGCCTGCCGCAGAGCGATCGTAATCGCTTTGCGGCGGTCGGGCTCCATGGAATATTTTGCGCCAGCCTTCTGTAATCCGACGACCGCATCATTCATGATGGCCAGCGGATCTTCGGAGCGCGGGTTGTCGGATGTGAGCACAACGAAATCGCTGCCCTTGCCCGCAGCCTCGCCCATCAGCGGACGTTTGGCGCGATCGCGATCGCCACCGCATCCGAAAACCGTGATCACCCTGCCTTTGACGCCGGCGCGGGAGACAAAATCACGAGCCAGCGCGGTGAGGTTGCGGAGCGCATCGTCCGTGTGCGCATAATCGACGACCACCGTAAAAGGCTGGCCGCAATCCACACGCTCAAACCGCCCGGGAACCATGGCGAGGTCGAATATCCCCTTTGCAATCGCTTCCGCGGAACAATCACGAGCGTACCCCGCAGCGGATGCCGCGAGCACGTTATATATATTTACATTGCCAATCAGCGGCGACCATATTGCGATCTCTTCCGACGGTGTCACCATTTGAAAACGAGTTCCACGCGTTGTGATTTCGACGGACTTCGCGTGGAAATCGCCGGATGTCAGTCCGTAAGACAGCACCAGAGTGCTCTTCTTTTTCGAAAGCTTCCAGAGCTGGCGGCCATATTCGTCGTCCGTGTTGAGAACGGCCGCGCGCGGCGGGTCCGTCCCACAGCCTTCGAACAACACCTGTTTAGCGCGAAAATAGTCTTCCATCGTGTGGTGGTAGTCGAGATGGTCGCGAGTCAGATTGGTAAATACTGCCACGTCAAAAGGAATTCCAAAAACGCGCTGCTGCTCGAGCGCGTGCGACGACACTTCCATCACCGCTTCGGTGACTCCAAGGCCGAGTCCCTCCGACAAAAGCCGGTTCAACTCCAGCGATTCAGGAGTAGTGTGCGGAGCCGGCAGAATTTTCCCGGCAACGTGATATTCGATGGTTCCGACCAGCGCCGTCTTTCGTCCCGCCGCTCGCAAAATAGATTCGATCAGGAAGGCGGTAGTGCTTTTCCCGTTCGTGCCCGTGATTCCTGTGTTCGCAATGCGCTCGGCCGGACGCTTGTAGAAATTCGCGCTCAGACGGGCAAGCGCCCGGCGCCCATGCACGGCCTGCGCCCAGGCAACCGCCGGACGCGGCGTTTCAGCCGCGGAGTCGGTGACGACGGCAACCGCTCCGGCAGCGATAGCCTGATCGATGAACCGATTGCCGTCGCTGGTCTCGCCCTTCATAGCGACAAAAACAGTTCCAGGACGCACCCGCCGGGAATCGTATTCCACACCGGCAACGCCCGGGTTTCCACTCTGAGAGAGAACCTCGGCGCCCTGCAAAAGTTGTTGGAACGTCATTGAGTTGATTATAAATAGCGTTCCTTTAGGGTTTTCCTTCGTGTACCTC
>Ga0182015_10002013_pt1 | contig 25523 bp, 23 predicted proteins | sample 712P3MmetaG_FD_120478 | JGI IMG/M metagenome (GOLD analysis project Ga0182015, IMG submission 120478) | Permafrost microbial communities from Stordalen Mire, Sweden - 712P3M metaG | ecosystem: Environmental > Terrestrial > Soil > Wetlands > Permafrost | place: Sweden: Stordalen | collected...
ACGTATACGTGGCCAAGACGAAGACGTGGTGGAGCCCACTCATCGTCTCGGACGGAACCTACGGCACGGAGTCGTCGTCGACGAGCGGAAAGAAAATGGTATGGGTTGGCACGGCCTCCAATAGCTCAGGCACGAGCATGCAGATACGGGACACGGTTACCTATAGCATGACGAAGACCACCGACCTCGGCGAATACAAGTCCGGCGGTCCGTGGAAAGAGCAATACAACGTCACCTGCGTGAGGACGTAAACGCATCGCCGCGATCAATGCGGCATCTCCTCGTCGTGGAGGCCGAAGTAGTGTCCGAGCTCGTGAATAACGGTCTCGCGCACTTCCCGCACGGCCTCCTCCCGAGTGGAGGCGATTCGGTTGATGGGGCCGCGAAATATGGCGATCTCGTCGGGTAGCAAGGGCATGTCGTGCGTGCGCTCGGTAAGCGCCACGCCGCGATAGATGCCCAGAAGTTCCGAACCGTCGTCGGCGTCCTCGATGCTATCGAGGTCTTCGGCGGTCGGCTCCTCTTCGACGGCGATGAGGACGTTCTCGACGAGGTCGGCGAACCGCTTTGGCAGGGACTCCAACGCTTCGCCAACCACGCGTTCGAACTCCCGACGCGTCAACTTTCCTCACATGCGTCGGTCGTCGCTGTCTCGCGATGATCGGCTCCCCCAACTACCAATCCGTATCGGGCGGCTGATACGAGTGTTTCTCGTGCATGAAGTACGACTTGCCTAAACTCGAAGTGATTGGCTGGAATTGAATCGGCGACTGATCATAATTGAAGCAGTCGATGATACTCTTCGAGTTTTTGTCGGTCGTGTTTAGGGAGCCGAGCTTCCAGTTTTGCTCGACGTACTTTAGGATGCTGCCGAACCGGTAGTTAGTCGTCGAGATATAACCGGCGCGTGCAAAGGGCGAGACAATGATAGCCGGTACGCGCTCTCCCGGGCCCGCATATTTACCTAGCGCCCCTCCTCCGTTGTCGTAGAAACCGCCCCAGTCGTCCCAGACGATGATGATTGCCGTCGAGTTCCAGTAGGAGCTCTCACCGATCGCATTGACGACCGTGGCGATCCACTCGGGGCCGTTGTCGACGTATTTATCGTTAAGCTTCGTGTCCGGATGATCGGAGTTGGCCCCTTCCGGTATAACCCACGACATGGCGGGCAGCTTGCCGTGCTGGACGTCGCTGAGGATGTTCGTTTCAGGCGTCGAGATGTTCGTTGTCCACTCCGAGCTATGGCGGACCGGGTAAACGACGTCGAAGGCGTTCCACAGCTTGCCATCAATCTGGCTCGACGGCGGTACGTAATACTTCCATGAGATGCTCTTGGCATCGAGCAGATCGCGCAGCGTCCTGTAGCTGTCCTTAAACTTATTGGAGCACGGGAATGGGCCCTTCTGAACGTATTCATTGCCTGCCGTGATCAGGTGCGTGATCGTTCCCGGAGGGGCGTCGCATCCCCACCAGTTGGCGCTGTTCGGGTCGTCGACCATCGCCTCGTTCGGTTCGACAATCGTGCCACCCCGGATGAGGTCCTGATGGGCGATGAAGCTGCCGCTGCCTTGCGTGGTGAATAGGTGCTCGGCCAACGCGTACTCAGAGGCGAGGGTCCAGTAGGGCTGGATCTGCTTGGGATTCGTGTACTGGTATGGATAGCTGCACTCGTCCGCAGCGGTTCCATTAAACTCGACCTTGTCGAAAGCATCCATCTTTCCACCGTCGTACGCGATGGAGTACCCTGTCTTCCATGTGTGATTCATGTCCCGCGAGAGATCGAGGGGCATCTCGGTCAGCGCGATCGAGCCGCCGTCAATGGGTGGGCTGCAACTGGGATCCGGCTCGGCCTGTCCAGTGGTCGTACCATCTGCGCCTGGAAACGTCGCGAAGAAATCGTTGAAGCTGCGGTTCTCTTGGATCATTAGGACAATGTGCTGAATCGGACTCGGAGAGCGACCGGATGCTGAGTACGACCTCATCTCTCCCGGTGCTTGTGACGGGTTGGAGCCGGTCTCGCAGCCCGCGATAAGCGTGGCAGCAACCGCAAGAAAAGCGAATACCGTAACTCGAATGGACATCCAATTGTCTCCGTATATGGTTTCACGGCGGCATGAGATACGTTAGCCGACTCTGACAAATTCGCGTAAGGACGTTCGGCGCCTACGCTCGGTTCCCTCGCACTAACCAGGCTGCAAGGACCAGGCCCACTTCGGCCCAAGGTTCCGCGTCCAAGTCGCCGCACCAAAGCACTTGAACGTTTGCGAAGACCGACTCGATGGGTTTGGTCGTGCGCAAGCTCTTCCAGTCGGCTTTCGGAAAAGCAAAATACGCGAGCATGCGGTCGGCGTCGTCGCACACAAGCCGCCGCGTTCGGATAGTCTTTCGACAATGAAGCAGCGAGTCGATCTTGCTCATCGCGATGAAAAAGTGCGGCATGTTCGTCGCACAGAACGGCTCGAAATGGTATTTCGCAGGTGAAGGGGGCGTCGCTCGTCGTGCTGGAGGAATAGCGACCTCGATCAGCTCAAGAACGTTCCCGGCACGGCATTCGAAGTCGTCAAGACCGGACGAATTCTTACGCAAATCATAACGCTAAACGGAGACGGCAATGACAATAGCGCCCGCCATGTTTTGTCCACGCTGCAATAAGCCTAGCGGTGACACCGAAAAGTGTACGACGTGCGGCACACGGCTCAAGACTCTGGAAAGTGCGAAGCGCCGAGGTTGGGTAGCCGTTGGCGCAGGCGTCTTCCTGGTGGTATTCGTCTCGGCGGTCTGGATCTGGGTCGCTCGCCTCATGGCCGGTCAGACCGCTCAGGGAGCGGCCGGCTTCATCGGGCGGCTGAACGTGGTGTTCGCACTCATCGTACTTTGCGGCGCGCTCGGAATGTTCAACGGTTGGTTCCAAGCCCACTCGGGCCGGACAAACCGCGCGATTGCCTTCGCGATCCTCGTCGTCTTCGCAATCGCCTTGTTCCTGGCCTACACTGCATCGAAAGCGTACAGCGCTGCCTAGGAATCTAAGCCTCCGATAGGAGGCGTCCAATTGGCTGCGAAGGGGCCTAGCGAATGGAGGATCGTATTTGATGACGATTACTAAACGTTTTTACGCCGCGCTAGCCGCGCTGTTTATGGCAACCGGCGCCACCGCCTTTGCCGCCGGCATGAAAGTGGAGGGAACGCCGGTTCCGATGTCGCCCAAACCCGACATGTCCGCACTGAAGTTCCTGATCGGTACGTGGCAGTGCTCCGATCTGAGTTCTCGCCGTCCCGGTCCGTTCAACGTCACTCAGGTCTACTCGATCGATTCGAGCGGCTACTGGCTCGTACGCGACCAGACGACTCACAAGGCATCCTGGATTCCCCGAGATTTTCACAGTCAATCCAAAGTCACGTACGACGCACTGGCAAAGCGCTGGGTCTGGATAACGACGACCGATGCGGGGGGCTACAGCGTTGCCGTTGCCCCGATGCCTGGGGGCGTGAAGAAGATATATACATACGTAATCCAGACGAAGGCGCCGGACATCGCTTCCTACGCGCCGCTAGTCCTAACTAAAGTAAGCGATACGGAGAAGACGATGACCACGTCGTTCACCGAAACCAACGGTCGCGTCGTCACCGCAAAGGAGACCTGCACGAAGTCGTAGGCCGTCACGCGGCGGTCTCGGCGGGCGCTAAATCAACGTGGGTTTCTTCGAGCGACCCGATCCTCGAGTCGTCCAAAGCGCCGACCCGACACCGCCGTTGGCGGTCGTCGCCGCGTTGAAACGCCACATGCTGGCGTTCGCGATTTGCTTCCTCGCGAGCGCCGGCGCCTACGCCGCGAATGTCGAAGCGGGGCTGCACCCCAGCACCGCGACGCGCGGCAGCATCGTCGCGACGGGACTACTCGCTCCCGTCACGATCGAGCGCGATGAGCGCGACATCCCGCATATCAGGGCCGCAAACGAGCACGATCTCTACTTTGCCGAGGGCTACGCGCAGGGCTCGGATCGGCTCTTCCAGCTAGACTTGAGCCGTCGCTACGCGTACGGCCGGCTCGCAGAGGTGTTCGGAGCTAAAGCGCTGGCACTGGATCGAGTGCAGCGCGCGGTCGATATCAACGACATCGCCGAGCGCCAGCTGCGCGCGATGGCCCCGCACGACCGTGATGCGATCGTCGCATTCAGTGAAGGGGTCAATGCGGCCGCGGCAACGCAGTCGCTGCCCGTCGAGTTTCGCATGCTTCTCTACCAGCCCGCGCCGTGGACGCCGAAGGATTCCCTCGCGGTCTCCATCGTGGTCTCGCTCGAGCTCGCCGACTCATGGCGCGACATCTTCGCACGCGATGCCGTTTGGCAGCAGCGTGGACCGCGCTGCTTCGATACGATCTTCCCGTTGTCCGATGCCCGCTACGACGTGACGATCGACGGTATCCCAAACGCACTGCCCGCATCCGCGCCCCCGAGCGATTGCAGTACCCCAGCAATCGCCGTGCGGTCGCACCGCCCTGCGATCGGCAGCAATGCTTGGGCTGCGGGTTCGATGCGGACCGTCGATGGGCATGCGCTGATTGCAAACGATCCGCACCTCATCTTGACGATTCCTGGCATTTGGTACGTGGTCGATGTCGAATCGCCGCAAATGCACGCTGCAGGCGCGACGATTCCCGGGATTCCGGGCGTCCTTCTCGGGCACAACGAGCGCCTCGCCTGGGCGTTGACGAACGCCGAGATGGCAACGACGAGCGTATTCGAAGCCGGGCGCCTCAACCGGAGATCCTGGGTTACCGAGCGGTTTCACGTCCGTTTTGCGCACGACGCGAGCGCGGCCTACTATCGCACGTCGCGTGACTTCTCGGTGCCCAATGCGGAAGGCAGTGCCGCGATTGCCCTCGTGCGGTGGCCGATTTACGCGGAACGGCGCTCGACGATTGCGACGGTGCTCGCACTCGATCGCGCGCGCGATATAAACGCCGCATTGGGGATCATCGCAAACTACCGCGGCTCGCCGCAGAACTTCATCCTTGCCGATCGCAGCGGCAAGATCGCCTACCACGTCGCCGGCCTGGTTCCCGACGATCCGGCGTGGGGGCGTTACGTCCACCCCGGGCGCGATTTGCGCACGGCATTCGCGCCGATTCCGTTCGCGCAGCTTCCGCGAAAGGATCCGGCTCGCGACGTCATTCTCGACTCCGCGAATAATAAGGCGTATTCCTCTGGCTATCCGTACCGTTTGTCCGCGCAGTTCGAACCGCCGTACCGCGCTTATCGCATCGCGGAGTTGCTCCACTCACGTGCCAGGTATGACGCCGCGTATTTTGCGCGAATGCAGCTCGACACGTTTTCACCAATCGATCTGGAGATTGCGCGCGATGTCGTGCGATTCGTTCGCGCGCATCCCCAGCAGGAGTCCCGTGCGGACGTACTCGCGGTGCTCGGCCGATGGAACGGCCGCTACGAGCCGGATTCGCAGGCGGCCGCGCTAGAGCATATGCTTCGGGTTGCGGTCCTCGGGGATGCTCCAGAGTTTAGCGCGCGGCTCAACGAGTTGCGAGGCGTCGACGACGCGGCTGCGCGCGACTTCGAATCGGACCTCGATGGGTGGTTTTCGTTTGCGTTCGAGCAGCGTCGCGTATGGCGAGAGGCCGGGGGCATGTGGATCGAGCATCCGCTCGCGCCGATGAACTTCGCGTTTCTTAACGGCGCGTGGCTCCCCGGCGCCGGAGACGAGTTTACAATTCACCTGCAACAACCGGGATTCGCGCAGAGCTTCCGCGCCGTATGGGACGTCGGTGACTGGGACCGCGGCGGCATCGCGATTCCGAGCGGCGAGTCGGGGGAGCCGGGCTCCCCGCACTACACGGATCTCACGCGCGCGTGGGTCAGCGGCCGTCTGCAACCGCTTCCGTTTAGTCGCGCCGCAGTGCGGCGAAGCGCAGCCGACACGCTCGTGCTCAATCCGCAGTAACACCTCGCCCCATTCACGCTTGACGCGCTGTCGAGCGCACGCTCGGTGTTGAGCTGGCATTACGCGGGAATAAGGCTGGGATGAGAATACTTAATTCTTTAATGGCAAGCGCTTTCTTCGGCTTGGCACTGTCGACGGCGGCATACGCGCAAACCCCTGAGGGCGCCCCCTACACCGACACCACCTGTGGTACCTGGCAGGGAGATACCTGGACCCCGAACGGAACGTGCACTGGAGACATGAAGCGTCACGCCGTGGTTGAAGGCACGATAACGATCGTCAAGGGTCATCTCGTGACGGTTCAGCAAAGTACGGGGACGGTCGTCGTTGACGACACTCCCGCGCTCAGCAACCAGTTCACGGGAAAAGTGGCTGTTGGCCGCCGAATTGTCGCACACGGCTACTGGGATGCCAACAATTTCTACGCGACGATCATAACGACGGCGGCGACCAACCCGTAAGGGCCACGGCCCCATGTGGGAAAACACGCGGCAGCTCCGCGCTCGAATCGAGTCGGCGACGTCTGCGGGGCACGCATGTAGCGTTCGAAGGCGATCCGGAGAGCGCCCGCGCGGCACCGGCCCGCGAGGCGATGCTTTGACGTCTGGTTGGCAAGGAAGGAAGTAAGGGGCTGCATTACGGACTCTCTCATCAAAAGGAGTCCATCAAAATGCGCTGGCTTAGTTTCGCCGCGGCGATCGTTCTGTTTTGTTTTGTCGGATCGGCTGCGGCTTTGGCTGACGGCACGGTCCGAACGTATTACATCGCGGCCGACGAGATCACGTGGAATTATGCTCCAACGGGCCTCAATCAGGTAAGCGGCAAGCCTTTCGACGAAATGGAACGCCCCTATGCGGTCCACGATTCAGACCACATTGGCAGCCTTTATCGCAAAGCGATCTACCGGGAATACACGGATGCGACGTTTCAGACGCTCAAACCGAGACTGCCGAACGATGCATATCTCGGTATCCTCGGTCCGATCATTCATGCTGAGATTGGCGACGTAATCAAGGTAGTCTTTAAGAACCAGGCGTCACGCCCGTATAGCATCCATCCGCACGGCGTGTTTTACACAAAGAGCTCGGAGGGAATGGCCTACAACGACGGTGGCTCCGCGACCGACAAGATGAGCGGGGCCGTAGCGCCCGGCCAGACGTACACGTATACGTGGCAAGTTCCCCAGCGCGCCGGCCCCGGGCCAAATGACCCTAGTTCGATCGTATGGCTCTACCACTCACACGTTGACGAGCAGAAGGACGTCGACTCGGGCTTGGTCGGGGCGATCGTCGTTACCGCTCGCGGCATGGCAAAACCCGACGGAACGCCCAAAGACGTCGATCGCGAAATCGTCACGCTCTATCGCGTATTTAATGAGAACCAAAGCTGGTATTATAACTACAACGTCGCCACGTACGATCCGGCGCTCAAGAGGTCGAAACGATCGGAGTTTATCGGAATCGATCCAAACGGTGCGCCGACGCTGACCGGATTAGGATTTGCCGACGGAAATTTCAAGTTTGCGATCAACGGTTATATTTATGCGAACGGGCCGAAAATCGTCATGCAAAAAGGCGAGCGCGTGCGCTGGTACGTGATTGACGTTGGTAATGGATTCGATTTCCACACCCCGCATTGGCACGGCAACACCGTGTTGTGGAACGGGCAACGTACCGACGTTATCACGCTGATGCCGGCGCAGATGACGACCGTCGACATGGTGCCGGACGACCCGGGCCTTTGGTTGTTCCATTGCCATGTTGCCGACCATATGGACGCCGGCATGAGCGCCTACTACCAGGTTCTCCCTTAGCGGCCTTTCAGAGTTCCTTTACTTCTAGCACCTAAACTGCGACGAAACCGCTACCGTCAACCGTTGAGGTGCTTCTGTGCTTACGTTTCCCAAGGAATTCCCACGCAAGGGCGCAGTTGCGCTCGCCGCGATCTTTGTCATGGCCGGCTGCAACGGAGGCATCGGCCGCAGCATTACACCGGCCGCTCCCCAACCGGCGCTTTCGCGCAACGCTCCCGTTAGCGACAGCATTTCTTCGGAGGTTGCGCTGCTCAAGCAGCTCAAAAGGCAGGTCGTCATCGGCTCGACCGTCGATCCGCAGAACGGATCGCAGAACCCGTACGGCTTGACCGTCGCCCCGATCACCTCCGGACTCCTCACAAAAGGTGATTTGGTCGCCTGCAACTTCAATGCGAAATCCAACAAACAGGGAACGGGCGCTTCGATCGTTGCCTTGCATGCCATTGCGGGCTCTACCCCGACTCACGTTTCGTCCAACAAGACTCTCGTCGGCTGCGATGCATTAGCGCTTGACACCGGCGACGGCATTTGGGCTGCTGCGATGGTCGCCAACGATAATCCAGTGCTTTCCGCCGGCGGCAAGCTCATCACGAATATCTCGGGCAAACCCTTCGACCAACCGTGGGGACAAATTTACGCGGAGACTAAAGCCGGATCGCCGGCATTCTACGCTACGAATGCCGGAACGGGCACCGTGGTCCGGATCAATCTGGGCTCCAAATTCACCTACGACGTTATCGCGAAGGGCTTTCCGGTAAACCACGGCGTGCCCGGAACTGCATTGGCCCCTTCGGGCTTGGCCTATGACGCGAGCATCGATACGCTCTATTTCGCCGATGGCAAAAACAACACGGTCGTCGCTTTCAAGAACGTCACGAAGATCCCCAAGGGCGGAATCAAAGCCATCGACGACGGAATGAAATTCTCCGGCCCTTCGGCCGGCGATGCGCGCATCGTCTTCGCCGGGAAACCGCTCAATGGGCCGATCAGCACGGCTCTACTGCCCGACGGTAATCTCGTGGTCGGCAACACGCTCGATCCCGCGGGCAAGAACCTGATTATCGAGCTATCCGCTCCCGGCAAACTTTTGGAAGTCCGCAACGTCGACACGGGTGCCTCTGGAGCGCTCTTCGGTATCGTTGCCACGGGAACAAACGATTCCAACACAAAGATTTACTTCAACGACGACAACGACAACAACGTCCAGGTCCTGGAGCATTAGCCGGCGTTCCCGCTGACTTTAGACTTTTTTCATCCCGGCCCGGTACGCTCATCGCTACGAACCGAAATTTTTGGAGGTGTTATGTCAAAACGAATCGCGGCTCTCTTGCTCGCAGTAGGTGCTACCATGCTAGCTGCTTGCGCTGGGCAGCGCTCACCGAGCGCCGCCGGCGACGGCTCTGTCCTTCTGCCTTCCTTCGATAAGAATCTAGTGATCACCGCAACGCTCCCGAAGAATACGATCGGCGAAGAACTGCCGACCGAGGGTTTGGGAACGATCGACGACTCCTTTTGGAGTGCGACGCTGGGAGGATTCACGCAATCGAGCTTTTCGCAAGCCCTCGGTTTTTCGCCCGGCACGACGATTACGCTCATGAATCTTTCGAAGAACATTACCCATACGCTCGATTACGTCAAGAAGATCAAACGGCCGCCTGCGAAATTCCCGAAGAACCCGAACCTCCCGATCTCGGCTCACGGGAACGGCATTTTCGGCAAAGGATTCGCCAGTGGTCCGATCTCTCCGGGTAAATCGGTGACGATCAAGCTCTCGAAAGCAGGCATCTACTTATTCGGCTGCGCCTTCCATTACGGTGAAGGCATGCACGACGTGATTGTCATTAAGCCGAACGCGACGCCCGGACCAGAGGCGACGCCACCGGTGTAGTGAAGTCACGCGTTACAATATCGTGCCCGAAAGAAAGGCGCCTGCGGTCTGCAGGCGCCTTTCGGCGCAACGGTCAGTGTAGCCAAGTAGCGAGCTATGTGCTGACCTGCGCAACGATTGCGCGAAGTCTTCAGAGTTAAGGGCGGCCTATTCTGATGGTGCGTTGGCTTTGGTCGAAGCGCGCAGGTTCCGCGCGATCGTCCGACCGCGCAGTGCGCACGGGGGGAGAGCGAGATGTTTTAGCGATAGACTTGGCTTCTCGATGGCGAACCAGCTTGCAGCAGCCAGGGCACTGGCAATCGCGAGAGCCGACAAGAAGTACGGGGCGAAACCAAATGCGCTGACCCCGTACATAGCGAGCAGTTGCTGCACGGGGAAGGCATAGATGTAGAGGCCGTACGAGAGGTCCATACGCCGATCGAATCCCCGCAGTGGAAGTCGCATCGCGGCAAACAGAGTCAAATATGCAATGCACGGGATTGCGACGGGCGCGAAGACTCTCGTAGTGAGTGTCGCGAGCAGCGCAGTCGCAGCGAGCGCCGCAATCGATAACGACATAGGGATGCGATCGCGGACGAGGTAGGCAGACGCGCCGAACGCAAAGTAGACGAATAGTGTCAGAACCTGGACGATCATAATGTCGCCGTAACGCCAGAGCAGGCCCGTATAGCCGGCAAGCAGCATAAGATCGACGATCGCGATCGTTATCGGACCGCTCCTCAGGGCACCCATCACCCCGAAAGCCGCTATGCAGAGGTAGCAAAAGAATTCAGGGTTAAGGGTCCAGAGTGACAGGTTAAGGGTGAAAGGGACGGGCACGTGGGCGAGCACGCTCCCGATACGATCCTGGTGGATTCCGAGCAAAAGGTTACTCGTCACGTACGACCACGGCGACGGAACTTCTGCGAAATAGTGGAGCAGTGTCTTATGCTGGTATGCAAAGGCGAGCGGGGCAAATCCGAACGCAGTGACGACCAGGCAAACCCAAAAGCCAGGAAAGATTCGTAGAAAGCGATGCCAGATGAACCGGCCGATGGAGTTCACGGTTTCGTAGCTGCGCGTGATCAGGAAACCGCTCAGAACGAAGAAGCCTCCCACGGCCAGGAAGCCGGCGGTCGCGCCGTTGGGGTTTAAACGCGAGTGGATCATAACCAAAGCCCCCATTCCCATACGCGTGCGACCATATCACCGTCGCGGCAAAGAGGAAGCGCAAAAAACCGATGCTGTTGTTGCGAAGGTCTAGGTCGCCGAGCACGAGTTGGCGTCCCGAGCGTCCGCTCATCCTAAGTCGCGTCTACGGGCGTAGGCCGTACACGTCGAGCTCGGTCTGCGTGCCGACGTAGACGCGGCCGTTCGCGATCGTAGGAACGGAGAACTTGTTCGCGGGGCCGGCGCGGTCGCGAGGGCCGGCCTGATCGCTGGCGTAAAGCTCGTGGGTCACGTCGCGCGCGTCGTACGCGCGCAATACCGCGGGTGGGCCGCCACGAACTCTGCCGGAGACTCCGACCACCCAAACGATCCCGTTCTGCTCACCATTGGAGGACAGCGACGGCGTTGAGCCGGGATAGTTGAACGTCTCAGCGCTCTGGGAGACCGGCGTGCCGGATAGTCGCGCGCCGTGAACGGCGTAACGATCCAGATGCGCGCTGTTGGCCGCATAGTAGACCGCGCCGCCGAAATAAGCCGGGCTGCTGTAATAGCCGTTGTGAAGATTGGCGTCGAGTTGCTGCACGACATGGTTTTTATCGCGATGGAAGGTGCCCATGGCGTCACGGTCGAGCACGAAAAGCACCCCCTCTTTGCCACCCGTGACGGCTTCGTGAGGATGAGCCCCGGGATGGTTGGGCAGCAGCATGACGCCGCCGGATCCCAAATCGCCATCACGCCGCGACATCGGACGTTCGTTGTACGGCGCGAAGTAATCGACGACGTTGAGTTGGCTCGTCGCCGCTAGCCGTAAAACCGACATGCCGTGATTTGGTCCGCCGACCGCAGCGTTGAACGCGCCGTTCCCCGTCGAGACGTACAGGTCGCCGCCGTCATCGACGGCGGGCGCGGCCCCACCCTCCCAGATCCCGCCGAGAGCTCCCTTCGGCGTTACGCAGAAGACGCGCACGACGTCGAGCGTCGCCGCATCGAACCCGATCATCCATCCGCGCGCGTCGTCATTCGACGCATATGGGACGTAGACGATTCCTCGGTCCAGTGCCAAACCCGAACGTTGAAATGCGGTGTGCGGATGAAAATCCACTCCGGGGAAGCCGGGTGCCGTCGCCCGCACGGTGACCGGGCTGCCGGGTACTTCGGCACCGCTCGCGACGTCGAGCACGTGCAGCCGGTGGATGAAGATGCCGTGTTCGTCGGTTTGTACGTCGACGTAGAGCCGTCCGGTTGCAGGATCGACCACCGGCGTCCCGGTGATCCCATGTTCCGGCGCCATGATCGTCGGATCGCACTCAGGTTGACGTGGGCTCGTGCAGGGAACCGTCGTGATACCGCGGCCCGGATCGATGAAGCTATCGTGCCACAGCTGACCTCGCGCGACCATGGCGTCGAATCCGTAGACGCTGTCGTGTTCGGTTGCAACGATCACGACGTCGTGCGTTCCACGGCCGCGAACGCGCGGCACGTACAGCGGTTGTGCATAGATCTGACCGTCGACGCGATAAGATAAGAGTTTACCGAAGCGCTTGCGGTTCACGAGCGGTGGCGTGAGGAGCGTCTCGGCGCGATTCTGTCCCGTGCGTGCACGGTCGTTATGCCACGTGAGCACCCCGGAGAAGGCATTGACCGGAGAACTTGACGCTGGAGGCCGCGGCGCCGGCAGCGGCGATGCGCACGCGCCGAGTGCGATGGCCGCGACCGCTGCAAACGAGAAAAGCTTTCGCATTTGGTCGCTCCCCATGTAAGAACGGTTCGGCTAGAGGTCCTGCGGGGCGTCGACGCAAGTTCCTAGTCCGTCACGTGGGATGTGGCCGGAACGACCAAAGAGCACGAAACAGTATGCGAGTATTGGCGCGAAGCCGCTTTCGACGAAGGGTGCCCGGCTACTCAACGAGCCGAACCCCTCCCGTTCCAAGGCGATAGATTCCCCCAACGATGAGCAACTGACCGGAGTCTGCGCCGCGCGCCATCACCGGGGGAGTCGTTCGCAGCTTCGCGACCACCGCGCGTACGTTTGCCTCAACTGCCGCGTCCTCCGTACCGCGCGCTTGTACTACGCCGGCGATCCCAGGAGCCATAAGCCTTTGGATCTCAGCGAGATGGGTCGGCAAGGACGTGTTGGTCTGAATCGCTGAGTAGACGGCCTTAACCGCTCCGCAACCCTCATGACCGAGCACCATGATGAGTCTCGTCCCTAAGTGTTCGACCGAGTATTCGAGGGACGCGATCACCAAATCGTCGGCAACGTTTCCGGCGACCCGTGCGACGAACAAGTCTCCGATGCCAGCAACAAAGACGAGGTTGGGGATGACTCGCGAGTCGGAGCAGCCCAGGATCGCTGCGAAGGGCGCCTGGCTCGCTTTGAGGAGTTCTCGTTTCTCCGCAAACCTGTTTACATTTGGAAAGTCATCGTCGATGAAACGCTTGTTGCCGGCCATCAATCGTCCCAGCAGCCGCTCTGGTGTAACGCCGGCTGGCACCGCCGTTGCAGCTCGGCTCCGCTCGGGAAGCGCGGCGCTTATCGTTGCTACCCCACCGGCCAAAAATGCCGCGCGATTGAATAGCATACGGTCATTTGATGTCGATTCACTCATGAGCCTGTTTCCTCCAGAAGTTAACTCCTAGTTTCTCTGCCGTTGCATCCCTTCCCAGGAGGCGGAAACGGCATCACAGATGAGATACGAGAATCCTGCGTTCGAATAGAAAACGACGGCAGACTTGGGCCTTGATCAAGGGCGTCGGGAACATGGTCCAGGTCGGAAAACGAGCAATCTGGACCCGAAGAAGCCAGCCATCTGGGGAATCGGGGTCGAGGCGAAGAAGCTACTGCTTGGAGGCTTTCATGAATAATCTATTCCGACCAAGCGCGGCCATTGTGCTCTTTGTCGCAGCCCTGCTGGTTGCGTGTCAGGGTGCGAATAGAGGCGTGGGCTACAATCCCGCCATGTCGCAACAACTCTCGCCGCTTTCATCGCCGCAGCACGCGATTGCATCGCCGCAGTTGCTCGAATGTAAGGCGAAGCAGGAGGGCCCTCTGGGGACTTTCCTGAGTTACTTCGCTACTGGAAACGTCAAGGGGACGACCTTTACGGCAACGTCGAGCTCGTCGATTTGGGTACTCGAAAAGTACACCAAAGTAAAGCCGACGCCGACTCCTTCGCCGAGTCCATCGCCGTCGCCGAGTCCATCGCCCACGGCGAGTCCTAAGCCCGTGTCATATTACTTTTATGTGGGCACCTTCGCGATGAAGAACAAGCAGATCGGCTGCGCCTATTTGATAACGACCGTGAACGGTAAGCCGATTTCCGGCGAGCATTTCAATGGCGAGGCGGACGGATTTCCGAATCTGAAGAGTGGGAGCAACCACGTCGCGGTCGCGCAGGAGGGTAAAGTCTCGTCGCTCGTCATCTCGCACCTCTCAGCGAAGGGCGGTTCGGGTTCGGCGACGCTGATCGACTCGAACAAAAAGCCATACACGACGGGCTCGATCACATTGATCGGACGCGAGGTGATCAAGGAGATAGAGCAGGTGCAGCGACTGAGGCAAATCAACTCACCGGATCAATAGCGTAGCGATCCCTTACGGAGTACGCCCGCGTGGAAACCATGCGGGCGTACTCCGGACCCGCGTCGACGCCTCACGGCGTAACGTCCCATCGCTCGGCGTTCCAATAGTCGTACAACATGTTCGGTCGAAAGCCATGCAGGGCGGGATTGATCGCGATATACTCCTCGTCGTAGGCTAACGGCAGCAAGACCGCCTCGTCGCGAATGCGGCGTTGCAACGTGCTGAAGAAACGAGCGCGTGTGACGCGATCGAGCGTCAATTGCTGTGCGGCGAACGCTTTATCGTAGGCCGTGTCGCAAAAGCGTGACATGTTGGCACCGTTGGGTGCGCGCCTCGCGCAGGTCCATTGTTCCGACTCCTCCGGGTCGGTGCCCCCATAGAGGTTGTCCGAAAAGACGTTGAACCGGCCACCGTACTGAACGCCGCCGGCCGGCGCGGGGGCATACATAATCGTGTTCGTGTAGACACGGATCGTGACGTCGATCCCGGCCTGCGCGAGGTCGCGCTGCACGAGAGTGTCGATGCGGCGATTGTAATCGCGGGTGTCCGAGACCAGCTCGATGGCGAGCGGCACGCCGTTCTTAACGCGCCGGCTGCCGGCGAGGCGCCAGCCGGCATCGTCGAGATCGCGTCCCGCCTGCCGCGGAGCGTACGCCAACGGCCGAATCGATGGATCGTTGGCCCACAGCACGGTGGGGATTTCGGTATTCGCAATCGGGCGCAATCCCAAATAGGTACTGCTCAGGAGCGCGGTACGATCGATCGCTTCGGTTATGGCGCGCCGGACGCGCACGTCGTCGGTCGGCGGCTTCGCAGTTTGAAAGCTTAGGTAATCCATGCCGTTTCGCAGCACGGCTATCAGCGTGGCGTCACTCAGCGCGCGGGCTTGCGGTGTTTGCAAGATAGTCAAGTTGTCGATATCGACGTCGTGGGCGCGAAAAGCGTTGAAGAGCGCCCCGTTGTCGGCGACGATCTCGAAAAGGAGATGTTGCAGCCGCGGTTTGCGCCAGGCATAAGGATTCGGAACGAGTTCGATCTTGTCTCCGCGTGCCCAGCGTACGACGCGGAACGGTCCGCTCCCGAACGGGTGCGCGTTCCAGTCGGCACGCGATACATCTGTGCTCGCGAACGCATGCGCGGGCAAGATGCCGAACGCAAAATCGGACGGTGCGAAGAGTTCGCTGGTTGCGGCCGCCCAGGGATGGCGCAGTCGGATCCGCACGGTATAGGGATCGGGAGTCTCTAGCGAGACGATGGCGCGATACGCTTCGGTGTCGACGACGGGATTGCGCGGGTCGAGAATGGCTCGATAGGTAAATGCGACGTCTTTCGACGTTAGCTCGACGCCGTCGGCAAAGCGAACGCCGCGGCGCAGGTGGTAGACGATGGTCTTGCCGTCGCGCGAAACCCCACCGTTGGCCTGCGAAGGCACCTGCGTTGCCAGCAGCGGCACGATGTGGTTGCGATCGTTCAGGCCGACCAGCGTTTCGCAGTAGAGTTGGCCGAGATCGATCTGACGTTGGACGTAGCTGAAAAGCGGATTGAGGGAGTCGGGGTCGCTGACCATGCCGATCCGCAGCTCGTGCGGCGTGCCCCAGCCACGGGTGCCAACTTTCGTACACGATACTAAAACGACGAGCAGAGCCGCCAATAAAGCCATACGGGGAAGCATGTTCGCGCTTTCGCTCCGATTTTTGAATGGTCCCGCCAAGTTGCGCGCGCGCCGCGAAGCCCCGGCATGTCGCCAGCGAAGTGGCGGGGCCCCTCACTTGCTATTACGGGAGAAGTCGAACATGAAACGTGCTCCGATCTTCACCATCGGAATTACAGCTTGCTCCGTTATGTTGCTGGTGGCGTGTTCCGGTGCGCCGAACGCGGGTCCTACGTTTCCTGCATCGCAAATGTCACGCGTTGCGGCGCCACACGGGTTCACGCTCGCCGGTAACGATATGCGCTTTTTCAGCGGCCCCCAGAGCCGGCTCATGAGGAGCCTGCGCGCGATGCCGGCAAAGCGCAAAGTTGAAAAGGATTTCTTCGTCAGTACCACGGGGCCGGAGGTGCTCATCTATTCGAACAAGACCTATAGCGAGATCGGTGAGCTTACGAACGACCTTAGCGCGACAGACGGAGTCTGGGTCGACAAGAAAGGCAATATCTACGTCGCCAATGTCCCCACCAACGTCGTCGAGTTTAAGAAGAGCGGCTCGTCACCAATCTGCACGTATACGGGTACGACCGATCCGATCAACGTTACGACCGACGCGAAAGGTAACGTCTACGTCGTCGATATCTCAGGAGGTTTTGTCGACGAGTATGCCCAGTGCAGCAACACGATCGAGAAGCAATTCCAAGCAGCCGACGCCCAAGGCGCGGCCGTCGATAAATCCGGCGATCTCTTCGTCGCCTATGGCGGCGGCAGCCTCGAAGAGTTCAAAGGCGGATCGACCACGGAGACGCCGCTCGGCGCCAGCGTTGGCGAGGCCGCCGGCCTAATCATCGATAAGAAAGGGAATCTTATCGCGGACGATCAGGCGGGCGACATTCTGGTTATCCCCCCACCGTACTCCAGCGCCACGGTGCTCGTTAGCGGTTTGAGCGACCCGTTCCACTGCTCGCTCAACGAGAAAGAGAACCTTCTCTTCAACGCCAACTCTGGCAGCGGGGATGTTACGGTCTACTCCTACCCGTCGGGTTCGCTCGAGCAGACCGTGAACACGGGCGCCGCCGAAGGCGTCGGCGAATCGCCCAACGCGGTCTTTTAATCGCTTCGGCTAACTCGCGGCTCCCGCTTTTCAATTATTTACTGACCGTCGCGCCGAAGGGTTCCGAAACGCTGATTGTCGCAGTAGGCGAACCACCGGTAGGGTATTTGTAAATGCCGAAAACGCCGCCGTCCTGGCTCGGCGCGACGACGCTCGCAGCCTTGTGTTTCTTCCTCCCACTCGATGCAACGATCCAAAACTGGTTGACGTAGTCTGAACCGGCCAGTTGCGTCGAGCCCTTCACCGTGCCGTCCTCGTCCGTTCGATAGATCGTCCCCGTGTCGGTGTCGCCGACGGCGATGAGTTTTCCATCCCACTGCACGCCGCCCGGCCATTCAATCTTCTGAGTGAAGTCGATGTTCTTAAACGAACCGCTTCCCTTGGGAAGCTCGGCGAGCACAAAAGACGAGCTACTGTTGACGCCGTCGACGAAAAGATTGCCGCTCGAGTCGTAACCGCAGAAACGATAGTTCGTCATGGCGGGGTCCGAGTAGACTTGTGGGTTGCCTCGGGCGCCGGTATAAATGGAAACGCTGCCTGCGCCGGATGTGCTGTAAAAATTGGTGACGGCGAGGTTACCGGTCGTGGGATCTACGGAGCACCCCTCCGGATACTCGCCGGTATCGCTGAGCGTGGCGACCGGAGTGGTGCCGCCGTGGGCGTATTCGACGATCTGCGAAGCTCCGTCGTTAACGATCCAGACGTTCGCGGATTTGTCCGCGCAGAGCCCGTAGGGCTGCGTGAATCCGGTGAGCGTTCCGAGCAGCTTCTGCGTCGAGTAGGAATAGACGTAAACGTCGCCGGTTAAGACAGACGAGACGTAGAGCAAGCTCTTGGCCTGCGCTTGTGGATCCATCCACGAACGCGCTCGAGCGGCGCCGACGCCGGCGATCGGCGATTGCGGGCCGCCGCACGACGCGAGAAGCACGCCGAGAGTCCAGAAACCGAGAGCCCTGCCGAATGTTCGCACGAGTCCTCCTTAGAAAGAATGCGTGTGGGTGGCTTTTATTTTCTCTGTTGCGTGAGAATCAGCACGTAGAGGAGTCCCATAATGGCGTCTGCGCCGACGACCGCAATAGTTAGGCGTCGCCTGCGCAACGGGCTTGCGATGACGAGGATGCCGAAAGCGAGTTTCTCCGCGGCCCCAATGATCAAGGCCGGCAGGCGAGCTTCGGGGTGATAGCCGGCGTACATCAACAAACCGCCAACGAGCGCGGCGAGCAGACTCCAGTGGCGAGCCATCAAGATCACGGTAGTGTCACTCGTCGTCTCGCCGAGGAGAAAGGCGAGGAGTTGGCGTGGTATGACGACCCCGACGCCGACCGCGGCGGTCAGAGCGCCGGTAACAAGAAGGATCGTGCCGATATCGGTTGCGGTCAGCCGTTCACTCCATTAAGAACGCGTGTCTGATGCGCAGCTTCATGGAGGGCCGCGTGTTCCGCTGGGCTCTTCGGCGTCGGCTCCAGGTCGAACGTCACGGTATTGATCGTCCCGGTAAACGCAAACGGAGACTTATAGGTCGGAGAGACCGGCGCCCGATTGTCTCTACCGATATCCATACCGGCGTAGCCGGAGAAACGCCCGGGGACCGTGTGCTCCAACCTTCCCTCGGCAACGGTAGCGCCGTTCACTAGGAGTTTCGTGGCGCCGCCGGTTGCCGGTTTCGGCGCATCCGCGCTGAACTCAAAGCGCACGACTACGTGGCCGGCCGGAAGCGCTTGCGGTGACGAGATCGTCCCGCCCTTGGCCATGCCGCGCAGAAGCCGATTCGTGTCGCCCAACTTCTCCAAAAGCTTTACCATCCTTGGGTGGGACGAGTCTTGCACGAGAGGAATGCCCAAGAAGCTGTACGTGTGGTGCAGTTTTCCGTTCTGCACGTAGAGCGAGAAGCCGCCGAGAAAGTCGGCGTTGGCAACGATGGCGCCTTCCGCCCCGCCGGACGGAATGACGATATCCGCCTCGATCGAGTATGACGTGCCGTAGATATGCGGAATCATTCCGGGTCCGACGTTCTCCACGCCCGAATAGAACGTAAACTTCGTCGTCTTCCCTGCGTTCGGCGGTAGCACGCCGAAGAAGCTCGCCAGTCCGCCGAGCAACGGCGTAGCGTTATATTTCTCCGCCTCTTCCCAGAAGAGCGCCTTCAACTCGTTCAACTTCTCGGGGAACTTCTGCGCCAGGTCGTTTGCCTGCGAGAAATCCTCCGTCGTGTCGTACAGTTCCCAGACGTCTTTCTCCGGGTCCCAAACGCCGGGCGCAAACTTCTCCAAGGCCGTGGGGTCCAACGCCCACGGTATGCGACCGAGCTTACAACTCGCAATCCAGCCATCTTTATACATCGCGCGATTGCCGAGGATCTCGAAGTATTGCTGCGTGTGGCGCTCCGCGGCTTTAGCGTGGTCGAAGGTGTACGCGAAGCTCGTGCCGTGCATCGGCATCTGTTCGATACCATTGACGAGCTTGGGCGCCGGAACCCCCGCGACCTCGAGAATAGTCGGAGCAACGTCGATCACGTGGGTGAACTGGGATCGAATGCCGCCCTTGTCGGTAATGCGTTTCGGATAGCGGACGACCATCGGATCGCGCGTCCCGCCAAAATGCGATGCGACCTGCTTGCCCCATTGGAACGGCGTATTGCCGGCCCAGGCCCACGCGCAAGCAAAGTGAGGGGCGCTGCCGGGGCCGCCCCAGGTGGCGGCACCGCCGTAGACGTCGGCGAGGTCCAATTGCTGTTCGGCGGTTAGTGGGATTCCGTTGAGCACGGTCATCTCGTTGAAGCTGCCCGTCGTCGTGCCTTCCATGCTCGAGCCGTTGTCGCCGTAGATATAGATAACCAACGTGTCGTCGAGGACACCGATCTCCTCGATGGCCGCAACGACTCGCCCGATATTGTAATCCGCGTTCTCTTGGTAGCCGCAGAAGACTTCCATTTGGCGCGCGTAGAGCGCTTTCTCTGCCGCGGAGAGCGAGTCCCAGGCCGGCATTGCCTCGTTACGCGGCGTCAGCTGCGCGCCGGCCGGAATGACTCCGAGCTTCTTTTGCCGCTCGAACGTTTGCAGGCGCAGTGCGTCCCAGCCGGCATCGAACTTCCCCTTGTATTTGTCGGCCCATTTGCCCGCCACGTGATGCGGCGCGTGACTGGCTCCCGTCGAGAAGTAGATGAAAAACGGCTTGTTGGGATCCTGAGACTTCTGACCGCGAATCCACTGGATCGTCCTATCCGCCATCGCATCGGGAAAGTAGAAATCCTCATCTTGCGGCGGTCCCAGCACCGTGTTGTTCTCCGTAATCACGGTGTCGTATTGGCTTGCTTCGCCGCCGAGGAAGCCCCAAAAGTAGTCGAATCCAAGGCCGTTGGGCCAGCGGCGAAACGGTCCGGCCGGTCCCTGCTGGTCGTCGGGCGTTAAGTGCCACTTGCCGAAGGCGGCGGTGTTATAGCCATTATTCCGCAATATCTCCGCGACCGACGCGGCGCTCTTGGGCCACGTCGCATTGTATCCGGGCCACCCACCACAAAACTCTGCAATCGAACCGAATCCGACCGCATGGTGGTTGCGGCCGGAAAGCAGCGCGGCCCGGGTGGGCGAGCAGAGGGCGGTGACGTGAAAGCGATTATAGCGAAGGCCTTCCTGAGCGAGCCGCTCGAGTGTCGGGCTCGCGCTAGCGCCACCGTACGTAGCCGCATTCCCGAATCCGGCATCGTCAACGAGCACCAGAAGGATGTTCGGTGCCGCTTTGGGAGCCTGGACCGGGATCGGAAAGTCTGCCACACTGCCCGCAAGCGTTCGGTTTGCGATACCCTTGAACGGGCGATCGGGAATGGGAAGGATGGTACGGTCGAGTGCATCACCGTTGGACTGCGCGGCGGACATAGGCTACCTCCTCGCTATCGCGTGCGCGGTGTGAAGTTCGTGCTCCGATCGATGATCGTGAGGTTCTTACTCTGCCCGTTCACCGTTGTCGTCGAGGCATAGCGCGTGCCGTCCGGCAGACTCGCGAAGCGCACCTGCATCGTTACGACATCGGACGGCTGAGTCAGATACGAGGATATGTCGATCGACGTCAGAGTTTTTGGGTTGTTGCGCAGGTTCAGCGCGATCGCATCACCCTGCTTGAGGTAATTCGAAATCAGAATGGATGAATAGCCAGGGCTTCCCGCCGGCTTAACCGTGACCGAACCCCGTGCGTATAGCTCCTGAATCTTTGCCGGGTTCAAAGGCGAGTAGCTCTTCGCGAGCGCACCAACTTGCTGCGCATACGCCTTAAAATCTTCCTTGACCCGGTGTATGATGCCGCGCTGCCGCCCACCGCTCGACGGAGCGACGGGTTGCGCGATCAGCGTTCGTATCTGCTGGCCATCCGGCCCGAGTGCAACCTGATACACGCTCTGCTCCTTGACGCCGCCCTTAACGCTAATCGTTTCTTGCGTCTGCCATGTGTAGTGCGAAAGCTGCCGTTGGTTGGCCGCCATCAACTGCTTCACTCGCTGCACTTTTTGCGCAAGCGGTGCATTCTGTGCCATACCAGGTGCTGCGTAGACGAAAAGTCCGGTAAGGAATAGAGCGACGGGAATGGCTGACTTCACGATTGTCCTTCCATTGGTTTTCTAGCAAAGGAGAAGTCTAGCGGGCGGTTGTACAGTTCCTCCTACAGACGTCCATGAGCAACTGAGCGCTGGGCCGAGGTCGCTTCTCGAATCGCAGCTTGGGTGGTAGGATGGAGTACCTAGCTCGCGAGAGCTCGGCATCCGTTGGGACGCACGGTTCGGTTGCGCACTCGATTCTCTTGCGTTCAACGAAAGGATTCAATCATGAGACTAGTTGGACTGATCGTCGTCGCGTTTATGCTCGGTCTGGGCGCGCCTGCGTTGGCGAGCGGGTCCGTCCGGATTCAGCAGAGAGACGGTTCCGTGCAGACGTATACCGGCGTGACCTTGAAAATAGGGAACAAGACGCTGACCTTGACATCGGCCGACAAGGTCTCGACGGTCGTCCTCAGCGGTGCTGACTGCGCTCACGACGGCGCTATCGTTCGCTGCGCGGGCGGGCGGTTCTCGCTCCTCCGAGACGGGGAGAGGCACACCGTCGCGTTCAAAACGGCCACGTTCTACTTCAACCTAACCGATCAAGATCAGTTGTTGCCGCTTTCGACGACGAAGATCGCCGCCCACTCGGTGATCTTCGCCGTGCAGACGGCAAAGGGGACGTACATAACCGGAAACGGCAAGCTCGACCAGGAGTCCGCACAATGAGAACCTTATCGATTTTACTCGTCATCGCACTTGCAGCCGCGCCACTGACGGCCTCGGCTCAGCGCGCCGGCCGTGGCGGCGGCGGCGGCGCGTCCCGCTCGGCTCCGAACCAAGGCCGCGGCTTCAACATGAGCAACGACGTGCCGTCGAAGGGCGCCGCAACCGGAAAGAACGGATCCGCAGCCTATAATAAGAACACCGGAAACGCCGCGGCGTACAACAAGAACACCGGAACCGCAACGACGTACAATAAAAACACGAACACGACGACGCAGTACAATCGAAACACGAGCAACTCGAACACGTACAATAAGAATAGCAGCAATTACAACAGCGGCGCCTACAACGGCAAGAACTCCGCGGGGGCGTACAACAAGAACACGGGTAACGCCGCGGTCTATAACAAAAATACCGGCAACATGGCGGTGTACAACAAGAACACCAAGAGCTACAGCACGTACCATTATAATAACAACGGCCGGAACGCGTACTATTACGGTGGCCGCGTTGTCGTGAATCCCAGATATTACCCGGCTTGGGGATGGAATCGCGGCGTCGCTTGGAGGCCGTACGGAACGTATTGGGCCGGCGGATTTTGGGGAGCTTTCGCAATTGGGGCAGCGACGGCCGCAACTATGGGATACGTCAACTATGCGAATCAGCGATACACGTCCTATTCGATCAATGCCGGCAGTCCGGGCGCGACCTTGTTGTCGAACTACGGTCTGCAGCAGGTTCCGTGCGGGCCGTCCGGCCTGGTCGTGATCTACGGGCCAAACCTCGGCATCATTTGCGCGAATCCGAACAACCTAGTCGCTCCGGGCAACTACGCCGTCAATGTCGACAACTTGACGCTTCAATCGCAATAGCGAAGGGCGCCGGCCTCTAGTCCGCGGCCTCGGTTGTATCAAACGAGCGGATCGCTTCGACGAAGGCGGCGCCATAGCGCTCGAGCTTCACGTCGCCAACACCACCGATCTGCCGGAACGCCTGCAGCGTGACCGGTTGGTGCGTGCACAGCTCGCGTAAGGTCGCGTCAGAAAAAACGACATAGGGCGGAACGCCTCGATCGTCCGCGAGACGCTTGCGCAGCGTGCGCAGTCTCTCGAACAGTGCATCATCATGGACGTTGGGCTGTGCTCGAAGCCGGCGGCTGGGCCGCTTCTCCGTCTTGGCGACGAAGCGCGGCATGGCAAAAGCGAATGCACGGTGCTCTTTGAGCGCACGCAATCCTTCCTCGGTTACGGACAAGGTTCTATGTTCGTAGCTCTGTTCGACACAACCCGTCCGCATGAGTTCCGAGAGCACGGCCATCCATTCGCCTTTACTGTGCTCGGCACCGATCCCGAAGGTCGATAGGCGATCGTGCCCCCATGCGATGACCTTCTCAGTTCGCTTTCCGAGCAGCACGTCGACGATATGGTGCGCACCGCTCGAAAATCCGCTGCGCTCCCGCACGCGATAGATGCATGAGAGCAGCTTCCGAGCGATCTGCGTGCCGTCGACTCGCTCCGGCGGTTGCAGGCAGTTATCGCAGTTGCCGCACTGGTGGGCTACTCCGTCCTCACCGAAATAGCGCAATAGGTGACTCCGCCGGCAATGCGTCGTCGCTGCGAAATCGAGCATTTGTTGCAGAAGGCGCTCGGCCTTTTCGCGTTCCTGCGGATTCTCTATCTGGCGAATGAAATGCCGCTGTTTCGCCGCATCGCCTGCGCTGAAGAAGAGCGCACAATCGCTGGCGAGGCCGTCGCGGCCGGCCCGTCCGGTCTCCTGGTAATAGCCTTCGACGTTCTTGGGCAGATCGTAGTGTACGACGTAGCGCACGTTAGGTTTGTCGATGCCCATGCCGAAGGCGATCGTAGCGCACATGACGCGGATCTCGTCGCGAATGAATAGCTCCTGGTGGCGAGCGCGCTGCTGCGGCAGGAGGCCGGCGTGGTACGGGCGAGACGAGATGCCCGCCGCGGAAAGCTTCGTCGCCAGCTCTTCTGCCGAGTTGCGGCTCTGCACATAGACGATACCGCTCTCGTTGGCACGGGCCGTACACCAAGACAGCAGCTGTTTAACCGCGTCGGTTTTTTCGAAGACGGCGTAGCGTAGATTCGGCCGGTTGAAACTTGCAACGAAGCGGCGCGGCTCGCGCAACTCGAGAAAGCGCTCGATGTCGTCGCGCACGCGCGCGGTCGCCGTCGCGGTGAGCGCCAACATCGGAATGTTGGGATAACGCGAACGCAGCGATGCGATTTGGCGGTACTCGGGCCGAAAGTCGTGCCCCCATTCGCTGACGCAGTGCGCTTCGTCGACCGCTATGCGGCGCAAGCTCCAGCGCGCCAAGCCGGCGAGAAACCCCGCCATCACGGTGCGCTCCGGAGCGACATACAGCAGGCGGTACGCACCACGGTCGAGCGCTGCCAGCCGATGCGCGGTCGCCTCCGGATCGAGCGAACTGTTGAGGAACGTTGCCGGAATACCATTGGCTTCCAGCGCGTCGACTTGATCCTTCATCAATGCGATCAGTGGCGAGATAACCAGCGTGAGCCCTGGCTCGAGCAGTGCCGGTAATTGATAGCAGAGCGATTTCCCACCGCCGGTCGGCAGGAGTGCCACGACGTCGCCGCCAGCCATCGCCGCTTCTACGATCTCGCGCTGCAGCGGACGAAACGTCTTATGCCCGAAGTGATGATTCAGTGCCTCGTCGAGCGTCATGATGCGGTCAGCGCTTCCAACGTTCGACGCGCGCCGGCCGCTTACATGGTATTCGCAGTGCGAATCTTCATTCGTTTGCCGCCTCGATGGTTGTGCGCATCAAGGCTATCGCGCGAAACGTCCGCTCCTGCTGTCGGATCGGCAGCCACCCGAGGATGAGCGTATCCATGGGTTGCCACATGATCACCCAGCCGGCAATGACGAGCGTTTCGACGACCAGCGTGCGGATTGCATCGGGCAGGAAGTCCGTGTGCTGCACTCCCGCGGTCAGCAGCAGGCTAAGGGCAAAGAACGCCAGGCCCCATACGAACGTGCTCAGGGCTCCGTGACGCCACTCCGCCATTTGGAGGCGGGCCTCGGCGATCTTGTGCGAACAGTATCGGGCAATCGCCCGTTCCACGCGGGTTTGCGTTTGC
>Ga0182015_10002015_pt1 | contig 25509 bp, 17 predicted proteins | sample 712P3MmetaG_FD_120478 | JGI IMG/M metagenome (GOLD analysis project Ga0182015, IMG submission 120478) | Permafrost microbial communities from Stordalen Mire, Sweden - 712P3M metaG | ecosystem: Environmental > Terrestrial > Soil > Wetlands > Permafrost | place: Sweden: Stordalen | collected...
TAATGGCCTGGGCTTGCCGCTCGGTGAACTCGAACTGCCCGATCAAACCATCGCGCGCCTCGCGAGGGGTTTTGGATGCGCGGATCAGCTTGATAACGGCGTCCAGATTTTCGAGAGCCTTCTGGAATCCGAGCAAGATGTGCTCGCGCTCGCGCGCTTTGCGCAGCAGGTAATCCGTGCGGCGCCGCACCACGTCGATGCGGTGATCGATGAAGCGCTTCAGGACGTCGGCCAAGCCCAACTCGCGCGGCTGCCCATTGACGATGGACAGCATGATGACGCCGAAGTTGATCTGGAGCTGGGTGTGCTTGTAGAGGTTGTTGAGGATCACTTCGGCCTGCTCGCTGCGCTTCAGCTCGAAGACGATGCGCATGCCGTCGCGATCGCTCTCATCGCGAATTTCCGAGATGCCCTCGATCTTTTTATCGTTGACCAGGCCGGCGGCGGCTTCAATGAGCCGCGCCTTGTTGACCTGGTACGGGATCTCGGTGACGACAATCGCTTCGCGGTCTTTGCCGGACTTTTCGGTGGCGGCTTTGGCGCGCAGCTTGAGCGTGCCGCGCCCCTTGGTGAAGTAGTCGAGAATGCCCTGGCGGCCGAGAATGAACCCGCCGGTGGGGAAATCGGGGCCTTGCACCAGGCTCACAAGCTCGCTCAAATGCGTTTCGGGCTTTTGAACCAGCAGAATGGTCGCGTTGATGATCTCAGTGAGATTGTGCGGCGGAATATTCGTCGCCATGCCCACCGCGATGCCTGAAGAACCGTTGATCAGCAGGTTGGGAACGCGCGTGGGAAGGACTTCAGGCTCGACTCGGCGCTCGTCAAAGTTTGGCCGGAAATCGACGGTCTCTTTGTCGAGATCCTCGAGCAGCGCGGTGTCGATGCGCGACAGCCGGGCTTCGGTGTACCGGTAAGCCGCGGGCGGATCGCCGTCCACGGAGCCGAAATTTCCCTGGCCGTCCACCAGCGGATAGCGCAGCGAGAAGTCCTGCGCCATGCGCACTAACGCGTCGTAGACCGGAGCGTCGCCGTGCGGATGAAAGTTGCCCAGCACTTCGCCAACGATACCGGCGCACTTGCGATAAGGGCGGTTGAACGCCAGACCCATCTCCGACATCGCATACAAAATGCGGCGATGCACGGGCTTTAAGCCGTCGCGGATGTCGGGCAGCGCGCGCCCGATGATCACACTCATGGCGTAGTCGAGATACGAACGCCGCATCTCGTCTTCGATGTTGATGGGGATCAGGTTCTGCTTGCCCTCACCGCCCAGCGGCATTTGCGAGCTGCGGTCCGGCGGAGGCGGAGGGTTATTGGGATCGTCGTTTGGATTTCGGGGGTCTGCCAACTAGTTAACTCCTAGAAAATAGAGGAACGAAGCGCTCGAGAACAAGTGCGTTTCGCAAGCCTTATTTTAGCAGTCCGAAGGCCTCCGGCACCACTCTAATTTAGGGCGCGAGTTTAGCGCGGAACCAATTGGAGAGCTTGCCGGACGGCCGTGTTGCCAGGGTCCAACTCGAGGGCCTTCTGGGCGAACACCTGGGCCTGGCGCAACTCACCGGCAGCCGCGGAAGTAAGCGCCAGATTGGCGTAAATCGCCGCAGCGGGTGGGCCGATGTCGAGAGCCTTCTGAAACTCGGCGCGCGCGTCGGCCGTGCGCCCCATAAGCGCGTACAGCACACCCAAATTGCAATGCGCGTCGCGGTATGAGGGATCGATGCGAATGGCTTTCTCGAGCTTCGCAATCGCCTGGGGGATTTTGTTGGCGCGTGAGAACTGCTGCGCTTCGTAAGCCGCGCGGCGCGCCTTCTCAGAAATCGGGTGCTGGAGTTCGCGCAGCGATACGACACCGGAAATCGGTTCCCGTTCCGGACGCTGGGGCCAGTCCGGAACCACGCTGGGCTGGTCATAGATCTGGAGATGGCGAGGATCGCCTTGCGGCATTTGAGCGTACAGCGCCACTGAAAAACAGAGGATTCCCAAGAATCTGCTGGTAGACACAGTTCCTCCTGAAATGCTTATCGGTGAAATTCTACGGACGAGGATTGTGGGATTACGAACGAGGAACGGCGTGAGCCAACGTAGACTCTATCGATATTCTAGTGAGGTGTCAGGAATAATACCAATCCAAAGTTTCTATGCGGGCGATTTGGGAATCTCGATGAAGTTAGCCGGCGATATCCACGGTCTTGGTGTTGTCGTCGGGAATGCGATCGATCAACAGCAGGAAAGGGTCGATGCCCGCCTTGTCCGGCGCCTCATCCACCGTGAAGGTGTAAGTCGCAGCGCCGCTCTTCATTAGGATGCGCTCGCGGTACAGGGTCTTGCCGTATTTTTTCCCGTGGGGTGGTTTGGCGAAGGCCCCGATTTCGATCCAGTCGTTCACCGGTACTTCGTGCTCTTCGCCCTTCTCGTCGGCCTTGAACTTCTTCGCGTCCACGTGAATGGTCACGTCGTACTTGCCGTCCGCGCGCTTGCTGGCGGTGGCTGACAGCGTGCGATTCGAAAACAGGGTGATGTCGTAGAACAGATCCTGGATCAGGTATTGATATTGCGGCGGCGTCTCGGCACGCAGCGCGTCCACCAATGCGTAGGACACCGGATAGGGCGGAGGAGCGTACGCGTACTGTTGCAAAACTTTTCGCAGAGCCCGGTTCACTGCTTCCTCGCCGATCATTTCTTTCATGTAGTACATCACCACGCTGCCCTTGCGATAGTGAACGTATCCCTGATTCGAATCCACTCGCAACAGCGGACGCTCTTTCAACAGCTCCCGGCCTCGTGAGCGGAGATAGTTGTCCATTTCGTACTTCAGAAACTTCCGCATGATGTCGCGGCCATATTCTTTTTCCATCACCATGAGAGCCGAATACTGGGCGAGTGTTTCGGAAAGCAGCGTCGCGCCCTGCATATTCGCTCCCGAAACCTGGTACGCCCACCATTGATGCCCCATTTCGTGGGCCACCACGTAATAAACCATGTCGATGTCTTCGGGATCTTTCAAGTTCGCGATGAATCCGATGCTCTCCGAATAGGGCATGGTGCCCGGGAAGGCCTGCGCGAAGCGCTCAATGCGCGGGAATTCGATGATCCGTGCTTCCTTTTGCGCGTAAGGTCCGAAATTCTTGGTGTAATACTCGAACGACTTCTCCACCGATCGCAACATCTTCGGAACGTTCCAGGGTTGTTCCTTGAGATAGTAAACCTCGATCTTTATTCCGTTCGATTCCTTCCGCGCCACTTCGTAATCCGCCGAGAGGAACGCGTAGAAATTGTCGGCGAAGTGATCGAGCTTGTATTTGAAGTAGCACCGGCCGTTTTCGGTCCACTGGCGTTCCAGGGATCCGGGCGCCACGGCGATCTGACCGGGTGATGTGGAGATGACGGATTCTTCGTTCACCCAATCGGAGTTGTTGCTGAGGTAGGTGTCCATGCAATCGGCGGTGCAGTTGCGCTCCAGTGCCGGCATCAGATCCTTTTCCTTCAGCCCGAATTTCTTGCGCTTGTTTCTGTTGTCGAGTTCGCGCTGGGGCTGGTATCCGATCTGCGGAGACACCGCGGCGTTGTTAAAGAACGTTCCGTTCTGAACCACCTGCAACACGCTGACGGTATTCTCAAACCCGCGCGGCTCCCGTGTGACAGTAAACCGGAAGTGCCGCTGTTCGCCCGGCTGCATGGGTGGATCGAATTCATAAATCCGATATTGCAGCCGCTGGTCGTCCTGCTTCAGCCTGGCTCCATCGATCTGGACTTGGGTCTGAAAGTCCGGACCGGCATCATTCAGGTACAACACGGCGATGGGCTTATCACTTTTGTTTTGAATGAGGGTGTCCGCGTGCATGGTTGCGGCGCGGCGCTCGGGATACAGATCGATGGCATATTTCACATCGATGATCCGAGGCTGTGGCAGCTTGTCGTACCTCTTGTAGGTCTTCTCGTAGTCGGCGGATATATGATCGCGATCATCTTCGCTGAGGATCGTATTCAGGACCTTCGTGTTGTAATAGATCCACGCGCCCGTTCCCAGGAAAGCGGCCAGCAGGACGACCGCCAGGACCCGAACAGGCGCGGTGAAACGTAAGCGGGCGTCCCGTAAACGCAGCCTCCAGGCGTGCTCGCGGCCCCGCTGCCATAACAGGATGCTCGAGACCGCCAGCAATCCGCAAAAGGCTAGCCAGTACATCGTGAACCACGTCCAGCTCTTCCAATACGGCGCGAATCCGAAGAAGTCGGAGTAGGTCGTAGTGGGCTGCGATCCGAACTGGACCAACAGTGTCGCTATATGCAGGGGCCGCCACACAAACTGGTTGGCGATCACGAAGGCGATGAAGGCGAAATATCCAACGTACTTATTGGGCGAAATCACGTGAACGAAGTACGCCAGCACCGCGAGGAAAACGAAGGCCGTGAAATCCATTACCAGCAGCTCGGTGACCCACAACCCAAACTGGTAGCGGTGATAATGGCTGAACACCTGCGTGAGAATGCCGCTCACCCCAGCCAGGCAGACGATCAGGAAAATCGTGCACAACAGGGCGCCGAGCTTGGATGCGTAGGACGGCCAATCGGGGTGGGGCAGGGCGTCCTCAATTTCGTCCATTCTGGCATCGCGTTCCTTCCAGACCAGGGTCCCGGCGTAATAGGTCAGCATGCCGATCAGGAAAACATAGAGCGAGCCCTGAATAGTTTCAATCAGCTTATACGTCACGGGCCACGACGTATTGCCATAGCCCTCCGACGCGCTGACAATGATGCTCGGAATCGTGTTCAGAAGCGCGGCGCACGTGATGACAATGAAGGAAGTGGACTTTATGAGTCCCAAGAACTCTACCTTGAAATCTCCCCGGAACTGCGCCCATTGCGCGCCGAGCCCGAAGGCTTGCCGCAGCACCGGGATTGGTACGGCCATGGCGGCGGCCGCCTCGCCGTTGTCGCGGGCTTGCTTGTGACGCCCAGCCCGCTCCTCAAACCGGAACCTCCAATAGGCAAATGCGAAGATCGCCGCTCCCACCGCCAGCCAAATCACCCGGTTCCAGAGCAAGAGCCCGCTATATCCGATAGCCAGCGTATTCTTCTCGGCGACGGTGAAATATTTCGTCGCGATCGCGAATGTGCGGATGGCAAAAGGATCCAGCAGCGCCGCCCAGGTTTCATGCTGGACGTCGGTTGTGAGCGCCTGGCCCACTCCATAACCGGTCAACAACACCAGACCGCCGATGAACGATGTCACCGTGCTTCGAGTCAGAACCGCGATGGCGAAGATAATGGCGGCGATGAAGAGCGTGTTTGGAACCGCGAAGACCAGAATGCCGTAGAGGTGAGCCGTCCAGTTCACGGCGCCCCACCGCTCGGGATCTATCCACGGCATCCACTTCCCAACGAAAATGCCGAGAGAGACGCCGAGGATCGGTATCACCGCGACCAGCGCGGATCCCAAGAAGCGCCCGGTGAGGTAATCGAACTTCTTCAGCGGAGTGGCGAACAGCAGTTGGTGCGTGTTGAAGGCGAAATCCCGGGATGCCGCCGAGTTCACGAAGGCCACCGTCATCACCAGTCCTAACAGGCTCATGATGGCGTAGTAATTCTCGATGACGAATGGCGCGTTGCGATAGGTGTTTTCGAGCGCCCCGCCAACCTGGATCTGGTCCGTCGACGTTGCGCCGAAGATCATCAAGGCGACGATCAGGAAAAAGATCCACAACATCCACGATCGCAGCCAATAGCGGATTTCGAAGCTTAAGAAATGGGTCAGCATGTTTGGCTACTACAGTCCTGCAATGCGCGAGAAAAACACGTCTTCCAGGTCCGCTGGCACGGGCTGGAATCCATCTCCAGGGGGCTCGGCGCTATAGACATGAATCAGCGGCCGGCCGGCGATGAGCTTGCTCGATATCAACCGGTAGCGCTCTTCGTACGCTTTGATCTCCGGCTTTGGGATGGACTTCTTCCAGATTTTCCCGCTCAGCTGGCCAACGGCATCCTCGGGAACGCCCGCAAACAGCACGCGGCCTTCGTGGATGATGGCCATGTTGGTACACAGCTCCATCACGTCCTGGACGATGTGCGTGGAAAGAATAACAATGACGTTTTCGCCGATCTCGGAAAGCAGGTTGTAGAAGCGGTTGCGCTCACCGGGATCGAGGCCCGCGGTGGGCTCGTCCACAATCAGTAACTGCGGATTCCCGATCAGCGCCTGCGCAATGCCGAAGCGCTGCCGCATGCCGCCGGAAAATCCCGACAGGGCTTTCTTGCGGACTTGGTGCAGGTTGGTGCGAACCAGCAGCGACTCCACCAGTTCGTGGCGCTCCCGGCGATGGACGAAGCCTTTCAGCAGCGCCAGATGATCCAGCATGTCCTGCACGGAAATTCTCGGGTACACGCCGAAGTCCTGGGGCAGATATCCCAGAATCTGGCGGACCTCGTCCTTTTGACGTAATACGTCGATATCTCCCAACCACACCTGACCGCTGTCCGGCTCCTGAAGCGTGGCGATGGTGCGCATCAGCGTGGACTTGCCCGCGCCGTTCGGCCCCAGCAGGCCGTACATGCCGCGCGGAATGGTGAGCGAAACATTGTCCAAAGCACGGACGCCGTTGGGGTAGGTCTTGGAAAGATTCTCGATACGAAGTTCCATGTTTGTGGCTACAGTCTGGATACGGAGAACGCCGCCGCTGGGTTCCAGGATATCGAATCAGCGGGCATTACGGCCGCGCGGGCACGTTTGCAGGCAGCCGACCATTCTTGACCGCCTGCATGCTGATGTGGTTCCGCTCGAGCGTGGCGCCCAAAGTTTGATCGAGCGCGACGCGGGCCGTGCTATAGGCAACCAGCGCCGCCACCGCGGAGGATTGCGCGGAAACCAGGTCCCGCTGTTGGATTGCGACGTCGTACGGCGTGGATGCACCGAGCCCGAACCTCTTCTGCTCGGCCTCGAACAGCGATTGCTGGAGCACGCGGTTCTTGAGTGCCGCGTCGTAGCGGGCTCGGGCTTGCTGTAACGACACCACGCCGTTTCGCACATCCACTTCCACCTGGTTGAGATCCTTGCGATTGCCGAGCTGGGTTTGCCGGATCGTCAAGAGATCGATGGCGTAATCGGCTTGCGCCTGCCGGTTGCGGATTGGCTCCTGATAGAAGACGGCTGCGATTTCGGTTGCAAAATCACGCTGGAATACCTGGCTGAGCGCGTCCCCCATGCCGCCCCGGAATTTCGGGGACGATTGTTCGGTGAAGCCATCTATCATGACGGTTTTCGGCGCACCCGCCAATCCGGCCTGGCTCTCCACGCCAACTCCCTGCAGGGTGGGCAGAATGCCGTTCTTGGTTCCGAGGGCGCTCACTTCGTTGGCCTTTTCACCGGCTAGCTCGGCGGCCAGATCGGCGCGGTTGGCCAGCGCCTGCTGAACCATTTGGCTGACGGAGGGAAGATCGTCGTTGGCAGGAATCTCGATCGAATCGATCGGCACAATGCGCACGTTGGCCAGCACCGGATCGGCGGCCCCAGTGCGGCTGATCAGGTTTTTCAGCGACAATTCCTGTTGCGCCAGCGCGGTCTCGGAATCCACGACAGCCTGCGCACTAGTGGCAACCGTCACCTGAGCGGCGATGGCATCGGACGGCGCCGACGATCCGATTTCCACCTGCCGGTTCACATCGCGCAGGAACGTCTGGGCGGTCTCGGAGGCGGAACGCTTGGCGCGGAGATCCTCGTAGTCGCCCGCCAAATTGTAGTAGAGATTCAAAACCTGGCTCACCATCCCGGCCACCTGATTCTTGAAGTTCAGCTCCGTGGTATTCAGGTTCATGCGCGAGACCGTAATGGTACGGGCGTTGGCCGCAACGCCGAAGCCTTGCAGGAAATTGTGCTGGATGGACACGCTGACGCTGGGTGCGACAGTCGGATTCAGCACATCGGTGGGTGCGTTTTCGTTCAAGTAATGCTCGCTGTAGCTGACCGTGGCGATGCCGCCGCTCAGCAGGCCTTGTTGATAAGTTCCGGTGTAACCGCGCGTGTTCTGCACCAGGCTGAGCACCTGACTTTGAAGCGAGTCGGGCTGCGGCGTGCTGGTATGGCTGAAGGTGTCGGTCTCCTGCAGGATCGGGTCCAGGTTCTGAGTGACCGGGCCGATTTGCGAAATGGTAGCGTTCGAGTTTTTGTTGACATTGGAACTCGCGCCCGGAACGCTGACTCCGGCGGCGGCCTGGCTTCCGGCGACGCCCTGACCGGTGGCGACCGATCCGGCTTGCGAGGCGCTGCTCGGGACTCCCGGCAATGCGCCGCCCGCTTGAGAGCGCTCCAGCTGCCAGGCGCTGATAAACGGATTGTAGCGGCTGACTTCGATGTCAATATTGTTTTCGAGCGCCAGCGCGATGGCGTCCTGCGCGGTCAGATATAACGTCCCGGCGCGCACCAGCTCTTGAAGACGCGGGGAATTCGCGAGACGCACGGGCGGAACGGTGACCGGCAAGTACGGCCGGATAATCACCGGCGCCTGCGGCCGTGCCGGCTCGATGGTTGCGGTGTCCTGAGCCCAGGTGAGCGAGGCCAGGCAAAGGCCGATCGCGATGGATTTGCGCGGCGTCATTGCCGGCCTCCCGGAATCGTGGGAGGCAGCTCGGAGGGTCGAGCGAGCTGCCCTTCGAGCGCCTCAACCAGCGAAATATGGTTCACTTCCAGCGTTGTCCCCAAGGCCTGATCGAGGGCGATACGGGCGTGCGTGTAGTTGGCCATGGCTTGGGTCTCGCTGCTCTCGCTCGAGGCCAAATCGCGCTGGTCCTGGACGACTTGGAAGACGGTGGCGGCGCCGAGCGAGTAGCGGCGTTGATCGGCCGCCAGAGTCTGCTGCTGAAGCTGGCGCGACTTGGTCGCCGCGTCATAGCGCACGCGGGCCTGCTGCATTCCGATCACGGCGTTTTGTACATCCACCACAATCTGGTTCATGTTCTTGCGCAAATTGAGCTGGTTCTGACGAAGCTCGAGCTGGCTGGTGGCGTAATCGGACTGCGCCGCGCGATTGCGCAGCGGAATGTTCAGTGACAATCCAGCCGAGTAATTGGGAAAGTTGCGCCGGGCGATCTCGGCCAGCAGATTTCCGTATCCGCCGGCGAGATAGGAGGCTCCAGGTGTCAGGGCGCTCGCGGCCGTCAGCTCGCCAGAAAGGCCGTTGTTGGTTAATTCGGCGAAAGCTTGCAGGGTCGGCTTCAGCGAATTCTTGATGCCGACCAGATTCATCTCGTTGCTGTCGATATTGAGTTTTGCTTGCGCGATTTCGCTGCGATTGCCGAGCGCGTCGTTGATCAGATCCTTCACTGGACGGATTTCATCGCTAACGGGAACCTCGATCTTATCGAGCGGAACAATGCGAATATTGTCGAGACCCGCGGCCGAGATGCCGTTGCGGCACAGCGCATTCTTCAGGATGATCTCCTGTTGCTGCAGATTGGTTTGAGAGACCACCAGGTCTTGCTGGCTGGAGTAAAGCTGTGCTTCGGCGCGCGTGATTTCAATTTCCGCCAGCGCGCCGATCTGCACCTGCCTCTTGTTGTCATCCAGGAGCTGTTGCGCGGTAGACACCTCCTGCTGCCGGGCCCGCAAATCTTCACCGAAGGCGACCAGATCCCAGTACAAATTCAGGGCGGCGGCGACGGTGGTGATCACTTGCTGCTTGAACTGCAGATCGCTGACCTTCACGTTATTGCGTTGCACGCGGATATTGCGGCCGTTGACGGCGCTTCCGAATCCTTGCAGCAGGTTTTGCGTAATCTGAAGATCGACGTCGCCAGTGGCGTACGGATCCAAATCGAAGAAACTGCTGTTGACGTGATAGTGACTGTAGGCGTATGTCCATTGCCAGGTCAATCCGAAGTCCCAGGTCTGCGCGTATTGCAATTGAAAAGCGCGCGTGTCCTGGACTAGAGCGTCGGTCCCGGTCAGGACGGTGTTGCTTTGCGGGATGCTGGCATGTTGGAAACTCGCCAAAGCGAACAGGGAGGGATCGAGCGACGGGATGTTGGGACCCAACTGCGTGACGATGCCTCCGCCGGAACTGACTCCGGTGCCGGAAGAAAGGGCAACCGAGCCGGAGTTGTTCACGCTGACGCCCTGCAGGCTGACGCTCTGCGGTCCGGCGGCTACGGCCGCTCCGACGCTGCGCAACGCTCCGCCGCCCTGGGCGCGCCGCAGCACCTCCTTGGCGAGTAGCGGCCCATAGCGCTGCACTTCGACATCGATGTTATTTTCGATGGCGAGCGCGACCACATCCGGCGCGGTCAGGTACAGGCTCCCCGCGCGGATGAGCGAATCCATGCGCGGCGAGTTGGTCAATCGAATCGGCGGAACGCTCCTCGGCTGATAGGGGTGCGTCAGCCAACCGAGACCTCCGGTGGCCGGCTGCACGCTGATTTCCGATTGAGCGGAGGCTTGGGCCGCAAAAAACAGAGGGACCAACACAGTCAAAAACGCGGTTTGGAATCGGCTCGACATAGGATTCTTTCAGTATCGCTGGAAGCGGCGCGGGGCAAGGCTCGCCCTGGGAAAGGATACGCTGAGCAGGCCTCGCCCGTTCCCTAGTTTTTCGCGGCTGTTATACAATACGCCCTTGGAACACATGATCCACGCCGCTTTCCGAGTTCCGTTGCTGCTGGCGATTCTTGCGCTCGCGGGCGCACCGGCATTCGCGCAGCGAGGCATGGGCTTTAATCCATCCGGGATGTGGACCGCGATGTACCACGAAGACGAGCTGGAGCGCACCGACCCGGGAGCGCCCGTGGGCGATTACCTCGGCATCCCGATCAATGACGATGCACGGCTGCGCGCCGATACGTGGGACGGCGATCTTGTTTCGGTACTGCAGCATCAGTGCATCCCGCACGCGGCCCCGTACGCCATGCGCGGGCCGACCGGTCTGAAGATCACGACCGTCAATGACCCGGCGTCCGGACAGATCATCGCCTTCATCATCGATGGAAGTTATACCGGCCCGAGAACCATCTGGATGGATGGCCGCGCGCATCCCTCGCAATTCGCGCCGCACACCTGGGCCGGATTCTCGACGGGCGTTTGGGAGGGGGACACGCTGCGTATTGAGACGACGCACATCAAAGCGGGCTATTTGCGGCGCAACGGCATCGCGTTTACCGATCAAGCGACGCTAACCGAATTTTTCGACCTGCACGATAAGTATCTGACGTTGACCACCATCACCGAAGACCCGAACTATTTGACAGAGCCGCTGGTGCGGACCGAGAGCTGGGTCTGGAATCCCTACCAGGTTTTCACGCCGATCGCCGGCTACGGCTCCTGCCTGCCCGTCCCCGAGATTCCGCGTCCGTATGGCTGGGTGCCGCACCACTTGCCGGGGACCAACACCGTGCTCCAGGAGTTCTCCTCAGAATATGGCGTGCCGTTCGAGGCGAGCCGCGGCGGAGCGGAGACCATGTATCCGGAATACCGCAAAAAATTGAAGCAGATGGTGATCCCGCACGCCAAGGTGTTTGAAGTACAGTTCGAGCAGGAGCACCAGAAGAAGGCGCCGGATTCGAGCGGAGCCAAGCAATGAAGATCGCCTGCCTGTTCGCAGCTCTCGCCGCATCGCTAGTCTCGGCACAGGAACTACAGCAGGCCGCTGGAGTCCCATACGAAGTGCGGCACGTGCAAGGCAACGTGTATATGTTCGCCAGCACGCTGGGAAACATCGCGATACAAGTGGGGAAAGACCCCGACCACGACGGCGTGTTGCTGGTGGACACGGGACCCGCACGGCTGCGGAATACGATTCTCGGCGAGATCCGCAAGCTATCCAGCGAGCCGGTTCGTTTCATGATCGTTACCAGCCCGGACGCGGATCACAACGGTGCTAACGAAGTCTTATTAAAGCCCGCCTCCTCGCGGAATTTTCAGACACAGTCGGATATCGCATTGTTCGCGCAGGACAACATCCTGCAACGGTTCAGCCGCGCTGGATCGGGCGTTCCCTCCGACGCTTGGCCGACGCTCACGTTTCTGGATGAGAAGAGCTTCGCGTTCAATGGAGAAGCGATTCAGATTATCGCCGAGAAGAATGCGCACACCGATGGCGATAGCATTGTCTTGTTTCGCGGCTCGAATGTGATCGCGGCCGGAGACATCTTTCTCACCACCGGCTATCCCGTGATTGACGTGCAACGAGGCGGGAGCATCGAGGGAGAAGTGAAGGCCCTCAACCATATCCTGGACTTGACCGTGCCGCGCTCCATGCAGGAAGGCGGCACCATGGTAATTCCCGGCCATGGCCGCCTGTGCGATGAAGCCGATGTGACCGACTACAGGGACATGCTCACGATTATTCGCGACCGCGTTCAGGACATGCTGCGAAAGGGCAAGACGCTGGAAGAGGTCCAGGCGGCGCGCTTGAGCCGCGACTACGACCGGCGCTACAGCACCAGCTCGTGGAGCGGAGACATGTTCGTGGAGGCTGTCTATAGGAGCCTGAAAAGCAAATGATGTTGCGGTGGATCGCGATTGGATTTGCGCTCGCAGGGGTCGGCCTGAAAGCCCAAGCGCCGGCGACACCACAGGTAAATGCTCCGATCGACGTCACCGGCTACTGGGTTTCCTTGGTGACGGAAGACTGGCGCTATCGCATGTTAAACGCACCGAAGGGCGACTATTACAGCATTCCACTGAATGCCGAAGGCAAACGCGTGGCCGATACGTGGGACCCCGCCAAGGACGTCGCAGAGGGCAAACAATGCATGAGCTACGGCGCTCCGAATATCATGCGGGAGCCCGCGCGGCTGCACATCAGTTGGGCAGGCGATGCCACGCTTAAGGTGGAGATCGACGCGGGAAAACAGACACGCCTGTTTCTATTTGCCGCGACCCCGCCCGGGGGTGAACCGTCGCTGCAAGGAATCTCAACCGCCCAATGGCAGACGCCGCAAACGATACGAGCCTACACGTCGAAGATCTCGGCGCAAGATCCGAACACACCGGGATTCGCGGCCGCCAGCATGGCCTCGCCACCTCCGCCGCCGGACACGCGCAGGCTGGGCGGAACTTTGAAGGTGGTAACCACTCGCATCAAGCCCGGCTATCTCCGCAACAACGGAGTGCCGTTCAGCGCGAACGCGGTGCTGACGGAGTATTACGACCTTCATAAGAGCAATGGCGCCGAGTATCTGGTACAGACGCAAATTCTGGAAGATCCGCGCTACCTGGACGCGCCCTGGGTGGTCAGCAATCATTATCGGCGTGAGCCGGATGGATCGAAATGGGATCCCGAGCCTTGCGAACTGGTGCTGCCAAGTCACTAGTCAGGCAAGATCTTCGGAACTGAAATACCGTTTCACTCGTAGGAGTGTCAGGACCAAACAATGAACTATCTTTGGCAGGACGTTCGGTACGGATTTCGGATGCTCGCGAGCAAGCCCGGATTCACAGCGGCCGCGGTGCTGGTATTGGCTCTTGGGATCGGCGCCAACAGCGCGGTTTTCAGCCTGGTGAACGCCTTTCTGCTGAAACCGCTGCAGGTGCAGAAGCCGGAAGAGTTGGCCGGCCTTTTCAGCCGCGACACCAAGCGTCCCGACACGTATCGGGCGTTCTCTTATCCCAACTACGTCGACATTCGCGACCACAACCAGGCGTTTTCGAGCCTGGCGGCGCTGAATGCGGCGCTGGTTGGCGTTCAAGAAGGCGACGCCACGCGGCAGACATTGGCCATCATAGTCTCATCCAACTACTTCTCCACGCTCGGGGTAACGATGCTGAAGGGCCGGGCGTTCCGGACGGAAGAGGATAAGCCGGGGGCGGAGTTGACCGCTATCGTGACCTATTCCTACTTCAAGAAAAACGGCGAAGATCCGCAACTGGTGGGCAAGGCAGTGCGCATCAACGGCCACCCATTCACGATCGTTGGCATCACGCCCCGAGGATTCACCGGAACCATGGTGCTGGTGAGCCCGGAGATTCTTGTGCCGCTGGGCGCCAACAGCATCGTGATGAATGATTTTGACGGAGTTGTCCGGCCGCTAGCAGCACGCGACAACAATGTCCTCATCCTGGTCGGTCGGTTCAAGCCGGGCGTCACGCCGCAATCCGCCGATGCATCGCTGGCGGTCATCGCCTCGCAACTGGAGAAGGCGTATCCATTGGAGAACAAGGACCAGAGCCTTATGGTGCATCCGCTCTCGCGCACCGGCATCTCGACTCAGCCCGAAAGCGGCAGCGGTCTGCGGGTACCGGCGATCATGCTGCTTTCCCTCGCCGGCGTGGTGCTGCTGATCGCTTCGTTGAACCTGGCGAATATGATGATGGCCAAAGGCACGGCACGGCGCAAAGAAATCGCGATCCGGTTGGCCATTGGCGGAAACCGCCGGCGCATCGTGCGTCAACTGGTCACGGAAGGACTGATGCTGGCAATTCTCGGCGGCGCCGCTGGCCTGGTGGTCGCTTCCTGGAGCACAACACTGCTGATTCAATCGATGTCCAGGTTGGTTCCCTTGGAGATTGTTTACGACGCTGCGCCGGACGCGCGGGTGCTGGGGTTCACACTGCTGTTCTGCGTATTGAGCACGGTGGTCTTCGGATTGTTCCCGGCCTGGAAGCTTTCGAAACCCGACGTGTGGATTGATCTCAAAGAGAATACGGGCGAGGATGTGGCGGGCCGCCGGCGCCGCCTGTTTTCGCGCGGCAATGTGCTGGTAATGGCGCAACTGTCGCTCTCGCTCGCGATGCTAACCGCGGCCGGCCTGTTCATCCACAGCGCAGTGCGAGCGGCCAACATCCAGCCTGGCTTCTCGCTCGGAAACCAGGTACTGGCTGAAGTGGATGCCAGCCTGATCGCGTACGACCAAGCCCGTGGCAGCCAATTCTACGCGACGCTGAAGGACCGGCTGCGCCGGGTGCCCGGCGTTCAATCGGTGGCAATCGCGGCAACGGTTCCGTTTGGAACAACGCGGCTGGGCAAGAACGTCACACCCTTCGGCACAACCGTTTCCAAAGAGCACCCGGCACTGCAAGCGCGATATAACATCGTGAGTGAAGATTATTTTCAGACGCTCGGGATTCCGATTCTGCGGGGGCGTCCCTTTACGTCCGCGGAGAGCACGCCCGGATCGAAAAGCAAGATTGCGATTATCGACAAGCTCACGGCCGAGAAGCTGTGGCCCGGCAGCGATGCGCTGGGAAAGCACATTCAAATAGACAAGCTGACGCCAGACGCCGAGATCGTGGGCGTGGTGGGCAATATTCGCGAAGAAATCATTGGCGGGAACATGGAGCCACATCTCTATGTTCCTTTCGGGCCGGCCTATCAGGCGGACGTCACTTTCCACCTGAAAATGGCCGGGGGCAATGTGGCAGGGGGCGGCCCGGAAGCGGAGAACCGAATGCTTAAAACGGTCAGGCGAGAGATTCTCGCCAGCGACGAACGGTTGCCGCTACTCGCGCTCAAGACCATGCGTGGGCATCTGGACTCCAGCATTGATATCTGGATCGTTCGCACCGGCGCACACATGCTTGAGATATTCGGCGGCGTGGCGCTGTTCCTGGCCGTGATCGGCCTGTACGCCCTGAATTCTTATACCGTGGCGCGGCGGACGCGCGAGATCGGCATACGGATGGCCCTCGGCGCGGATAATGCATCCACGCTGCGCATGATCTTGGGCGAGGCACTAAAAGTGACGCTGGTTGGCATGGGAGCGGGACTCCTTTTGGCGCTGGGACTAGGTCAGGTGTTGGCGGGCTTTCTCTATGACCTGCGGGGCTTCGATCCGTTGGTCGTCGGAGGAGCTATCGCGCTACTGACGCTGGTCGCTTTATTCGCCTGCTATATGCCCGCCCGAAGAGCTGCGCGGGTCGATCCGATGATCGCGCTGCGGTATGAGTAAAGCTGCGGTCAATGCGCCGCTGAGGGCCAGTGGGCGTCGATCGGTTTCGCCGGGTCGGCGGTGATCTGCAACACCGCGCAGTGGTGGTAGAAATAACCGCCGGGGTGATTGTAGCCGTGTTCGGCCATGAATTCGATAATCTGGAGCGTACATTTGTCGCAGCTGATGTTGGGGAGCTGGACGTCGGTCTCAAAGGGGCTGGTCTGGCGCGTGGTATGGACAAACAGGCCGTCCGCAAGCACCGGGATGTTAGGCTGGCTGGCAATGGGCGACGAAACCGACCACGGACCTTTGTCGGTATCGCGTGTCTTTACGTCCGGATCGGGCGGAAGCTCATCGCGCGAATTGACCGCCATGGCGACGCGATAGTGTCCCGGATGGAAGATGGTCTCCTGCAGCTTGATGTGCAGCATCTGACCGCCCTTTAGCCTCGCGACTGCGTTGGTGGGCGTCCCGACGTCGGCCGAGGTGCCGCCGCACGGCCCGAGTTTCTGCGGATCGCCAAGATTGTTCTCCACCAGCCAGCCCTGCGGCTCGAGCAATCTGAAATGTGCGCCTGCGTAGGGCGTCACCACCGCCAGGGCGCCAAGCGCCAGTAACCATCCGCCACGAAGTTTCATGCAGTCACCTCTCTCAAGATGTTACGCCAGACGGCCGCTCCGTTACCGGCCGATCGGTCCGTGGCGGCAAAACCGATTTTGCGCCGCCGTTTTTCTCGGCATGCAGCAAAGCCTCCAAGCTTGGATAGGCGTAGATCGTCGGCGCGTGGTTCTGCATTAGTCCTCCGGTGTCGGCCGTCGGCCCATAGGTGCTGTGCAAGTCATGACCGAGCATGCGGAGCATTGCCAATAATTGGCCGCGATGCTGCGCGGTGTGAGTCATCCTGCGCGTCATCACCCAGGCACGAGAGCGGCGCACATTGAAGAACGACACCAGCTCTTCCCACCAAGGCTCGGCAGCCTTTTGCAACACAGCCAAGCGCCTGGCGCTGTCCTCGGCATATTGCGCCATGAACTCCCAACGAGTCTCGCGAGGCGGCAAGGGAGGCGCGTTCACGTCGATGCCGAGGATGGTCCGAAACCAAAAATCCTCGCTGACGCATTGATGCACCATCTGCTCGTGCACGCTACGCCCGCGCGCGTCCAATAGATTCGACGGCGCATTTGGCCGGACGCGCAGATCTTCGTCGCGGAACATGCTCCAAACGCTCACCACTTTCAACCGCTCCGTGGCGTAGCTATCGATGAGGAAATTGTATTTCATAATGGGTAGACCGCTATTCCATGCTGGGCTCCATACAAGAACATATCGAGTTTCTGCTGCTCGCCTTCAGTTCGATATTTTTTATTGTCGATCCCATCGCTTGCATCCCGACCTTCCTGGCGCTGACGGCGGATGACGAGCTGGCCGAGCGCCGGCACATGGCGAAACGCGCGGCCTGGACCTGTTTCGTCGTCCTATCGGCCTTCGCATTGGGCGGCACGCTGATCTTCAAGATGTTCGGAATCACTCTTCCGGCGTTTCGCATCGCCGGAGGATTGATCATGATCCTGATCGGGCTCGACATGGTGCAGGCGCGCCGGTCACTGACCAAGGAAACCGCATCCGAGACCCAGCAGGCCATGGAGAAGGAGGACGTCGGGATCATCCCGCTGGGCGTTCCCATGCTCGCGGGGCCAGGATCGATTTCCACTGTCATGGCGCTAATGGCGCAATCGGCGACCTGGCAACACAGCGTGTCGATCATTATCGTCGTCGCTCTGACGTCGTTTCTCTCCTACTGGATTCTGGCCGCCGCCGACCGCGTGGGCCGGCGCATGGGCGATACGGGCATCCGCATCCTGACGCGCTTCATGGGACTGCTGCTCATGGCCATTGCCGTTCAGTTTATTCTTAGCGGCCTTACCGCGGCGGGATTTGGGGCTGGTCAACGCTGAGTCGGTAAATGTCGCGGGCAGGTGTCGAGCACTCGTCACCACCGGTCAAGGCGGCCGCCTCGTCGCCTGCGTTTTCAAGGCGTTACGCGTGGCAATAAAGATGCTTTTAGTCGCTTCGGAACAAGCGACATGCCGAATCAACAGGAATTCACCGAACTACTGCAACCCAACTTACGCCCGCTGAGCCGCTTCGTCCTCAGAATGGTCGGCAATCATTTTGACGCCGAGGACATCGTGCAGGAGACGGTCATAAAAGCGTTCGTCCATTTTGCCGACTTCCGGGCCGAGTCCAAATTCAAGACCTGGCTGATGAGCATCGCCGTGAACGAGGTCCGCACCAGGCGTAGGAAGGAGTTCCGCTCGCGCACCTCTTACTTCGATTTCGATCAACTGGAGCGGCTCGCTAGCCCCAACACCAACGATTCACCCTTCCGCCAGTATCAAGAGATGGAGACAACCCGAGTGGTTCAGAATGCCATTGTGTCGCTGCATCCGACGTACCAGGAGATGATCCGCCTCCGGGCGATCGATGGCTTGAATATTGCCGACACGGCCCGGCAGCTTTCGATTTCCGTCGCTGCCGCCAAGACGCGTTATTATCGAGCCGTTCATCGCCTGTCTCGTACCCTCGCGCGGCAGACGCGAAAACCGCTCCGGCGGTCCGCAGCAGTAGCCGACGCCGCTTAAGCCGTCCCGGGCAGATTCATCATTTTTGCCAGCTTGGGCCAGCGCGGGCTGGCGCGCAGGGGTTCGAGGAATCCGGCTGAGGCCAAGTGGGCGGCGCCTGGCTCGCGCAGTTCGATATCCCGTTCATACCAATCGATGGCGGCATCGATCTCCGAACACACCAGGTGATAAACGATCATGCCTGACGGCATCGTGCCGCAGAGTTCGAGCAACTTCCCGGCCCGCTCTTTTTCACCTGCTTGCACCAGAAGGCCGGCCAGGAGTCCAACGACCAGAGGGTTCCACGGCGCTGCGCGGAAGGCTTCTTCCGCCGACTGCCGCGCCTCGGCGAGCTGCGCCTGGAAGAAATAGCTGAGGGCGATTGCCAGGTGAGCGCCTCTGCTTCCGTCCTCGGGCTCCAGCGCCTTCCGCGCTTCGACAATTGCAGCTTCGTACATTTCCGCGCAAAGCAGCGTCCACGACTGACGCGCGCGCCAAGTAGAATTCAGCGGGTCCTGTGCAATGGCTTTCGCACCCTCCTGCAGAGCTTCTTCGAATCGTCCCAACGGCAATAAGTAAAAAACCGCATACCCCGTGCGAACATCTGGCGGAAGAGACTCGGATGTCCTGGCCAGCCTGAACTGTTCTTCGGCCTCTTTCCAATCGTAGTCATGCAGAGCCGCGACTCCGCCGAGTACGGCATGCGCCATCGGCTCGGACGGAAGAAGCTGCAGCGCTTTCCGGGCTTCGGCGCGAGCGAGCGGCATCATTTCGCCGGTCGGGCGCAGTCCGTAGAACCCGAGGGCAAGATATTGACGGCCCAAGTAAGAATGAGGATCGGCCCACTCCGAGTCCAATCCAATCGCCTGCTGGAAGCACTCTTCAGCGCGCGAAAATGACTCCGGCGAGGTTTTGTAATAGTGGTGCCTGCCCCTCAGAAAGGCTTCATAGGCGGACAGATTCGGCTCGTGCGGCCGCGCCGACGCTGGCTTGCCAGTCAGCTTTACCTTTAACGCTGCAACGATGGCTGCCGCGATCTCATCCTGCACCGCGAACACATCCGTCAGCTCGCGATCGTAGCGCTGGGACCACAGATGGGTGCCGTCGGCGGCGTGGATCAATTGCGCGGTGACGCGGAGCCGGCTGCCGGCTCGGCGGACGCTGCCCTCCAAAACATTCGTCACTCCGAGCGCCTCGGCGATCCTGCGAATGTCCTCGTTCTTGCCCTTGAATGCGAAGGCCGACGTGCGCGCGATCACCTTGAGTCCCGCGATTTGCGTCAAGGCGTTGATGATCTCTTCCGCCAGGCCGTCCGAGAAATATTCGTCATCGGCGTCGCGGCTCATGTTGGCGAAAGGCAGAACCGCGATGGAGGGCGTCTTTTCGATTGGGCTCGCAATCGCCGACTCGAGCGCAGCCTTCACCTCCGTGATGGTCGGGAACCGTTGGCCGGGTTGCTTGGCCAAGCATCGCAGCACTAGGTTCTCTAACGCCGGCGGCGGCTTCGGATCGTCACGCAGCACCGAAGCCATGCCGTCGAAGGCGCGGCTGCCGGCGAGCATTTCGTACAGGACTGCGCCGAAACTGAACACGTCGGATCGCGCGTCGCAGGGCTTACCTTCAATCTGTTCTGGCGCCATATAGGCGGCAGTGCCCATCACCGTTCCTTCGACCGTCTTCGTGAGATCGGAATCGGAACCCGCCGTCAACTTCGCCAGTCCAAAATCGAGCAGCTTCGCAGTACCCTTCGCGGTCACCAGGATATTCGCCGGCTTCAGATCGCGATGCAAAATGCCTCGGCCGTGGGCCTCTTCCAGCGCACTCGTAATCTGGAGCGCCAACCGCACGGCTTCTTCCACAGGCAGTGGCCCCTGTAGCGGCTTGCCGTCGATATACTCCAGCACCAGATAATCCGGCCCGATGTCGAAGATCTGGCAGATATGGGGATGATTCAGCGCCGCAATCGCGCGCGCTTCCTGTTCAAACCGCTCGCCATGCGGGCCGTGCAGCCGCTTGATCGCGACGATGCGCCCCAGCCGTGTGTCGCGCGCCTTCCACACTTCGCCCATGCCGCCCGAGCCGATCGGCGCGAGGATCTCGTAGGGTCCCAACTGAGTTCCGGGAGCCAGAGGCATGAGGCGTTAGCTGATTCTAACGCAACGCAGTAGAATATCCAGTGAACGAGAGGTCTCGATGACGGATCGCTATTGGTTGTCCTTTTTGCTGCCTGCCGTGCTGGCTCTGGGGTCAGTTGCTCCTGTTTGCGCGCAGGGACAGCCGGATCTGGAAGGCGTCTGGGATGCCGCCAGCATGACTCCGCTGGAGCGTCCCGTGGCGCTGGGCAACCAGGAATTCTACACACCCGAAGAAATGGCGGCGTATGAGAAGCAACGCGCCCATGAACTCAATCGCGACCGCCGCGACGGTTCGGCCGACGCCGATCTCGGCCGCGCCTACAACGACGGTTGGTTTGACCGCGGCGCGCACTTGGCCAGCGACCGGCGCACGTCGCGCCTCATCGATCCTCCCAATGGCAGATTCCCCGCGATGACGCCCGAGGCTGCGAAAAAATACCATGAAATGCACGCCTGGCTTGTCCAGCATGCCGATGACGGTCCCGAAACACGCATGCTGCCCGACCGGTGCCTGGTATTTTCGCAATCCGGTCCGCCGTTCCTTCCCGGGAATTACAACAACTATTATCAGATCGTGCAGGCTCCCGGCGTGGTGGCGATTCTTTCAGAAATGGGCCACCAAGCCCGTACGATTCCGGTGGCCCACGCAGCGGAAGACCGGCCGCGCCTGCCGCCGAGCGTGAGGCAATGGCAAGGTGATTCAGTGGGCCACTGGGAAGGGCAAACGCTAGTGATTGAGACCACCAACTTCCGTGCCAGCGACCAAAGCCGCTTTGGCGTTCAATATGACGGCATGAGCGATGAAAACTTGCGTGTCACCGAACGCTTGACACGCACGGGTCCGAACACCATTACTTATCGCGCCACCGTCGTTGACCCCAGCGTGTACACACAGCCCTGGACAGTGGAGTTCCCACTGGAAAAGACGGCGAGCCCGCTATACGAATACGCGTGCCACGAAGGCAACTACGGCCTGGCGGGGATTCTGTCCGGTGCACGCGCGAAGGAAAAGGCCGCGAAGTAGCTTATCGCCTGGGCTCAGCGGCATGGTTCAAGATATTCTATCGCAACGCGTACGCACTGAATGCGGCGCGAAAACCGTCAGTATCCGAGCTTCAGCACGCCCGCTTCCATGCCGTTCACGGTGCTCTTTGTTAACCACTCCGCCGAGGCTTTGAACAGAAGCAGATGATTCTTCTCCCACATGGCATTGTGCGACGAGCAAGCCAAATCCACGAAGACCTTGTGCGCGGCCCCGAGATCCTCATACAATTCGCGGACCCGCTCCGGGGGCACTTGTTTGTCATGTACGCCCGTTACCATCAGGGTCGGCGTCTGCGTTTTGGCCACAGCCGCTGAAGTCCAGCCCCAAGACGTGACCTGCGGGGCGCGCCGCACGCCGGTTCCCCAGGTTGCTCCCACCGGATCGGAAACGATCATCTGCTCCCACACGGAATCGCTCGCAGCCGGGTCCACTTGATCGGAGCAGCCGGTTTGACGGGCCCAATTCGCGGTGAACTCGTCGTGGGATTGCGTGGTCATGGCTGCGCCGTCAGCCGGCACTTGCGGCGGCGGACCGGCCGAGGCCGCGCGATTATAGGCCGGCGCCAGCAGGACCATCTGCCGCACCTTCTCCGGATGCCCGGAGGCATAGCCGGCGGCTCGCGGCCCGCCGAGCGACCAGCCCAGCAAGCTCACGCGATCCACGTGACGCAGCGCGAGCAGGTAGTCCACCACGGCTCCAATATCGTTCCAGTCCGAAGCGAGCGTGGTGAGCTGATGCGGATAGCTGGGCGAGCATGGCGCGGAAATCAATGCCGGAATGAAGCCGGTCTGCTGCTCTCGCGAGAGATTGCAAGGGTCGTTCATGGGCGCTGGACGCGTGGACCGCCCGTAACCGGTCATGTCCATGGAAAATGCATCGAAGCCCGCGCGCGCCAGATACGCCATCCAACTGTAGTCCTGGAAGGGAACGTCGAAGGCAACTTCGGCGGGAGTGCCCGCGCCGTGAACGAACAATGCGACGCGATCCGCCGCTGGTCCGCGCAGCGCGACGCCAGCCTGCACCACCTCCCGCACGTAGATCTGGGTAGTTTGCCCGGCGATGGCGGGAACGCTGGAATGCACGCGGACGTAATGATCCACGCGGAGCAACCGCGCGCTGTCGTCGGCAAAGGATAACTGACCCAACCACAGTCCGGCGAAAAAAGACAGCGAGAATCGAGCGGCTGTTCGCATCCGTATTAGTATACGGGAGTGTCAAAGCGAAACGCGGGCTGGTACACGGCCCACGCCGCGCAGAAATCCTAGATCGGCCGGGGTCTTACCTCACTTTTTTCCAAGCACGCCCGCCGAGAACGCGTCGCAGCCGAGCCCTGCGCAGGCTCCTACTGGGCCATTGGCGGGATCAAAACTCAGGAAGAAGGCGGGAGAGTCGAGGTACGAGGCGTCAAGCGGCTCGGTCGGCCCGAAAGCGTTTACGGGCGTGGTGTTAATGTATTCGACGTCACTTTCAAAGAATACGCCGTCACAATAAGGGTCGGCTGTATTCGTACATATGGGAACCACGATCATCCAGTATGAGCCGGCCGTCAGCTCGATGCTCAGCCCTGTCACTTGGATCGTGTATTCGCTCGTATCAAAAGCCGCGCGGCCCGTCGGGGTACTGGTGGCAGGGGATGTGCCGGAATCGATCACGATTCCAGCGTTACCCGGGAAGATTTCTTCATTGATCGACCAGTAGGCCACAGACGTGGGTTCGACTCCCTGGTCGAGGACGCCAAACGACGAAAGATTGTTGGTGAAGAGTCCCTTCACATCCCATTTCTCACCGGCGGGCACCGTGAACGGAACCCACGTTGCGGCCCCGTACGGGGTTCCGGGTACCAACACAGTACTCTCGTTGGCCAAGCCATTGGCGACCGTCGGGCCGAGGGGATTATTGAGAAAGTCGCCGCCGTAGAACAAACAGGCTTTAGCCGGATTGCCGCACGTCCCGGTAGCAGGTATCGTGGCGCTGGTGGTGGTTTGCTGAGTGCGGACGTTTCCATTCGATCCATAATCTCGGATCGTGGGCTTAGGTGTTCCCTTGTAGTTCTGTGCTACCGCCGGTTGCACGAGAGCAATCGCGGCAGCCGCCAGCGTTATCGAAAAAAATCCTCTTTTTATCATTGTGTCCTTGTGTCCTCCTAGTGAATTTCCCCCAAAGGGGGTCGTACGTGAATCCTGTTTCTTGAGATCCTCTGTGCCGCCGATCCGAATTCATTTCTTTCTTAATTGAGCACGTCGAGTGTGACCTGAGTCGTGCGCGGCACTCCCGCGCCCGTGGCGTTTATAGTGATCGTGTGGTCTCCGAGCGCGACTCCCTTGCCCACTGTGACCTTCATGGTCGACGTCCCCGAGCCCGGCGCTTTTATGGTGGCAGGGCTGAAAGCCACGGTGACGCCTTCTGGGTAGCCAGTCGCCGATAAGGAAATGGAGGAGTCAAAGCCGCCGGAAACCACTGTGGTGATGGTGGACGTTCCGGAGCTGCCCCTGGCAATGCTAAGTGAGCTGGGCGATGCGCTGATGGTGTAGCCAGAAGGCGGTTTGCCGACTGTTAAGGTGACGGTAACAATTTCGGTGATGCCGCCGGAGGTTCCCGTGACCTTAATCCTATAGGTGCCAACGGCTGCAGACGAGGCTACGGTGATCGTCATGGTTGAAGTTCCAGCGCCGCTGATCGACTTTGGTCCCAAGACGACGGTCACGCCGGCGGGCTGGCCCGTCGCAGACAAGGAAATGGAAGAGTCAAAACCGTTCGTGCCCGTGCTGGAAATCGTGGACGTTCCCGAGCCGCCCTGCGTCACTGAGACCGCAGTGGGCGAGGCTGTAAGGCCGAAGCCAGGAGCGTTCACTGAGGTGATCAGCCCGCTGACTAGGCCGCTTCCGTTCGGACTGCCCCAGCCAGTCGCCAGGTCGTAGCCGGTTGTGGCCGGATCGCCATTGCTGCCAGTGGTGATGTCGTGGAAATCGGCGTCATAGCTGGAGCTTAAACCGATGTCATAAAGGGCCGGATTGATGAAGCCCAGCGTGGGCTTACTTTCAGCCACTGCCTGTTGATTGACGAGAGCCAGGTAGCCAGCCCACATGGGCGCCGCGAAACTGGTTCCACCCCACATGTTAGCCGTGCAGGCGGATTGATCGGCGCAGACGTAAAAGGTGAAGTTCGCATTGGCCGCAACGTCCGGGCCGTTCCGATAGGTGTTGGAGCAATTGGAGCAACCGCTGGCGGTTGTCGTCTGCCAGAAGGGGATCGCAAAATGGTCCGGCGAAATGCCGCCGCCGCCGTCAGCCCAAGCCGTTTCCGAACTCCAGGGACCGCCGGGGGAACTGGTCTCTAAGTCTGTCCCGCCGACCGACGTGAGAAACAGGTTATCCGCCGGGTAGATGGTGGAAGACGACGACCACGCACCGCCGTCGCCTGCCGCCTGAAACAGATTCTGACCCTGCGCCGCGAACTCCTGAAAGTACGGATTGTCGGTGCCGGGGTCGGCCGGGCTCCAGGTCCACGAAGAGCTCAATTGCGCGTTCAGCGGATCGGCCGTGGCCATGGCGTTAAAAATGGCCGCATCGGTCGATCCGACGTACATCACGAGGCTCGCCAGGCCTGGGGCCATCCCGAGCGCCTGAGTCATGTCGATGGTCTGTTCGAGGTCATCACAATTGGGGTAGGTGCAACTCGTGCTGGTCCCGTCGGTGGAGAGCAGCGTTATCGGCACATTGTTGGTTTGACCGGCGTTCGTAAAGTAGGTGTCCAGGTCGGTCAAATCGGTGCCCGCGTATTCGAGCAACCCGACCGACTGGCCGTGGCCGGTGAGAGCTGTTCCCCCGTAATAGGCCGCTCTCATGTCACTGCCGCAGAA
>Ga0182015_10002016_pt1 | contig 25506 bp, 21 predicted proteins | sample 712P3MmetaG_FD_120478 | JGI IMG/M metagenome (GOLD analysis project Ga0182015, IMG submission 120478) | Permafrost microbial communities from Stordalen Mire, Sweden - 712P3M metaG | ecosystem: Environmental > Terrestrial > Soil > Wetlands > Permafrost | place: Sweden: Stordalen | collected...
ACTCCCGCCATCCTGTTGTCAAGCAGGGTCAGGACTTATGACGGCAACACGCGGGCCGACGTTTTTCTCTCTAAGGGCATGTACGCCCCGGCGGAATTGCTCGAACGTGTCCGCCTGCTGCTGGTGCGCAAGCGTGGCCCCAAGCGCGCACAGCCGAGGCCGCTCCCTTCCGCTCGGATTGGCGCCGCCTGACCGGCTCCGCGCGTAGCCACCTGCCGCCAGCCGACGATGCTACTTCAGGCTCGCAGCTCGTGTAAGATCGAATCCTCGCATGGCCGCCTTCATTCAAGCCGTAAACCTGCGCAAAACCTATCGAGTGGGCAAGATCGAGGTACCGGCCTTGCGCGGCATTTCCTTCAGCGTCGAGAAGGGGGAATTCGTGAGCGTGGTCGGCCCGTCAGGGAGCGGCAAGTCCACGTTGTTTTACTTGCTGGGTGGGCTAGCCCAGGCCGACTCCGGCCATGTGGTGATCGACGGCGACGACTTTTCCCAACTGTCCGACGCCCAGCGGACGCGCATGCGCAAGCGCAAGATCGGATTCGTTTTCCAGAAATTCAATCTGTTGTCCACGTTGGACGCGCGCTCCAATATCGAGGTAGCCCTGGACATTGCGGGCTCAGATGGCAATCGGAACCCGGCCTACTTCGACAAGATCGTCGGGTTGCTCGGCCTGGCCCAGCGCCTGCATCACCGCCCCATGGAACTTTCCGGCGGCGAGCAGCAGAGAGTGGCACTGGCGCGAGCTCTCATCAACACGCCGGCCATCGTTTTGGCCGATGAACCTACGGGCAACCTTGACTCCAAGAATTCCAATATTGTGCTCGACATGATGCGCCAGTCCAACCTCGAGCTCGGCCAGACGGTGCTAATGATCACTCACAACCCCGCGGCGGCAGCCTATGGAGATCGCATCATTCACATGCGGGACGGCGAAATCGTCACGCCGGAGAAGGATCCGCAGTGGACCGGACACGAGTAGGCGCAGATAGGCCGCATACAGCTTTCATTGCTGGGCGTCCCGCGCCTCGTTTATAATCAGTGCCTCAAGAGCGGGAATCACTTGACGCTTTAGCGGGTCGGTTCGGCAAACTTCGCTTCCCCCTGCGGCCCCAGGGGAGGCCGAAGGAATCCGGGCGCAGTCGGGGGGGTAGCTGCGAGCGTAACGAAGCGGGAGTAACTCAGTGGTAGAGTGCGACCTTGCCAAGGTCGAAGTCGCGGGTTCAAATCCCGTCTCCCGCTCCAAGTCTTCGAAAGTTCTCCGCGCGGGTCGAGAACTTTTCCTAATTTTCAGGCAGTCGACTGGCGGTTCGAATCGGCGGGTGGACTTTTTTCCTGCATGTCGCTAGTTTACTGCCTAGGGCGCGGTACCCAAGTGGTAAGGGAGAGGTCTGCAAAACCTTTATACGTGAGTTCGATTCTCACCCGCGCCTCCAATCTTTTGTTGACAATTGCTCGATTCCACACCGTCCCGCTTCATTTCTCGAAGAACTTCCGGGGCGTTATCCATTTTCCAGGCGTGAGGCCGAGCCTCCCGAGCCTGGATTTCGGGGAAGATCGCCGCCTGATTGAGAGGGTGACTTTTTTCACCGCCTCATCGGAGCGCCCGGTTCCCCGCCAACAGCGAAATACCGTAATGGTGCTTGCGTTCTACTAGTAGCTTGGTAGTTGGTTGATCCGATTGCTCAGCGGATGTTCCGCGGTTAATTCTTCACCAGCACAGAACGCACATCAGGTGTGAATTTGGAGAAACTTTGCGAAACGCCGCTTCACAATATCGCGAGGCGATCGTTCAACATGCGCCGGAAATTTCGTCGAACCCCACCGCCATAGCTGATCGATCCGAACTAGAGAACTTTCGCGCCAAGTTTTAAGAATCAGCGTAAGTAAAGAACGCTCTGGCGTCACCGCAGCACGATTCTACCAGCGGAAGTTTTGCGTTCCACGATACGTTTCGGCTTGGTGCTCCGCGCGCGACTCAGGTACGCTTGGTGCTGGCTTGGACTGACGCATTCGGGAACTCGAATCATGTACACGACGAAGTGCTTCCAAAGGGCGGCCTGTCTGCTGTTTCTCGCTGTTTCTTTCTTCCCGGTTGCATGTTTTGGCCAGAGCCCTGCCCCACCTAACGTGGGCCTCCGCATCATCACGGTGGGCTCGGCCGACGAGGCCCAGCAAATCCTGGAAAGCCTGAAAAAGGGCGCGGACTTCGTCGCGCTGGCCAAACAAAAATCGACGGACGCAACTGCCGCCGAGGGCGGGTACATGGGGAAAATAGACCCCTCGACGCTGCGTCCTGAACTGCGGGAAGCGTTAAGAGGAATTGTGCCCGGGCAAACTACCGGTGTCGTGAAGCTTCCGACCGGATATGCCATCATTAAGGTCTTACTTTCTCCAGAGTCCGAGGATGTCACGAACGCAAGCCCCGTGCGCATTCTGCCCATGGTCGCCACCGGCACCATCCGCTACGCGCCCAACGTCGGAGGCAAGAACGAGGCCGACCTGGCGTTCCGGAGTTTCCCCAAACCCCAAGGCTGGAGCCAGGACTTACGTGGTTTATGCGAGATTCGCAGGAAATCTCTTTCCAGCATGATTGATAGCCTGGAGAAAAACGAGCTGCTCGATGCGACCGGACCACCGTCAGGAAGTGCGCTGGATCGAATCGAGGCGCACTACGGCTTGGCGAATCTTTATGCTTATCAGGGAGCCATGGGCAAGGCGGTCGCGCAATGGGAGTCCGCCTACCAGATTGCTACGACGGAACTCATGGGAGCGATGCCTGAACTGGAGGAAGTGCTAGGCGTAGCCTATTTTCATAAGTCAGAAATGGAAAATGATGTCTACCACCACCCCGGGGACCGGTGCATCTTTCCGCCGCGCCCGGGACTGCGCTATCAAGAAACCGGCGATTCACAAAAGGCGATTGAGTACTTCCTGAAATATCTGGAGCGGAAACCTGACGCGCTGGACGTACGCTGGCTGCTAAACTTGGCGTACATGACGCTCGGCGGCTACCCGGGACAGGTCCCCGGGAAGTACCTGATTCCGCCTTCGGTATTCGAATCCAAAGAAAGTGTTCCCAGGTTTGTGGATGTAGCCGCCGCCGCAGGGATCAATACCTTCGGCGAGTCGGCCGGCATCATCGTGGATGATTTCGACAACGACGGTTTGCTCGACGTGATGCTTTCTGACTACGACCAGTGCGGGTCCATGCATTTCTTCCACAATAACGGCGACGGCACCTTTGAGGATCGCACCAAACAAGCTGGCCTGAGTGACCAGCTGGGCGGTTACAGCCTGCTCCAGGCCGACTACAACAACGACGGATGCCTCGACGTTCTGGTCTTACGCGGAGCGTGGGAGTTCCCGCAGAGAAAATCACTGCTGCGAAACAATTGCGACGGAACATTTACGGACGTGACTGTCCAGAGCGGCTTGGCCGATCCTGCCACCAGCACGCAAGCGGCCGCGTGGGCCGACATTGATAATGATGGTTTCGTAGACCTGATCGTGGGCAATGAGAACAGTCCCCTGCAGCTTTTTCACAACAAGGGTGACGGCACTTTCGAAGATATCGCCGCCGCGGCCGGGGTGAACCGCGTCGGTTTCACCAAAGCCATAGCGGCCGGGGACTATGACAATGACGGGTACGTGGATTTCTACGTTTCTGTAATGAACGGCTCTCACTCCCTCTTTCACAACAATCACAATCGCACCTTTACTGAGGTCGGTTCTGCGGCAGGCGTGAAGAAACCTTGGCAAAGCAATTCTGCTTGGTTCTTCGACTATGACAATGACGGCTGGCCAGACTTATTTGTCACTAGTTACTATGTGTCGGTGGAGGAAAGCATACGCAGCTATCTCGGTCTTGCTCCCAATGCCGAGACCCTCAAGTTGTTCAAAAACATGAAGGACGGAACCTTTCGAGACGTCACCAAAGAGGTGGGCCTCGACCGAGTGTTCATGTCCATGGGGGCCAATTATGGAGATATCGATAACGACGGATATCTCGATATTTATCTGGGGACGGGAAATCCTTCCTACGCTTCTTTGCTGCCGAACGTAATGTTGCGAAACCACGATGGCAAGTTCTTCACCGACGTAACGGCCTCGTCCGGAACAGGCGAGCTCCATAAGGGCCACGGTGTGGCCTTCGCGGATCTCGCCAACGATGGCAACGAGGACCTACTGGTGGAGACCGCGGGCGCAACACCGGGAGACGCGCACGCCTTCCGTCTGTTTGAGAATCCCGGAAGCGGCGGAGATTGGATCAATCTGCACCTAGTGGGAGTGAAGAGCAACCGCGCCGCAATCGGAGCGCGCATAAAAGTCACGGTCGCAAACGCGGAGGGCGTACAGCGCTCCGTCTACCGGACGATCGGAAGCGGCGGATCATTCGGATCTTCACCCTTGGCCCAGCATATCGGGCTGGGGAAATCGGCGACCATTGTCGCACTCGAAATTTGGTGGCCGGCCAGCGATACCAGGCAGATTTTTACCGGTGTGGGCAAGAATCAGTTCCTCGAAATCACGGAATTTTCCAAGGTTTACAAGAAGTTAGACCGCCATGCCTTTCGCCTAGGCGGCACTGGGCGCGTCAGCGGATTGCCACCAACCTAGGTAACCATCGCGCTGCGGGAAATGTTCGGGCCGTTCGGTATAATCGCATCATGAAGCGTTGCGTTCTCACGGGCGCAGTTTTGCTGCTCACGGCAGCACATGCCTGGGCCACGCAAAAGTATGATGTTCGCGGACTGGTATTGAAAATAGACCCGGCGCATAAGAGCATGCTGGTTTCCTGTGAGAGCATTCCCGGCTACATGGAAGCCATGACCATGAGTTTCACAGTTCGGGAATCCACAATGCTTCAAGGGCTTCAGTCTGGCACTGCGGTGGACTTTACCCTGGTGGTGGACGGTGACTCCAGTTATGCGGACAACGTCCGAGTGCGGGCGTTTGAGAGCCTGGAACTCGATCCCACACAGGCCCGTCGGATGCGCCTACTGGAGAAGATGGTGGCATCGAGTTCGCCCGGTTCGGGTGCTCTTGCGGTTGGCCAGCCCGTGCCTGATTTCATCTTGACCGACCAGAATCGGAGGCAAGTTCGGTTGTCTCAGTTTGCCGGCAAGGTTGTGGCCGTGACGTTTATCTACACGCGCTGTCCGTTTCCCAACTACTGTTTTCGAATGTCGAACAACTTTGGACAATTGCAGAAGCGCTTTAGGGAACAAATGGGGCGGAATCTGGTGCTGTTGAGCATTGTGATTGATCCTGCCAACGATGGCCCGGAAGCTTTGACCGGCTATGCCCGCATTTGGAAGGCGGATTCCAACGGCTGGCACTTCCTGACCGGCTCTCTCCCGGAGATCCAGGAGGTCTGCCGCAAGTTCGACATGAATTTCTATCCGGATGAGGCGTTGCTCGTGCACTCCTTTCATACGGCTGTCATCGACCGCCAAGACAGGCTCGCCGCCAATATTGAAGGAAATGAATTTACCGCACAGCAGTTGGGCGACTTAGTAAAGACGTTGCTCGATCAGAATAACTAGACGGTGGCACGGCTCACCAACTGGAAAAAGGTGCAATCGGGTCAAAAAGCAGACCTCCGTTTGGCATCTGCATAAACCATCATGCCTTCCTCGCGCAGAGACTTGCTGAAAATTTTGGGTATAGGCATCGCCACCGGAATGGCAACAGGGTCCGCGGCGGTACCTTCGGTACAGACCAACAGCAGCCCCATCCGTCTTGATAACAATGAAAGTGCGTACGGACCATCAGAAAAAGTGGTAGAAGCCGTGCGCCTGGCTGCGACCGAAGCCAATCGCTATCCGGGCGCGGGCGTTTATGAATTGGCGGAGCGGATCGCCAAGTCGCACAACGTCAGCCGGGGCCAGGTAATCCTGGGCGCTGGTTCTACCGAGATTCTGCGCATGGCGAGCTGCGCCTTCCTCGGCGCCGGTAAGCAGTTGGTGCAGCCTTCCCCAACGTTTCCGGCTCTGGAATTCTATGCACGGTCCAGCGGAGCGGAGGTGATATCCGACCCTCTGCGCCGGAGCGGCTACCATGACCTCGACGCAATGCTCGCACACTCGGGGGCGAGCACCGGCCTGGTGTATATCTGTAATCCGAATAACCCAACCGGCTCGATCACACCGCGGGCCGACCTGGAGAAATTCATATCTCTGCTGCCATCCTCATGCTGCATCTTGATCGATGAGGCATACCATGAGTATGCCCGGCCATCGAGCCTGTACGCATCATTTGTCGACCAGCCTTTGCAGGATCCGCGCATCATCGTGACCCGGACGTTTTCCCACGCCTATGGGCTCGCGGGACTGCGGGTCGGCTACGGGATCGCATCCGCCGATGTGGCTCTGCGCATGCGGGCTTTCGCCACGGCGGACGATGTAGGCACGATTACGGTTCGTGCCGCGATTGCCGCCCTCGACGATACCGCTAGCTTGCAGGAAGTCGTCAAACGGAACACCGACGACCACCAGGAATTTCAGAATAGCGCTAGGAGCCGCTCGATCAAGCCCCTGGATTCGCACGGCAATTTCGTCGCGTTCGATACATTTAATCCCGCCAACATGATCATCCAGCACTTCCGCAGCAATAATGTCTTGATCGCTCCGGTGTCTCTCGCATGGGACACCTGGATCCGCGTTTCCCTCGGCAAGCGGGAGGAGATGAGGGCCTTCTGGCGCACGTGGGACACGCTGCCGATTGACAAATCTGCCATCCGCCACTAGGTGCGTTTGAGTCGTTCGAACCCGGAACCGTGACGTTTTGAACCCAGCTCACGCACCGCGCCCTTTAGTTCCCTTGAACCGACATGGTCTCTTGCGCGGGATGACGCCTCCTGTAACCTGAGTACGCTTTAAGTCGAATTCTCGTTGGTTTCGCTGTTTGGCGCGGGACCTCTGCTTCCGCGCTGGCGCTTGACCGCGCGCGCCGACGTTTCCGCCTGCTGGCGCAAAGACGGAGCACACAAGTGCTCCGTGGCAAACGCGAAGAAATCCAAAGCAGAGGAAGACGGAAAAGCGAGCCTGCATTGGGTGTGCCCGTTCGCCTCGCACGCGCTTACGGGCATAATCGGGCCTCACTCATTCGTGCCGCGGTTGAGCGGAGTTGTTTCATCGGTTGTCGCTCAGCTCTGAGTCCGCTCAGCCGCGAAAAACCATCATCGCGGCTGGAAGGTGAAGCCGCCAAACCACTGGTGGCATGTAGCAGGCAGAAGATTATAGCGGTCGCAAGACTCTTGCACCGTAGCCTGGGCAGAGTTGCGTCGGTTTGTGGGTGTAGGTAGACCGTTGCTCACTCGTGACCTGGAGGTGGACAGCGGGTGAGCTCGGGTCCAAGGTCTAAGGCGGGCGAGGATCCGCGACTAAGCCGCGTTCTGCTTCGGTTCTTGGTTTTCGTCGGATTGCGTCCCGCGCTTCTTGCGGGAGACGAGCTTACGCGTGATAAGGCTGGCGAGCTTTCTGAGCTGGCTCACCCGAGGCTCCTGATGGGCATTCCTCAGCATGGAGCGAAGACGCGTGAGTTCATCATCAACCACGGCAAGGTCCCTACTACGAAGGGAGCGTAGTATAACACGGCAGCGGCCGGCTGCGGCTGTGGGCTGTCAATTCGCCCCGATAACGTCACCCCTCAAGCGCAAACCCAAGTGGCGCCGCACTGCACCCTTGGCGGCCACACCTTGGCCGCCACCACCTAAGGTCGCTCTAAGTGACATTCTATCGTTGCAGTTAGCTAGACATTGTACGGGTGCAACAACACGCGGCGGGGGCTGGAATGCGGTTCCAACGTCCCGGGCACTTGAATCACGCCGTCGAAGTCGCGAGCGATCGACGGGGCCGACCACGTTGGCCAGGAAGAAATGGCGACCATAATGGCGGAGATCCGCGCCGGACTTGGCTTGTCAGGCGGACAAGCTTGTGTATAATGCTCCTCCGCCGCGGGATCTTCTCCGAACTCACGGCTAACTCCCCCGCCGCATGAAGCCTCTCATGCGGCTTAAAGCCGAGGTCCGCTGTGAGCGTTCTCTGCTCGCGTTGGAATCTTTTGGTTATTTTGCTGGCGTTTGGAGGCATGCTCGGCTGCGCGGGTATGAAGGGAACTCAGTTCGCGAGCACTGCGGTTGATTTAGGTCAGCTGTCTGCGACTCCAGCCAGCCTCTCGTTTGGAAATCTGACGTCCGGAAGCAGCAGCGCAAGCAAGCCTCTTGTGCTGACCAATCAAGGCGGATCTGAGATTACGATCAACCAAGTTTCTGTCAGTGGAACTGGGTATGCTCTGAGTGGACCGAGCCTGCCTTTGATACTCACCACCGGTCAAAGCGCCAGCTTTACCGTCACCTTCACTCCGCCCTCCGCTCCACCGTCCGCTGGGACTGCGAACGGCAACGTCGCAATCACCAGCAATGCCGCGAACGCGGTCCTCAGTGTCCCGCTGGTATCGACTGTGGTCGCGCCTGGTTCGCTGACGGTGAGCTCCGATCCCGTCAGCTTCGGCACCCTGCAAGTCGGAGCCAACCAGGGGCAATCGGTGACCATCACGAACTCAGGCGGCTCGAGCGTGGTCGTCAGCCAAGTGACGGTATCTGGCGCCGGGTTCGCGATGACACCGGTGAGCATGCCCATGACGCTTGCTCCCGGCCAAAGCGCGAATCTCAATATTACTTTTGCGCCCCAGTCTTCGGGGTCTGTCAACGGGGCTCTCTCCATCGTCTCGAACGCTTCGGACTCTACTCTTTCCGTGCCGTTGTCGGGCAGTGCCGTCACCCCCGCGGGGTTGACCATAAGTCCGGCGAGCTTCAGCTTTGGTTCGGTTCAGACTGGCAGCAAACAGAGCTTACCGGCCACGTTGACCAACCCGGGTAACTCGAGCGTGACCGTCTCGCAAGCGGCATTCTCCGGTGCGGGCTACAGCGTAACCGGCCTTACCTTGCCGCTCACTTTGCAGAGCGGCCAAACCGCGTCGTTCAACGTGGTATTTTCTCCACCTTCGGTGGCGGCGGATAACGCTAGTCTGACCATCACCAGCGATGGCTCCAATCCCACTCTCGTCGCCGCTGTTTCAGGAATCGGAGTGGCGGCGGGAGCTCTGATTGCCAATCCGTCCAGCTTGAGTTTTGGGAACGTGGCCGTTGGCAGCAGCCAGATTCTGGCGGAGAAGTTAAGCAACACGGGCGGCTCGAGCGTGACCGTCTCGCAAGCCACCTTCACCGGTGCGGGCTACAGCGCGAGCGGCCTCAGCCTACCCCTTACTTTGCAGAGTGGCCAGACGGCATCATTCAACGTGGTATTTTCTCCACCTTCGGCGGCGGCGGATAACGTTAGTCTGACCATCACCAGCAACGCGTCTAATCCGAGCCTGGTGGCCTCGGTCTCGGGGACCGGGGTGGCGGCGGGAGCTCTTTCCGCTAGCCCGACCAGCCTCAGTTTCGGGAACGTGCAGATGGGCAGCAGCCAAACCCTGCAAGAAGAATTGACCAACACCGGCGGCTCGAGCGTCATGGTCTCGCAAGCCACCTTCACCGGTGCGGGCTACAGCGTGACCGGCCTCAATCTGCCCCTTACTCTGCAGAGTGGCCAGACGGCATCGTTCAACGTGGTATTTTCGCCCCAATCGGCGGGTGCGGATAACCTTAGCCTCAACATCACCAGCAACGCGTCCAATCCGAACCTGGTGGCTGCTGTCTCGGGGACCGGGATAGCGGCGGGGGCTCTTTCGGCTAGTCCGACTAGCCTCAGTTTCGGGAACGTGCAGACAGGGAGCAGTCAGACGCTGTCGGAGAAGTTGAGCAACACCGGTGGTGCGAGCGTCACCCTGACCCAAGTCGCGGCGGGCGCCGCCTACAGTGTGAGCGGCCTAAGCTTGCCCATGACTCTCGCCGCCGGTGCCAGCACATCGTTCAGCGTCGTATTCTCTCCGCAATCTGCCGGAAGCAGCAATGCGATCCTGGCGGTTACCAGCAGCGCTTCGACGTCCGCTTTTGATGTTCCCCTTTCGGGCGCCGGGGTGACGCCGGGAACTCTGAGCGCCAATCCGTCGAATTTTGGCAGCGTGCAGATGGGCAACACTAGCACGCAAACGGCAACCTTGACCGATTCCGGAGGATCGAGCCTGACCGTCACGCAGGCGAATCTAACCGGCGCGGGATTCAGCATGAGTGGGTTAAGCACTCCTCTGAGTCTGACGGCGGGACAAAGCTTTACCTTTAGCCTCAGCTTTGCTCCCCAGGTGGCGGGAGCCGCGAGCGGCACCATTGCCTTTGTCTCGAATGCATCGGATGCGACCCTCTCGATGGCTCTCTCCGGAACGGGCGTGGAGGCTGGCCAATTTGCCGTGAGTCCCGGCAGTTTCACTTTTGGCAGCGTAACCGTGGGTGCGAGCAAGAGCCTGACCGCAACCCTCAGTGCCACAGGGGGAAGCGTCACCGTCACTTCCGCCGCCGTGAGCAGCCCAGAGTTTACCCTCAGCGGACCATCCCTTCCGCTAACCATCGGATCCGGCGGGACAGCATTCTTTACCCTGACCTTTACCCCCCAGGCGAGCGGCAGCACGACGGCTAACCTTTCCTTCACCAGCGGGGGTTCGAACTCCCCGTTCACGGCGACATTAACCGGGAGCGGCGCAGCGCCGGTGCAGCACAGCGTAGATCTGTTCTGGGATGCGAGTACTTCAAGCGTTACCGGCTACAACGTATACCGCGGCGAACAAAGCGGCGGGCCGTACTCGAAGATCAATGCCACGCCGGTTGCGGGCACGACCTATACCGACAGCTCCGTCCAGGCGGGACAGACCTATTATTACGTCACCACATCCGTCGGGACCGACGGAATGGAAAGTACCTACTCGAACCAGAGCCTGGCCGTAATTCCTACGCCCTAGAATCGAAATCCTCTATGGCCATTGTGAAAGGCGAAGCGGGAGGCCTTCAGCCCGCGCTGACAGCGCTTCGACACAGGAGAGCATCCTTCATGTACGCAGTCAACAGCGTGGTATTAACATCCACCCAGAGACTCAAGTTGCCTGATTCGGGCCGTACCGCCTCTGGGAATGCCGTGATCCTTGTCCCAAGACAAGGTCTTGGATGTTTCGAACGCTGCCGGATTGAGCTCATAGGCATGAATCCGCGGCGTTAGGACATGCCACGGCCAAGAACCAGGCACAGATGCAATGTGGGCCCTCACGTCGCGGATGCAGACCGTCGGCCAATTGGAGAGCAGTACGAAACGGTCGACCCGAATGGCTGCGCCATTTGTTCGACAACCACTTTCCGAGCGGCGGAGCGAGTTAGCTGGAATCTCCCTCTCGACTTCAGGAATGGCAAGGATTGTACACCGATCGTGCTGGTTCGCGACGTGGAGACGGCAAAGCTTTCCCCTAGTTGCTCGGAACTCCGCGGCTCAGGCGAACCGGAGATTCCTTCATCGAGTACTTCAGCAGGCACCAGAGAGCGCGGACGCCGTCTTTCCAACCGATCTTCTTGCCTTCTTCGTAGGTGCGTCCCCAATAGCTGATCCCGACCTCGTAAATCCGCAGGCGCCGCTTGGCGATCTTCACCGTGATTTCTGGCTCGAATCCAAATCGGTCTTCCTCGATCGGAATCGATTGGATAATTTCGCGGCGGAATACCTTATAGCAGGTTTCCATATCGCTGAGATTGATGTTGGTCAGACAATTCGAAAGCAGCGTTAGCAGCGAGTTGCCCACCGAATGCCAGAAATAGAGCACGCGATGCGGACCACTGCCCAGAAAGCGCGAACCATAAACCACGTCGGCTTTGTTTTCGATGAGCGGCGCGAGAAGTCGTGGATAATCGGAGGGATCGTATTCCAGGTCGGCGTCCTGGATGATCACGAAATCTCCGGTGGCCTCCTGGATGCCGCGACGCAGGGCCGCCCCTTTGCCCTGATTCTGCGGTTGCAGAAGGACCCGCACTTGAGCATGCTGCGCCTGCAGTTCGGCCAAAATCTCCGTTGATCCATCTTTCGATCCATCGTCGACGCACAGGATCTCGAGGTCGAGCGGAACCGCCAAAACACGCTCGATCACCTGCCGGAGCGTGGAGCGCTCATTGTAAATGGGCATTACAATCGACAGTTTCATATATTGAGAACAACGCGCTCTTCCGCTCCGTGCAACGACGGCGGCCCCGCCTACAAACCAACAAACGCAACCTCAAGCCAACGTGCAACTGGCTTTTCGGACGGGTTCTCGGGGACCACTTTATCAGGAGGAGAATGGCGAGTCATCCAGAGTCGTCCGCTTAGGACTCATGCTGGCATATTCTCAGGCTTCGGCGGCGAAGGACTGACTGATTTGCGCCGCCATCTACGTCAGAAGGGTCTGGCCGAAAGCGCAACTGTCCAAACGCTCGACTATTTTGAGATAACCGCTTTCGTGCGCGAGATCGCGAGCCGTCTGCTGCTCGTCATTTTGACGAAAGGGGAGAGCGCCAAAACGCAGCAAGGCTGCGACAATATCGAGATCGCCATTGGCGGCCGCCAGGTGCAGCGGAGTGCAGCCGCTTTGGTCGCGGGCGTCAACTTCAGCTCCGTGCTCCAGTAGCAGTTCCGCAATATCTCGCTGCCCCGTACTCACCGCTTGGTGTAGCGGAGTTGCTCCGCCGGGGCTGCGCGTTCTATCCCAAGGATGGGCGCCGCATGCGAGCAGGCTGCGGACTACCTCTTGCTGCCCATAGAAACAGGCCAAGTGAAGCGGGGTAAAACCGTCGGCGCACCAGGAATTGGCAAGTTCAGGTTGCTCGGAGATCAGCTCTATTACCCGCTCAGTGCGGCCTAGCGCCGCGGCCTCGAAAATATCCAATTGCGGCGCATCCGCCAGAAGCGCGTCGAGTTTCTCCAAGTCCCAGTTTAGAAGGCAAGCGAGAACCAGGGAAGTCACGGAATCGCTTCCGCTCAGGACAACTGAACCATCCAAGGGCGCGATATCCTGTGCCATCGACTCGCTGTCGACCTGGACGGTTCCGAATGCTTCATCAATAGGCGTTCTCGGGTGTGTCATAACGACCTCAAAGAGCCCGCGCTGGAGTTGCGCGGTTCAGCTAGGAATGCAGGATGTACTCTCTAATCAGTAGGATAGATGCTTTCCTTGGGGGATAGAATGGCACGTTGGTGCTCTCCCTTATGGCACCGACGTGCCATACACGAGAGCGGCACCGTTCATGTAGGGTTGATACCTTGGGGGGGAGTATGGATGATTTCAGCCCCAGCCTACTAGGGTCCCTCTCGTTAAACGTTCTAGGTTCTGCGCACTAAGAAACTCCGAGGTGGTGTTGTGCCTTCTGCATCGCAGGCGCCAAGAGTGGTTTCCGTTCTCGTCGCCGACCAGAGCCGCATGGTTGGCCAGTTGTTGGCCAGTTCATTGGCGCGCAAGAGCAGGTTCAAGATCGTAGGCACGGCGGTGGATGTCGAGCAATCTCTGCAGATCGTCAGCAGTGAGCAGGCGCAAGTGGCGGTGGTTGCCGCCAATCTGAAGGACGGTCCCCTAGGCGGATTCTCGTTGCTGCGCCGACTGCGCGCCTCCTATCCCCGCACGCGGACCATTGTCCTGCTGGATTCACCGGACGGTGATCTGGTGGTCGATGCATTCCGGAGCGGAGCTCGGGGAGTGTTTTGCCGCTCCGGGTCTGTCAAGATGCTGTGCAAATGCATCTACGCGGTTCAGCAAGGGCAGATCTGGGCCAACACAGACCAAATGCAGGTGCTTCTCGAAGCTCTCGAAGCGCAAGCGCCAGCACGTGCCGCGAATGCCAGTCCCAAAGTGGACAATCGGCTCAGCAAGCGCGAAAAAGAAGTTCTGGCCTGCGTTGCTGATGGGCTCAAAAACCGCGAGATTGCCACTCAGCTCCGTCTGAGCGAGCACACGGTCAAGAATTACTTGTTCCGCCTTTGCGACAAAGTAGGCAGCTCAGGCCGCGTCGAGCTAATGCTGTATGCTCTCAACCGTGAGGAATTGACTGGAGTCCAAACTGCCGAAGGTGGTTCGGAAGCAATCGGGGCTGCCTAAGGCGGATGTTCGTCGGCCGCGAGAATCCCTTCTTTAAAAACCAGAGAAGAGTCGGCCGAGGTTCTTCGTTCGGTCCCTCTGAATGACTCAATTACTTCATTTCCGGCTTGAGCGACGGGTTTGGGGCGCATCTCACGGTGGTAAACCGGTAAACCTCCGAAGGCCCTAATATCAGCGCCATGCTTCATGCCGGTTTATCCGTTTATCCCGGACAATTCCCCGCATTTCGCCGGCTACGATGTGCCCACCCGTGTTCCCTGTGCTGGGTTCGCGTTGACCGATCAGGACATCCGCGATCTTCTTACGACAGTGCGATGCGCGGCCGCAGGGTCCCGAAGCGGGGCACGCACCTGATTCCGATGCAATCCATTCATTACTGCGCTTACTTGTTAATGGATAGGGCCTTAAGGTAATCAGCCGATAGCCTCTCACCTTTCACCATATAGCCCAAATGCGGAGATTCGTTGGAGATTCCATAGCCCGCCCCGAAAAGGACCGGCGGTAGAGAATCAAATGTTCGCCAGAGGTCAGGATTATATATTTCCTGGAGGACCTTGATGTAGGCGGCGTCGTGCGTAACGTAAATTCCTTGCTCCGACAGACAAGGCCAAATCGAGGCAAAACAATCCCTGGCCGAATTTGCCAAATCGACATCGACAAAAGCGAAGCCAATCGGTTTAGGAAGAGTGTCCCCCGCCAGGGTATCGCTGAACCAGCCCTTAACGAAGGCACAAACCCCAATCTCACCGTGTTTCTGGATATTGGACTTGACCTCCTCTAGTCGCGCCGCATACCTTCCGGCTGTCCACTCGGTGGTCCACTCTTCACCCCGTCGACAATGATGATCGCGCAAAAAATAGTCGTCGACGGCAGGCAGCCCTTCGAAACTATCAAATATTACCAGCTGACGGCCAAGGAGGCTCGCGACGATCGACAACTTCGCCGAGCTGCCTCCCGCATAGCAACCACACTCCACGATTGCGCCGGGTGTTTTCATGCTGAGCATCATCTCTGCAAGAACCAGTCCGTCTGTTGGAGTTGACCCGATAGGCACATTTCGGTCGATCAGCTCAAACCGAGCAACAATCGTAGAACGGACGAGTTCATCGAACTGAGAGCTCCTGCCGTTGTCGATGAATCTCTGTTTCGCCGATTCGTAGGCTGAACGTGCAGCAATTGACACAATAGCTTGCTCAACCGATTTGCTCTTACGCGCCAGCTTTACGAACGCCTGTTTGAGTGCCTCTTTCAATTAGTGCCTGCTTTCCGTTAGTGGCCATCGGGGTCCTCCGGAAGAAGAAATGACTTGATCGTCCCGAGAGTCATACTGCAGTGTCGAGTATAATCCTGCAAACGCGAGTTGCGGAGCGAGCAAAGCCGCGTAGGAGCATAGGAGTCGCGCGCAGGCTTGATCTTCGTTTTGCAGTAGCCGCAGACCCCGGTCCAAGTGATGAGCAGATATTGAATCTCACGGCGCGTCTGTGGCAGGGTCCACCCAGGAGTTCTTTTCGCCGAAGAGTTTCTAGGGTTAGGAACGCCTGCGCCATCATGACTAGCGCGGTGTGGTGGTGCCAGCCAGCCCAGCTGCATCCTTCGTAGTGATCCAGTCCAAGTTCTTTTCTCGGTCGCTGATAGTCCTGCTCGATCTTCCAGCGACACTGCGCCAAGCGCACTGAGCGGCGAGGGTATAGGTCTCTGGCAAGTCGCAGAAGAAGTATTTAATGGTTTCCTTCTCCAACTCCGGCCATTCCACAAGCAACCATGATTTCTTGGTGCGGCGGTTCCCCCCGGTACGGCGCGTCGTCCATCTGCCGGCTTCCTTCCCATTTCGACCAGCCTTCCATAGTGTGGCCCTGGCCCTCGGGGCTGCAACCGGCTAGTCCTTCGTCGAAATCTCTCCCGTCAGCAACCGTTACGGCAACCCTGTCTCTTCTTGCCTCTTTGGTCATGCAATTGGACTTCAGGATCCGGAACTCTGCAATCCCTTCGCTCGACCAAACCCAACTGTCGGATCACCAGCCACTTTTCACCGCAACCCATGAGCCACGCAGACCTTCACGCATGATGGGGGCTAGCGCCCCGGATGAGGCTCCGAGACAAGAAACATAGATGGTACAATACCGGAAATTTCGTTAAGACTTATGGGGTCATCGTCTTTTCCTCGCCTGCTGGTGAATGCGTCGGGTCAGGCGAACGGTAATGGACAGCCCAGCCTTTTGTTTGCAGGTGATTTCTATCTCCGGCCTGACCATTCCTTTCAAAGCCCATGTGACCTTTTCGCTCCGGCGATGATCGAATTGGTTCAGCAGTCCGCCTTTTCAGTCGTGAACTTCGAGGGGACGCTAACCGCGGGGGACAACCATGGAATTCGCAAAGAAGGCCCTCACCTAGCGTTAAACCATCGTGCTCCCGCGCTCCTCAAATCTGCTGGTTTTTGCGGGATTACGCTGGCAAACAATCACGCGATGGATTACGGCGTGGAAGCACTGCGGCGCACACTTCAGGTTAGTGCGGATTGCGGTCTCCAGCACGTCGGTGCTGGCGTCGACTCGAAACATGCAATGCAGCCACTGAAGGTCTGTTTGCCAGGGAATGCGCGGCTCCAGATCCTCTCATTGTGCGAGCGCGAATTCGGCGTCAGTACCGGCCACGCAGCTGGTACCGCATGGCTTACGAGCCCAGGGGCTGAGCTTGCCGTCGGTCGGGCAAAACAGGAGAGTGATATTGTCATTGTTTGTGCCCACGGAGGAAACGAGTTGATGCCGCTGCCTTCCGCACAGCGGCGACAACGACTCCAGAGCTTGATCGACGCGGGCGCAGACCTCGTAATTGGACACCACCCGCATGTGCCGCAAGGCTGGGAGCAGTACGCAGGTCGCTATATTTTTTACAGTTTGGGAGATTTTTACTTTGACAGCACCGATGGCAAACGCTACGCGTATCGAGATTGGGGATTCATGGTCCGCGTGCATCTCGAAGAGCGCCGCATCAGGACGTTGGAAGTCGTGCCGTATGAGCGTGTAGACGATAAGGTCGTGCCTCTGGGTCGCCAAAAGGATGCGGCATCCCACCTTCTACATCTCGAGCAGCTTTCGAGCATTCTTGCTGGCCCGGAGTTTGAAGGTTATTGGCAGCAATTGGCCGTGGATCGGTTGTCTGTGTATAGACCTTTCTTACGCGGCTTGCTCGGATACTCTCGCATTTCGTTCCGCGAGCGTCTGGGAGAGACCTTCAGGATGGTCCGCGATGCTTGGGCCGTTTGGCGCGTCACGGAAGACCCACAAGTGCCCTTCTCCACTGGTCACTCAAGTCCGCCCTTAGGGAGGGAGGCGCTCGGGACCCTTAATGTGGTTCGTTGCGAGTCGCACCGCTGGGCGATTGAAACCGCCCTGGCCGTTCTAGCAGGCGAATGCGAGGACGTGCGCTCTCAGAAAATCAGGGACAAGCTTGAGGCCTTCGGCCCGTTTTACGGACGGGGCTACTTCTGAACTGAAATTTTCCGTTCAGACCACAATCCCATGCGTCGCTCTCGTCATCTTGGGTGTCGAGCGGCCCCACCAGCATGCGGCAGGCCCGATCTAGCAGCGCCCTTCGGCGCCGACTCGGAATAATTTAGCTTTCTGCAAGAATGACTCCGATCCCACGGAAGCATTCATGGGCTGACATGGTAGTCACTCCAACTATTTTTTGTTCCGCTTTCTCACTTTCTCAAGCACTCTCCTTTTCTGATTTTCTGCGAGAAGAATTTTTCAATCAGGCTGTGATTTGTTTGCGCATTTTATTGGAGTATCGCCACGAATGCTCGGTCGCCGATCCGACTCTCACCGCGAAGTTCACTCACACCGTAACGCGCGAAACGCGCGCCCATGCCGGGTTTTGCCTCGGTAAGCGAGAAGTTCATTGTACCTTGGTTATCTACTAACGCCTCTCACCGTCATCGATACTCCGTTTAGAGCAGCGCAGAGTTTCTAAGGCAATTAACTTCTGGCCGAGTTCATTTCCAGTTCCTTCGTTTGTCTGTGCTCATGAATTTAAGGAGTCGATAAATGGTGACCAACTCCCCCGAGAGAAGGTTGCGGAAAAACTCCGGCAACCTTAGGAACTGCAAACGGTATCTGAGTGTTTCGGCAATCTTAATCAGCATCAGCTTATTGTTGTCCGGGTGCAGTTCGTCACTACCCGGCGGCGCGAGCGGGACCTCTGCGGCCGCCGGCCCACTGGTCGCCAATCCGAGTTCAGTCAGCTTCGGAGCTGGAGCCGCGACTCCTATCGGCAAAGCCATCTCGTCGACGGTCACAGTAACCAATCGAAGCGCTGCGTCGTTGATCATTCAATCCGTAAAGGTGAGCTCATCTGTATTTTCTCTGCAAGGCTGGACGGGTCCCGTCACGTTAGCTCCCGGAGGCAGCACGCCATTAGTGCTCCTGTTTACTCCGCTCTCACAGGGACGCTTCAGCGGAACGCTGTCCATCGCGAGTCAGGTGAAGGTCCCGACGACGGGTCCCCCGATCATCACTAGCCAAAATGGGGTTCTGACGACCGCTACTGTGCCCCTTTCCGGAACGACTGTGGCCACTGCAGGCACGCCCCAGATCAGCATCACGCCCGGCAGTATTCAGCTGAAGTCTGGCCAATCAGAACAGTACGTTGCCTCGGTGACCGGGATCACGAACCCCGCCGTGACCTGGAGCGCGGCGTTGGGCGTCATTTCCTATGGGGGTCTCTATACCGCTCCGGCGGTGAAAAGTACCACCACGGACACGATTACTGCCACCAGTGTTTCCTCGTCTTCTACTAATAGCACCGCGTCGGTGACCATTCAGGCCGCCACGTCACCCGCGCCGACGCCACCGGCTGCAGGGGTTGTCACAGTGAGCGTTTCGCCGGGCAGTCCTTCTGTGCAAGCCGGCCAGTCCCAGCAATTTACAGCCGCCGTGACTGGCACGACGAACACTGCTGTGACCTGGACCGCGGCGTTGGGCAGCATCACTTCTTCCGGGCTCTACACAGCGCCGAGCGTCAAGACGGCGGCGACGGATACGGTTTCGGCCACGAGTGTTGCTTCCACCGGCATGTCAGCCGCAATTAAGGTGAATGTCACGCTTGCATCCACGCTCCCACCCGCACCGACGACTCCTGGCGAACCTGCTGTCCTTAGCGGTTGGACAGCCCGTAACCAGCAGCCACTCAGCACGGTGTACTATCCAAACTCTGTTTGGACGACGCCGTTGCCGACGACAGGAAGCTTTGCAGTACAGAACCATCTCCTTTCTAACTCCGATGCCGTCATACAAAATCTATATGGTGGCGCAGACAATCCATCGAACAATCAACCAACCGCCATCACTACAACACCTGCCGGTTCAACCGCGACGACGCAGAGAGAGCTTTACTATTCAGGCGAATCCGATCCGGTGTACAAACTCGTGGCCTGTACCGTTGCTCAACCGCCGCAGCCTGCGAACCAGCCGGCAGGAAAATATTTCCACCTGAGATCGGGAGCACAATATACATCAAACACTGGCGACTCATCTCTGGACGTCTGGGATCAATCAGTCGACATTGATCCGACGCCAGGGGGAAGGGTACTAAGTGTGTATGCGGGGTCAGGGGACAATGGCCCTAAGGCCCTTTCCACGAGCTGTACCTGCAATACTCCTGCCTGTGCCGATACGACACCAGCGTGTCAAATTACTGCCAATGCCGAGTATTGCGATGTGGGACATCCGTTTAGTGATCCGCTGAATGGAATTGGAGATGGTATCGCGTGGTCGAGTATGAACAACGGCAGCGGCTCAGCATTCACACGAGCGAACGAGGTCATGCAGGGGACGATAGATCACGCCATGATGACACTCACCGATTGCATCGCACCTGGTCCGTCATTTCCAGCTACAGGAGATTCTCTAGCTTGTCATCTAATAGGCCTGCCAGAGACCAATGCACCTCACAATGGGGCCCTGTTCTGGATAGACCCAGCATACAACTGCAACGCGTTAGCTGCATGGCAAAAACCTTTCTGTGTTGCCTTGCAAACATACGGTGCGTATCAGCGGGATACCAATGGCGCGGGCTATGTGGGAGAAGGGCTTTATCTCCGCGACTTGGAATCACAGATCCCCGTTCACGACGAGGGGGAACCCGACCCCACGCCATTCTTGAACTTTATGAACCAGTTTAGCGGAGCAGACGGTTCTGCTCCCGTGTATTGTATGGGGAGTCCGGTTACTCGTTGCAATCTCAGGCCCTTCGCCGGAATGCCGGGACTGATTACGGGTGACGCAACGAATGGATACAAGCCCCATCTGCATGTGGTCGATCCTTGCGTACCTAAGCACGTAGCGGCACAGACAACAACCTGTACAGGTTCGCCGAGTGATTGATGGCTCGACAGCGTCAACACATCAAGACTAGCAGTTCGTGGCAGAAGTAAGAAGAATGTGCGAGCGGCGACGAGATGTGCTGCAACGGGAAGATGTTGCCATACGGTGGCCAGCCAGGGGGAGCAAGCCCCCGGAGTAGCGAACTGGTCGTCTAGCTATCACCACGATCTGGGATGCGGTGGCGCGGGAACAGCAGCAGTTCCAGTCGTACTCCTTCAAGCATCGTACAGTCTCAGTAGTCAATGCAACCTCCCAATCGATAAACCAGTCCTTGCCGGTGTTGCTTGCCATTACAACGACGGACGGTAAGAATAGGGCCCCGGCGGTGAAACCGAGCGCGCAATGGTTCGCTTGGTGCAAATGCGCGCCAAATTTTCACGCCACAACAATGAATCCCAGGCGTATACTTCAGCCGAGTACCTGGAAACCCCGGCTGCGACGAGGGAATGTCCGCCGACTGAGTGATACCCCGCCGGTCGATTCACGGCAGATTGATCGCTCTTCCTGACGGTCGAGACTGACGCGGTTGGACTGACGTCAGAGGCAGCTCACCTGCTTCGTCACTTGAGGATGCATAATCAAGCTGACAAATCTTATGGCTGGGGTGAATCAGATATTCTTGAGGGCCTACGCCTGCATGCCCGACCGTAACTCTCGAATGCGTTGAATTCGAATCCCCTCAATGTCGACAACATGAAAGTTCACTGGACCTTGTTACAGCTTATCATTATCGCCGGATTAGCAATCGCTGGCGCACACACACCGACATTGATTGAAAGGTTAGCCGTAAGAGTATGTTCTCAATCCCCTCCCAAGCCAATGCCGAGCGCTGCACGAACTAGCTAAACGTCGGCTAGTGTTTTGTCTAGTGTGCATCGTACCTATCACAACATTCCTCGATTTAGGATGCGGTGGCGGCAGGAGCAGCAGCAGTCCAGCCGTACTCCTTCAGAAACGTACAGCATCCAATACAACCTCCGAATCGATAAAGTACTCCTTGCCGGGTTCGCTCACCATACCACGACGGATGGCAAGCATAGGGCGCCCGCGGTGAATCGGCGGAAGCGGGGCACGCAATTGTCACTTAGCGGTGTAAATGCGCGCCAAATTTTCATGCCACAACAGTGAATCCTGGGGTATACTTCAGCCGAAAACGTGGAAGCCCCGGCCGCGACGAGGGAATGCCCGCCGACGGCGAGCGAGGCAAAGCATCTGCCCTCTCCCGACTGAGCGGATAACCCGTGGGTCGGTTCCCGGCAGAACGAGCGCTTTTCCTCACGGTCGGGACTGACGCTGTTGGACTGACGTCAGATGTAATTCGCTTGCTTTGTCACTGGAAGGTGCATAATCAAGTTGACAAATCCTATGGCTGGGGTGAATCAGATATCTTCAAAGCCTACACCTGCATGCCCGACCTGTGACTCTCTTACATGCGTTGAATTATCTCCCGAATGTCGACAACATGAAAGTTCACTGGACTTTGTTACAACTTATCGTTATCGCCGGATTAGTAATCGCTGTCACGCGCACTCCGACATTGATAGAAAGGTTCGCCTCAATCGCGAGAGTACGTGCTCAATCCGCTCCCAAGCCACTGCCAAGCGCTGCACGACCTAGGGCGCCGTTTAGCCGATCTTCGCCTTTCTCGCAGTCCAACCGCCCCCCCGCAAACTGGTACCCTTATCCAAAGAATAGCCTCTGGACTCAACGCATTCCCGCTGACGCTCCACTGCACGACATCAAGCCCGCGAATTACGGCCTATCAGCTTCGTCGTCGATCATGGTCAATTGTGCATTGACTGGTTGTGGAAGCTATAACATCGACGATCCGTTCGGTGCGATGCGCTCATTCATTGTCAGCACCACGACGGACGGTTCCCCTTCTCAGAACGATCAGGGAAAGCCGATTTATTACTCGCAGCCAGGCGATCCCTATTATCGCGTTCGCTGGCAGAGCAATGAGGATTGCTATTACGATTCGACGAACCAGAGTACTCCGGCAATCGACTTCGTCGTTCAAATACCGAATGAAGCAGGCTGGCCTGGGACGAGCGGCACTGATACGTTTCTCAGTGGCTACGACCAATCGCAGGGCATCTTCTTTTCAATGGCGCGCACCGGTCCGCAGACCTTGTTTAAACTGCCGTACTGTGCTTCGACTGACCCCAAGAAACCCTGCGACCTTAGTGGGAAAGTCGGGAGTTCTTGCGCGGCAGCTCGAGTAAATCTTGACAAGGATTGGGGATGGTCTCCTGGACTTTACAGCGTAACGATCTCTGGCGTTAAGATGAATCTCGGCGGTCCGGGCGACAATCTCTCGCAGGGCGCCGCCGGTTCTCTCGGTCTGACACGCTTCGAGGAGCTCATGGATGGTATTTTCCATGCCGCATCATCCGATATAGGGTGTGTTACTGGTCAGGTATTTCCCGCAACAAGCGGTGCGTTTCAATGTTCAAAGCTCAATCACCCACCTCCACAGGCAAACAATTTTCCGCCGAACGGCGCTCTTTTATATTGCGACTACACGGATGCACAGATTGCTTCCATGAACTTACCGCCATGGCAAAACGTAATGCTGACTTGGCTCTGCCACTACGGCACTTATCCGTCGGTTACGGATGCTACGAATCATGGAGTTTGGCCGATTAGTGGTGATGCGATTGAAAGCGAGCTGCCATATTTTATGGCAACTAAGCAACATCATCCAATTTTTGCTTGGCTCCAAGGGCAACGATTAGGCTCACCAAATTCGACCTCGCCCGTGCCGCAAATAACGATGGACTGTGGCGGGAACAATTCTAAGCCGCAATCTGCCTATCGCTGCAGTTATAATGTCCTATACGGAATCCCGCCACTTATGCCCGGTGACAGTCTTCTGCGGCACTTTCATATTGCTGACCCTTGTATCGTGAAGCGCATGGCGAACGCAGTCGGCGGAAATTACTCGGACGCTTGTTAAACAATTTGCTTCGGCAGAAGAATTGATGGGTTAGGTTCGGTTCGAGCAACTTGCCGGAAGAGAGGCAGGTTGCAGCCCCATCGGTAAATCATGCACAAATGAGGCCGACCGGACATGATCCCGAGAGGAAGAGTCGATGATGCTTGGAGCCACTCTAGGAGCCCACCAGGCGAAGTGGTGAGGCTGAGCTGGTATGCGCCTCCTCTTTTGACGTATGTCCTAGTGAGTTTATTCACCAGCCCTGAGTACATGGCTGACACGGTGGGCTATGCAAACGACATTGTCAAGCATACTTATGATAGAAGCGTCCCTCAGGTTTGGGATTTCGGTCATTTGCTCTGGCGCCCGCTCGGTTCGCTGGTGTGCGGAGGTCTGCAACTGCTTAACTCATCCTCATCTGTTTCCGACGGGGATGCTCGGAAGACGGTTCTCGCCGTCTTGGTCGTGCTGAGCTGGATGTCCGGTTTTGTTTGCGTCTTGACGCTTGTAGCAATCCTGACGCAATTCTTCAGAGAAAGAGCCAGTATTACTCTGACATCCCTCGCCTTTATCTTTTCTCAGGCATTTCTCAACTTCAGTCGTGCAGGCACTTCATACATCCCGGGACTGTGTTTCCTCCTGACTGGCATTTTCCTGTTGCTGCGGCGCAACGACGGACAGTCTTCGTTGGCTCCTTTGTGGGCTGGATGCGCATTGGCGGTATCCGCGCTGCTGTGGCTTCCGTACGTTCTATCGATTCCTGCTGCGCTAGTGTCTCCGCTGTTCATTCTCGACAATAATCGTCGTTGGCGATGTTCATTGCTGGCGGCCGCTGCTTTCACGATCGTAAGCGCTTCAGTCTACGGCCTTGTCATGCTTCATCTGCGGATTGTCAACACGGAAGGTTTGGCAAGTTGGATCGCAATGTCCACGTGGGCGGCAGGCGTTGGAGGCGCCAAACGCGCGGTCTTCGGCTTGGCACGATCATTTATTAACATGGGTAACGATGGACTGCTTTTCAAGCGTTTCCTTGCGCAAGACCCTTATAATCCCGTTTCCGTTCCGCAGCTGTTTCGGCTGACCCTGGCAAAGATTGTGTTCTTTTATGCGTTTATGGCAGGAGTTGTTCTGTGTTTAGCTCGGTCTCGGATCGGCAAGAACATTCTTGGTTTACTAGCCATAAACGCTGCCACAGTGGGGATATTTGCCGTTTTGTGGTACGGAGGAGATATGGAACGGTACCTGCCTCTTTACCCAGTCTTATTTCTCGGTATTTGTGCTTCTATGAATGTAAGGGGTTATGAGTTCTGGTTTAGGACGCTTACAATCGCTTTTCTTGCCGTGATCGGCCTTAGTAACGCAATTGCAATGGCCAACTTTACCATCAACCGGGACCAGCAGCGCGTCGTTGAGCGAACGCGGGAACTGTTGCCATATCTCACGCCTCAAAGCAGAGTCTTCGTCCATGACACCGACGACCAGCTGTACGCTTTTAGCAGGAATTCACCTTTTCATCCTCTCAATCGGTCCGGTAACTTTCAGGCAAATGCGATTTTAATCCCAGGCACTCGAAGAGATCTACACTGGCAGCAAAGTTTCGCTGTTCTCGCTCTGGCGGTTTGGGACCAGCATGGTACCGTGTGGATCTCTAAGAGGGTGCTCAGCGCTCGCCCGCTGTCAGAATGGAATTGGGTCGAAGGGAGCGATTCTCGCGTTCGCTGGAAGGACACCTTCTTTTTTTTCTCAGATCTTGATTGGGGTACGTCTGTCGGGAGCACAGATGGCTTCGTCCTGCTGCTGCCAACACAGAAAAATCGAGGCGAATTAACCCAGTTCCTTGCCGGCGCTAGCGTTTGAAGAGGTGGCAAAACTTCGGAGTATTCGGAGGATGCCACCCGAACCCCGACCATCTCAGTTTGTACGCTGGGTTCGACGATCCCTTAACCGGAAATTCTCTCACTCAGATTGGCACATTGGTGCCGTAAACGGGGGCACTTCAAATGGGCTGAATGTTGCCCTAGAGTAAGCGTCCGGTCAAGGCCATCTGGACATTGGATTGAAACAGGGAGATCCTCCGAGTCGGGACAGTGGTGATCGTGTCCGCGAGCGGATGATGGAGAGTGGCAGAGCGGAAGTGGGCGCAGG
>Ga0182015_10002017_pt1 | contig 25489 bp, 20 predicted proteins | sample 712P3MmetaG_FD_120478 | JGI IMG/M metagenome (GOLD analysis project Ga0182015, IMG submission 120478) | Permafrost microbial communities from Stordalen Mire, Sweden - 712P3M metaG | ecosystem: Environmental > Terrestrial > Soil > Wetlands > Permafrost | place: Sweden: Stordalen | collected...
AGGCATCGAGTTTTTCAGTCCAAGGCTCGCAGGCCATGATTCCAGTGACCTTTATTCAGTCCCTTGCAATTGTTGCACAGCATCGCGTAGAGCCCGGCGTGCGCGGGACAAACGCGACATCACGGTGCCCATCGGGATGGCAAGAGTTCGAGAAATCTCCTGATACGACATTTCTTCAAATTCACAGAGGAGCAGCACTTCGCGATAAGGCACGGGCAATTGGCCGAGCGCCTCTTGTACGAGCTGCCGGTCCGAACGCTGGAGCAGGATGCTCTCCGGCGTTTCCTTGACGGCGGGGAGGCGGTCCTGGTCGCTTTCCAGTTCCAGCGACATCGTTGCCGTCGACTTCAGCCCGCTGCGAGACGTGAGGAACGTATTGCGAAGAATCTGGTAAATCCAGGCGCGGAAGTTGGTGCCGGGCCGGAACGAGCCGAATCCCTTAAGAGCCTTAGCGTATGTTTCCTGCACCAGGTCCTCGGCTTCCTGCCGGTCTTGTGTCAGCCAGTGGGCAAAGTTATAAAGCCGCTCAAACAGCGGCATGGCCAACTCCTCGAACGACCCCGATAATGAGCCCTCTTCCGACACGCACACAAGAGTAAACCAGCGAAGGATCGGATTATTCCCACAACGCCAAAATAAATTCGCATGGAATAAAAACGTGTGCCCGCCGGTTCTGCACGGTGAAAGCCAGAACGAAGCTTGTTCGGAAGGAATGGGGGGAATTTGCCGCTGAAAAATGCCGCCGCAATTTTGCTCGATCACAACCACGACGGAATCGATCGCCGGGGATTCCTGAGATGCATGGCCTGGGCGGGCACCGGAGCCCTCTGCGTACTTGAGGGAGGAGTGCTGAAGTCCTACGGACTCGACGATCCGGCGCACATCGCAAAGGCCGCGCGCGGCGAACTGAGTTTTGTCCAGATCAGCGACAGCCACATGGGATTCAATAAGCCTGCGAACCCCGACGTGACCGCGACGCTGAAAGCTGCGGTCGCCAAAATCAGCGCGCTGCCGGTGCCTCCCGAATTCATTCTGCACACCGGCGACATCAGCCATCTCTCGAAACCGGCAGAGTTCGACACCGTCGACCAGATTTTGCAATCCGCGCCCACGAAAGATGTGTTTTGTGTTCCCGGCGAGCACGACGTCCTCGAAGATGACGGCAAGCAATACCGCGAACGTTACGGCAAGAACACCAAGGGTGCCGGTTGGTACAGCTTCGACAAGAAAGGCGTCCACCTCATTGGACTCGTCAACGTGATGAACCTGAAAGCTGGAGGTATGGGTTCGCTCGGGCCAGAACAACTCGAGTGGCTGGAAGACGACGTTCGACATCTCTCGAAGAGCACGCCCGTGATTGTGTTCGCGCACATGCCCTTATGGAATATCTATCCGGAATGGGGATGGGGCACCGACGACAGCGGGCAGGCGCTTTCCTATCTGAAGCGTTTCGGCTCGGTGACGGTTCTGAACGGACACATTCATCAAACCATGCAGAAAGTCGAAGGCAACGTCACCTTCCACACCGCGACTTCGACTGCGTTCCCTCAACCCCATCCTGGCGCAGCGCCCTCCCCTGGCCCGATGAAGGTCCCGGCAGAGCAGTTGCGCGGTCTACTGGGAATTACCAACGTGAACTACGTGCGCAAGCACCACGCTCTGGCGCTGATCGATTCCACGCTGGAGTAACCGATTTTCGAATATCAACAAAACGTCAAAGACGTTACAAGGAGAAGGCGATGAGAAAAAGTGGCTGGATTGTCTGTATCGCGGTGTCAATGGTGCTGGCTTTGTCCGCACTCCCCGCGGCACAGAAGTCGGTTGCGGGTCCGCCACCACCGATGTCAAGATCGATAATTTCAGTTTCACGCCGGCAACTATCACCGTGAAGGTGGGAACACAGATCACCTGGACGAATGCAGATGACATTCCGCATACCGTGGTCAGCAACGACCTAAGTTTTAAGTCCAAAGCGCTCGACACTTGACGAGAAGTTCACGTTGACGGCCAGCAAGCCGGGGACGTTCCCGTACTTCTGTTCGATTCACCCGAGGATGATCGGCAAAGTGGTTGTGGAGTAGGTGTGTTCCGTGAATCCCTTTGATCTCAAGGCGGCTCTGCTCGCAAAACACGCACAACATGTCGTCTTGGTCCACTTTCCGATCGCGCTTTTTCTGACGGGAGTCGTTTTCGACGTTGCGGCCCGCTGGACGAAAAACGCCGCCAGGAGAGCAAACCTGGCGGCAGCGGCACGTCTCAACACGCTCGCCGCGGCTGTGGTTGTGGTGCCGACGCTCGCAACCGGCATCGCGGCCTGGCAGTGGCAACTCGCGGGACAGAAGGTGAAGGGGCTGTTGCTGCTCCACCTCGTCCTGGGATTCACGTCCAGTCTTTTGATCTGTTGGGTTGGGTGGATCCATTTTCGGCAGCGAAGAGCTTCCAGTCCTGCGCTCCCGGTTACTACCTACCGCTGGAACTCCTGACCGCTTTGGTCGTCGCTCTTACCGCTCATCTCGGCGGTTTTCTGAGTGGTGTCAACGTTCCTGGTTAGCGCGCTGGACTGCTCGTGGTTCGTCGTCGACGAGATGACATCTGGATGACGGGCAACCCTGACATAATCCGACCGAACCGTTGCCATCAAGGTACTGCCCTCCCATCTTTCCGACGACCCGGAATTGAAACAACGCATGGAGCGCGAAGCCAAAGCCATTTCCGCGCTTCAACATGCTCATATCTGCACGCTCTACGACATCGGCACCCAGGACGGCACCGGGTTCCTGGTCATGGAGTATCTCGAAGGCCAAACTCTGGCCGAGCGCCTGGCGAAAGGGCCGCTACTCCTTGATCAAGTTCTGAAGATTGCAACGGAAATCGCGCAGGCGCTGGAGAAGGCGCATCAACAAGGCATTATCCATCGCGATCTGAAACCGGCAAACGTCATGCTTACCAAGGCCGGTGCAAAGCTGATGGACTTTGGACTGGCAAAACCACAGTTGCAGATTGCCTCGCAGGCCATCGGCCCCTTCACTCCTTCCACGCCGACCATGAATCTGGCGTCGCTCACCTCGGCCGCGTCGCCGCTCACTCAGAAGGGTTCCATCGTCGGGACCTTTCAATATATGGCTCCCGAACTTCTGCAAGGCTCGGAAGCCGACGCGCGCAGCGACCTCTTCAGCTTCGGATGCGTTCTCTACGAAATGATTACGGGACGCCGCGCTTTCGAGGGCAAATCGCAGCTCAGCGTATTCTCCGCCATTCTGGAAAAAGATCCCGAGCCAATCACTGTCAGCCAGCCGCTCGCGCCGCCCATGCTTGATCGCGTGGTGCGCGCTTCGCTCGCCAAAGATCCCGCCGACCGCTTCCAATCCGCGCACGACCTCGCCCTGGACTTGGGCTGGGTCGACTCGCTCCGTTCCGCTCCGGCAGATCCACAATCTTCTCCCGCGCCAGGCCCAAGCCGCGTTCCATGGTTTGCCGCAGTCGCGGCCGCGGTTATTCTGGGAACACTTGCCGGGTTCTTCCTTCATCGCCCAGCCCCTTCCGCGCCCAGCATCCGCGCAGCACTCAATCCGCCGCCGGGCGGACACTTCCGCCTAACGAACGACGCTGGCGGTCCACCTGTGATTTCCCCCGACGGCGCCTACTTGGCTTTTACCGCGACCGTTGACGGTAAGACTTCCGTCTGGGTCCGCCCCATGAATTCCAATGATGCCCGGGTGCTCCCTGACACGAACGACGCCATTTTTCCGTTCTGGTCCCCCGATAGCCGCTCTATCGGGTACTTCACCGGCAATAAGTTGAAAACGATCGAGATTGATGGCGGCGCTCCACAGGTCGTTTGCGATGTCACGATCGGACGCGGCGGTGCGTGGGGACCCAGCGGCGTGATTGTGTTCTCTCCAGGCCCAACCGCAGCTCTAATGCAGGTCAGCGCCAGCGGCGGCGCTCCCGCCCCACTCACAAAAGTAGACACGGTCCAGCACACTTCTTACCGCTGGCCGTTTTTTCTACCCGACGGCAAGCATTTTCTCTACTTAGCGATGCACCACGACCCCTCGAAATCCTCGAACAATGCCATCTACTATGCGTCGCTCGATGGCCACGAGAATCGTCTGCTCATTCACGCCCAGACCAACGCAATTTATGCTGCCGGTTTCCTTCTGGCTGGCCGCGGCGACCAGTTGATGGCGCAGCCGTTCGATCCCGCCAAAGGCACGTTGAGTGGCCACGTGCAGACCGTTTCTTCTGGTGTGCTCAATGACGTTACGACCTGGCACATGGACGCCTCGGCGACGGACAGTGGTGTGTTGACATTCGCCAATGGCACTTCCGGCGACGTGCAACTGGTCTGGATGGACCGCACTGGAAAACAGGCGGGCATTGCCGTCGAGAATTTGCAAAACTTGGAGTTTGCCCGCCTTTCGCCACAAGGTGACCGCGTCGCCCTCATGCTCGACAACGGCATCGCTGACATTTGGACACTTGACCTTGCGCGAGGCGTCCGCACCCGGCTCACCTTCGGCCCGGTCTCGAACATTTATCCGGTCTGGTCGCCTGATGGCAAGTGGGTCGCTTACGCCTCCCTGCGGGCAGGAACCCGCAGCATCTACCGCAAGCCCGCGGACGGCAGTGGAGCCGAAGAAATGCTGGTCTCCGACGCGGGTAACGAAGTGTTGATCCTCAGTGATTGGTCGCGCGATGGCAAAACCCTGTTCTATTCGACCGGCCTTCAAACTGGGGACCAAACAGTTTGGGCTCTGCCACTCGAGGGAGAGCGAAAACCTCGTCTGGTAGCAGGGCACGCAGTCGGCGCAACGCTGTCCCCCAACGGCCGATGGCTCGCTTATACGTTGCTCTCGGGACAGGCAGACGTCTATGTGGTGGCGTACGGCGGCGGCCAGGGCAAGTGGCAGGTCTCCCCCAATGGCGGGCAGGTGCCACAGTGGAGCAAAGACGGCAAAGAACTCTACTACTTGGATGGCGCGCAATCCATCGTGGCTGTCCCGGTCAAGGACCTGGGAAACACGCTCGAATTCGGAGCCGGCCAGACGCTGATTAGCCAGTGGACTGTCTTAAGCACGCCGTTTTACAGCGTTTTTCCCGATGGTCAAAAACTCCTAATGGAACGGGTTTCGCAGCAGGTCAGCCAGCCGCTAACCGTCGTCACTAACTTCACTGCCCAGCTAAGAAAATGAACGAGTACTTTTTGTACCCCGCCTCGATTGTGTCTGGTTGACGGAGTACCCTTCCATAATCCGGCAAGGTGAGGTTTGCCCACCATACCTCCATGACCGGATGACAATTGCACTTCATCCAGTCGTCATCCCCACACAGACGGACCTAGTAGCACAACCGCCATTTTATGCGTGTGTACGCGATCCGGAACCCCTTACGCTCGGCATTGCGCTGAGAATCGCTGCCCGGCTGGGCGACCATCATCGCCAGATCGCATCCCCGGTCGTAGGCGTAGCACATACGCTTGTGAAGGAGCGCTGCTTGCAACCCACGACGCCGCAGCTCCGGAACCGTAGCCGAGCCGCCGAACAAAGCAACGCCATCATGAATGCACAGCACGCCAGCAGCGCCAGGTTTCCCGTCATGTTCGGCGAGGAAGCACAGACTCTCGTCGCGTGCTGCAGATACGCAGCCGAGGTTCAGAAGAAAATCGCGAAGTTCGGGATGTTCGTGCGACCAGCCCCTTGCGCTTATTTCACTCCACAGTTGCGCTTCTTCCGGCGCGATGATCCGCGCACTGACAGCACTCTGCTCCTCGGGTGTAGGCCGCTCAACAGGCCGATAAAGAACATTGCTGATTTCAATGGGTCTGTAGTTGCGGGTACAGAGCATTTCCAGCGCAGCGACCCCCGCGAAAGGACTCACTTCGTGGAGCACCGGCGCTCCGCGGTCGAGAAAGAAGCGCTCAATCACGTCCAGCGAGGCCGGGCTCAGTTCCTTGAATATAGCGAGTCCAAAAGTCTGAGTGACGGGAGACTCGATGCCATCGAAGACTGCATATGCGCCAGCGCATTCAATCCAGTCGGCACCGCTGTCTGGGAACAGACGACGCCGTGCTTCCGCGTACTGAACACACGCGTGCCCTTCGGCGCGCTCCAAACGTTTCGAGAGCGCAAGGTCAGAAAAGTGCATCGTGTTCGATTATGCACACAGCTCGGCGTTGTAGCAAAACCTACGCGCGGTTGCTCGGCCGTGGGGACCGTGATCGCCTGACGATGTATACATTACTTTGGACAAGAGAAAAATGCTCCGCCTGGCCATTGGGGCAAAACAGGCCTCTCAAGGAATTGGGAGTTCAGGTTTTGCCGCCCCCGGCAGGGCCAGATCCTGGGTGGTCGCGATCGGGCAGTCATCGGCCGAGCGGATCAGTACCGTGAAAGTCGGCTTCTGGGAAGCTTGACGCTTGCAATCGCTGAGATTTCTCCCGAACGAATCCAGCCTTTCGAATTTATGAAACCAAGGAAAGAGAGCTGAGGACGGCTTCTTAATGAGGGTATTGCACTTGGAAGTGCGGATCGTCAGCATAGCCTCAGTTTAGGCCGCGGAAGAAGGCGGTCAGGTCCCCTGCGACTGCCGCTGGTTCCTCAACCGGGGCGAAGTGTCCGCCGCGCGGAAAGACTGTCCAGCGCTGGATGTTGTATAGGCGCTCCAAATACGAGCGCGGCAGTTCGCCCTCGGGAACGATCTGGTGCGCGAAAACACCAAACGCCGTCGGCGTGCTGACATAGCTGGGACTGACCGGGTGCCAGCGATTGTCCCAATAGTCGCGCATCGAAGAGGTGATGCTCTGCGTGATCCAGTACAGGGTGAACGTGGCGCAGAGGAAATCGTCGGTCGGCGTAACGCCGCCCCACGAGTGCCACTTCTCACCCACGTATGCCGCGAGCCCTGCCGGGGAATCGTTGAGTCCATAGCCGACGGTCTGCGGCTTGGTGGACTGGATCGCGCTGTAGCCCCGCTCCGTCGTATCCCAGCCCCGGTTCACCGCAAGATACGAACGCTCGGCGTCGGAGAGCTCCGTATCGTCCAGAACGGGGACGAGATCCGACTCCAGTGTGGTGAGATGGATCCCGATCACCGACTTAGGATGGTCGAGCGCTAGGATCGTCGTCACCCCGGACCCAAAGTCATAACCGCTCGCACCATAGCAGGAATATCCAAGCTCAGACATGAGCCGGTGCCAGAGCTCCGAGACGTACCGGTAGTTGATGCCGACCTGGGGTGGACGCGGCGAGAAACCATAGCCGGGCAGGGAGGGTATGACCACGTCAAAGTTCTCAAGCAACGGCAACATGTCCATGTAATCGAGGAAACTGCCGGGCCAGCCGTGCGTGAGAATGAGCGGCACGCCCCGACCTGATGCCGCGCGCTGGTAGACAAAGTGGATGCCCTCCCAGGTGAAGTGATTGAGCGCGTTGAGCCTTCGCTCCCAGCCACGCCAGTCGAACTCGTCGGCCCAGTAGGATACGAGGCGGCGTAACCAGTTCAACTCGGTGCCCTGTTTCCAACCTATTCCAGGTATCTGGTCGGGCCATCTTGTATTGCGCAACCGTGCCCGCAAATCATTGAGCACCTCATCTGCAACGTGAATCCGAAATGGTTCCACTACGAATGATCCCCTCATGGCCATAGCCAACGGCCAACGGAACGCACAGGCGAATCTCGCACGGTCTCCTCGACCACCGTCGACAGATCGATATGGGCGTTGCGGCCCGGATCAATCCCGCTACGACGTAGTTTAGATCATGCCCCTTTTCTCAGGCACGATAATGTCCTCTACCGTAGGTGAATGAGTCTAAGAAACTGCCGACAGCATGCTTGACAATCGACAGTCGAATGTCTACCATCGTGTCCCATCGAGGGTCGAATATCTACCATGACAATAGAACAGGCACGACAACGCGCGAATCTGCTGCAGGGCACGCTGGACATGCTGATTCTGCGAACGCTGCTGTACGGGCCGATGCACGGGCACCAGATCGGCAAGAATATCCAGCGGACGACGAACGATTTTCTCCAGATGCAGCACGGCTCTCTCTACCCTGCGCTGCACCGGTTAGAGCGAAGAGGATGGGTCACCTCCAAATGGGAGATGGCTCCGGATCGCAACCGGGAATTCAAGTACTACCGGCTTACGGACAAGGGAAGAAAACAACTCGTGGTCGAAGAATCGCAATGGAAGCAAATGGCGGAAGCAGTGGCGCGCATCATGTGGCCCGCCGCTGAGGAGAGCTGAGATGAGATGGTGGCGCAAGCGGGATGCGGAGCTCGAGCGCGAGCTGCAGAGCGATCTTGAGCTCGAAGAAGAGGAGCAGCGGGATAACGGGCTGTCTGCGGAAGAGGCTCGCTACGCGGCGCGCCGTGCATTTGGCAACGAGACACTGATCCGGGAGCAGACGCACGAGGCGTGGGGATGGATGCGGCTCGAGCGGCTGATCGAGGATCTGCGCTATGCCATTCGGCTGCTGATGCGAGCACCGGGCTTTACGATCACCTGCGTGCTGATTCTGGCGATCGGCATTGGCGCGACTACGGCGATCTTCAGCCTGGTGAATACGGTCTTGCTGCGGTCGCTGCCGTTTCCGGAGTCGGACCGGTTGGTGTGGGTAAGCCAGCAGGACCACTCGCTGCCCGGGGTTGCGCCCGAGTCGCTGAGCTACCCGGATTACTTTGACTGGCGCGCGCAGAACCACACGCTGGATGGGATTGCGTCCTATACGGGCGCCACGGTGACGATGGAGTTAAAGGGCGAATCGCAACGGCTGGATATCCAGACGGTCTCGTCGAATTTCTTTCGGGTGCTGGGCGCGGCTCCCATGCTGGGCCGCGACCTTAGCTGGGAGGATGAGAAGCCGGGTAATCGCGCGGTGATGCTCAGCTACTCGTTCTGGCAGTCGCAGTTTGGAGCAGAGCCGGAGATCGTGGGCAAGTCGATCACGATGAACGGCTACAGCTACACGGTTGCGGGCGTGATGCCGAACGGATTCGAGTTTCCGATTGAGAATCCGGCGCCTGTGTTTTGGAAATCGATTGCCGACGAAGCGGAGGGCAAGAGTCCGGCGTCCGAACAACGGGGATTCGACACGCTAGGCGTGATCGCGCGGCTGCGGCAGGGCGTGACGATGGAGCAGGCGAAGGCCGATCTGAGCGTGATTGCGGGCAATCTCGCTCGCCAGTATCCCGACAACAACAAGCAGTACAGCTCGGCGCTTGTGGAGCCGGAACTTGCGCACATGACGGGCGACACGCGGCCTGCGCTGAGGGTGCTGTTTGGCGCCGTTTCGCTGGTGCTGCTGCTGGTGTGTGCGAATGTGGCCGGGCTCCTGCTGGCGCGCGGGTCGCGACGCAGCGCGGAGTTTGCCCTGCGGGCGGCGATTGGCGCAAGCCCTGCGGCGATCATCCGGCAGCTGCTGATTGAGTCGCTCTTGCTCTCGCTTTGCGGCGGAATGGCAGGGATTGCGCTGGCCTTCGGGCTGATCCGGGCAATGCTGACGCTGATGCCGGTTGAGATTCCGCGCATTGAGAGTGCGTCGATCGATGGGCGCGTGCTGGTCTTTGTTCTTATTGTTTCCGTGGCGACGGGGTTGCTCTTTGGTGCGTTTCCCGCGTGGCGGCTGTCGCGCTCTGCGCCGGCACGCGCTCTGCGCGAGGGAGGGCGCAGCCTGGCCGGCGGCAGGGCGCAGCACCGACTGCACAACGGCCTGGTAGTGGTGCAGACGGCGATCGGGATGGTGCTGCTGATCGGCGCAGGGCTGCTGATGCGGAGTTTTGTCCGCATTCTTGACGTGAATCCGGGCTTCGATTCAAAGCATGTGCTGACCAGCCGCGTGGGAGTGCCCTTCGACGACACGAAGCACGACCAGCACTACATTTTTTACCAGCAGCTGCTCGAGCGGATCTCGGCATTGCCCGGGGTGCAGGCGGTTTCCGCGGGATGGCCGCTGCCGATGAGCAGGTTTAACGCGACGGTGAGCTTCAACATTCAGGGAAGGCCGGTGGCGATGGGAGACCAGCCAAGCGAATCGCTGGGATTGGCCATGCCCGGCTACTTTGAGACGATGAAAATCCCGCTGGTTGCGGGCCGCGACTTCGGGGAGCAGGACGGCCTCACTGGACAACCGACGATCATCGTCAATCAGTCCTTTGCGAGCAAGTACTTCCCGCATGACAATCCGATCGGGCAGCACATTCAGGTCGGCGTCGGTGACGGCCTCTTCGACCATCCGGTGCGCGAGGTTGTGGGAGTGATTGGCGACATTAAGCGCAAAGGCCTGACCGCGGATGCGATCCGCAGTATTATCTCCCTTACGCGCAGGCGCTCATTACGAATCCGTACCTGGTGGTGAAGACGAACGGAGGGCCAGCGGCGATGCAGGCCGCGATTGGCGCGGCGGTTCACGAGCTCGACAGGAGCGTGCCGGTCTACCAGGTATCGACGATGGAGGACTATGTTTACAAGTCTGCCGCGCAGCCGCGGTTTCAGACATTTCTGCTCGGCTGCTTTGCGGTGATTGCGCTGGCGCTGGCGGCTATCGGGCTGTACGGATTGCTCTCGTACATGGTGGTGCAGCGGACGTTCGAGATCGGACTGCGGATGGCGCTGGGGGCGCAACGAGGGGATGCGCTGCGCATGATTGTGCTGCGCGGCCTGACGCTGGCGCTGGCGGGACTGGTTCTGGGGATGGCCGCGTCGGCGGTGTTGACACGGCTGATTTCGGGGATGCTGTTCGGGGTACGGCCTACCGATCCGGTGACCTTGGCGGCGACTGCGGCGCTGCTTCTGGCTGTGAGCGTGGCGGCGAGCTGCGTGCCAGCATTCCGCGCCTCGCGGCTGGACCCGATGAAGACCCTGCGGGAGCAGTGAGTCGCCTCGTCGCAGAGCATGCATCGCTATCGACATAAGCGTAATCGCCAACTCCCTTATCGAGCCATATCTATGTGAATCGTCCTTCTTGGCGCTTGGGGGCAACCCTTCCATAATCCCGGTAAGGGAGGGTTTGCCGACGTCGGCGGCTCGAACCGTCATCCGCGTCTGACAGTTGTCAGGCACGGCTACTTCAGGTACTGATCCCGCCAATCCAACCATCACGGTATCTTGATAATGTAGGGGGTCGTCGGAGGGGTTCGCGATCCGCCCGGAATGCAATCATTTGCTTCCCCAACTAAGCCCGGTTCTGGAACGCCTGCAGGAAGCAACTGGAGGTTCCCGGATTACTTCTGCATTGCTAAAACTAACTGGCCAAATCTGTTTGCTCCTTGCTTTTCAGCGAAGCGCCCTCAGTTTTGCCAGTTCGTTTGCTTAACTGCTCCGATCTGTGCATGCGCAGCGCCCTCTGGAATGTGCGGCTCGGGCTATAATTGCGCACTCATGACACTAACCTCTGGCGCCAAACTAGGCCCCTATGAAATCCTTGCTCCGCTAGGTGCCGGCGGCATGGGCGAAGTGTACCGGGCGCGCGATACTAGGCTCGGCCGCGACGTGGCCATCAAGGTCTTGCCCGAAGCCTTTGCGAGGGACGCAGAGCGCTTACGCCGTTTCGAGACCGAAGCCCGGGTCGTCGCCGCGCTCGACCATCCCAATATTCTTTCCATCCACGACGTTGGCCAGCATGAGGGCACGCCTTATTTGGTTTCCGAATGCCTCGAAGGCCATTCGCTGCGGCAGGAGTTGAGCGCCGGCGCTCTGCCGCTGCGGCGCGCGGTAGAGTACGGCACGCAAATCGCGCAGGGGCTCGCGGCCGCGCACGACAAAGGCATCGTTCATCGCGACCTCAAACCTGAAAATATCTTTATCACGCGGGACGGCCGGGTAAAGATTCTCGACTTCGGTCTGGCGAAGCTGGTGAGACCGGAGGCCGCCCTGGGCGAAGGGGAAACGCTCGAGGCAGTGCCAACCTCTGCCGGCGTGGTTCTCGGCACGGTCGGATACATGTCACCCGAGCAGGTGAAGGGCGAGGTTGCCGATGCGCGTTCTGACATTTTTGCCCTGGGAACCATTTTGTACGAAATGTTCTCGGGGCAGCGCGCCTTCCGCAGGGATACTGCAGCCGAGACCATGACCGCGATACTGAAAGAAGATCCCGCGGAACTCAGCGCTTCGACCAAGCCCATCTCGGCAGTGCTGGAGCGGGTTGTCCGGCGGTGCCTGGAGAAAAAGCCGCTACAGCGATTTCAGTCGGCGCGGGACCTGGCTTTTAATCTCGAGAGCCTTTCGGGAGTTTCGTCGACCAGCGCGGTATCTGCGGTCGCAGCAGCACGTCAGCCGCGCAAGTGGATTGTTCCGCTGGCCGCCGGAGTGCTCGTGGCGATTCTTATTGCCGGGTTCGTTGTTCGAGGAGGCTGGCGCTTGAGCCGCCGTGCGGGTGCTGTTGCCCTGCCTTCTTATCACCAACTCACGTTCGAGCGCGGTTTGGTCTACGCGGCGCGCTTTGCGCCCGATGGCCGCTCGATCTATTACAGCGCAAACTGGAATGGCCAGCCTGTGCAGCTCTATTCGACGGTGCCGGATAGTCCCGAATCGCGCCCGTTGAATGTGATCAACTCGACTTTGTTTGCGGTTTCCACTTCCGAGATGGCGATTTCAGTCGGCTGTCGCGACCGGTACATCGGAAATTGCCAGGGCACTCTGGCGATGGTGCCGGTTTCCGGCGGGTCGCCACGAGAGATCGCGGAGGATACCCTCTCGGCGGACTGGACGGCCGACGACAGCGAGATGGCCGTGATCCGCGAGGTGGCGGCGAAATACCAGGTGGAGTTTCCCCGCGGAAGAACGATTTATGAGAGTACCCATCCGCTCGGCTACCTGCGAATCTCCCCGAACGCAAAGGCTGTGGCCTTCGCCGAATTTGGGACCGTTGATGGGGACGCAGGACGCGTGGTTGCTGTGGACCGTGTCGGAAAGGAACTGATTCGTTCGGAGATATTTATCAGCATCGAGGGGCTGGCGTGGCCTCCATCAGGAGAGGAAGTATGGGTTGGGGCGGCATCGCAAGCTGGCTGGGCCGATGCCATTCATGCTCTTAGTCTCAGCGGTAAACAGCGAATTGTTCTGCGGCTACCCGGCATGCTCAGGCTGCACGACGTATCGCGTGACGGCCGGATTCTGTTGTCGAGAGAATCGTGGCGGAGCGGGTTGCAGTTTCGAGGTCCGGGTGACGCGAAAGAACGCGACCTGGCCTGGCTGGACTATGCGGATTTGAGGGATATCTCGAGCGACGGCGAGCAGATCGTATTCGATGATTGGGGATCGGCAGCTGGCGCTTCGGATCTGGCTTACTTGAGAAAGACCGATGGGTCGCCTGCAGTGAAGCTGGGCGCGTGGTCTTCGCTTGTTCTCTCCCCAGATGGGTCTCGGATCGTTGCATCCGAAGCCACAACCGCGACTGGTGGACAACACCTGGTTTTGCTGCCGACTGGTGTTGGGGAAACGCAGAAGCTGAACGACATTGGCTTGCAACAGGTGAGTTCGATGACTTGGATGCCCGATGGAAAGGCTGTCTGTTTTGCGGGCGACGATGGTCGCGGATGGCGAATGTACCTTCAGGACCTTGCCGGCGCGCCACGCGCCGTCACCCCCGCGATCTCCGTGAAGCCCTCGCACTTTGAATCCCACCTGGTTTCGCCCGATGGCAAGTTCGTTTTCGCGCGGGACGTGAGTGGAAAGGGCGGGCTCTATCCGTTCGCCGGAGGAGAGTTCCGGAGCCCTCCGGGCTGGCTGCCAGAGGATATTTGGATTACATGGTCGGCGGATGGACGCTCGGCTTACCTATATCACGACGAAAAAACTTCGGCGCCGGTTTATCGGCTCGATGTAGCTAGCGGAAGGAGACAGCTAGTTGCAACGCTCGCCCCCGGCGACCCAGCAGGCGTTACTTCCGTCTACAATGTCCGCATGACGCCCGACGGCAAGTCGAGCGCCTATTCCTTCGCTCGAGAACTGTCAGACCTGTTCCTGGTTGAAGGAGTGCACTGAACAAGTCGAAAGAGAAGAAAGTACGGCTGGGAGAATTAGAGCGCCACGCATTTCCTCAGGTTAACTCCTAATAAAGGTGAGCGAACGCGCCAGCTATGAGAGGGTTTCGTGTCCGGGGGTCCCGCAATGGATCGGCCCCCGAGTCAAGGGCAATACTGAAGTCACGGGACCGCCTTCTCAGTTTCTTGTTTGCCAACAAACCTCCTGAGGTCACCAGCGCCCGCGTGAGACACAGGAATGAGAGAGAGGGATTGTCGAGAAGCAAAGACATGGCTAGAATTGCCTGGACTTTGGCAGGTCCCAGCGTATCCTTCGAGAAGTTCGAGTGCCAGGCTGCCCTGAGCGCCGGGCGCGCGACTGGCGGGAATTCTGGGTGAAGGACGGGAAGAATGCATCCTTTGACACGTCGCAAGTTCATGCGGATCGGCGCAGGCTCCGCTGCCGCTGGGGCCGTAGCGAAGATCACCTTGCTGGAGCCCTCTTCCATGTGGGGCGCAGACCGCGCGGTGGCGGCGAGCGATCGGGTGCGATTTGCCGCGATCGGAACGGGTACGCGCGGATGCCAACTGCTCGAAGCATCACTGCTGGTGCCGGGCATCGAGTGTGTCGCTGTGTGCGATCTCTACGACAGCCGGCACGAGGCGGCTCAGGAGTCCGTGCAGAAAAAGGTTCCGGCCACGCGGAATTATCGCGAGATCCTGGACCGCAATGATGTGGATGCGGTAATTGTCGCCGTCGCCGACCACCAACACCGCAGGGTGGTGGTGGACGCCTGTGCGGCGGGGAAGGACGTGTACTGCGAGAAGCCCATGTCGCACACAGTGGAAGACGGCTTTGCCATGGTGGATGCGGTGCACAAAGCGAATCGCATCCTCGAGGTGGGCAGCCAGCGCGTAAGTTCCATCGTCTACGAGAAGGCCCTCGAGATCTACGCCTCGGGAGCGCTCGGCGAAGTGTTCTTCATCGAAGGTTCGTCGGACCGCAACTCGCCGGGCGGAGCGTGGGTGTATCCGATTCCACCGGACGCGAGCGAGCAGACTATCGATTGGAATGCGTTTCTGGAGGGCGCGCCCAAGCGGCCGTTTGACGCGGCGCGATTCTTCCGCTGGCGCTGCTACTCCGACTATGGCGAGGGTCTGGCGGGCGACCTGTTTGTGCACCTGCTCTCAGGGATTCATTTCATCTCCGGAACGAATGAAGTCGCGAAGCGGGCGCAGTCGAGCGGCGGGTTGTTTCGCTGGAAGGATGGACGGGACTTTCCGGACCTGATCGAGACGCTTTATGACTATCCGAAATTTCGCGTCGCGCTGCGCTGCAATCTGAATAATGCTGGCGGTGAGCCGATCAGGTTTCACGGCACCAAAGGCACCATGGAAATCAACGGCCAGACGCTGACCTTCACGCCGCAGAATGTAAGCCCGAAACCGGAGACATATTCGACGCTGGGATGGCCGGCGCGGCTGCGCAAGCAGTATCTGGCGCAGTGGAAGGCGGAACATCCGGAGCCCGCGCCGCTCGACTATGAGGCCAACGAAGCTATGATTTTTTCTGCGCCCGAAGGCTACAGTGATCTAGCGGCCCACCAAGCAAGGTTCTTCGACGCGGTTCGAACCCGCAAGCCCACTGTCGAAAACGAAGTGTTTGGCAACCATGCGGCGATCGGCTGCCACCTCGCCAACTACGCCTATTTTGAGAACAAGATTGCGACGTGGGATGCGGCGGCGAAGACGATTCGGGGATGAGTGCAGCCTCTCGCTGGTTTGTAATGGATGGCTTCGCTAACAGAAAATGATTCGTAATCTTGGACACTTTATGCATCGGATTTCACGAAGAAAATTCTTATCGACCGCTTTAAAGACCGCCTCCGCTTCGGCGGCCGGGGCCGCGCTATGGGGCAACGTGCCCCGGCTGATGGCCAATCCGCTGGGACTGCCGATCGGGTTGCAGCTCTATTCGGTGCGAGATCTGCTGCCCAAGGACTATGAGGGAACGCTGCGGCAACTCAGTGCGCTGGGCTATCGCGAAGTGGAGGCCGCCGGCTTTTTCGGCCACAGCCCTGGCCAGGTGAAGCAGGCAATGGATCAGGCGGGCCTGCACTGCGTGAGTGCGCATTATCCCTTGAGAGATCTGTTGTCGAAGGGGGATGAAACGATTCAATTCGGCAAGGATTTGGGACTCAAATACATCGTCTGCTCCTCGCCATGGCTGAAGGATCCCTCGCGGGTGAAAGATCCCGGCTCGGGCGCGGCCAAAGACGCGATGACGCTCGACGATTGGCGGTGGAATGCGGAACAATTGAATCGCATCGGAGAGTCCGTCAATGCCGCCGGGATCCGGTTCGCGTACCACAACCACACGGCGGAGTTCCGCGCTGAAAATGGCGTAGTGTTCTACGATGAATTATTGCGCACGACCGATCCGGCGAAAGTGACGATGGAGATGGATTGCGGCTGGGTCGTGGTCGGGGGCAAGAACCCGGCGGACTACCTCATTCGTTACCCCATGCGGTTTTCCATGCTGCACGTCAAAGACTTCAAGATGAGCGGGACGGCGGTGGGCTCTACGCCTCCACCTTCAGCAGAGCTAGGTCGCGGCTCGATTGACTATCGTCCCATTTTCGAAGCGGCAAAGAAGACTCACATCGAGCACACCTTTGTGGAGCAGGAACAGTTTGACATGCCGCCGATGGAAGCGCTTAAGATCGACGCCGATTTCATGCGCGCATTGACGGTGTAAGTGTGAGGGCTCGGAAGTTGAACTCAATGTCACTTGATCAGTGGCAAAGTTACAGTCTTACCGGTCTGCGCGGACTGGCGGGCTGCGTCCAGGATTTCCGAGACGGTCATATTATTACTTAGTGAAGAGAGGCTGTTTCCTTCCCGGATATCTCCGTTCAGGAGGGCGGTCATGTAGTGCAGGGGATCGTCGTAGGGTGCGGTGAGCATTTCTCCCTTCACGATCCGGCCTTCGGGCTCATTTTCTTTTCGGACCTCGATCCGCTCGGAGTCGATTGACTTGGCATAGCCGGTGCGCCCATAGACATCCATCTGCTTAAGGTTGAACGGCCAATTCCAGGAGGCCTGAACGATGGCGACAGCGTTTTTGTAGGTCAGAACGATCTCCGCCTCATCGTCAACCTCGGGATACAGGCTCGGCTGCAATTGCGTGGTGACTGCGGTCACGGATAGCGGGGCCTCGCCGTCCATAAGCCAGGTCATGAGATTCGCGCCATAGCAGCCAAAGTCGAAGAGAGCTCCCGCACCGTTCTGCCGCGGGTCGGTCAGGAAGCTGAGGAACTCCGGTTGGACTCCGATGAGCTTGGGGCCCGGATGGCCGTCACGAAACACAGTTTTCAAGATCGGTCCCAAAGCACCCTGCCTCAGCAACTGGAACGCTGCCGTATTGCTTGCATACCAGGACGTTTCCAGGTTGACGAGCACATGAATGTTGCCGCGCTGCGCGGCGTCCTGAATGGCGATTGCATCTTTGTAGCTGATGGTCAGGGGCTTCTCCACCATCACGTGGACGCCCAATGCGGCGCATTCCTCGATCACTCGCCGGTGTTGGCTGGGAGCGGTGAAGACCAGCACTGCCTGCGGACGCGCTTGCGAAACCATTTCCTGAATGCTGCGGAAGTGCAAGCTTCCGGCGAGATGATAGCGCTGTGCATAGGACTCGAAGAGTTTCTGGTCAGGTTCAACAATTCCAACCAGCTGAACGTCGGAGCGATTCAGAAGTCCGCCGGCTGGCGTGAGCCCGCCACCCTTCAGAAAGCCCTCGATATGACCATGCACCATGCCGACTATACCGACTTTCATGGGCGAGCGGGGCGTGGAGTTGGCAGCGCCGTGAGCGTCAACAACCGCAAGAGTAAGCATCAGCACAAGAATCAGTTTCATGACATCCCTCCTCAGCTAAGCTCCAGCTGGAACGCTTAAGAGCCTCTGACAAAACCGGTGCTGCAACGTTAAATCAAGGAAAGAAGACGACTTCACTGTAACTTTGCGTACTCGGCCTTGGCTTGCTTTAGGATGGGGATCTCAGGGTCAGCGTCTTTCCACAGGGTGAAGAAATCCTGGTATTCGGTTTTCGCTTTGGCCGCGTCTTCCTGCAACATGTGGGCGCGGCCGAGCTGAAGATGCGCCAGCGCTTCGGTGACGAAGTTCAGGACGATGCCGCGGTGATCTAGTAGTTTCTGAAACTCGGCTGCTGCGGCCCCTCCGTTGCGCGCCCGCAGGTAGGCTTGGCCGCGCACATAAGCCGGGTATAGATAGTTGACGAATCCGGGCGTACCCAGTTCGTAAGGCGTGGCGGCCTCGAGGGCTGCCATTGCCGGCACGGGCTCGTCGTGATTGAGTGCAACGATGGCCTTGACCGTCGGCAGCCAATAGAGTTTCAGCATCGTGTTGGTCGGATAGCTGCTTTCCAGTTCCGCAGCCAGGGCTTTCGCTTTGGGAGCGTCACCAACTCGGGCGAGCGTGAGAGCGGCAATGATTTTCACGTCCCTACCCTCAGACAGCGCCAAGGCAGCGGAGACTCCTTGCCTTGCGGCAGCAGCGTTGCCCACCTCCGCCTCGCGGAGCGCTGCATTCATTTGCCAGGAAGCCGCCGTTTCTTTGGAGTCAGCGCCGAGCGCCGAAGCAACGGCGCGCTGCGAGAACCCGCGCGCTTTGTTCATCCGTCCATAGTAGGCCCTCGGTATCCGATTGCATTGAGAGTAACGCGTCTTCGTCGCCGGGCTTGCCTACGGCCCAGGCCAACTGTTCCTGCATCTTGGCGTCGTCACCGTGCAGGAAGGCAAGAGAGTACAGGTTCACGCGCAAAGGACCACCGTCCAGTTTCCGGGCTGATGCCTCATCGAAGATGGTTTGCGCTTCCTCCAGCCGGTTCAGGTTGATGTAGGTGCCGCTCAGATTGACATAATTGACGATGTTGTCAGGTTCGAGCCGCAATACCTCCTGATATTCCGCGAGAGCTTTACTGAATTGCCCCATGGTCACGTAGTTCGCGGCCAGGTTGCCGCGGGAAGCGGCGTCGTGAGGGTAGACCGCCGTCCACAATTCATAGCTCTGCGCCTCTTTATCCAGTTCTCCCGTGGCGCTGAAATAAGCGGCAGAGATACGCAGCTTTTCGCGGGCGCTCGCGCGATCGCGCAATTGGTAGGCCTTGGTCGCGGCTTCAAGGGCAAGCGAAGGTTGTCCAAGATTGTCATAGGCGATCGACAATACGGCATAGGCCATGGGGAAATTCGGATCGAACTCATGGCTTGCTTGAGGAATGGAACGCACGCCGCGTCTCCCTTTTCGTGCCGTTCTTTCATGGCCACACTGTAGGTCTTCAGCGCTTCGAGTGAGGAAGTTGTGACTGCGATGGGAACGTCGAACTTGGCGACCGAAGGAAGCGATTCACCCAACTTGGCACGTAAGCTGGAAGACGTTCGGCTCAAGGCGGTGAGGATATCTTCCTTATTATTGGCCTCGACTTGCTCGCGGGCTAGCGTGTCGCCGGTGCCGCAGGCGACGGCATCAAGGTAAATCACGTAGTGGCTGCCCAGCCCGGAGACAGCGCCGCCCAGCACCGCTTTGCTACCAGTGCGCACACAAAGCTCGCGGCCCACGTCCATCGTGATCCGTTGGTTTGCCGGCCGGCCCATCAGGGCGAGGGCCTCCGCGACCTTGCGATCGGAGAGCACGTTCAGGAAAGGCGATTGCTCAAGTTCCATGCCCAGAGCTTGCCTGAGTGCGTCGTCGAAGACGGGGTCGCCCGTCTTGTTATCGAACTCGGCGAGCACGATGCTGTCCTGCTCGGTCAAAGGCTTGTTTTTGCGCGAGCGGTAGAAGATGCCGCCCGCGATCAGAGCGGCAATCAGAGGAAGAAAAATCGCGATCCGAATTGCCAACTTCTTTCTAGCCGGGCTGGTTTCGCGTGTGGTGATCCGGCTCGAGCCTGTGGCCGCGCGCCCGCTGTCGCTGTCGCGCTTCAGCCGTTGCAAGTCGCCGCGCATGTCGGCGGCGCTCTGGTAGCGCAGGTCGCGGTCTTTCTCCAGCGCCTTTTCGATCAGAGCTTCGATCTCCGGAGGAACTTGCGGATTGATCTGCGATGGCGACGGGGGCGTGCTGTGCAGTATTGCGCCGCAAATCTCGCCGGAACTCGCGCCCTCGAACGGCAGCTTTGCCGTCACCATTTCGTACAGCACGGCTCCCAAGGAGAAAAGGTCGGTGCGGGCGTCCAAGTCCTTGGCTCGCACCTGCTCGGGAGACATATAGGCTACCGTGCCCAGCATCGCTCCCGCGGCTGGTCAACTTTAGGGCATCCGAATCTGCGATGGTTTCGGCGTCGCTGCTGGATTCTGCGGCCTTGCCGCTTACTTTCGCCAGACCGAAGTCGAGTATCTTGGCGTGACCACGCCGCGTGACGAAGATATTTGCCGGTTTGATGTCGCGATGCACGATGCTTGCACTGTGCGCCGCCTCCAGCGCGTCGGCCATCTCGATGGCGATGGGAAGAAACTGCTCCGATGGGAGGGGCCGAACCGCGATCAGGTGGCTCAGCGTTTCGCCGTCGAGGAACTCGATGACCATAAAAGCGCGGCCATCTTGTTCGCCGATATCGTAAATCGTACAGATGTTGGGATGATTCAGGGCCGACGCGGCCCGAGCTTCGCGGCGAAAGCGCTCCAGCGCCGAGGGATCATGAGCAATGCTATCGGGAAGAAACTTGAGGGCTACAAACCGGCCAAGGCGGACATCCTCGGCTTTGTAGACCACGCCCATGCCTCCGCCCCCGAGTTTCTCGACGATGCGGTAGTGCGAGATGGTTTGGCCAATCAATGAAAACTCGCCCCGTGAGCGCCATAGTAGAGGGCGAAACTGAGCCTAGTCAATGTATTGCGGGCAAAGCGGAACCCCGCCACCCCATCGCCTCGCAGGCAGCGCCGGCAGATCAGAGCGCACCCCAACGACCAAGAACGCCTCGTGAATGTCCGTCCGCTTTTCCTAGCGCACGTGCAGCCGCCGGAACTGGTTCAGCCCAGCGAAGGTCCGGCTCCGCCACCCAGCGCCACCACCCCAGTCCGTGGGTGAATTGGCAAGTAGAAAAGCAACCCGCCGTGTCATAAAGGCGGGTCTTTTGCTGCAAACTAAACACACTTTACGTGCGAATGGAGTTACCACGCTATTTGCGAAGGAAGGCGCCCGGACCCGTTTCTCTCCCCAAAAGGTTCTTCTTGGGTTTCGTCGCTGATCTTGTTGTCTAAGGAAGCATATTTCTGATTGCCACATCCAGGCCCACCATCAGTACAGCGGAAGCAGGGATCACCAGCAGCGCCCTTTTCAGCCGCGTCATTTCACTGCCGGCGATAAGGCCGATAATGCGAGAGCTCACGGCGAGGCCGGTCCATCCGCACGTAATCACGAAGCCGATGGCGGTGCCAGTCATGCGCGGGAAGGCACCCCCCACAATTGCCAGCGTGGTGGGAAAAACCGGCGCCATGGAGAGACCGGCAAGAAATACGAGCGCGGCGGCCACCACAGGCCGGTTGGTCCGGAGCATAAGAAACGTCGTAACCGCCATCGCGATCGATCCGACGAGCGTAACAGTAACGGCGGGTATGTGGATGAGAATCGGCAAGACGGCGGCGCGGCCGATCAGCAGGCCGAGCGCGAATCCCAGCGAAAGAATATTGAGGGCACCGGATTCGGAAATGCCCTGCGCGATGAGGTGGCGGGGCAACCAATTCCACACGCCCACCTCGCAAGTGATGTAAAGAAAGACGAAGAGTCCGATCAGAAAAAGCAGCGGGCGCTCGAGCACGGGACCCGCGTCCGCGAGCACGAAGCGCCCGGCGCCGGTTGGTCCGGGCATTTTTGTAACGGCATGAATCAGCAACGTCACTACGGTCAGAGACGCGATGGTGTAGCAAAGGCGGACCCAATTACGCCGAAAGAGATTGGCGGAGACGAACGGTGTGGCGAAAGCGCCAACTCCGAAGAAAAGGTTGGTCATGTTCAGCGCAGCGGCGCGATGCGTCTGACTTATATCGCTGACTAGAGCATTGGCTGCGGTCACGATGGTGCCGCCGCCGGCCCCAAGCAGAAACAGCAGAAACAAAATGCTACGGAAGCCCTGCGCGCGCGGCAAGGCGAAGAGCGCGATCGAGATTAAGGCAAGGCCGAGGATGAGACCGACTTTATTGCCTTCGTTGTCCAGCAGCGGCCCAACTCCAAGCGAGGCAAGGATGAGCCCCAGTGCTTGCGCAAAGGCGATGGTACCGTTCTGGCTGGGTGACAGGTAAAAGCGATCGGACAGGTCAGGCAGGATGGTACCCAACATGGCTGCGATCATCCCATAAATGAAAAAGGCGAGAATAGCGGCGAATATCAACACGCACTCCTTTCACTTGCCGGTTTCAGGTGCCGGCCGCACGCGTGGGAACATCGATCCAGCCCTGATGCCGGTGCCGAAGATTGCCGTTCTTATTGGTTTCATCGTATTTCCCACCCACGCATGTTCGACTCTCCGGCTAGACCCACCAGGCAGCGCCAGGCTGCTCGCGAATCACGATGGAGTTGAGGAAGTTCGCGGCCTTCATCAGGCCCTCTTCCGGCGAGAGCAAACTGTCTTCATGCTCGATGGAGAGCACAGAATCGTAACCAAACATGCGCAAAGTGGAGATGAACTCAGTCCACCATTCGGCTCCGTGACCGTAGCCGCAGGTGCGGAAGATCCAGCCGCGTTCGCGCTCGTCGTTGTAGGGTTTGGTATCGAGCACGCCGGTGCGCGGAAGGTTGGTCGGGTAAAGCTGGGTGTCTTTGGCGTGGGCGTGGAAAATTGCGCCCTCGAGTACGCGGACGGCGGCAATGGGATCGATACTCTGCCAGAAGAGATGGCTCGGATCGAAGTTGCAACCCACGCTGGGTCCTGCGATGGAGCGCAGCCGGAGCATCGTCTCCGGGCTATAGACTACGAACCCGGGATGCATTTCGACGGCGATCTTCACGCCATGGTCAGTGGCGAACTTCGCGTGCTCGGTCCAATAGGGCGCGACGACCTCGTTCCATTGCCAGTCCAGGACCTTGCGGTAGTCGGGAGGCCAGGGGCAGGTGACCCAGTTGGGAGCAGTGGCGTGCGCCGAATCGCCGGGGCATCCGGAGAAGTCGACTACCACCGGGATACCCAACATTTCGGCGAGCAGGATGGTCTTGCGGCTCACCTCCCGGTCCTGCTGCGCGCGGGCTCGATCGGGATGGAGCGCGTTGCCGTGACAACTTAAGGCGCTGACGGTGGCGCCGTGATCGGCCAGAACCTTCTGCAACTCACCCAGCGCCGACCTATTTTCCAGCATGGAGAGCTTGCAGTGGGCATCGCCGGGATAATTTCCCGTGCCGAGTTCGACCGTATCGATATGGAGCGCCGCGAGTTTCTTGAGGACCGCCGGCAGTGGAAGCTGCGACAGCAGGGGGGTAAAGACTCCGACACGCATAACGATTTCCTATCTCCTGGAGATCACAGGCGTTGAATCATTGCCGCTGCCTCATTTTATTTCAGCTTCCTCGGCGGGGAGCAATGGATAACCTACAAAGGCGACCTTCCGGCTGTGGGGGGACCATGAGGGCACGTTGATCGTGCCCTGCCCGCCAAAAAGCTCCGCCAGAACCGTGGTCTTGCCTTCGATTTTGCCCCAGTAAGATTCATGACGCCAGCTCTACATCCTTATCGGGTGGATGGCCCTTCACGTCGCTCCCGTAAGAGAGGAAGACCATCCACTTACCACTCGCGAGCTAAGCGGTTCGGACACCGGATAACCCACGACCAACAAACAGGTGGTCAGCGGTACGCGGCAGCCTGGATGCTATAGAGCTCCGAGTACTGACCACTGGCGGCCATCAGCTCATCGTGGGTGCCAACCTCCACGAGCCGGGCCCCATCGAGCACGACGATGAGATCCGCCATTCGGACCGTCGAGAAACGGTGAGAGACGAGGATCGTGAGGCGTCCGCTATCGCTCGCGCCAGTGCCGCGCGCTGCAGCGGCGTAGTGTTCGAAGAGCGCGTGTTCAGTCTCGGCGTCCAGCGCGGCGGTGGGTTCGTCGAGAATCAGCACTAGAGGCTGATCGCGCATGAAGCCACGCGCCAGCGCAAGTTTCTGCCACTGTCCGAACGATAACTCGACTCCACCCGGCCAGGTCGGACCAAGCTGCGTGTCGAGGCCTTTCGTCAGACGGGCGATGACTTCACCCGCTCCGGCGCGGTTGACCGCCGCGACTACGGCGGGCTCGTCGTCCAGTCGGGAGAGGTCGCCCAACCCAACCGTGTGGCCCGCCCGGAACTCGAAGCGGAAAAAATCCTGGAAGGCTCCCGCGAGACGCGCCCGCCACTCTCCGGCCGGCATGCGCGCCAGCGGCGAGTCATCCACGAAGATCAAACCTGAGGACGGCTCATACATCTTCGAGAGCAGCTTGACCAGGGTGCTCTTGCCGGCGCCGTTCTCGCCGACGATCGCGACCACCGCACCCGCGGGCAGCGTTACCGACACATCGTCCAGTACAGTGCGTGATGTGCCAGGGTATGCGAACGATACGTGGTCAAGCCGGATCGACCGGTGCAACACGTCGGGAACCGGCAGCTCGCCCAACGCCGCGACAGAAGCAGCGTAGTCCTCCAGCCAAGCCAGCCTTCGCGAGCCATCCATCCAGAATCCGCGCAGAAATCCAATCTCGCCGACGGTGGCTCCGATGTATGCCGACAGCCGTGCCCCAGCGGCCAGAACCAGCAATACTGCACTGGCTGGCGCCCGCAGGCCGGACGAGACGAACACGATCGCGCCCACATAGGCCACGCCGAATATCGCCCAAGCCAGCGCATGCCATAACGCTGAGCCCCAGCGAGCAGCCTCCACAGGTTTGTAGCCGCGCTCCCACGCCGCCCGGCGTTCTGTAATGAGGCGCTCTGCGATGCCGGTGACCCGTACTTCTTTCCCCGGTGCCGCGGTCGTGGCGACGGTAAACAGGTGACGCGCCAGCCGATTGCTTTGCGCCCCACGCTCCTGTGCAGATTTCTCGACCTCCGGCCGCCACGTAGACGTCAATACGGTCGGAACCGCGAACACGGCCAGCAGGATGAGCGCCGGGTGGATCGACACCAACAGCGCCATGGTCACCGCCAGCCGCAGAATCCAGCCAAGCGTGGAGAACAGCGACACGTACATGTGGTCAAGCACGAACACCTGATTGCGGAGAACCGACAGCCGATCAAGATACTCCGGGCGCTCCTGATGCGCGATCGTCGCGATCGATGCCTGCAGTCGCGCAACGTGCGCCTCGAGCGCAATCGTAACTCTGTCACGGAAACGGCGCTGTACGCGCGTGCTGATCGTGCGGAGAAACCAGGTCGCGGCGGCCGTCACCCCTAGGCCAATCGCCGTGCCTTGCACCAAACCGGGTCTGTGCTCGAGGACGCCCTTGCCGAGCAGCATCAGCCACAATGCGAGGAGTGCATCGGGTAG
>Ga0182015_10002019_pt1 | contig 25449 bp, 15 predicted proteins | sample 712P3MmetaG_FD_120478 | JGI IMG/M metagenome (GOLD analysis project Ga0182015, IMG submission 120478) | Permafrost microbial communities from Stordalen Mire, Sweden - 712P3M metaG | ecosystem: Environmental > Terrestrial > Soil > Wetlands > Permafrost | place: Sweden: Stordalen | collected...
CCAGCGCGACGGTGGCGTGCGGAAATTCTGCCATCAACTTCGCCAGTGCGTGCCGGGTGTTGGGCAAGGAAGCCTCGTGGATAATCTGGCCGGTGGCATCCAACACGCAGACGTGATGTGACCAGTTCGTGAGGCCGGCATATCCCGCAACCATCGCTTCCCTTGAACCCTTGTGCTTCCCAGAAGGGTCATGCGTGCCGGATTCATCAACGTAAGCGATGATATTCACAAAAATCTTTCCGTCGAACAGCGAAGCCCACTCTTCAAATTGGCGGACAGCTTTTTTTGGACTGATGTAGGCACGACGAATCATTGCAGCCCCCCGTTTAAGCTGTCAACATCATCCCTGTGAAGCAAAAATGAACGGAAAAACCAAATTAGGAAACCGCCTGATGTTGACTTGACTGTCACAATAAATTGAAGGATTATATTCTCGCCAAATTGGATGGGGGCGCACTGGTTTCGACCATGTGAACACACCAGAGGCGGCATGCCGAGGACGATGCGTTGGCCTCGTAAATAATCGCATCAAAACAAAACAGCTAATCAAGAACTAGCTCTCGCGGCCTAAGCGCCACGACGTTCACCGGTGGACACCTGCTACGCCGGAGGAACGCAACAGCAGGCATGGTCGGCGACGGGGACCGCGCGTTGCTGGCCGAGATCTTATCATGCGGACTAGGCAGTGCGACTTGAGTTCGGACAGCATCGCATAGCAGAAAACCTTATCCGGACTAAGCATGTAGTCGCGGCTGGTAGGTTGGCTTGGGACGCGGGTTCAATTCCCGCCGCCTCCACCATCTGATTGCTCGCATCCGTGTTGCGCCAGACCGAGACAATCCCTTTCATTTGCAAGGGATTTGCCCAATCAGTCGCTTCCAAAATTTCCAAAACTGAGCCACGTGACCATAAAACCACCTTTTGATCCTCATCCTGACCTGTGGTTCTGGACGGCAGAATTTTAACGTCTCGAAATTTTTTTGGTAATACCAAAGTAAAAGGTTGATTTCCTGCATTCATATGCGTCCTGCATCGAAATGCGCATTGTAAGAAACCTGAATTTCAAGTCGGATTTTGTCACTTTTATGCAAGAACGCAAAACAATACAATACCAGCGGGTTCGCTGGCTCCGCAGCGGCGACGTTCTTGTCAGTGCAAAAAGTCACAGAATTGTCACATTTGGCAGTTTTTTATTGATACAAAGGACTTAAACTGTCTATTATTGAATTGATTCCTCCTTAAACCAGAAATAACCCGTGATGACCCGTGAAAACCCTCTGGGGAAAATACCGGCGAAGGTTGCTCGGCTTGTCGCGTGAAGAAACAAGGTACGCACGCCGTGGTTTTCGTGGAGCCACTGAGCAATTGCGCACACGGTTGGAGCAGGTAGGCGAAGTTTTCCTGTTGGGTTATCATGCAGCGTTGGAACATGGTGATACCGAAACACTCGCTCTGGAACTCAATGCGGTGGAATTGGAATGGCGCGGTTTTGCTTTTGAAGGCGCGGCAATGGGGCTGGCGTTGCTCGACTTTCTGACACCGTTGCGGCGCACGCGAATCAATAATTTTCTCAGCGGCGCGGGTGTTGCGCATGCCTACATGGTTCACGTCGGCATCGGCTGGGTGTGGGCGCGAATGTCTTTTGGTTTCCGCCGTGCGCAAAAAAAACTGGATCCACTCCTCAACTGGCTTGCGTTCGACGGTTGGGGATTTCACGAAGGATTTTTTAACTGGCCGAAATACATCGCCGGCCAACCGGCTCCAAAAAAACTTTCCGGTTACGAACGGCGCGTTTTTGATCAAGGTCTTGGCCGCTCATTCTGGTTCGTCAACGGCGGAAACATCGAACTCATCGCGCAAACGATTTCAAATTTTTCCGCCGACCGGCAATCCGATTTGTGGAGTGGCATTGGCCTGGCCGCGACTTACGCCGGAATCGTCAGTGAGCCTTCGCTCGGCGAGCTGCGTGAAAAGGCCGGCGGGTTTCAACCGCAGCTCGCTCAAGGCGCGGCCTTCGCCGCCAAAGCCCGGCAGCGCGCGGGCAACTTGACCGACTACACCAACCTCGCTACCAAAATCCTTTGCGGACTCGCGGCTGCCGATGCCGCGCTGCTCGCGGATGAGGCACTCGAAAATCTTCCTGCCGACTCTGATGTGCCCGCCTACGAAATCTGGCGTCGCCGGATTCAAAATCATTTCGCACCAATCCGACAACTCCAGAAAGCCTGAATGAAAAAAAACCTCCTCCGCTTCGCTGCACCGCTGACGGCCATCGCCATCATCACACCCTGTTATTTGATGGCGCGCTTTCCGTGCATATCTGCGGGAGATTGCATGAAACTGGCCATGCGATTCAAATTCGACAGACTTCCGCTGGCCGAAGTCACAAACCATCCCGCATACAAATACGACCGCCAGGTTCATCCGAGCTTGAGCCGCATCTCCGCTTGGATTTCCTCACTCGGCGCGGCGGTGGCAATGGCCGACCTCGATGGCGATGGTCTGCCCAACGACCTCATCAATATTGACCCGCGCACCGACCTTGTCACTGTTGCACCCGTGCCAGGCACGGGAAATCGTTATGCGCCATTCATGTTGAATCCCGCGCCGCTGCCGTTCGACGCCAAGACCATGGCACCAATGGGTGTGCTCGTGGGCGATTTCAACGAGGATGGTCTTGCTGACATACTCGTTTATTACTGGGGACGCTCGCCGGTGATTTTCCTGCGCAAAAAAACCGCGGATGTCGAACCCGGCAAGCCTGCTGCAATTTCAGCCGCTGACTATACACCGGTCGAACTGACCGGCAGCGGCGAACGCTGGTTTTCCAACAGCGCGATAGAGGCCGATCTCGACGGCGACGGCCACGTGGACTTGCTGATTGGGAATTATTTTCAGGATGGCGGGCATATTCTCGACGCTAACGCCGGCGGCGTCGAAGTCATGAACCAAGGCTTGGCCAAAGCACTTTCCGGTGGGCGCAAACATTTCTTTCTATGGGACGGCGCGACTGCGGGGGAAAATCCGACGGTGCATTTCCGCGAGGTGACCAACGTTGTCAGTCCCGAAGTCGAGCACGGCTGGACGCTGGCCATCGGTGTGGCGGATTTGGACGGCGACCAAATGCCGGAAATTTATCTGGCGAACGATTTCGGACCCGACCGGCTGTTGCACAATGAATCCACGCCCGGCCATCTGAAATTTACCGTGCTCGAAGGCCGCCGCCGATTCACCGACCCCAAATCGTGCGTGCTCGGCCAAGATTCCTTCAAAGGCATGGGCGTGGATTTCGGCGACGTGAACGGCGACGGTCTGCTCGACATTTACGTCAGTAATATTGCGGACACGTTCGCCCTGACCGAAAGTCATTTCCTCTGGGAGAGCACCGGCAAGCTCGACGACATGAAACACGGCATCGCGCCTTATGTGCAGGCGAGCGAAAAACTCGGTCTTTCGCGCAGCGGCTGGGGCTGGGATTGCCGCCTCGCCGATTTTGACAACGAAGGTGTGTTACAGGCGATTCAAGCCGTGGGCTTCATCAAGGGCAAAATCAACCGGTGGCCCGAACTGCAATCGCTCGGCACGAGCAACAGCCGCATTGTTCACGACCCGCGTCTTTGGCCAAGCTTTAAGCCGGGTGCGGACTTGAGCGGCCAGGATTTGGATGCATTCTTCGTGCGCGCCGCCGATGGACGTTACTACAACATCGGTCCCGAAGTCGGTTTCACCGAACCGATGGTCACGCGGGCCATTGCGATTGCAGACGTAGATGGCGATGGGCGTTTGGATTTTGCATTCGGCAACCAATGGCAGCCATCTTTCTTTTTCCACAACGTTTCGCCGAACGTCGGCGCATTTCTCGGTTTGCACCTGCTGCTGCCACTGGCGGCGGACGCCGGCTCGCCGTTGCGTGAGCGGCCCGGACATCCGGGCATTGACTTGCACGGTCGCCCGGCGTTTTGCGCGCAGGCGCTGGTGACGTTGCCGGATGGTCGCAAATTCGTGGCTCAAGTGGACGGCGGCAGCGGACACTCCGGCCGCCGCAGCCCGGACATCCATATAGGCCTCGGTAAACTCGATCCAACCATCAAACTCAATGTCCAACTCACATGGCGCGACACCGCCGGCCAGTTCCAGCAAACCACGTTGAAACTCGCGCCCGGCTGGCACACCGTGCTGCTCGGCAAAACTGGCTCAACTCAAATCGTCGCCAGCAATGGAGGAATCGCCCGATGAAAACGCCGGCGTTCAACACCACCCTTCTTTTCTACCCGGATAAAAATCCCAAACTGAGGCTCTTTGCGCTCTGGTATTTCACGGCGTTGATGATTGTCTGGAACATTCTCGGCCACACGATCCTCGGTTTTGAGCAATCCCACGCCGCGACCGTCGTCTGCCTTGGCACGGCGATTTTCACCCAGTTTTTTCTGGAATGGGTGGATGCCCGCGCAAAAAATCGCGAAGTGCGCTGGGCTGGCGGTTGGGCAAATTTTCTCAATGCGCTGCCCGCCGCGCTGATTCCCGGCTTCGCCTGTTCGATGCTGCTTTATCCGAACGAACGGCTCTGGCCTTTTGTTTTTGCCGTCGTGCTTTCCATCGGCTCAAAAGTCCTGTTCCGCGCGCCGGTTGGCGGAGGCCGGACGCAGCATATTTTCAATCCATCAAATTTCGGCATCGCAATGACGCTGGTGCTTTTCCCGCAGGTCGGCTTCGCGCCGCCGTATCATTTCACCGAAAACCTCACCGGTGTATGGGAGTGGATCCTGCCGGTATTTATCCTGCTAACCGGTGTCGTCATCCATGGCTGTTTCACCGGTCGGCTGCCGCTCGTCACGGCGTGGCTGCTCGGTTTCGCGTTGCAAGGCCAGATTCGTGCGCACATTTACGGTTTCCCGCCCATTGTGCCGGTGATGCCTATGACCAGCGCCGCGTTCATCGTGTTCACGCTCTACATGGTGCCCGACCCAGCGACGACACCGCTCAAACTGTGGCGGCAGGTGCTGTTCGGATTTTCGGTGGCGATGGTGTATGGAATCATCCAGATGTTGCATCTGGTTTTCGGATTATTTTTCGCGCTGTTGACGGTGTGCGCCATTCGTGGAATTTCGCTGCACCTTTATTACGCGTTCAAATCGCGCGGTCCGGCGCAAACGGAAATTCCGGCGATTCAAAGCACATAAACATTGAAGTCACGAAACCTGATTCAAAATAAATAGTCTTCCGAACAAGTCGTTAAGTATGAGAGACAAAGCTGCTTCAATGATAAAAAACTCTGGTGTTTCTTACGGCCTCGTTGCCGTTTCCACCATTTTTCCGCTGGCTTGTGCCAGTTCGGCGGCGGACAATCCCACTGCCGTTGCCAACACCTGGCAAAAACCAGCCTGGCTGACCGATCTGTCGCTGGGCGTCAATGAGAGCTACGACGACAACATACTGCTGGTGCCTGGCAACCAGATGCAGCCGCAGTCATCATGGATCAGCACGGTCTCGCCGAAGGTGGGATTCGATTTCGCGCTGCTGCTGGGGAATCAGAGTCCGTTCAAGACATTGTCACTGGTTTACGCGCCGGAATTTAACTTTTATCACAATGCCCCGTCGGAAAGTTACGACGCGCATAAAATAAATGACGCCATCAAGGGCGCGGCGGGTGATTTTTCATTCAATCTGGACAACGCCTTTCTTTACAATGATGGCAGTAGAATTGCCCCGATTTACGCCCTCAACCAGACGAGCACTCAAGATTACGATAAATACCGCAACTTCTATGCCTTCGCGCCGGCACGTGAACGGCGGGATCAAATTCAGGATCGTTCCGCCATCTCGCTTCAGTATGATTGGGACGAATTCTTTGTTAGGCCGGTGGCTTCATTGCTTTATTACGATCTCAAAACCGACTGGCACAACGCCGGGGTTGCTCCATACCTTGGGTATCAAAACTGGCCGGATCGCTACGATGTGAATGGCGGCGCGGATTTGGGTTACAGGATTGCACCAAGTCTGGCGGTCACGCTGGGCTACCGTTACGGCCATCAATATCAGCAGCAATTTCCCGCAACGATTTCTCCCCTTGACAGGCATTATTCATCCAGCGACTACCAACGTGTGCTGGTCGGCTTGGAGGGCAACCCGTGGAACTGGCTGAATGTCCGGTTGTCGGCCGGGCCGGATTTCCGCGATTACAACTCCATGGCCCCGGTCAATGATTTCCATCCGGTCACATACTACGCCGAAGCTGTCCTGACTGCGACCATCACGCCCAACCAGACGCTGACGTTCAACTACAAACAATGGGAATGGGTTGCCAGCACCGGCCTAGTTCCATTTTTCGACAGCAGCTACGCCTTGACCTACCATTGGAACGCGACCAAACAATTGGGGTTGGACTTGGGCGGCAGGGTTCAAGAGGCCGACTTCAGCAGCGGCAATGACATGTTGGGAACGGCTCCCAGTCTGCGCGACGACATACAATATACGGTTTCAGCGGGTGTGAACTATGCCTTCACCCCTCACTTGAACGCCAGCCTGACCTGTAGTTACGATTTGGGCAGGAATCTTTTGAATAATTTTGCCCCGCAATATGAGGCTGCCTACCGCGATTTTGAACATCTGTTAGTCTCGCTGGGAGTGCAATACAAATTCTGATTCGAAACATTTAGATCTGTATTATCTGTAATCTGATTTAACATTTCAACGCCATGAATGCCATCGCCATTGTCGGCATGGCGTGTGTCTATCCGGACGCACGCTCGCCGGGTGAACTGTGGGAAAACGTGCTCGCCCAGCGCCGTGCCTTCCGCCGTCTGCCACCGGAACGGCTGCGGCTGAAAGATTATTTTTCCACCGACCCGCATACGGCCGATGCCACTTACGCCACGGAAGTGGCGGTGATCGAAGGCTACGAATTCGACCGCGTCGCCTTCCGCATCGCGGGTAGCACATTTCGCGCGGCGGACCTCACGCACTGGCTTGCGCTCGACGTGGCGGCCCGCGCGCTGGCCGACGCCGGTTTTCCCGACGGGCACGAACTTCCGCGCGAAGCCACGGGCGTTTTGCTCGGCAACACGCTCACCGGCGAATTTTCCCGCGCCAACACGCTGCGACTCCGCTGGCCCTATGTGCGTCGCGTGCTCGACGCCGCGCTCGCGAAGAAAAACTGGACGCCGGAGCAACGACACAAATTTCTCTCCGACTTGGAAACGGAATACAAATCGCCGTTCCCGCCCGTCGGCGAAGAAACGCTCGCAGGCGGTCTCTCGAACACCATCGCCGGGCGCATCTGCAATCAATTTGATTTGAAAGGCGGCGGCTACACCGTGGACGGCGCGTGCGCGAGTTCGCTACTTGCGACAGCCAACGCCTGTTCAGCGCTCAAGGCCGGCGACCTTGATGTCGCAATCGCTGGTGGCGTTGACTTGAGCCTTGACCCGTTTGAACTCGTCGGCTTCGCCAAAACCGGGGCGCTCGCGTCCGACGAAATGCGCGTGTTTGATCGCCGTTCGTCGGGCTTTTGGCCGGGCGAAGGCTGTGGCATGGTCGTGCTAATGCGCCACGAAGATGCGCTCGCGCAAGGCCGCCGCGTCTATGCCGTCATTCGCGGCTGGGGAATTTCCTCCGACGGTGGCGGTGGTATTACGCGGCCTGAAAGTGACGGCCAGATCGAAGCGCTCCGCCGCGCGTATCGTCGCGCGGGTTTTGGAATCGAAACCGTTTCCTACTGCGAAGGCCACGGCACGGGCACAGCCGTCGGCGACGCGACCGAACTGGAAGTGCTCTCCCGCGCGCGGCGTGAAACAAAAATAAATTCTCCAGCCGCCGCCATTGGCTCAATCAAGGCAAACATCGGCCACACGAAGGCCGCAGCGGGCATTGCCGGTTTGATCAAGGCCACGATGGCCATCCACACGCAGGTGCTGCCGCCGACCACCGGCTGCGAACAGCCGCACCCGCAATTCGGCGGACCGTCGCCCGCGTTGCGCGTGTTGCGCGAAGCGGAGATTTGGCCGGACGGCCGTCCGCTGCGCGCGAGCGTGAGCGCGATGGGCTTCGGCGGTATCAATGCCCACGTCGTCCTCGAAAGCGTCGTCGCCGAACGGCGCGAGACGTTCAGCACCCGCGAACATTCGCTGTCGCGTTCGAGTCAGGACGTCGAATTGTTTTTGATTGCGGCGGAAACGGCGGAGCAACTTGCGCAACACATCAAAAAACTGTCGAATATTGCTTTGCGCATCTCACGCGCCGAACTGACCGACCTCGCCGCGCAGTTGGGAAAAAATCTCGTCGCAGGGAATATTCGCGCTGCCGTCGTCGCCTCAAAGCCGTCGGAGCTTGCGGAAAAATTCCAGACGCTCAAATTGTGGTTGCAGAACGGCGCCGCGTCGCGGACGGATTTTTCCGAAGGCATCTTTCTTGGTTCGGGCGGAACCACGCCACGGATTGCCTTTTTATTTCCTGGTCAGGGTTCGCCGACGCATCTCGACGGCGGCGTCTGGCGGCGGCGTTTTGAATCCGTCCGTGAACTTTACTCGCGCGCCGGGTTGCCAACCGACGGTGATTCAATTTCGACTCACGCAATGCAACCCGCCATCGTCACCGCGTCGCTGGCGGGTTTGAAAGTGTTGAATGAATTCGGCGTGACGGCGGACGCAGCCATCGGCCACAGTCTTGGCGAAATCACCGCGTTGCACTGGGCGGAGGTGTTCGACGAGGAAACACTGTTGCGCATCGCGCGCGTGCGTGGCGCCGGCATGGCGGAACTCGGCAGCCCGGGCGGCGCAATGCTCGCCGTCGCTGCACCGTGGCGGGAAGTTCAGGATTTGCTCAACGGCCAACCGCTTGCGGTCGTCGGCTATAATTCGCCGAGACAAACGGTTGTCGCGGGCGAGGCCGACGCGATCAAGAATCTCTCTCGCCGCGCCGCAGCGTTCGGCCTGCACACGAACGTGTTGCCGGTGTCGCACGCGTTTCACACGCCGCTTGTCGCCGCCGCCGTGCCGGTGCTGGCCGGGCAGCTCGCGCGCGAAATTTTTTCCACGCCGAAACGCGCCGTGGTCTCCACCGTGACCGGCACGCCGCTGGACGAGGATGAGAACTTGCGGGAATTGCTATGCCGCCAAGTGACTTCGCCGGTGCGATTTGAGAGTGCACTCGCGACGTTGCTCGGCGCGGACACGAAGTCTGACGGACGACGGAAAGCGCGTCTCGCCCGCGGAATTGATTTGCTGATCGAAGTCGGGCCGGGCGCGGTTTTGAGCAACCTGGTGCGCGAGACGGCGGCCATTCCGGTCATCGCACTCGACGCCAGCGGAAATTCTCTTGGCGGATTGCTGCAAGCCCTCGGTGCAGCCTTTGTACTGGGTGCGCCGGTGAACCACGCGGCGTTGTTCGCCGATCGGTTCGTCCGGCCCTTTGCGCTGGACTGGAAACCGAAATTTTTCACGAACCCGTGCGAGCTTGCGCCAGTTTCCGAACAATGGGAGCACCGGGCACCGTCCCGAATCGAGACTGAAATAGTGCCGCAACGCCCCGAGATGGTGCCCGGCGCTCCCATTGAATTGATCCGCCGTCTCGTCTCGTCTCGCGCGGAGTTGCCGCTTTCGACGGTTCGGGACGAGAGCCGCATGTTGAGCGATTTGCATTTGAATTCGATCACGGTCGGGCAGTTGGTTTCGGAAGCAGCGAAGCAACTCGGTTTGCCGCGCATTGTCGGGCTGACGGATTTTGCGAACGCGAGCGTGGCCGAGACTGCCCGCGCGCTGGAGGAATTAAAACGCACCGGCGGCGCGACGCGCAAAGATGACCAGCAGCAACCGCCACCAGGCGTGGACAACTGGGTTAGGACATTCACCGTGGAGTTGGTCGAGACGAAGCGGCCTGTGCATCGGAGCGTCTTCGTTGAAAACAACGGTTCAAATTTTCCCCCACATGCTCAACCAAACGCTCCGGCGGGATGGCAAATCTTCACGGCGAAAAATCATCCACTCGCTGAACCGTTGCGCGAAGCATTCGGACGAACGAACACGAGCGGGGCAGTGGTTTGTCTGCCGAAAAATCCTGGCGTGGAAAACATTTCGTTGCTGCTCAACGCCGGTCGCGCGGCACTGGCGCTGAAGGAGTCGCCGCGATTTGTCGTGGTTCAGAATGGTTGGGGCGGCGGTGGCTTTGCACGGACGCTGTATTTGGAAAATACCGGCGTGGCGACTTGTGTCGTGAATGTTCCCGCGTCGCATCCGCAGGCGGTCGAATGGATCGTCGCCGAGGCGCTCGCGGCGAATGGATTCAGGGAAGTTCATTTCACAGGCAATGGTCAGCGCCGTGAGCCGAAGTTAAAACTCGTGGAGTTTTCTCCACTGCAAATCAAACCGGAAATTTCCGTCGGTCCAGAAGACGTCCTGCTCGTCACGGGCGGAGGCAAGGGCATTGCGGCGGAGTGTGCGCTGGCGTTCGCCCGCGAAACCGGCGTAAAACTCGCGCTTATCGGGCGGAGCGATTCAAAATCTGACAAGGAACTCGCGAACAATTTCGCGCGTATCGCCGCCGCCGGTGTGTGTTCCGGTTATGTGCGTGCGGATGTGACGGACGCGGAAGCCGTGCGCGCGGCGGTCGCCGAGGTTGAACGCAATCTCGGTCCGGTCACGGCGATTCTCCATGGCGCGGGCGTGAACACGCCGCAGTTGATCGGCACGCTGGACGAGGCGGCGTTCTGGAAAACGGTTGCGCCGAAAATTTCCGGCGCGCGGAATTTGCTCGCGGCGGTGGATGTAGAAAAGTTACGGCTGTTCGTCACGTTCGGTTCGATCATCGCGCGCACCGGACTGCCGGGCGAGGCGGATTACGCTATCGCGAACGAATGGCTCGCGGCGTTGACGCGTGAATTTCAGACGAGCTTTCCGCGCTGTCGCTGCCTCGCGCTCGAATGGTCGGTGTGGTCGGGCGCGGGCATGGGCGAAAGGCTTGGGCGTATTGAGACACTGCTGCAACACGGCATCACGCCGATTACGGTGGACGAAGGCGTGCGGACATTTTGCGATTTGCTCCGGCAGCCAACGCCAGACACTTCGCTCGTTGTTACTGGACGATTTGGCGAACCACCGACGTTGAAGATGCTTGAGCCGGAGTTGCCGCTGCACCGATTTCTCGAACGCAAACGCGTGTTTTATCCGGGGGTGGAACTGGTAGTGGATGCCGAGTTGTCGCTGCGCTCTGATCCGTATCTCGCAGACCACGTCGTGCAGAAACAGCCATTGCTGCCGGCCGTGCTTGGACTTGAAGCAATGGCGCAAGTAGCAATGGCGCTAGCCGGTTCGACAGACGCGCCGGTTTTTGAGAATGTGGAATTTCCGCGTCCGGTGGCCGTGCCTGACACAGCGGAGTTGACGATCCGGCTCGCGGCGTTGCGACGCGAAAACGGTTGCGTCGAAGTGTGCCTGCGCTCCGAGGAAACGGATTTTCAAGTGGATCATTTCCGGGCAGTCTGCCGGTTTGCAACACGCGATGAAACGACGGTTCCGCGCCTTTCACTCTCACCGTTCGAGTCGGAACATTTGCCGCTCGATCCGCAAAAAGATTTGTATGGCCGGATTCTGTTTCATCGCGGGCGATTTTGCCGGTTGCGTGGCTATCGTTTGCTCAGGGCGAAGGAGTGCATGGCGGAAATCACGGCGGATGACGGCGCGGCTTGGTTCGGGCCGTATCTGCCGGCGAAATTCGTCCTCGGCAATCCGGCGGCGCGTGACGCGGCGTTGCACGCGATTCAGGCGTGCATCCCGCACCGGCGGATTTTGCCGACGGGCATCGAGCGAATGGTCATTCGTCGCAACGAGTCCGGCGCGCGGTTCATCCGGGCGAAGGAGCGGTTGCGCGACGGGGATGATTTTGTTTATGACGTGGAAGTCACCGATGTACACGGCGAAGTGATTGAGCGCTGGGACGGGCTTCGTTTGCGCGCAGTGGAGATGATGGCATCGCGCGAGGCATGGCCGGACGCGCTACTGGGGCCGTACCTCGAACGGCGGCTGGAGGAATTGGCGGACGCGGACGTGCCGGTGAAAGTCGCGCTCGAACGCGGTTTGCGCGAGGAACGACCGGCGGGCAGCGACGCGGTGATTCAACAGGCGCTTGGCAAAACGGCATGTATCTGGCGGCGGCCCGACGGCAAGCCGGTTTTTCTTGGCGAAGGAGACATTTCAGCGGGGCACGCGAATGATTTCACACTGGCTGTTGCGGGCGCGGGCGGAGTGGCCTGCGATCTGGAAGAAGTCGCGGCGCGCACTGACGACGTGTGGCTCGATCTTTTGGGCGAGGAAAAATTCAAGCTCGCAGAGCGGATTGCCCGCGAACAGGTGGAAAGCATGGACACAGCGGCGACGCGGCTGTGGACGGCGATGGAGTGCATGAAAAAGATTGGTCAGCCGCCGATATCGCCGCTGGTGCTGGAATTGAACATCACGGACGGCTGGACGCTGCTGCGTTCCGGTACAATCATTATCCCGACGTGTGTGGCGTCGGTGCGTGGAATGAAATCACCGCTCGGCGTGGCGGTCGCGCTAAAGTCTTGCGTGGAAAACCAACAGGCACCCGCCGCCGCAAAAACCGTTGCTTAAGGGCAGCCATGCGTTTCTACGAATACCGCCACGTGGTCAGCTTCGAGGAAACGAACCTCGTGGGAAATGTTTATTACACGAACCATTTGAGCTGGCAGGGGCGTTGCCGTGAACTTTTTTTGCGTGAGCACGCGCCAGACGTGATTGACGAGTTGAGCCGCGGCTTCAATCTGGCGACGATGAGTTGCTCGTGCGAATATCTGGCGGAGCTGGCGGCGTTCGACGAAGTCATCGTGCGGATGCGACTGGCGGAACTGGCGCAAAACCGGATGCGGCTGGCGTTTGAATACTGGCGGCGGAAGAGTGGTGGCGAGGAATTGGTCGGGCGCGGCGAACAGCAGATTGCGTGCATGAGGCGCGAGGAGGGGAAACTTTTACCCGCGCCGATGCCGCAAACTTTGCGCGAAGCGCTGGCGGCGTATGCGGAATAAAATGAAAACAATTGCCCCAAAATTCAAAATCAGAAGGCATTTAACATCCAACAACCGAGCGCTGGCAGGCGTTTCTTTGGCTGTTGGGAATTCATTTCCCAGCCTGTGAGCACCGTCATTTCCACATCTTCACACCGCGCCGACACGGTTGAGGCGAATCAGGTGTCCGTCGAACGCGCCATCCGGCACATGAAGGAGCATCTGGCCGAGTCGCTGGACCTGGACGCGCTTATGCAGGTCGCCGCGATCAGCAAGTTTCATCTCGTGCGCGTGTTCGACGAAACCACCGGGACGACGCCGCATCATTTTCTGTCATGCCTTCGCATCCAGCGCGCGAAGGAATTGTTGGTGATATCCGAGACGCCCATCACGGAAGTCTGCATGGAAGTCGGATACAATTCGCTCGGCACGTTTTCAAAAACCTTCAGCGAACTGGTCGGATTGTCGCCGCAGGAATTTCGCGCGATGCCCAAACGGTTGACGGCGAAACAATTTGCCACGGCCATCTGGCGCTACCTGGCGGCCCGCAAAAAAATTTCCGGGCCAACCATTGAAGGCGTGATCGAAGGGCCGGGACGTCCGAAGGGCTTCACGTTTGTCGGCACGTTTACGAAAGGCGTGCCGCTGGGCGTGCCGATTTCCGGCACAGTGATGATCGGGCTTGGAACATTTTGCATCGAACGCCCCGCGCTGCCGGAATTTCATCTGCTGGCGGCGCTGATGCCGCTTTCGGCCAGCTTGACCGAAATGGCGGCGAATCTTCCCATCAGCCTCGTCGCCAGCCTGCGTGTGCAAAATGACCCAAATGCTACGACGAGAAAACATCAACTGCGTTTGCGTCCGCTGCGTCCCACCGATCCGCCAATTGTTCTGGCGCTGCCCGCACTGCCACCGTTGCGCGGATAGCCTTCCAGCAAAGTTCGCAATCCCGGAGAAGCGGTGGCGGATGATGATTTGCTAGAGTGTCGGCATATGAAAATCAAGACGCCCAAATCATCAGGCATAAAAAGTCCAGTTTTTCCCGCGTTGCTATTGGCCGGCGCAATTCTGTCCAGCCCCGGCTGGGGCGTCCAGCGTTGCGCGGCGGGGACCGGTTTTCCGGCCGCCCCAACCGATAGCTCGACGTTCAGCATAGGAGTGTATCAAATCGTGGTTGACCCAAATTTTGCCTTCTTGTTCGCGCCCGCCCCGAGCTACAGTTCCTATTATTCTGGATATGCCGGCCCCACCAGCGGCATCCTGACCGGTCCCGTGATGTTCGATGGAAATACGATGATTGGGGAGAGTGCCAGTCATGTGCGCCCGGAATCGGTCTTCCCCGTTGCCGTGGGAACGCCGGCCCAGTATCCGTTGAACTCAACTTACAGCAACATACTTGGATATACCGACTATGACCTGATACCGACGCTCTTTAACACCGCGCCGGCCGGAGTGGACGAAATTTTCACCGAGATTGAGGAGATGGACCTGCAAGGCTATGTGGACACCAACGGCCAGTCTTGTTCTGATCCGCGAGTGCCGCAGATAAATTCTCAAGGATCCACGGGACTGGGTGGTGGTGGAGTGTTGACGAGCGTCAAAGCCGGGCCGGGAGCAATGGGGATAGGCGACACGCTTCCGCTGAACCGGCGGAGCATTGGCATCGTGCAACAGATCAACAATGGTGGCGCCAATGATTTTCCGGGGCAAAGCTTCTTTGACATTTTTGTGGAATTGACCCTGCCACCAATTCCCGGCACCGTCGCCAATACTGACTTTCCGACCAACGGAGCGGTGCTTTACAATGATGCCAGCGATCCGTTGCTGGTTGAGAATCTTGATGTCACCAATTTGCCACCGCAGGTGACGTATTATCATGGCAACACCACGGCGGTTCCGGTCTTGTTCAAATACAACAACCCGCCCTATTGGGCGGCAGGTGACGTGCTGGGCTATCTGACGCTGGCGGGTCACGGAGTGTTCACAAACACGGTGACGGCGATGGCACCCTGTCCGGCGGCGACGGCGACCGGCGGTTTGCTGGATCAAATACTGGGCCCGGTCGGGACACCCGTCGTGCCACCACCCGTCCCCTGGCTGCAGCCGACCAATTCATTTCCCACCCCGGCATCAGGTTACAATTCGGTTGAGAACACGGTAGTGAACAACGGGACAACCAATGTGCTGGATGACACCGCCAGTATCTCGAATGGCCCCCTGACCATCTACATACGTGACTTGAGTCTGAGCGGACTTGGCAATTCCGGTTCGCTGCCGTCGGCGGGCAATTCGCAGGGATACAACAGTTCCAGTGCGACGGTGGACTTCCAAGTTTCTGAAAACGGGGTGGATTATTATCCCGCCACGTTGAGCGGCGCCATCGGCATCGAGGTATCCAACACCAATGGCGTCAGCGGCAACACAACCACATACTCCATGCAAATGACGCAACTGACAGCCTCCGGCACCTGGGCGGGTGGAAACATCTATTTACGCGAAAGTCCCACCCAAGCCACGGTCGGCCTGCACACCGTCACGCCCAATCCGCGCGGCTACCGCATCAGCAGCTTCTTCGACGTGTTCTTGCAGGTCAGCGTTGACGACGTGAATTGGAATCCGTCGGCCCGCCCCATGCGCGTGCTGGCCAGCGTGCCGCCGGCGTTGCCGGGCACAATCTTTGCCAGTCAAATTGGCAACAACGTGGTGGTGCAATGGCAGAATAATTTCACACTCCAGAGCACGCCCAACCTAACGGTTCCCTTCACTGACGTGCCCGGGCCGGTCACCAGCGGTTCCTACACCAACCCGGTAGGCGCAAGCGCGATGTTTTTCCGGCTGCGGAATGGTGGTAATGCCATAGCAGAATAATTTCACGCTCCAGAGCACGACCAACCTAACGGATCCCTTTACTGACGTGGCCGGGCCGGTCACCAGCGGTTCCTACACCAACCCGACGGGCGCAAGCGCGATGTATTTCCGGCTGCGGAAATAACGCACACGGCCCCACAAAAATGACAAGACCGGGCTTTCGGCCCGGTCTTTCTTTTTAAGGAAGCGTATCAGTGGGTAAGCCGGTTTTGGCGTTGCCAAAATCCTTCAACGGCCACCAATGAATCAGAACCGGCAGGAGCAGCAGCGACGCAACGAAGCAATTGACCAGGCCGAGCACCAGCAGGAAGCCGAGCCGAGCGTTGGCCGGCACCTGCGAGAGCATGAGCACGCCGAACCCGAGCGAGACGGCCAGCGTGTTGATGAGCGCGGGCGGTCCGGTCAGGCGCAAGGACTGGCTCAAGGCGTCGGGCGGTGATATTCCGGCGGCCCGCGCCTGGCTGAAACCTTCGATCAGATGGATGGCGCAGTTCACGCCGATGCCGAGCGTCATGGCGGCGAACATTGAAGTGGCCACGCCTAATGGAATGTCCGCCCAGCCCATCACGGCGAATTTGACCACCACGGCCAGCAGGCTGGGCAGCAGGCAGTAAAATCCCCAGCGCCACGAACCGCCCAGCGCAGCCGTCACCGCAACAATTCCCAGCAGAGACCAGACGAGCGATCGCAATTGGGTGCTGACAATGCCGTGGATCAGCGACTGGCTCACGGCCACGTCGCCGGCGAAAACCAGTTTGATTCCCTTCGGCGCGAGCTGTTCTCGTTCGTATTTGCGGATGTCAGCCATCAATCGGGCGGTGCCGACAAAGTTGGCGTCATTTAGAAAAACCGTGGTCAGCGATTCCCAATAATTGCTGTCCACAAGCTGGTGCAACCGCGCCGGTCCCAAGGCAACCGCGTAATAATCCCAAAGCCCGCCAATTTCGGCGGCACCATCCGGCAGCAAGCGGGCATTGGGATCGTCGGGCCGGATCATGAAGCGCGTGGTGGCAAGATAATCCGCCGGGCCGAGGACGCCGCCCACCGCGTCCTGCCGGTGTTGGCGGATGAACGCACCGAAATCGCCGAGGGCGCGGATGAGTTCCGGCTCAAAATGGGAGTGGACGGGAATTTCAAGCCTGGCGCGTCCCGCTTTTGCCAGCGCGTCCGGGAAATTCGTTGCCTCGCCCGTGCGGGCGAGCCGGGCATAGACGGTATCGTGGCTGCGGTTCACGATTTCGATGTGCGACTGCCAGACGGCATGGTTCGTACCGCCGGGTTCACCCGCCGAAAGCTTGATCGGGCTGCCCAAAATCAACGCGGCATCATCCACCAGCGTGGCGGGCAAAGCGATGTCGGGGCCGTTGAATGAAGTCGCCGCAATTTCCCCTTGAATTGTCTTCGGCACCTCGGCGGAAATGAACAGCAGGTGCATCCCGAAAAAATGGTCGTTCACCTGCTGCGTGACCCGCCGGAATTCGCTCTCCGGGTCAAACCCGTTCGTCCAACTGTCCTGCACGACCAGTTGTCGCAGGCCGAACGGTGTGAGCGCCATGACTGCCAGCGCCCCGCCCACGACCCACCAGCGCCGCCGCACGACCAGTTGTCCGGCACCGGCAAATTTTCCCGCAAGCCAATCGGCGGCGGTCCAATCGCCGCGCCGGTTTCCCGGTCGGAGCCGGTTGGGATGAATCAACACCAACAATGCCGGGACCACCGTGAAGGACAGGAACAAACCCAGCAGCGCACCGACGCCGGTGAACAGTCCGAACATTCGCACCGGCACCAGCGGTGAAAAGCCGAAGGATAAAAATCCGGCGACGGCGGCCAGCGACGTGCAGGCCACGGGACGCGCCAGTTTGTCGAAGGTTTCCTCGATGAGCGTCACATGATTTACTCCCGGTTTTTCCCGCAGCAGATTGAAGTAACGGCTGAACAGATAAATGTCGTTGGTGACTGAGATCACGGTGAGCAGCACCGGCATCACGGCAGTGGTGAGATAAATCGGCACGCCCAGCCAGCCCATCAAACCAAAAACCAGCAGCAGGGTCGCCAACACGCCCGGCAGCGGCAGCAGTGCCGCCAGCAAATTGCGGAAGCACAGCAGCAACACCAGCATCATCACCAGTGCCGCCAACGGAACGAGGCCGATGTGGCGGGCCACGAACACGCGAAGCTCGTGCAGGCTGGCTGGTATTTTCCAATCCTCTCCGGCGGGTGCGCGGTACCCGAGCACGCCGCCGGGAACGCCCAGATCTTCGAGAATCTGGATGCCAAAGAGCAACTCGGCCACCGGCGCGCCCGTCACCGCGATTTCGTCCGTCACCGTTTTTTTTGCGGCGATGATTTGCAATATCTTCGCGTAGAACTGCACCCGGTCAACCGCCGCCGGCACGCCAACCAGGATTACGGTGAATCGTCCGTCACCTGAAACCAGCGTGCCGGTGTAGAGTTCAATCCGACGCAAATCTTCACGCAGCTGATCCAGTTCCGGTTGGGTCTGGAGCGGCGGTTCGAGCATCGTCTGTTGAATCAAAGTTCCGGGCCGCATCCGAAAGCTCGGTTCGGTGGCCAGACTCATGACATCGGCCGGCGCGACGCCGGGAAGTTGTTTGAACTCCGCCGTCAGATCGCGGACGAGTTGCAGTGTGGCCGGATTAAAAATGCCATTGGTGTTGGCGGGCCGGATCAGCACGACCAGTTGGTCATGAATGCCGAAGTGGTCGCGGACGGTCTTGTCGGCAACCACTTCAGGTGCGGTGGGAGAGACGAGCGCGTGACCGTCGGTGCGCAGTTTCAGCCGGAGAATCCCCGGCGCGACGGCCAAGGTGACAACGACGACCAATGCCAACACTTGCCGGGGATGACGGATGGCATAATACGACAGCCAACGAAACAGGCTGACGAACAGCACATGCAGATTGCGAGGATGATTAAATAAGCGGCTGCTCATCAAGTCGAGTGCGGGCAATTTAAGATTGGGACATGATTTGCACGGGAAAACTCAGGCGGCTGATACTTGAAGACTGATAAAGTATCCGTCTCGACAATGCAAGCCCGCAAAGACTTGTGCTGTTCCGGCAGATGTCTCGATACTGGTGAATAACACCAAGAAGGAATCGCCAGTCCTTTCAAGGCTGCGTGAGGCTGGTTTCAGCCAAGTGTTTCAAAAGTCGCCTTTTTGTAAAATTTTCAACGCTCACAAACCAGTCACACCAACCGAATCCGGCATCCGCGAGCTATCCCCGTCCCCGCCGAGGACGGGACAAGACGGGACAAACAACCGGTGATTTTGTGCGTGATGCCGGACAAAAAAAAATCAAAACCCGCAATATTGCATTCCATCATTGCAAAACCAGTATCAATCGAGGTAAAAAACTGCAATAAGCCTGAATAATTAAACCACTATTTTGTAATTGTTGCCTCACTCGGAAAAGCTAGACTGTGACCCTAAAACGAATTATGAAAAAACTCGGCATTATTTTGGGTGTTCTAGTCATCATCGGCATTTTCATTTTGATCCTCGTTGTCACCGCCGGCGGAAGCTACAACCGTCTGGTCAAGCTCTCGCAGGCGGTGGACAGCCAGTGGGCGCAGGTGCAAAATGTTTATCAACGCCGGGCTGATTTGATTCCCAACCTCGTCGCCACCGTTTCCGGAGCGGCCGGCTTTGAAAAATCCACACTGACGGAAATCACCCAGGCACGGGCATCCGTCGGTCAGGTGAAAATTGATCCCAACACCGCGCCGACCGACCCGGCGAAACTCGCGGCCTTTGACCAGGCTCAAGGACAACTTTCTTCCGCCCTGTCACGCTTGATGGTGGTCGTCGAGCGGTATCCCAATTTGACGGCGACCGAGAACTTTCGCGATTTGCAGGCGCAATTGGAAGGCACGGAAAACCGCATCAGCGTCGAGCGTCGGGATTTTAATCAGGCCGTTCAAGCCTACGATACGGCCATCAAATCGTTTCCGACATTGTTCTACGCCGGGGCCATGCACTTTTACGAGAAACCATACTTCAGTGCCGCGCCGGGAGCGGAAACAGCGCCCAAAGTGCAATTCAATTTTGGCAATCCGGCGACGAACACACCCTGATCTGTGAAGCGTTACTGGATCGTTCTTGTTTTTGCATTTTGTCTCCGCGCGTTCGCAGATGAAGTGATTCCGCCCGCGCCGGCGCAATATTTCAATGACCACGCCGGGGTTGTCTCCTCCGCAACCGCGTCGCAACTGAACCAAACGCTCGAAGATTTTGAGCGCCAAACGTCCGAACAAATTCTCGTCGTGATTTTTCCGACGATGCAATCGGATTCATCCATTGAAGATTACACGGTTCGGGTGGCGCGAGCTTGGAAGGTGGGACAAAAAGACAACAACAATGGAGCCGTGCTTTTCGTTTTTGTCCAAGACCACAAAATGTTTTTACAGGTCGGCTACGGACTCGAAGGCGTCCTGCCGGACGCGCTGTGCAAACGAATCATTGATGAACAAATCTCTCCTCGTTTCAAGGCCGGCGATTTTGACGGCGGCTTGACGGCAGGTGTTCAATCAATTCTGGCAGCGACCAAAGGCGAATATAAAGGAACGGGCGCAACAGCGGCAGACAGTCGAACCTCACACGGATCAAGCAGTCCCTTCCTTGGCTTTGGGTTTATCGTGCTGATCATAATTTTCATTATATTCTCCCGAGGTTCTGGAATGTTTTTGCCCTGGTTGTTGCTCGCCAGCAGCGGCTCAAGCCGTGGTTGGGGTGGTGGAGGTTTTTCAGGTGGTGGTGGCTTTTCCGGCGGCGGATTTTCGGGTGGTGGCGGAAGTTTTGGCGGCGGCGGAGCCGGAGGATCATGGTGATTATGCATCCAGCAAAATTCACAAAACAACTGTCTCACGACACGCTGGTCGCGGCGATTCGCGAGGCTGAACAAAAAACCTCGGGTCAAATCCGCGTTTTGATCAGCCACAAATCGGTGGCCGATCCGGTGGCAACAGCGCAAAAGGAATTTGTCCGCCTGGGCATGGCCCAATCCCCCGAACGAAATGGCGTGCTAATTTTTGTGGCTCCACGCACTCACAAATTTGCCGTGATCGGCGATGCGGGCGTCCACGCAAAATGCGGCGATGAATTTTGGCAGGAGCTTGCGAAAGTCATGACGGATTATTTCCGCAAATCGGAATTTAACGAAGGCATCATTCACGGCGTGCGAAAAGCCGGCGAACTGCTGGCCGCGCATTTTCCCCGGAATAGAAATGTTTAATCCTCCGGTCACTGACCGCCGAGAGCTATTTTCACCAGCTTGGGATCAAATTGGTCGAGCACCGTGACCAATCTTTCTGCGCCGCCAGCGAACCGGGAATGATTCCCGGCACGCCTGCGCCTGCCGGCGTTGCGCCTTTGCGATGCACGATGACCTCGCGCTTCTAGCGCCGCCGTAGTGTGCCGTTCTTTCCAAGCGAAGTTGTGATGGTTCTCCAACTCCAATACGCTTGGAGCCAAGCTTATGTTTACTCCGGCTGGGCGCTCACAAATTCCTGATGCAATCGGGCATAAATGCCATCCTGGCTCAACAAACTTTCATGCGTGCCGCGCTCGACAATTCGTCCCTGATCCAGCACCAGTACCAGATCGGCTTTGCGAATCGTGCTCAAGCGGTGGGCTACGATGAACGCCGTTCGTCCGCGCAGTAAAATATCCAGCGCCCGCTGCAATCGCGCTTCGGTAACGGAGTCAATCGCACTCGTCGCCTCGTCTAATACGACAATGCGCGGGTTCACCAGCATCGCACGTGCGAAACAAACCAGTTGCCGTTGACCAAACGATAACGCGGCACCGCGTTCCGCCACCTGCGTGTGAAGTTTCTGCGGCAGCGCCTCGAGCAGGTCGAGGCAATCCAGTGCTTCCAGCGTCGCATGCACGTCGGCTTCCGTTGCCTCGGGCCGGGCGAACCGGATGTTATCCAGCACCGACCCGGAAAACAGGAAATTGTTCTGTTGCACGCTACCCATTTGCGATCGCAATGAATCGCTGGTGACATTGTTCAAATCCAAGCTGTCCACGAGGACTCGACCGCCGGCGGGCAGATAAAATTTCTGGAGCAATCCCACGAGTGTGGTCTTGCCGCTGCCGGTGTGTCCCACCAACGCCACGGATTGTCCCGGTTCGACCGTGAAGGAAATATCCATGAGCACGGGTCGTCCCGGATTGTATTCAAAATGCACCGACTGAAATTCAACGTGTCCTTTGATGGCCGGTAACGGCTTCGCATCAGCGGCGTCCTGCCATTCCGGCTTCTGATCCAGCATCCGAAACAATCGTTCCGCGCCCGCCATCGCCATCAACGCCTGGTTCAATTGATTGCCGATGGCTTGCACCGGATCGAAAAACAAATTTGCGAGGAAAAAGAACATCACCAAATCGCTTACCTCCATGTGCAGCCAGCCGTGCCAGCGCAAGGCGCCAAACGCGCCGAGCAACGCCATGGCACCGAGGAAAAGCTGGCTCTTCAATTGCAACAAAGGCACGAACACCGCCGATGCTTGCGCGACGCCCACGTTGTTTTCGCCATGCACATCAATCAACTTTTGGAAGAAGCCCGCGTTGACGTCATGCCGGACAAATGCCTGCGTCACGCGGATGCCGCTCACCGATTCGGCGAGCGTGGAAGCAACGCGGCTCCAGGATTCCTGCACCTTGCGCAATCGCCGGCCCATCTCATGCCGGTAATTTTCGTTCACAAACCAGATGATTGGCGCGAGCAGAACCATCAACGAAAAAAGTTTCCAATCATACCACGCCATCAATATAGCTGACGCGGTCATTTGCAATCCCTGCACCACCAACACGAACGCCACCTCCTGTACGCCGGCGCGCACGCTGTCAATGTCCGATGTCATCCGGCTGATGATGCGGCCGAATTTGGTCTGGTTGAAAAATGACACCGGCATCTTCATCAATTTCGCAAACAAATCCGACCGCATGTCGTGAACCACGGCTTCGCCCAATTCGAGCGCGAACCTCTGGCGAAAGTGAAAATTCACCGTCGTGAACAGCGCCAAGGCAAAATACCCCGCCGCATACCAATAAATTCCCGGTAAGTTGTGGCCGGAAATCGGCCCGTTGATCGTGCGGCCAATCAACCACGCCAGCGCGGGCAGTTGCAAACCGCGTGAAAACGTTAAAATGAAAAGCCAGTTCCGCTTGGCGGCGTAAGGCTTGGTATAACGAAAAATCTGGCGGATGAGTTTCGCTTGTAGCGGTGCCTTGTCCGCTTCGCGCTCCTCCATCGGATTGTAGTAAGTGATCGCTTCACGCGTCGAATGGTCTCCCTTCGCGACATTGATCCCAGACGATTTATTTTTCGGTTGCGCACTCATAAATCCATGATCTGCAACAGGGCGGTTTCATGATACGGACCGGGACGATGCACCAATTCTTCGTGCGTGCCGGATTGCGTCAGGCGGCCATCTTCCAGAACCAAAATTAAATCAGCGCGACGCAACAAACTTAACCGGCTGGACACGACAAACGTGGTTCGTCCCGTCATCGCTTCGCGCAAGGCCGACATGATTTCATTTTCCGTCTTCGCATCCACTGATGCCGTCGGGTCGTCAAGAATCAGAATCGGCGGCTGCAAAATCAACGCCCGGGCCAGCGCAAGTCGTTGACGTTGTCCGCCCGACAAATCCACGCCGGATTCGCCCAACACCGTTTCGTAACCATGTGGCAGCGCAATGATGAAATCGTGCGCCGCCGCAATCCGCGCCGCGCGCTCGATCTGTTCCATTGTTGCGTGCGGATGGCCGAACGCGATGTTTGCCGCCACCGTGTTGGAGAACAAAAAGCTTTCCTGATAAACAATGCCGATTTGCCGCCGGAATGCGTCCAAATCTAGTTCACGCAAATCCTGTTCGTCCGCAAGAATCCGGCCTTGATGCGGATCGTAAAACCGCGGAATCAAACCGAGCAGCGTGCTTTTGCCGGCGCCGGTCATTCCGAAAATGCCAACCACTTGACCCGGCTTCGCCTCGAACGAAATTTCCGTCAGCACCGGTTTTTCCGACGTGTAACCGAATGTCACCTTTTCAAATGTAATCTGGCCCGTGAGCCGTGCCGGATTAATTGCATTCGGCCGACTTTGCACTTCGACCGGCGTGTCCAGCACTTCAAACACGCGCCGCGCCGCCGCGAGACTTTGCTGCACCGAATTCGCAATCGTCGAGATGTTCGCCACCTGCCCCGTGAATTGCTGGAGCAATCCCGCGAACACCACCAGCCCGCTGCCCAGCGGAATTTTCCCCTGCACATACAACCAGCCGCCGTAAGCGAACAAAATCACGAGGCTCAGTTGCGACAACATTTGCGTGCCCGGCGTGAAGATGGACAAATCCCAGAAAATTTTTCGCTGCTGTGAAGACACCAGATTGTTGGCTTCTTCAAACCGCCGAATTTGATATGATTCCGCCGCAAATCCTTTCACCGTCTGCATCCCTCGCACGCTTTCGCTGAACATCAAAATCATGTTGTCCGTCAACTCGCGATTGCGCAGATAACCCGGTCGCAGCCGCGCCGAATAAAGTTGTGCCAGCCACCACAATGGCAATGACACCGACAAACACGCAAGCGTCAGCGCTGGCTGGATCCGCCACAAAAAAAACGAGTAGGCCGCGAGGGTCAGGATCATGTTGACGCCTTGCAACAAAACACCGTCCACGAACAGCCGTGTGTTCTGCACGTCGCCCGTCACGCGGTTGAAAATAGAATTGGAACCGTGAACATCGAAGAAACTAAAACTCAAACGCTGTAGTTTCGCATAAAGCTGCGCGCGGAGCGTCGGCACGATTTCTCCCTGCGTCAGCCGGGCCGTGAGCATGTTGTAAGCGTAGGTGACCACCGCCCGAAACATGGCCAGCACCATGATTGCCACCGCTACCGCCGTGACAATCCGCAACGACGACCATGTTGCAGGAGGATTCCAACCAAATGGATATAAGGGAAGCGGCAGCGAGGAATCTAGCGCCTGCCGGATGACATCAATCACCAAGCCCAACAATTTGAGTCCAGCGATGCCGAAGAGGAGCAACACAAGACTCAACACCACCGACCAGATACAATCCTCTCGAAACTGCCACGCAAGCACCAACAGGCGCCGAACCAGTTTTCCTGTGGAATACCGTTCCGCGTTTTCAATTTTATTGTCTGTCCCAGACGCTTTCAGAACATCCAAAATGCCCCAGTTAGAATTCGCAATCGAATCAAAAAACAACGGATCACACAAAGCTCGCGCAACGACGGCGGCCATTTGGCCTTTTGCAATAAATTCCGCGCGGAAGAACCCATCAGATTAAGTCAGTTCGGCGCCAAACTCTCCAAACTCCTCGCCCCCTTCCGTCGCGCCGCCGTGGTCTTCACTCGCCCAAGCACATCCGTTTTCAATACCTCTTCACCAGCCTCGGGTGACCGGGTTCACTTTTCTGGTCCAGTCCATGAGTTAGTCCTGGGACATGGTTGAGTTTATGTTTTTGTTTGTTCTTTGTCCATCCCTTGCGTAGGGAGGGCGAAGCCTGACCGGAGCTGG
>Ga0182015_10002020_pt1 | contig 25448 bp, 22 predicted proteins | sample 712P3MmetaG_FD_120478 | JGI IMG/M metagenome (GOLD analysis project Ga0182015, IMG submission 120478) | Permafrost microbial communities from Stordalen Mire, Sweden - 712P3M metaG | ecosystem: Environmental > Terrestrial > Soil > Wetlands > Permafrost | place: Sweden: Stordalen | collected...
CGCTTGACCCGCTGGCGCCACTGGGCCCGCTCGCCCCGCTTGACCCGCTCGCCCCGCTTGACCCGCTCGCCCCGCTCGCCCCGCTGGACCCGCTTGACCCGCTTGACCCGCTCGCGCCGGTCGGGCCGCTTGCGCCGCTCGGGCCCGTGGTCCCCCCGGTCGATGTGGTGCCCGTTGACCCGGTGTTCCCGCTCCCGGGCGGGGTGGCGCTCAAACCGAGCACCCATAGCGCTGCCGGCGTTGTCTGCTCGGTTTGGGCGCAGAGCGTTTCGAGAAAGCCGGTCAGCAGCTCGTGGTAGCTCAGATTCGATTCGCTGTACTGGTCATACATTGACCAGTACCCAGTGTTGTAGTTCGGCAGATCGAGGCGAGCCTCCGTGTTGCCGCGCTGGAACAGCGTCTGCGCGAGCGGGTCGCCCTGGTAGGCGAGGTCGTAGAGCCCGATCAGCGACTGAATGAACGCATTGATCACGTACTCGTGCGGCGCGAAGCTGTAGATCAGATACCAGGCGCCGCTCGGCGTCGAGGATTCGACGCCGACCGGCGGCGGCGCCTGAAAGATCCCGAGCGAATCGTTTGCGTCGGTGAGGTAGACGTCGTTGTGCAGAAGCGTCGCCGCGTGTGTTAACGCCTCAACCGCGGTGCCCTCGGTTATCGCGCTGACCCATGGCGGTGCCCCGCCGTCGAAGGAGAAGTCGTACTCCCAGGCGATCCCGCCGCCACGGATGACGGCGAGGCTCAGGGCCTGATCGATCAGCGATGAGAGGTCGGTCTTGTCCTTCTCGTCAAAGAACCCGTTCGCGGCACCGAAGGTGCCGAGCCACTGAACCTGGAGTCCCTGGCCCGGGTAGAACTCCCAAACCAGGTGGCTCCCGGCGAAGCCGACACGCTGGTCGGCGGCGAGCAGCGGGCCGGTTGTCCACCACTGCGTGTTGCTCTGCAGCGTCAGCACGAGGCCCGGCAGTCGTGCGGGCGTCACCTCACCGGCGCGCGCGATCGCCGTCAGTGTGTTGACTACGGCACGGAGCTCGGCCTTGCGCGTTCCAGACAGCCTCTTCACCGCCTTGGCCGCGGCCTTCCACGCGCTGTCGTCCTCGATTGCCAGGGTTGGCGTGATTTCGCCGTGTGCAGCGAGCTGGGTAAGTGCCCGAGCGAACCCGATCCCGCGTTTGGCTGCTGCTCCGGCAGCGGGTGCAGCCGGCGTCGTCGGGGTCGTGGCGACCGTCGCGGCCGCGGTTGAGCCAGAGCCTGCCCCGCCGGCGACCGGCGCGCCGAGCGGGCTCGCGCGTACGTGACCGTGGTCGAGCACCAGCTCGAGCGAGCTATAGCGAACCCGGTTCCCCGGATCCGGGCGTTTCGTGGCAGACGCACCGGCAACGCCGCAGAGTCCAAGCAGCGCCGCCGCGCAGCCCGCCATGGCGAGCGGCCGCACAATCCTCATGGTAGTGTCGATCGCCACCGTGCGAGCCAGTCGTCAAGCCGTCTTGCAACGCGGCATGCAGCGCAGACGCGGCGTGCAGCGCATGGGCATCGTGGCCGCCGTCGTAGCCGCGGTGCTCGGGATCGCCGCTTGCGGGGGCTCGAGCGCTCCGGCTTCAAGCCCGACCAGACTGCTCTCGCAGACGTTCACCGCAGGCGTGAGCAAGATCCATTCTGGCGTCCTCTCTCTGACCCTCGATGCCGACCTGAAGGGGCTCAAGGCGCTCGGCGGAAAGCCGATCTCGGTGGTTGCATCGGGCCCCTTCACCGATAGTGGCGGCTCGATTGCGTTTGATTTCAGCGCGACAGTCACGGCGGGCAGCACGACGATCCCGCTCGGCATCCTCGCCGCAGGCAAGAAGCTGTACATCGAGTTCGGCGGCACCTACTACGCAGTTCCGGCGGGCACGCTCGGCTCGGGTGCGACGTCGTTGCCCTCGAGCACTGGGGCGAGTGGCGCCGCAGGCCTGTTCTCCCAACTCGCCATCAAGCCGCTGGGCTGGCTGACCGCACCGAAGATCGTCGGCAGCGCCACCGTGGGCGGCGTCGCGAGCGAGCACCTGAGCGCACAGGTAGACATCGCCAAGCTGGTCACGGACGCCGGCAAGCTCGCAACCAGCGTCGGTGGCAGCGAGGCCTCGAGCATCCTCAGCGGCGCTGACCTGAGCGAGCTGGCCTCGGCCGTCAACTCCGCGCAGCTCGATCTCTACACGGGCACCAGCGACCACATCCTGCGGGAGCTCAGATTCGCGCTCTCGTTCACCGTGCCGCCCGCCGCGCAATCGGCGCTCGACGGCGTCACCGCTGGGTCGTTTACGATCGTCGCGGAGCTCAGCGACCTCAACTCGCCCGAGACGGTCACGGCCCCCACCCGCTCTCAGCCCTTCAGCGGCCTCCTCAGCGGCGCAGGCCGACTGTTCGGGCTATAGCTGTGGGCTTTCGGTTGGTAGGCCGGCGCGGCTCGCGTGGTTGAGTTCACGCTGAATGACGAGCAGCTCGCTCTACGCGACCTCGCTCACGACTTCGCCGAAAAGGAGATTCGGCCGGTCGCCTGGGATTACGACCGCGACAGCACCTTCCCCGCCGAGCTCATCACGAAGGCGTGGGGACTGGGGCTGATGAACTACCACGTCCCGGAGCGTCTCGGCGGTGCTGGCATCGGCTACCTCGACGGCGTGGTGATCGATGAAGAGCTCTCCTGGGGCTGTTCGGGCATCGCGACTTCGATCGGCTGCAACAACCTTGCCGTGGCGCCGCTACTGCTCGTCGGCTCCGAGGAGCTGAAGCGGCGCTATGTCGAACGCCTCATAGCCGAACCACTGCTCGCCTCGTTCTGCCTGACCGAGCCCGATGCCGGCTCCGATGTGGCGGCGATGAAGACACGCGCGGTCCGCAACAAAGACAAGTACGTCATCACCGGTTCGAAGTGCTTCATAACCAACGGCGAGTACGCGACCTTCTACACCGTTTATGCCAAGACCGATCCCGACGCCGGGCATCGTGGGATCTCGTGTTTCGTCGTACCTCGCGATGCCGGCGTGATCGTCGACAAGCACGAGGACAAGATGGGCCAGCGGGCGTCGAACACGGCGACCGTCACATTCCCGGAGGTCGAGGTCCCCGTCGATCACCGAATTGGTGGCGAGAACGAGGGTTTCAAGATCGCGATGACGACGCTTGACCGCACGCGACCGGGCATCGCGGCGATGGCAACCGGGATCGCGCGGGCCGCGTTCGAGTTTGCCGTCCAGTACGCGCGGGAGCGCATCCAGTTCGGCGTGCCGATCTCGATGCACCAGGCGATCCAGTTCATGATCGCCGACATGGCGACAGAGATCGAGGCCGCACGACTGCTGGTCTGGAAGTCAGCGGTGCTGCTCGACCATGGCGAGCGCAACACGCTCCTTTCCTCACACGCCAAGCGCTTTGCCGCAGATATCGCAATGAAGGTCACGATCGACGCCGTTCAGGTCTACGGCGGCTACGGCTTCATCAAGGATTACCCGGTCGAGAAGCTGATGCGCGACGCCAAGATCATGCAGCTCTACGAGGGCACCGCGCAGATCCAGCGGATCGTGATCGCGCGCGAGCTGTTCGCGCCCCGCGCATAGCGCGAGGCGCGAACAGTTAAGCCCGCGTCAGCCCTTCGGGTAGCCCCGCACGTAGATCGGGGCGCTGGTGTCTGAGACGTGAGCGCCGTCGACCGGCTGCACGTATAGGCGGAAGAAGCCCGGGTGGCGGAAGTGCACGACCGTGCTGAACGTCGCCACGCCGTTGTGGTCCGAATTCGACGTGGTGGTGCCGCCGATGAGCTTCCAAACCGTGCCGTCGAGCTTCTCGATAGCGATTTTTGCGTCGGTCTCGACACCGGGGGCGACGGTCCCGGAGAAGCGCGCCCTGGGATGCGCGCGGCTACCGAGCGCGTGCGAGCTCAATGTGCCGGCGATCGCATCCCCCTCATCGACCACCGCTGAGACGACGCTCGGTGTGGTCAAGGTGACGACGCGGTATTCAGTGTTCATCAAGACCGACCCGATCGTGAACGCGTAAGCGCCGGTCGCGTCCGTCAGTTCGGTGTTGCCGAGCTGCGTGAAGCCGGCGGTGTAGGGGAACGGGTTCTGCTGCAACGCGACCGGCTTGTTGACGGCCCCGGTGCCTGCCAGCGTGCCTTCGATTACGACGACGCCGCCGTAGGTCGCCGGACTGGGATCGGCTGTGATCGCCAGCGACAACGGAATCTTCGTCGTCTTGAATGTGCCGTTGAGGCCCGTTGTCGTTCCGTTGGCGTTCACGGCAACGATGCGGTAGTCGTAGGTCGTGTTGGCGATCAGGCTTGAGATCGCCTCGCTGACCACGACCGCTTTGCTGCCAACGGGCAGCGCCGCCGAAGCCGACGCGGCGCCGTAGCTGGTGCTGGTCCCGTACTGGAAGTAAGCCTCGGTCGCGGCGCCCTCGGGATTGACGGTGGCCGAGATCACCGCCGACTGGGCTTCGATCGAACTGGCAGCCTCGGTCGTTGCCGTCGGTGGGGGCGGCGTCGTACCCAAGGCTGTTGCGGACGTGAGCAAGAGTGCCGCGATGACGCATGCCAGCACCTGACTCACGCGAAGCGAACGCATCGACATGGAGCCTCCTCTTTTTGTCCCGGCGCGAGCGCGCCAGTCCTCTAGCTTGTCTCGCCGCGTCCGCGGCGATCCCCACCGAGTAGAACACAGCTTACGCCGCGAAGTTGCCCCACTGTTCGAGGGAATTTCAAACCTCCGCAGACCGACGCATTCCGGCCGTTTCCTGCGGCTTTCGCGGACGAGTGGCTGCAGCGCGTCCCACGCGACGGGCGATGACCTACCCTTAGCGGATGAGCGAGACCGATTGGAGTGACGGCCTGAGCGAACGACTGATGGCGCGTGGTGAGGAGTTGTTAGGCAAGCTCGTTCAGGAGCTGACCGACACACCGACCTTGGCCGCGGCGATCGGCCGCGCATTCGAGGCACGAAACAAGGCGGCCCAGGCCCAGGAGGCTGCCATCGGCTTGCTGGGCATCCCGAGCGCGGCTGACCTCGAACGGCTCACCCGCCGCGTGCGCGCGCTGGCTGCACGCCTTGACGCGATCGAGGACGCGCTCAGGCGGATCGAGGATGGCCTGCGCAATCAGGCCGCGCCCCCGCCACAGGCGCCCCCGCCACAGACACCCCCGCCACTCGCCCCTGACCAGGAGCGCCCGGACGTCACGGAGTTCCTGCTCGCTGCCAAGGCCGCGAAGGCAGGCAAAGGTGGCAAGGACAAAAAGGGTAAGGGCGACTAAGCGAGGGCGCTCGCGCCGAGCCGCCCCACGGCGAGGCCGGCTTGCGCGAGGCCCGCGGGCGTTATGCGCTCGCGCTCCTCGCCGATTAGGTCAGTGATCGCCAGTACACAGGCGACCGCCGCCCCGCGCCGCTGACCAACGGCAAACAGCGCTGCTGCCTCCATCTCCACCGCCAGCGCGCCAGCGGTGCGCCAGGCGTCAAGCCGCGACTCCCCGAGCTCATAGAACAGATCGCTCGAGGCGATCATCCCGCTGCGCACACCCGGCGCAGCGGCGCCCAGCGCCGCGAGCAGCTGTGGATCCGCCGCGATTCGATCACCTACCTCTAGCGCCCGGCTCGTTCCATCAGCCGCGAGCGCCTGCTCGACGATCAGCAGCTCACCGAGCCCGAGCGAGCCGTCAAGCGCGCCCGCGGTGCCGACACGGATCATCCGCCGCGCCCCGAGCGAGATCAGCTCCTCGAGCACGATTGCCGCCGAAGGGCCGCCCATACCCGTCGATTGAATCGTCAGCGGCTTGCCGTCAGCGGCGCCGCCGGTGTAGCCCCACAGACCGCGGTTGTGGTTGAACATCAACGGCCGGTCAAGCAGCTCACCGGCCAACGCCAACGCGCGCCCCGGGTCTCCGGGAAGCAGGACGCGCTCAGCAAGCGGCGCCGTTGGGTGGATGTGGATGGCGCGCGGTTCGTCACTCACGCCGCGGATTAGAGCACCGGGCGACGGTTGACAACGATCGGTGCGCGCAGTACAGATGAACGGTGAGCGGGCCAGCACACCCCGACAGCTCCCGCGTGCTCGAGCGCGTGCAGAGTGGCGGCTTGTTGGGGAGTGCCGATTGCCACATCGCGCTCGTATCCGGCGGGCGCGATTCGGTCTGCCTGCTCGATGTGATCGTGACCCTGCGTGGCGCGGCGACGCTAGCCGTACTGCACGTCAACTATGGCCTGCGCGGTGCCGAGTCCGAAGCTGACGAGCGCCACGTGCGGGCGCTCTGCGCGCAGGCCGGCGTCGAATGCATCGTCCACCGTGCGACCCTTCCGCCTTCGCGCGGCAACCTCCAAGCCTGGGCGCGCGACATCCGCTACGGCGAGGCCAGCAAGCTCGCGCTCGCGCGTGGCGCGCAGATTGTGACGGGCCACACCGCTTCCGACCAGATCGAGACGGTGCTGTATCGGCTCGCGGCGTCTCCCGGCCGTCGCGCGCTGCTCGGGATGGCGCCCCGCGACGGACGCCTGACTCGCCCGCTGCTTACGAGCACGCGAGAGGAGACAGCCGCGTACTGCCGGGCGCGTGGCCTTGACTGGCGCGAGGACGCGAGCAACAACGACGAACGCTTCGCGCGCGGACGCGTGCGACATGGTCTGATCGAGCAGCTGCGACGAGTCCATCCAGCCGCCGAGGCGAACGTGCTGCGCAGCGCCGAACTGTTGCGCGAGGAGGCCGCGGTGCTCGACGAAATGCTCGCCGGCACGCTCGCCGGGCGCTCGCAGATCACGCTCGAGGAACTTGGACGACTCTCCCCGGCGCTCGCCCGGCTGGTGGTCGTGCGACTGGCGGAGGATGCTGGCGGAGTGCTCGTGCCGGGCGTCGGGGGGCGTGTCGCGGAGCTGTGCGCGCTCGCGCCCCGGGGCGGCAGCGCCCAGCTCGATGTTGGTGGCGGTGTCTGCGCCATTGTTGAGTACGGCGTGCTGCGCTTCGCGCGCCCCGACGGCGCCCCGCCACCGGCAGAGGTTGCGCTTGAGCTCCCAGGGACGGCGGGCTTTGGCGCCTGGACGCTTCGATCGGAGCTCCGTCAGCTCGCGGGCGAGCGGGCCCTCGAGTATCTGCGCAGCGACGGCAGCGTCGGTGTGCTCGATGCCGACCGGCTCGCTCCGGGCGAGCTGACGGTGCGGGCCTGGCGTGCCGGTGATCGGGTGCGCGCAGTCGGCCTGCCGGCGGCCAAGACACTCTCAGACCTCTTCACCGACCGGCGCCTGCCGCGGTCTGAGCGCGGGCACATCCCTGTCGTCGCGTGTGGCGGCGAGATCGTCTGGATCCCCGGCGTGGCGACCGCCGAGCGCGTGCGCGTGCGCAGCGACACCGAGCGCGTCGCGGTGCTCACCGCGCGTCGTGACTGAGAGCGGCAATACACTGGCCGCGCGTATGGAAGATTCGCAGCTCGGCGAGGTGCTCGTGAGTGCCGAGGACCTCCAGCGGCGTGTACGCGAGCTAGGCGCCGAGATCACCCGCGACTACGCAGGGCGTGACCTGCTGCTGATCTGCGTGCTGAAGGGCGCAGTGCTCTTCCTCAGCGACCTGATGCGAGAGATCGACGTGCCCTGCCAGCTCGACTTCATGGCGGTCGCCTCATACGGCTCCGCGACGGACTCATCAGGCGTCGTGCGCATCCTCAAAGACCTAGATGCGCCGATCGCTGGACGTGAGGTATTGATCGTCGAAGACATCGTTGACTCCGGTCTAACGCTGCAATATCTGCTTCGCAGCCTTGGTGCACGCGACCCGGCGAGCGTTGAGGTCTGCGCGCTGTTGACCAAGCCCGATCGCCGCAAGGTCGATCTGCCGACGCGCTACGTCGGCTTCGAAATTCCCAACCGTTTCGCCGTCGGCTACGGCCTCGACTTCGCCGAGCGCTACCGTAATCTTCCGTTTGTGGCCGCGCTTGCCGAGTATTGAGCGCGCCAGTAAGGCCGCAAGCAGCGCCGACCGGGCCTCAACCGTCCAGAGATCGACAGGCGTCATGGTAGGCTTAAGAGCCTTGTTTGGCGTGCATTCCACTCCCATGCGAGCTGCCAGGAGCCAGCGATGAACCGCGTCTTCAGAGGCGCCCTCTTCCCGATCCTGCTGGTCATCGTGCTGGCGTTCTTCGTCTCGCGGCTGATCCCCAGCTCGGCCTCCGGGAGCACTCCGCCGACCTACCAGAACCTCACCCAGACGCTGATTCCTGACCAGAAGGTCGCGTCGGTGCTGGTCAAGGACTCCGGCAACCAGATCGATGTCACGGAGAACAACGCGGCAAAAACCAAGTTCACCATCGGCTTCGCCGGTCCTGACCAGATCAGCACGTTGTTCGCCGAGATCCAGAAGGACTCGCCGAGCACCACCTACAACATCGATCCGGTGAGCACCAGCGAATGGCCTTCGCTGCTGATCTCGATCCTCCCGTTCATCATCTTCTTCGGCCTCTGGTTCCTGTTGATGAACAACCTGCAGGGTGGCGGCTCCAAGGTGATGTCCTTCGGTAAGTCGCGTGCCAAGCGGCTCTCGGCCGACTCGCCGAAGATCACTTTCCGTGACGTCGCCGGCGTCGACGAGGCGGTCGAGGAGTTACACGAGATCAAAGACTTCCTCGAAAACCCGAAAAAGTTCCAAGCGCTCGGCGCGCGCATACCGACCGGCGTCCTGCTTTACGGGCCACCGGGTACCGGTAAAACGCTGCTCGCTCGCGCCGTCGCGGGCGAGGCCGGCGTGCCGTTCTTCTCGATCTCCGGGTCGGACTTTGTCGAGATGTTCGTCGGCGTCGGTGCGTCGCGCGTGCGCGACCTCTTCGACCAGGCCAAGCAGAACAGCCCCTGCATCATCTTCATGGACGAGATCGATGCCGTCGGGCGTCACCGCGGTGCCGGCCTTGGCGGCGGTCACGACGAGCGCGAGCAGACGCTCAACCAGCTGCTGGTCGAGATGGACGGCTTCGAGGCCAAGGACAACATCATCATGATCGCGGCCACGAACCGGCCCGACATCCTCGACCCGGCGCTCCTGCGCCCGGGCCGCTTCGATCGCCAGATCGCCGTCGATCGCCCCGATCGCAAGGGCCGCGCAAAGATCCTCGAGGTGCATACGCGCGGCAAGCCGCTTGCCAAGGCAATCGACATCGACGCGCTTGCAGGCCAGACGCCGGGGTTCACCGGTGCCGATCTCTCGAACCTGATCAACGAGGCGGCGCTGTTCGCCGCGCGGCACGGCAAGCGCGAGATCACGCAGGTCGAGCTCGAGGAGGGCATCCTGCGTGTGATCGCGGGACCCGAGAAGAAGACGCGTGTGATGAGCGAGAGGGAGCGCCTGATCACGGCTTACCACGAAATGGGCCACGCGATCGTCGGCCACTATCTCGAGCACGCCGATCCGGTGCACAAGATCTCGGTCATCTCGAGGGGACGCGCACTCGGCTACACGATCTCGATGCCCAGCGAGGATCGCTTCCTGACGACGCGCGCCGAACTTCTCGACACGATGGCAATGACGCTCGGCGGCCGCGCTGCCGAGGAGATCGTCTTCGACGAGATCACGACCGGCGCCTCGAACGATCTCGAGAAGGTCACAGCTACGGCGAAGCAGATGGTGATGCGCTTCGGGATGAGCGAGAAGCTCGGCCCGCGCGTCTTCGGTCACGACCACGGACAGCCGTTCCTCGGCCGTGAGTTCTCCACCGAGCCCGACTACTCCGACGAGATCGCTCGCGAGATCGACGACGAGGTTCGGCGGATCATCGAAGGCGCTCACGAGCGCGCTCGCAAGCTGCTCGACGACCATCGCGAGCGCCTCGACACAATCTCCCAAATCCTGGTGCGGCGCGAGACGATTGAGAAGGAGCAGTTCGAGCTTCTGCTCGGCGGCGCCGACGAGGCCGAGGCGTTCGGACCCGACGAGGTCGGCGCGCCGGCTCTGCCAGTCGACGCGCCGGTTGAGCCCAAGCGTCCTCGACCGGAGGCCAAGCGCCCGCTACGCCGTCCCGGACTCGCCGGTGGCACGACCGAGCTGCGCGGCTCGGATCCCCACCGCCCCGAGCTCTAGTCCGAGAACCTAGGCTCACGCTCTGGCACGATGCCTGCGTGGACGCGGGCATCAGGGTTATGGGCATCCTCAACGTCACGCCCGACTCATTCTCGGACGGTGGCCGATTCCTGGAGCCGAGCGCCGCAATTGCCCACGGGCTGGCCCTCGCGGCCGAGGGCGCAGCGTTTGTCGATGTCGGTGGCGAGTCGACACGGCCCGGTGCCGAGCCGGTGTCTGTCGTAGAAGAGCTGGCGCGGGTCGTCCCGGTAATCGAGGGTCTTCGCGCCGCTGGCATCGGTGCGGCAATCTCGATCGACACCTCCAAGGTCGCGGTCGCGCAAGCCGCGCTGGATGCCGGCGCGAGCTACGTCAACGACGTGACGGCGTTTCGCGCCGAGCCGGCGCTGGCCGAGCTGGTCGCAGCGCGCGACGTCGACTGCTGCCTGATGCACATGCTCGGCGAGCCCCGCACGATGCAACGCGAGCCACGCTACGGCGACGTCGTCGCCGAGGTGTGTGCGTTCCTCGATGAGCGGGTGCAGTTCGCGCTTGCCGCCGGCGTCCGGCGCGAGCGGATCATGATCGATCCCGGTATCGGGTTCGGCAAGACTGTTGAGCACAACCTGGCTTTGCTCAGACGGCTCGACGAGCTCGGGGTGCTCGGGCTGCCGATCGTCATCGGCACCTCGCGCAAGTCGTTCCTTGGCCGGATCACCGGGCGCGGTGAACCGGAGCGGCTCGCGGGAACGATCGCCACGTGCGTGCTGGCGCTAGAGCGCGGCGCGAGCATCTTTCGCGTCCACGATGTCGGTCCGGTCAGGGACGCGCTGGCTGTCGCGGCTGCTACGGTCAGCGGACGATGGACGACGCCGACGACCACGAAGAGCTAGACGCCGAGTCTGAGAGTGATGAGCTCGAGGCCCACGGCGGGATGCAGACCGTCGTCACGATCGAGATCTCCGGCCTGTCGCTGTTCACGCATGTCGGCGTGAGCGCCGCCGAGCGCGAGGTCGGGCAACGTCTGCTGTTTGACATCCGTATCGATGTCGGCGAGTCCGATGCCACCGAAACGGACCGCGTCGAGGACACGATCGACTACGCGGAGGTCTGCCAGCTCGTCGCACTCGTTGCACAGCAACGCAACTACAAGACGCTCGAGCGGCTCTGCACGGTGGTTGCGGACCGCAGCATCGAGGACTTTGGCGCCGACGCTGTATGGGTCAAGGCAGCTAAGCCCGAGCCGCCGATCGCGCTGCCAGTCGAGGAAGTATCGGTCGAGGTCTGGCGCGAGCTGCCCGAGTGAGCGTCGTCGCCGTCGCGTGAGTCCTCTGCGGGTCGGCTATCTCGGGCTCGGCTCGAACGTGGGTGAGCGGCGCGAGAACCTTCAGCGAGCGGTGGACGGACTGGCGGCGCAGGCCGTTCGCGTGCTCGCCTCGTCATCGACTTACGACACCGACCCCGTGGGCGAGGTGCTCGACCAACCGGCGTTTCTCAATGCCTGCCTGCGGGTCGAGACCACTCTTGATCCGGAAGCTCTGCTCGACCTCTGCAAGGAGCTCGAGCACGAGCTCGGTCGCCTCGAGTCCAGCCAGATCCATGGTCCGCGTCTGATCGACGTCGACGTGCTCCTCCTCGGCGATCTCGAACATTCCTCGCCACGGCTGCAGCTGCCCCACGACGAGCTCCTGACACGACGATTCGTCCTGATCCCGCTGCTCGAGCTCGACTTCGAACTCGAGACGCCGGCCGGCGAGCGCCTCGCGAACGCGCTCACGGAGCTCGGATTTGGGCAGGGGGTCCGGCTAGCCGGCCCGCCACTCGCGCTGGCCCCATAATTGGCCTCGTGCTGCTCGTCGTTGACGTCGGTAACACGCAAACCCATTTCGGGGCGGTCCGCGACGGCGAGCTCTTCGAGCGCTGGCGCTTTGCCACCGTCCGCGGCTCGACCTCGGACGAGCTTGGCGCGGCACTGCGCAACCTGCTCGCGCTCCGCGGTCTCGAACTCGGCCAAATCGATGCATCGATCATCTCCTCGACCGTTCCCGAGCTGGGTCCTGAATGGTCGGAAATGGCCCGGCGCTACCTCGCGCACGAGATGCTCGTTGTCGGACCGGGAGTACGCACCGGCATGCCGATCCGCACCGATAGCCCGCGTGAGCTCGGCGCCGATCGCCTGGTCAACGCCGTAGCCGCCTACGATCACTATCGCGACGCGTGCATTGTCGTCGACTTTGGTACGGCGATCACCTACGACATCGTCTCCGCGGAGGGCGAGTATCTGGGCGGCATCATCTCGCCGGGTATGGAGATATCGCTCGAGGCCCTGTGGACGCGCGCCGCGAAGCTTCCCGAGGTCGAGTTGGGCGAGCCGCGGGCGCTGATCGGCAAGACGACGGTCGATGCGGTGCGCTCGGGCATCATCTACGGCTTTGCCAGCCAGGTCGACGGGATCATCACCCGCTTGCGCGCCGAGCTCGGTAGCGAGGTGGCAGCGATCGCGACCGGCGGGCTCGCTCATTACATCGTCCCGAGCTTTACTGAGACGCTCGATGCCGTCGACGAGCTGTTGACGCTCAAAGGCTTGCAAATCGTCTGGGCGCGCAACGTCTGAGGCGACTTAGGGCGGGGGCGGGGACTACTCTGGAGTGATGCCCACCCTCGCCGACCGCTGGACCTTCGCCGGCCTCGAGCTGCCCAACCGGGTTGCGCTTGCCCCGCTCGCCGGGATCGGCAACTGGGTTGTTCGCTTGCAGGCGCGCCGCTACGGCGCCGGGCTGGTTGTCTCTGAAATGGTCTCCAGTTGCGCCGTGCACTACCGCAACGAGCGCACTTGGCGTGAGCTGCTGCGGATCGACGAGCGCGAGCGGGACGGCGGCCCCGTCGCCATCCAGCTGTTCGGCTCTGATCCCGACGTGACGCGCTCGGCCGCCGCGCACGTCGCTGCTCTCGGTGCCGACCTGATCGATCTCAACATGGGCTGCCCGGTAGCGAAAGTGTGCAAGACCGGCGCTGGCGCGGCGCTGCTTGACGACGGTGATCGAGCGGTTGCCCTGGCGCGCGCGGCGCGCGAGGGGAGCGGTCTGCCGGTCACCGTGAAGCTCCGCTCCGGGCGGCGCGTGGGCGACCAAGCCGGCTTTCGCCTGGCCCACCGTCTCGTCAACGAGGCGGGAGTCTGCGCGATCGGCTTTCATCCGCGTGCGGCCGTTATCGGCCATCGCGGCGCTCCCGACTATGCGCTCGCCGCGGAGCTCGCGCGCACGCTCGACGCGCCGGTGATTCTCAGCGGTGCGCTGCACAGTGCCGCGGCCGCGCGCGAGGCCTTCGAGGCGACTGGTGTTGCCGGCGTGATGCTCGCCCGTGGAGCCCTCGGCAACCCTTGGATCTTTGAGGAGCTGCTAGGACGTCGTAGCGCCCCACCTAGCAACGGCGAGGTACTCAGCGAGCTCGACTGGGTAATCGATCGCGCTAGCGAGCATCTCGGCGAGGTGCGAGCGGTGCGCTACATGCGCCGCTTCTACCCCTGGTACCTCGAGCGCCTCGAGCTCGATCGTCCGCTCATCCGAGCGCTGCAAGCAGATCTCCAACAGGCCGTTTCCTTCTCGCAGGCGCGCGAGCTGCTGGCGCAAGGCGTCGACGGCCACGCCGCGCGGCCAGGGCGGCCTGCGCTTGCCGCGTTGAGCTAACCGGTACGACAAGGCCGCTATACTGCGCGACCGTTTACGCGTGGCTGGAACCTCGGCCGGGCGGGCGGTGGTTCCTGCGCCGTCGGCGCGAAAACTTGATCGAGAGGCACATGCCGAAGGACATCATTCTTACCCCGGAGGGGCTTGAAAAGCTCCAATCCGAGCTCGACTTGCTCTCTACCGAGAGGCGACGCGAAGTTGCCGAGCGGATCAAGGAAGCCCGCGAGTTCGGCGACATCTCGGAGAACTCCGAATACGACGACGCAAAGAACGAGCAGGCGATGCTCGAAGCGCGCATCGCCGTCGTCCAGGAGCGTCTCCGCATGGCGACCGTAATCGAGGCCGACGAGCTCTCGACCGACATCGTGCAGGTCGGGTCGGTGGTCCACGTCAAGGACGAGAAGACCGGCAAATCGGTGAAGTACACGATCGTCGGATCTGCCGAGGCCAAGCCGGCCGAGAACAAGCTCTCCAACGAGTCGCCGGTGGGACGCGCGTTGCTCGGCCGCAAGCGCAACGACACGGTGTCGGTGCAGGTCCCGCGCGGTCCTGCGCGCAAGCTCAAGATCACGAAGATCGACATCGGTCTCAAGTAGCCTCTCCGCGGTGAGCGGGGAAGATCACGGACTTGCCGAGCTGCTCGCAGCCCGGCGCGCGAAGCTCGAACGCCTGCGCGCTGCCGGAGTCGAGCCGTTCCCGCATTCGTTCCCGCAAGTCGAGCCACTGGCGAGCGTCGCCGAGGCCCACGCCGACCTCAAGGCGGGCGATGAGACGACGATCGCGCATCGCGTTGCGGGGCGTATCGCCGCTCGTCGCGAGGCCGGCCGCGCCGCCTTCATCGACCTAGTCGATCGCTCGGGGCGGCTGCAGCTTCACGCGCGGGTTGACGAGCTCGGCGACGACGGCTTCGATCGGCTCGTCGGTCTCGACCTCGGCGATCTGATCGGCGTGGACGGCTTCGCGATCCGCACCCGCCGCGGCGAACTCTCGCTTCGGGTGACCGACTTCGTACTGCTAGCCAAGTCGCTGCGCCCGCCGCCCGACAAGCATCACGGCCTGAGCGACGTCGAGACTCGCTTCCGCCGTCGCGAGCTCGACCTGATCGCGAACGAGGAGACGCGGCAGCTGTTCGTCGCGCGCGCCGCGATCATCAGCTCGATCCGTCGCGCTCTCGACGACGCCGGTTTCGTAGAGGTCGAGACACCGGTGCTGCAACCACTCTATGGCGGCGCTCTCGCGCGGCCGTTCACGACGCACCACAATGCGCTCGACCGCACGCTCTATCTGCGGATCGCGACCGAGCTCTACCTGAAGCGCGCGATCGTCGGCGGGCTCGAGCGCGTCTACGAGCTCGGCAAGAACTTCCGCAACGAAGGCCTCTCGCCGAAGCACAACCCCGAGTTCACCGTGATCGAGTGGTATGAGGCCTACTCCGACTACGAAGACCAGGCGTTGCGTCTCGAGGCCTTCGTCGGCGCCGCCGCTGCCGCGATCGATCAGCCGACAATCGACTTCGCGGCGCCGTGGCGGCGCGTCAAGCTGCGCGATGCGATCCGCGAGCAGTCCGGCATCGATATCGGCGAGCTGCGCGAGCGCGCGCAGTTGGCCGCGGCGATCGACGCCTCGGCGCTCGAGATCGATCCCGCGGGTCGCAGTTGGCCGCGGCTCGTCGACGATCTGCTCTCGAACGCCGTCGAGCCGACACTGCAACAGCCGACGTTCGTCTTTGACTACCCCGTCGAGCTCTCGCCATTTGCCAAGGCGCACCGCAGCGAGCCGGGCTATGTCGAGCGCTGGGAGGCATTCGCTGGCGGTATCGAGATCGCGAACGCCTTTAGCGAGCTGAACGACCCCGATGAGCAACGTGCGCGGTTCGTCGCTCAGCGCGAGCAGGCACAGGCTGGCGACGAGGACGCCCAGCCCTTCGACGAGTCGTTTCTCGAGGCGCTCGAGCAGGGAATGCCCCCGACGGGCGGTGTCGGACTAGGCATCGATCGCCTGGTGATGCTGCTCTGCGGCGTGCACTCGATCCGCGAGGTGATCCTCTTTCCCGCTATGCGCGACCGCTGAAGCTGCCGCGTCCAGCCGCTGCGCCGGGATGCCTGCGCCGGTTGGTAGACTGAGCGTGGCGCTGATCGAGGCTTTCTGCTCAACAGTTTTGGCGTGTCACGCCGAATACTGGAGCAGTGTTCTAGCGTCAGCGTCCCATTTTTCACGAAGCACCGTCAGGACCGCCACACCGAGCGAGCGCCAGTAGCGGGAAGGAAGCTGCAAGATATGTTCGAGCGATTCACAGAGCGAGCCCGCCAGGTGGTCGTTCTTGCGCAGGAAGAGGCGCGGACGCTCAAGCACAACTACATCGGTACGGAGCACATCCTGCTCGGGCTGTTGCGCGAGGAGGAGGGGCTTGCCGCGCGTGTGCTGGAGAGCCTTGACATCACGGTGGAGCGAGTGCGCGGCCAGGTCGTGCGCATCGTCGGATCGGGCGAGGAGGTCACCTCCGGCCAGATCCCGTTTACTCCGCGGGCCAAGAAGGTGCTCGAACTGGCGCTGCGCGAAGCGCTCAGCCTCGGCCACAACTACATCGGCACCGAGCACATTCTGCTCGGTCTAGTGCGCGAGAACGAGGGCGTTGCCGCGCGCATACTGCTGGACTTCGATGCGGACTCGGAGAAGATCCGCAACGAGGTCATCCGCATGCTCTCCGGGCCGAGCCGCGGCCGCGGCGCTGGCGCGAGCGCGGCCGGAGGTCCCGCCGGCGCAGAGGGTAAGAAATCATCGAAGCTTCTCGACCAGTTCGGGCGCAACCTGACGAAGCTCGCTGCTGACGGCAAGCTCGACCCGGTGGTCGGCCGCGAGATCGAAATCGAGCGGATCATGCAGATCCTCTCGCGGCGGACCAAGAACAATCCGGTGCTGATCGGCGAGCCAGGAGTTGGCAAGACCGCAGTCGTCGAGGGGCTCGCGCAGCGGATCACCAACTCCGAAGTACCTGAGCTGCTCAAGAACAAGCAGATCTACACGCTCGATCTTGCTGCCCTGGTCGCCGGGTCCAAGTACCGCGGCGAGTTCGAGGAGCGCCTGAAGAAGGTGATGAAGGAGATCACCCAGCGCGGCGACATCATCCTGTTCATCGACGAGCTGCACAACCTCGTCGGTGCCGGTGCCGCCGAGGGTGCGATCGACGCTGCCTCGATCCTCAAGCCGGCGCTGGCGCGTGGCGAGCTGCAGACGATCGGCGCGACGACGCTGGACGAGTACCGCAAGTACCTCGAGCGCGACGCGGCACTGGAGCGCCGCTTCCAACAGATTCGTGTTGATGAGCCGTCGGTCGAGCAGACGATCGAGATCCTCAAGGGTCTACGCGATCGCTACGAGCAACACCACAAGGTCACGATCACCGACGAGGCACTGGCCGCGGCCGGCGAGCTTGCCGATCGCTACATCGCCGACCGCTTCCTCCCCGACAAGGCGATCGACCTCATCGACGAGGCTGCCTCGAGGATGCGAATCAAGTCGATGACGGCGCCGCCGGCCAATCGCGAGCTCGAGCTCGAGATCGAGACGACGAGACGCGACAAGGAGGCCGCGATCGAGGCCCAGGAGTTCGAGAAGGCGGCGAACCTGCGCGACAAGGAGCGCCGTCTGACAAACAAGAAGCACGAGCTTGAGGAGCAGTGGGAGTCCGGCGAGACCGGCGGCGAGCGTCCGGCGATCGGCGAGGAGGAGATCGCCGACATCGTGTCGATGTGGACCGGCATCCCGGTGTTCAAGCTGACCGAGGCCGAGACCGCGAAGCTGATGCGCATGGAAGAGGAGCTGCACAAGCGGGTGATTGGCCAGCATCCGGCGATCGAGGTCATCTCGAAGGCGATCCGCCGCTCGCGCGCAGGGCTCAAGGATCCCAAGCGACCGACAGGCTCGTTCGTCTTCCTCGGTCCTTCAGGAGTCGGCAAGACCGAGCTCGCGCGAACGCTCGCCGAGTTCCTTTTCGGCGATGAGGACGCGATGGTCCGTATCGATATGTCCGAGTACATGGAAAAGCACGCGGTGTCACGCCTCGTCGGCTCGCCGCCGGGCTACATCGGCTACGACGAGGGCGGCCAGCTCACGGAAGCCGTGCGGCGCAAGCCGTACTGCGTGCTCTTGCTCGACGAGATCGAGAAGGCCCACCCGGACGTCTTCAACATCCTGTTGCAGATCCTCGAGGACGGGCGGCTGACCGACTCGCAGGGACGCACTGTGGACTTCCGCCACGCGATCGTGATCATGACCTCGAACATCGGCGCGCAGGAAATTGCGCGCAACACGCCGCTGGGCTTCGCGGTCTCCGACGACGAGACTGGGATCAGCTACGACGAGATGAAGAACCGGATCATGAGCGAGCTGAAGAAGGTCTTCCGGCCCGAGTTCCTCAACCGCATCGACGACGTTGTCGTCTTCCACAAGCTCCAGCGCGAGGAGATCAAGCAGATCGTCGAGCTTCTGCTGCTGCGGATCCGTCATTCGATGGCTCAGCGCGAGCTCCAGCTCGAACTCACCGACGAGGCCAAGGACATGCTGGTCGAGAAGGGCTGGGATCCGGCGATGGGTGCGCGGCCGCTGCGGCGCGCGATTCAGCGCTTCATCGAAGATCCGCTCGCCGACTTCGTGCTGCGTTCGCAGCTCCCGCCCGGCTCCACGGTCGTGGTCGATCCGGCGCCCGAGGGTGACGAGCGCGAGGTCAGGCTGACGGTCGTCAAGCCGAAGAAGGTCAAGACGCCTGTCGCCGTCGGCGGTGGTCCGAGCGAGGACGACGAGAGCACAGCCGAGCTCAGCGAAGGCGCCGAGGCGAGCGAAGAAGGCGAGAAGTAGCCTGCGGGCGGCGCTGGACGCTGCCTGAAGACGCTCGGCGAGTCGCGTCCCCGCGCGTGCGTACTCTGGAGGGATGCCACGCCCGACGACCATTCATGTCTGCTCAAGCTGCGGGCATGAGGAGAATCGCTGGCACGGGCGCTGCCCTGGCTGCGGCGAGTGGAACTCGCTCGTCGAGGAGGGTCGCTTGGGTTTCGGCGCACGTGGTGGCGGCAGCGCCGGCGGCGGTGTCGCGGCGGTCACCCCGATCGCCCTGGCTGAGGTCGACGCCCCGGGAGCGCCGCGGCTGAGCACCGGTATCGGTGAGCTCGACCGCGTGCTCGGCGGTGGCATCGTGCCAGGATCAGTGGTGCTGCTCGGGGGAGCACCGGGGATCGGCAAGTCCACGCTTACGAACATGGCGCTCGGCAACCTTGCGCAGGCGGGACATCGCACGCTCTACGTCTCCGGCGAAGAGTCCACCGCGCAGGTTCGCCTGCGCGCGGAGCGTCTCCCCAGTGGTGCGCTTGCGGTGCCGGCCATCGCCGAGACCGACCTCGAGGCGGTGATCGCGACGCTCGAGCGCGAGCGACCGGCGGTTTGCGTGATCGACTCGGTGCAGACGCTCGATGCGCGCGAGCTGAGCAGTGCACCAGGATCGGTCGGGCAGGTGCGCGAGGTGGCAGCACGCATCGTCGGCGTCGCCAAACGCCACGGCATCGCCGTGTTCCTCGTCGGCCACGTGACGAAGGAGGGCGCGCTCGCGGGTCCGCGGGTGCTCGAGCACCTCGTCGACTGCGTGCTGCAGTTTGAGGGCGAGCGCGAGCGGACCTACCGGACCGTGCGGGCAATCAAGAATCGCTTTGGCTCGACCAACGAGGCGGGGGTGTTTGAGATGCGCCAAGGCGGCCTTGTCGAGGTCCTCGACGCCTCGGCGCGGTTCGTCGGCTCGGCGACGCGCGCGCCCGGCAGCGTCGTGTTGGCGGCGATGGAGGGCACGCGACCTTTGCTGGTCGAGGTGCAGGCGCTCGTCACCCCCTCAGAGCTTGTGCCGCCGCGGCGCGTCGTCAACGGTCTTGACCGCAACCGCTTGGCGCTTGTGCTCGCCGTGCTCGCGCGCCATGGCGGCGTACCGCTCGCGGGCTCGGATGTATTCGTGAACGTCGTCGGCGGCGTGCGCATCGACGAGCCGGGAGCCGATCTGGCGGTGGCTCTGGCGGTCGCGAGCGCAGTCCGCGGGGTAGTACCCGGGCCGCTAGCGGCCACGACGCCGCTGGCCGCGTTTGGCGAGCTCGGCCTCACCGGCGAGCTGCGCTGGGTCGGCCATCCCGAGCGGCGCATAGCCGAGGCGCGCAAGTTCGGCCTGGACACGATCTTCACGCCCCCCGGGGCCGGTGGCTATGACGCCCCGACGATCCGCGCTGCCCTCACCGCGGCGCTCCCCACCGAGTCCCGCGCGCCGCGCGCGCGGGTTGCCGCATGAGTCGAGCTGATCGCTCGAGCGGGTTCAGAAGCGCACTGCGGTCGCGGGGTGATTGGCTGACGGACGAGCCGGTCGCCTGGCGCGAAGTGGAGACGAAGGCCTTCCGCGCCGAGGCCTAACTGGACGTCGTCGCTCGCCGAGGAGCGTGACGGGCCTTTTTCCACCAGTAAGCGCGAGCTAAATCTCGCTAGAATGGGTGTTGCGATGGCAGCGACTCGATCCGATGACGTAGGGGAAATCGAGCCGCGAGCAGAGCCAAGGCTTGTCAAGGCGCTCGAGATGGTGGCGCCGGGAACGGCGCTTCGCGAGGGCATCGACAACATCGTCGACGCGCGGAGCGGCGGGTTGCTGTTGATCGGGGAGCTCGAGGAGTTGTCGTTCCTCTATTCAGGCGGGATCAAGGTCGACATCGACTATTCGCCCGCCTTGCTCTACCAGCTTGCGAAGATGGACGGAGCGATCACGCTGAACGCCAACGCGACCCATATCGCGATGGCGAATGTGCAGCTGATGCCCGACCCGACGATTCTCTCGGTCGAGACCGGTACGCGCCACCGAACCGCGGAGCGCGTCGCAAAGCAGACCGACGCGCTTGTGATCGCGATCTCGCAACGACGCGAGGTGATCTCGCTCTATCTCGACGGCGTCAAGTACATCCTCGAGGACATCCCGGTTGTGCTCGCCAAGGCTAATCAGGCGCTCGCGACCCTCGACAAGTACCGCGCCCGCCTGGACCAGGTTTCCACACGACTGACAGCCCTCGAGTTTGAGGGTGGCGGCACGTTGCACGACGTGCTCACCGTTCTCCAACGCGCCGAGCTGGTCACGCGTATGGCGGTCGAGATCGAGCGGCACATCGTCGAGCTCGGCAACGAGGGCCGCCTGATCGAGATGCATCTTGAGGAGACGATGGTTGGCAGTGCGGCCGAGAAAGCTGCGCTCGTCCACGACTACATCGCCGCTGGCACCGACGAGCAGTTCGCAGCGGTACTCGAGCAGATCGGCCGTCTCGGTCACCAGGATCTGCTCGACTTCGGGCGGCTGGCCGAGCTTCTCGGCTACGGACGCAAGCTCAACACGCTCGACTATCCGGTCGCGCCGCGCGGCTATCGGATCCTCGGGCGCATCCCGAGGCTGCCGAAGTTGATCGTCACACACATCGTGCACGCGTTTGGCGGCCTCGACGAGCTGTTATCAGCGAGCGACACCGAGCTGGAAAACGTGGAGGGCGTTGGAGAAATCCGCGCGAAGGACATCCGCGAGGGCCTTCGCCGGTTGCAGGAGATCAACCTGGTCGATCGCTACCTGCAAACTTGACCTGTTTAGCCCATACCTAGTGGGTACACCAATCGAGGAGGACACCATTTCCGGAGCAGCTGCAGCAGATCCAGTCGTAGATTTGCTCGAGGACGAGCTCGACCCGGAACTCGCCAACGAGGTTGATGTCGACATCGAAGCCGAAATCGACCTCGACGCTGATGATGATGAAGCCGAAGCTCACGCCGACGCTGACGGCGATGTCGAGATCGAAGTCGAAGTCGAATTCATCGAGTTTGAGCTCGGGGACAACGTGGTCTACCCCCACCACGGCGCCGGAAAGGTGCAGGCAAAGGAGATCAAGGAGGTGTTCGGGCAACGGCGCGAGTACCTGACGATCAAGATCCTGCACAACGACATGACGGTGATGGTGCCTACGGAGAACGCGGCGCTGGCCGGACTCCGCCGGGTGATCGACGAGGAAACCGTTCAGAAGGTGCTCGACGTGCTCCGCGACGACGTGTCGGACATGCCGAAGAACTGGAACCGCCGCTTCAAGCACAACCGCGACAAGATCAAGACCGGCGACATCTACGAGCTGTCTGAGGTCGTGCGCAATCTCGCGCTACGCGAGAGCGAAAAGGGCCTCTCGAGTGGCGAAAAGCAGATGTACACCCGAGCCAAGAAGATCCTTGCGTCGGAGTTGATGTACGCGCTCGACAAGAACGAGTCCGAGGCCGAGGCCTACCTCGACGAGTTGCTGTCGCGCTCGAGCGAGGGCGAGACGCTCAGCAGCCGTCGGTAGCGGCCGGAGAATGTGATGGCGGTCGCGCTCGTCGTGGCTGCCGGCCGCGGCGAACGCCTTGGGTCAAGCGGACCCAAGGCGTTCGCCGCTTTGTGCGGCAAGCCGATGCTCGAGTGGAGCATCGCGGCGCTCCAATCGATCTCGGCGATCGATGAGATCGTCGTCGCGCTGCCCTCAGGTTGCCGTGCGCCCGACGGTTGCTTGGGTGTACTTGGCGGTGACACGCGCTCCGCGTCTGTGCGCGCCGCGCTGAGCGCCGCCAAGGCGGATGGCGACCCTGTGCTGATCCACGACGCGGCGCGGCCGCTCGTGACCGCGGAGCTGATCGCAGCAGTGCTCGCTGCGCTCGACGGCGTCGACGCTGCAATCGCGGCAGCGCCCGTGACCGATACGACCAAGGAGTGTGACGACGCGGGAATCGTGCTGCGAACGCTCGAGCGATCGCGCCTGTGGCAGGTGCAGACGCCACAGGTTTTTGCGCGGGCCGCGCTCGAGCTGGCGCTTGGCGCACCCGATCACGTGCTCGACGCAGCAACCGACGAGGCGTGGCTCCTCGAGCGGGCCGGTGGCGTGGTACGTGTTGTTCCGGCGCCCGCCGAGAACCTCAAGGTGACCACGCCGCTCGACCTGCTGGTGGCCGAGCAGCTGCTTGCTGGTCGAGCTGATTGAATCGCCCTGTGCTGACCGATTACCACGTTCATCTGCGCCCGGACGACCTCGATCGCGCTGCCAGCGAGTACTTCACGAGTGCAAACGTCGAGCGCTACCGCGCCGCGGCAAACGAGGCCGGCATTGCCGAGCTCGGCGTCTCCGAGCACGTCTATCGCTTCCAGCAGGCACTGACGATCTGGGATCACGCGTTCTGGCGGCAGCACGCCATCGACGACATCGACACCTACTGCTCCTTCGTGCGCGAACAGACCGACCTGCGGCTTGGTCTCGAGCTCGACTTCATCCCCGGTCGCGAGGATCGCACACAGAATCTGATCGATCGCCTGGACCTCGACTATGTCGTCGGCTCGGTCCACTTCCTTGGCGGCCTTGCCGTCGACGACGACGACTACGACATCTGGCAGAGTGGGCGCAGCCCAGAAGACGTCTGGCGGCGCTACTTCGAGACGCTCGCGCAAGCCGCTCGCAGCGGTCTTTTCGACATTCTTGCCCATCCAGATCTCGTCAAGGTCTGGGGTGGATCACGGCCACTCCCGGCTGGCGACCTGCGCCGCTACTACGAGCCCGCGATCGAAGCGATCGCGGAGTCGGCGATCGCCGTTGAGGTCTCGACGGCCGGGCTCCGCAAGCCGGTTGGCGAGATCTATCCGGCGCCGGCCTTCCTCGCGGCAAGTCTCGAGGCCGGCGCTGCTGTTGCTCTGTCGAGCGACGCGCACCTCCCCGAACAAGTCGGCTTTGGTTACGACGAGGCGATCGTGCTACTGGGAGGTCTCGGTGTCAGTGAGCTGGCGACGTTCACGCGTCGCACGCGCCACCTGGAGCCGATCGGTCGAGCGATATGAGCGTGCGCAGCGGTATCGGATATGACTCACACCGCCTCGTCACAGGGCGCCGGCTCGTGCTCGGGGGGATTGAGCTTGCGTCCGAGCGCGGGCTCGACGGTCATTCAGACGCCGATGCCCTCGCCCATGCGCTGATTGACGCGCTGCTCGGAGCCGCCGGGCTTGGTGACATCGGCCAGCACTTTCCCGACAGCGACGAGCGCTACCGCGACGCCGATTCGCTGGTGCTCTTGGCCGATGCCGTCGGGCTCGTGCGAGCCGCCGGATTCGAGCCTGTCAACGTTGACGCTACCGTCGTGATGGAGCAGCCCAAGCTCGGTGACGCGCGTTTGGCGATGAGGGCGCGACTCGCCGAGGTGCTCGGCGTTGCAATCGCCGACGTCAACATCAAGGGGAGCACAGGCGAAGGGATTGGCTTCGTTGGGCGCGAGGAGGGCGTAGCCGTGATCGCGATCGCGACGCTGCGAGGTGGACGGGCCGGCGAGGTTGGCTGAGCTTCGCCTGTACGACACGCGTACGCGCGAGGTGCGTGCGTTTGAGCCTCGCGAGGCGGGGCGCGTGAGCATCTACGCCTGTGGGCCGACTGTTTACGCGCGGATTCACGTCGGCAACGCCCGGCCGTTTGTCGTTTTCAGCCTGCTCAAGCGCTTCCTCGAGTACCGCGGCTCTGTCGTGACACTCGTCGTGAACGTCACCGATGTCAACGACAAGATCTATGCGGCGGCCGCGGCCGCGGGCGTCTCGAGCGTTGCGCTTGCGGCTGAGATGACCGCTGCGTATTTCGAGGACACGGATCGACTGGCGCTCGGCCGGCCGGACCACGAGCCGCTGGCCAGCGAAGCCATCGAGGCGATCGTCGAATACATCCAGGCGCTGGTCGACCGTGGCCACGCCTACGCGGTCAATGGCGACGTCTACTTTCGTGTGCGCAGCGACCCGGAGTACGGTGCGCTCTCGCGGCGCGATCCAGACAGCATGGACCAAGGCGAAGGACTCGAAGGGTCCGCGCTCAAGGAAGATCCGCTCGACTTCGCGCTGTGGAAGGCGCACAAGGCGGGCGAGGACAGCGCCTGGGACGCGCCTTGGGGGCGGGGCCGTCCGGGCTGGCACGTCGAATGCTCGGCGATGGCTGAGAACGTGCTCGGCGACGGCTTTGACATCCACGGCGGCGGCCTCGACCTGCTGTTTCCCCACCACGAGAACGAAGCTGCTCAAACGCGTTGCGCGCGCGGCACGGAGCTCGCTCGCTTCTGGGTGCACAACGGCATGCTGGAACTCGGCGCGGCAAAGATGGCGAAGTCGGTTGGCAACATCGCGCCGCTCCACGAGGTCCTAGATCGCTACGGCCGCGACGCAGTGGTACTCTATTTCTGCTCAGCCCACTACCGCCAGCCGATCGACTACGCCGAGGAGCCACTTGAGCAGGCGCGCAGTGGTATTGCTCGGTTGCGTGAGCTCGCCCGCAAGCTCGTTCCGGGCGAGTCTCCCGCGGAATTCGCGCCGCTGCGCGAACGTTTCTTCGACTGCCTCGCCGAGGACTTCAATACGCCAAGTGCGCTCGCCTCGATGTGGGAGTGGGTGCGTGAGGCCAACCGCCGCGAACGGGGCGTCGGGGAAGGCGATCTGCGCGCAATGCTCGAGGTGCTCGGTCTCGTCAATCTGCTCGATGCGCCGCCTTCCGCGCCGCCGGCTGTGGTTGTCGCGCTTGCTGAAGAGCGGGACCGCGCCCGCGCTGAGGGTGACTTCGCGCGCGCCGACGAGCTGCGGGCCGAGATCGCGCAGGCCGGCTGGACGGTCCGCGACCGCTCGTCGGGCTTTGA